>Ga0206116_1000324_pt1 | contig 62218 bp, 55 predicted proteins | sample 3A1Ametagenome_FD_178000 | JGI IMG/M metagenome (GOLD analysis project Ga0206116, IMG submission 178000) | Enriched microbial communities from leaf-cutter ant dump, University of Wisconsin, Madison, United States - 3A1A | ecosystem: Environmental > Terrestrial > Nest > Insects nest > Nest dump...
GACGAACTGCTCACCCATCAGGCGCATGGCCATGTCGACGCCCTTGCGGATCATCGGCTCGCCGCTCTTGCCGATGATGCGGCTGAGGGACGAGGTGAGGCCGGATTCGTTGTGCGTGGACACCAGCTTGCCGGTCAGCAGCAGGCCCCAGGTGGCGGCGTTGACGAACAGCGACGGGCTGTTGCCCAGGTGCGGCTGCCAGTTGCCGGTGCTGATCTTGTCGCGGATCAGGGCGTCGCGGGTGCCCTTGTCGGGAATGCGCAGCAGGGCTTCGGCCAGGCACATCAGGGCCACGCCCTCCTGGGACGACAGGGAAAACTCCTGCAGCAGGCCCTGGACGATGCCTGCGCGACCGCTGGCGCTCTTCTGGTTGCGCAGTTTCTCGGCGATGCCGGCGGCCAGCTTGTTGGTGGCCTCGGCCTGGGCGGCGGGCAGGCGCGCCTGCTCCAGCAGCATCGGCACCACTTCCTGCTCGGGGCGACGGTAGGCGGCGGTGATGGCGGCACGCAGGACCGATTGCGGGAGGATGCTTTCGGCGAATTCGAGGAAGCACTGATGGCTGTGATCGGGCTGCACGTCGCCCGCGTCATCGGCCAGGTTGCCGGGCTGACCGTTGAGTTCGGTCAGGGTCGCACCACCCTCCAGCTTCTCCAGGTAATTGAAGATCGCCTGCTTGATCAACCAGTGCGGCGTGCGGTCGATGGACTGCGCAGCTGCTTTGAGTCGCTCGCGGGTCGGGTCGTCGAGTTTGACCCCAAGGGTGGTCGTCGCCATTTCTTATCCTCGTTATTGCCACTGGGCGTGGCTAAGCTGCGGCCAAGATTAGCGGTGCGCGTTTCTGGGTGCAACCTAGTGCAACCCAAATTTTTCCAGATGACGGTGCAACTCGTCAGGCCGGGGAAGGCGGCACGACAGAAACGGCTCATAAGTGTGCTTTTGCTTATGGAAACGGTGTTTTTTGCGCCAAAAAAGGAGCAAAAACACGTTGTTGTGGGATTTTTCATACAAGGTGCAACTGTCTTTGTAAAAAAGGTTGCACCCCATTTGGGTTGTGACATAGGGTTCGCGGCCTGGGTGCAACCCCAAGAGGGTTGTTGCTACATAAAAACAAACGCCAGGGCGCAAGACATGACTGCAAGCAATCCCATCACGATCACCTTCGTGATCTATATCGCGGCAATGGTGCTGATCGGCTTCATGGCCTATCGCTCCACCAAGAACCTTTCCGACTACATCCTCGGTGGACGCAGCCTCGGCAGCGTGGTGACCGCGCTGTCCGCCGGTGCCTCCGACATGAGCGGCTGGTTGCTGATGGGCCTGCCGGGCGCCATCTACATGTCCGGTCTGTCGGAAGCCTGGATCGCCATCGGCCTGACCGTCGGTGCCTACCTGAACTGGCTGTTCGTCGCCGGTCGCCTGCGCGTGCAGACCGAGCACAACGGCGATGCGCTGACCCTGCCGGACTACTTCGCCAGCCGCTTCGAAGACCAGAGCGGCCTGCTGCGCATCATCTCCGCGGTGGTGATCCTGGTGTTCTTCACCATCTATTGCGCTTCCGGCATCGTTGCCGGTGCCCGCCTGTTCGAAAGCACCTTCGGCATGTCCTACGAGACGGCGCTGTGGGCCGGTGCTGCTGCGACCATCGCCTACACCTTCGTCGGCGGTTTCCTCGCAGTGAGCTGGACCGATACCGTGCAGGCCGGCCTGATGATCTTCGCCCTGCTGCTGACGCCGATCTTCGTGCTGCTGGCCACCGGCGGCGTGGACACCACCTTCCTCGCGATCGAGGCGCAGAACCCGGAAAACTTCAACATGTTCCGCAATGCCAGCTTCATCGGCATCATCTCGCTGATGGGCTGGGGTCTGGGCTATTTCGGCCAGCCGCACATCCTGGCGCGGTTCATGGCGGCCGACTCGGTGAAGTCGATCGCCAACGCCCGTCGCATCTCCATGACCTGGATGATCCTGTGCCTGGCCGGTACCTGCGCCGTGGGCTTCTTCGGCATCGCTTACTTCTCCGCGCACCCTGAGGTCGCGGGCCCGGTCACCGAGAACCACGAGCGCGTGTTCATCGAACTGGCCAAGATCCTGTTCAACCCATGGATCGCCGGTGTCCTGCTGTCGGCCATCCTGGCGGCGGTGATGAGCACCCTGAGCTGCCAACTGCTGGTCTGCTCCAGCGCCCTGACCGAGGACTTCTACAAGACCTTCCTGCGCAAGAACGCCTCCCAGGGCGAGCTGGTCTGGGTCGGTCGCCTGATGGTCCTGGCCGTTGCCCTGATCGCCATTGCCCTGGCCGCCAACCCGGAAAACCGCGTGCTGGGCCTGGTTGCCTACGCCTGGGCCGGCTTCGGTGCTGCCTTCGGTCCGGTGGTGCTGCTTTCGGTTCTGTGGAAAGGCATGACCCGCAACGGTGCGCTGGCCGGCATCGTGGTCGGTGCGCTGACCGTGATCCTGTGGAAGAACTACTCGGGCACCAGCCTGTACGAGATCATCCCGGGCTTCCTCTTCGCCACCCTCGCCATCGTCGCGGTGAGCAAGCTGGGCAATGTTTCCGCCAGCATGGTCGCGCGCTTCGAGAAAGCCGACGCGGACTACCACGCCAACAAGTAATCGCCGTTAGCGTCGTCTGAAACGGCCCGCCTCTTTGTCAGAGGCGGGCCGTTGTCGTTTCGGCGGGCGCAACCTGACGTCGCGCCTCCGAACGGGTAAACTTCCCGGCCCTTCAGGAGTTGCCATGAACTATCGTCACGCCTTCCACGCCGGCAACCATGCCGACGTCTTCAAGCACATCGTGCTGACCCGCCTCATTGCCCTGATGTCGCGCAAGGAGGCACCGTTCGCCTACATCGACACCCACGCCGGCCTTGGCCTGTACGACCTGCAGGGCGACCAGGCGACCCGTACCGGCGAGTGGATCGAAGGCATCGGCCGGCTCTGGGGGCGCGACGACCTGCCGGAAATCACGGCTGACTACCTGCGTATCGTCAAGCGCCTGAACGCCGATGGCGAACTGCGCTACTACCCGGGCTCACCGGAGCTGGCGCGGCGCCTGGCGCGCCAGCAGGACCGCGTGCTGCTCAACGAGAAACACCCGGAAGACGGCGCGTTGCTCAAGGACAACATGAAGAAGGACCCGCGGGTCGCCGTGCACCTGGGCGAGGGCTGGCACGTGCCGCGGGCGCTGCTGCCGGTGCAGGAAAAACGCGCGGTGATGCTGATCGACCCGCCGTTCGAGAAGCCCGATGAGCTGAAGCGCTGCACTACCGCGATGAAGGAGGCGATCGGTCGCATGCGCCAGACCGTCGCGGCGATCTGGTACCCGATCAAGGAGCAGAAGCAACTGGTGCGCTTCTACCAGGACCTGACCAGCACCGGTGCGCCGAAGCTGCTGCGGGTGGAGCTCTACGTGCACCCGCAGGACACCCCGGATTGCCTGAACGGCTCCGGGTTGGCGATCGCCAATCCGCCGTGGGGGCTGGAGGAGGAACTGCGCGAGTTCCTGCCGTGGCTGGCCGAGTGCCTGGGGCAGACGGGCGGCAGCTGGCGGATGGATTGGTTGATCGCCGAGTAGAGCCGGGTTCTTTCATTGGTCTGCAGGGCCTCATCGCTGGCTTGCCAGCGATAGGGACCTAAGGATCGGCCACGGTACCGCCCCTCCTATTGCCCACCCGCTTTGCGTTATAATCCCGCCCTTTCGCCGCCGCCCGCCCACGAGGCCGGGGCGCATTTTTACCGAATGAAGAGGCTAGACCCTTGGCATTGACGATTCTTGGCCTGTCCGGCGCCCTTAGCCATGATCCTTCCGCGGCCCTGTACATCGACGGCAAGCTGATCGCCGCCGCTGAAGAAGAGCGCTTCGTGCGCGATAAACATGCAAAGAACCGCATGCCCTACGAATCGGCGAAGTTCTGCCTCGAACAGGCCGGCATCAAGCCGTCCGACGTCGACGTAGTCGCGATCCCGTTCGCCCCCATCAGCCTGTTCGGCAAGGCCCGCTGGCACTACGCCAAGCGCTACTGGTACGCCCCGGACCGCGCCTTCGACGCGATCCTGATGGGCAACCGCCGCTACAAGCGCTACCGCAAGAAGATCGTCTGGTGCCTGGAGCAACTGGGCTTCGATCCGAAGAAGATCAGGATCGAGCCGGTCGAGCACCACCTGGCCCACGCCTCCAGCGCCTACCACTGCTCGGGCTTCAAGGAGAAGACCGCGATCCTCGGGATCGACGGCAAGGGTGAGTACGCCACCACCTTCTTCGGCTACGGCGAGAACGGCAGGATCCACAAGATCAAGGAGTTCTACGATCCGGACTCCCTGGGCGGCCTGTACGGCGCGATCACCGAGTTCCTCGGTTTCGAGATGCTCGACGGCGAGTTCAAGGTCATGGGCATGGCGCCGTATGGCGACGCCAGCAAGTATGACTTCTCGCGCCTGGCCAGCTTCGAGAATGGCGAACTGGTGATCAACACCGAGTACGCCAACGTCATCGGCCTGCGTCGCTACAAGGAGAAGGGCAAGGGCTTCTACTTCTCGCCGAAGCTGATCGAATGGCTGGGTCCGAAGCGCGAAGGCGACATCGCCGATGAGCCGTACATCCACTACGCGGCCAGCATGCAGGCGCTGTTCGAGAAGCTGGCGCTGCAGATGATCGACCACTACCTGGGCGACATCCTCAAGGAAACCGGCAAGCTGGCCTTCGCCGGCGGCTGCGCGCTGAACGTCAAGCTGAACCAGAAGATCATCGCCCGCCCCGACCTCAAGGAACTGTTCGTCCAGCCGGCCTCCGGCGACGCCGGTACCGCGGTCGGAGCGGCGGCCTATGTGTCCCATGCCCGTGGCGTGCCCGTCGAGAAGATGGAACACGTCTACCTCGGCCCTGCGTACTCCAACGAGGACGTGATCGCCGCCTGTGCCCGGCACCCGAGCGCACCGAAATGGCGCAAGATCGACGACATGCCGGAGCGCATCGCCAAGATCATGGTCGACGGCAACCCGGTGGCCTGGTTCCAGGGCCGCATGGAGTTCGGCCCGCGTGCCCTGGGCGGTCGCTCCATCATCGGCTGCCCGAGCGTGCCGGGCGTGGCCAACCGGATCAACGAGCAGATCAAGTTCCGCGAGCGCTGGAGGCCTTTCTGCCCGTCCATGCTGGACACCGTTGGCCCGCAGATGATCAAGGTCGACCACCCGGCGCCGTTCATGACCTTCACCTTCGAAGTGGCGGAAGAGTGGAAGACCCGTGTGCCCGAAGTGGTCCACGAGGACGGCACGTCCCGTGCCCAGGTGCTCAAGCGCGAGTACAACCCGCGCTACTACGACATGATGAAGGCCCTCGAAGCCCTGACCGGCAACGGCGTGTCGCTGAACACCTCGCTGAACCGTCGCGGCGAGCCGATGATCTGCTCGCCGACCGACGCCCTGAACATGTTCTTCGGCTCCGACCTTCAGTACCTGATCATGGAAGACATCCTGGTGGTGAAGGACGGCGCGAAAGCCTATGACACGCTCGACTGACAAGCGCGTCCTGCAGTTCTGCCATGGCTATGACGGGCCCTTTCTCGATTGCGCCCGTCAGTACGCCAGCCTGTTCGCCGGCAGCGGCTACAAGGTCACCACGGTATTTCTCACCGGCAAGGCCGATCCGCGGGTGGTGGACGGCTGTGCCAGCGACGAGGTGCTGTTTCTCGAATTCAGCTCCAGCGCCATTCGTGGCCTGAAGCTGGGGGCGATTGCCGCGCTGCGCAGGATTGCCGCGGCGCGCAACTTCAGTTTCTGCATCGCCCATCGCTTCAAGCCCATCTACATCACCCTGCTGGCCACGCGCTTGCCGGTGATCGGCGTGCACCACGCGTTCGACGACTACAAGCGTGGCAGCCGGCGACTGTTCGCCAATCTGTTCAGCAAGCGCTTGAGCCTGCTCGGCGTCTCCGATGCGGTGCGTGACGACATGCGCCGCTGCCTGGACAAGTGGCCGGCCGAGCGGATCCAGACCCTGTACAACCGCATCGATATCGAGGCGCTGCAAAGCCGCCTGGTGCCTGCTGCCGAGGCCCGCGAGGCGCTCGGGCTGGACCCGCAGGCGTGGATCGTCGGCAACGTCGGGCGCCTGCACCCGGACAAGGACCAGGCCACCCTGCTGCGTGGCTTCGCCCAGGCACTGCCGGAATTGCCGGCCGGTGCCCGCCTGACCATCCTCGGCAAGGGCCGGCTGGAGGGTCAGCTCAAGGCCCTGGCGGCCGAGCTGGGTATCACCGCCCAGGTGGATTTCCTCGGCCAGGTCGCCGACGCCCGGCGCTACTTCGCCGCCTTCGATGTGTTCGCCCTGAGCTCCGATCACGAACCGTTCGGCATGGTCCTGCTGGAGGCCATGGTCGCCGGGTTGCCGGTGGCTGCCACCGCCTGCGGCGGGGCGACCGAAGTGGTGGAGGGCGTCGGCGTGCTGTTCCCGCTGGCCGACGCCGCGGCGCTGGCCCAGGCGTTGCGGGTGCTGGCGCGAATGGATGAGGCACAGCGCGAGGAATGCCGCATGCGCATGCTCGACCGCCTGCGCGAGCGCTTCTCCGACGAGGGGGTACGCCAGGTGTTCTGGCGCTTGCCCGCGGTCGTCGCCCTGACGGCGGAGGCCTGATGCTCAATCGACTGCAAGGCTGGCGTGAGCGCGGCTGGCGCGTCGTCGACGCCGAGACCTATGCACAGGCCTGGAACCGTTTCGGCGGCAGCGTCGCGACCCACCCGTTGGTGGTGGCGCAACTCGCCGAGATGGCCGGGATCCCGGTGCGCTACCTGGCCTGGGAGCAGGCTGGCGAGATCAAGGCGGCGATCCCGACCTGGGGGCGCTACCTGGCGCTGTCCAAGGACGTGCTCAAGCGCCAGGGCAAGAAAGGCCTGTTCGATCTCGGCAACGCCGAAATCATCCTGCCGGCGGCTGCCGACACCCAGGCGCCGCTGCGCCACAGCGCACGCTACCTGTCGGAACTGAACCAGGGCCGTTTCAGCCTGCTCAAGCCGCAGGCCGAGTCCCTGGCCATGGCCCGGACACCGGAAGACCTGTCGAAGAAATTCCGCTACAACCAGCGCCGCGAACTGCGCCTGCTGGAAGAGGCGGGTGGGGTGGTGAAGCCGATCCAGGACTTCGACAGCGCGGAAATCGCCGCGATGTACTGCGACCTGTTCCTGCGTCGCTGGGATTTCCCGGCCACTGGCGCCGAGCGCATGGCTGAGGTCATCGAGCGCCTGCGCTCGCTGCTGATCGGCTCGGTGGTATTTCTCAATGACGCCCCCATCGCCATCCAGCTGGTGTACCGGGTCGAGGCGCCGGAGTGGATCAGCGTCGAGTACGTCAACGGTGGCGTCGATCCGCAGACCCGCGAGTTCAGCCCTGGCAGCGTGCTGAGCTTCCTCAATACCCAGGGCGCCTGGGAAGATGCCCGGGCACGCAACAAGGCGCTGCGCTTCTCCTTTGGCCGTTCCGATCGCGAGTACAAGGACCGATGGTGCAACCCCGTGCCGGTGTTCCAGGTTTGAACCGCAAGCAGCAATTGCTCAAGCGCCATCGCCGCAACAAGCGCATGGCGCTTTTGCTTGGGCTGGTGCTTCTGGTTGCCGTCGGCGTGCTGGTGGCCTGGTGGCTGCCGCTGCTGCTGGCGCTGCTCGCCTGGGTCGCGCATGAGGCGTGGTTCGCCGATCACCTGTTCTATTCGCCGGCGCAGGATTATCGCTACCGATTCCCGGATGATTGCGAGCATCCACTGCAACTTCGCGACGGTCGTCTGCAGCTCGAACGGCCTCTGGCCCTCGATGGCAGCGAAACCCTGATTTTGCAGGTACGACTGAAAAGCAGCTGGCTGGGGCGTTTCCTCGACCCCGGCGTGACCCTGCTCGGTGATCAGGCTCAGGACCGGCAGACCTTCGAGCGCGGCGTGAAAGGGCTGCGCTACCTCAATCTCGGTGGCCTCGGCGCGGCTCTCGGCGCAGGAGGCCTGGCCGTGCGCGGTCATTTCTGCCGCCTGCTCGACCAGCCGCGGTTGTGGGTGATCCGCCACCCGGACTATCGCCAGCAACGGGTCATGGTCATCGCGCCCCACGCCGACGATGCCGAGCTGGCGGCCTATGGCCTTTACAGCCAGGCGGCGCAGACCTGGATCGTGACCCTGACCGCCGGGGAGATCGAGGCGGAGCATTACCAGGCGATGGGCCTGGGGCGGGCCGAAGCGGCACGCCTCAAGGGGCGCCTGCGGGCCTGGGACAGCATCGCGGTACCGCGCTGGGCCGGAGTGCCCGAGGCTCACTGCGTGCAGTTGGGCTATTTCTGCCTGCAGTTGCCGGCGATGCAGGCGTCACCCGCCGAGCCGTTCGGTTCCCGCGAGGCCGATACCGCCGATACCCGGCCGTTCCGCCAGCTCAACAGCCTGGCCTTGCCCGGCGACGACGGGGTGCCGAGCTGGAACAACCTGCTGGCCGACCTGCGTGCGCTGATCGAGACCGCCCGGCCGGAAGTGATCGTCCTGCCGCACCCGGTGCTCGATCCGCACCCGGACCATGTCTGCGCCCAGCAGGCAGTGGTCCAGGCCTTGCAAGGCCTGGAGTGGCAACCGCAGACCCTGCTTGGCTATGCCAACCATTTGCACGACAACGACCGTTGGCCGATGGGTGATAGCGGTAGCGGCGTGGCCCTGCCGCCGGTGACCGAGGGCGAGGAGACGTGGCTGCCGTACAGCCTGTCGCTGGATGCCGCGCGGCAGTGCGACAAGGCCATGGCCCTGGGCATGATGCATGACCTGCAACCGCGCCCGCCGTTCAAGCGCCGCCTGCGCCGGGTCCTGCAAGGCGTCCTGGCTGGGCGGCGGGGGTCTTCGTTCGGGGAAAACGAATTCTTCCGCAAGGCTGTGCGACGTCACGAACTGCTGTGGGTCGTGAAACCAAAATAAAGAATCGGGGACTTAGAGTACCGGTACCCTGGATCAACCAAGAGAGCTTCAAGTGATCAAATCCAAGCCACGGATTCTTTTCGTCATCCCGTATTTCGGGAAATGGCCGTTCTGGATGCCGTTCTATCTGGAAAGCTGCCGGCGCAACCCGGATATCGACTGGTTGCTGTTCAGCGATTGCGGGGTGCCGGAAAACCTGCCGGGCAACGTCCGGGTCGAGCCGATCGGCTACCAGGAATACTGCCAACTGGTGTCGGCGCGCCTGGAGATCGATTTCTCGCCGGTCCACGCCTACAAGCTGTGCGATATCAAGCCGGCGCTGGGCTACATCCATGAAGATCGCCTGCAGGGCTACGATTTCTGGGCATTCGGCGACATCGACCTGGTCTACGGTGACCTGCGTGCCTACTTCACCGCCGAGCGGCTGGCGCGCAACGATCTGTTTTCCACCCACGAGCGTCGGGTTGCCGGGCACTTGTGCGTGATGCGCAATACCGCCGAACAGCGCGGTCTGTTCAAGCGGATCAAGAACTGGCGTGAGCGTTTTACCGATCACGAGCATCATGCCATCGACGAAGGGGCGTTCAGCCGCCTGTTCCTGTGGCGCAAGAACTTCCCCAAGCCGTTGTTCAATCTGGTCGGCAAGTTCAATCCGCTGCGCCGCCGCAGCGAGTTCACCGAGGCGTTCAGCACGCCCGGTGGCGTGATCAAGTGGCACGACGGCAGCAGCGACTTCCCTCATCACTGGTTCTGGCGCGACGGGCGCCTGAGCAATGATCGTGATGGCCAGCGCACGTTCCCCTATTTCCATTTCGTCTGCTGGAAACGCAACGAGTGGTCGCAGTTGCCCACGCCCGATCCGGCGGAAGTCCGTCGGCTGGCGGCATCGTCGAGCTGGATGATCGACCAGAACGGTTTTCACCAGGGAGCCTTATGAAGCGACGTTTCAAGGTTTTGCAGTTGCAACCGGACTACAACATCAAGCGACATGATTTCGCCGATCTGGCCGAACAGATCGTCAAGGCCCTGCCGACCGACCGCTTCGAAACCACCATGGCCTTCCTCAAGGGCAAGCCGGGGGCGGGCGAGCCGGCGAGCCGCTCCGATCATTCGGTGTACTTCGAGTTCAGCGACAAGGCCCTCAAGGGCATGCGTCTGCTGGCGCTGTGGAAGCTCTACCGCTTCTGCCGCAAGGAAGGCTTCGACGTGGTCATCTGCAACCGTTTCAAGCCGGTCAACATGATGCTGCAGCTCAACCGCTGGCTGAAGATCCCGCTGTGCATCGGTATCTCCCATGGCTTCGGCGAGTACGACCGCTTCTACCGGCGCCGCCAGACCGAGCGCCTGATCGATCGGCACTGGCAGTTCGTCGGCGTGTCGCCGGCGGTGAAGCAGTACCTGATCGACTGCAAGTGCGGTTTCACCGAGCAGAACACCCACGCCATCACCAATGCCATCGATATCCTCCAGGCCGAATCGCTGCAGCATTCCCGGGACAAGGCGCGCGAGCTGCTTGGCCTGTCGACGGACGCGCGGCTGGTCGGTGCGCTGGGCCGTCTGGTGCCGGTCAAGGGGCACACCCACCTGATCAAGGCGTTCGCCGCACTCAAGGACAAGTATCCCCACGCGCAGTTGGCGATCATCGGTGCCGGCCGCGAACAGCAGAAGCTCCAGGCCGAGATCGACCAGTTGGGCCTGAGCGGTCGGGCGCACCTGCTCGGCTTCAAGGAAAACGCCCTGCAGTACGTGCGCGCCTTCGATATCTGGGCCATGCCCTCGCTGGCCGAAGGCCTGGGCCTGGCCCTGCTCGAAGGCATGAGCGGGCGCTTGCCGGTGATCGCCTCCAGCGTGCCGGCGATGCTGCCGCTGATCGAGGGCGCTGGCGGGCTGGCGGTGGAGCCGGCCAACGTGGCCCAGCTCACCAGCGCGCTGGACCACTACCTGGCGCTGGACGAACAGGCCTTGCGGGCCAAGGGCGAGCAGACCTACCAGTACCTGCAGGGCCACCATGACATCGACGTATTCCGCCAGCAGTACCTGGACCTGATCGAGTCCGGCCTGGCCAAGGCGAACAAGGAACCGGCATGAGCGACAAGCAGCCCCTGGTAAGCGTGATCATCGCTTCCTACAACCATGCGCCGTACATCGAGGACAGCATCCTCAGCGTGCTCGGGCAGACCTACCCGCATATCGAGCTGCTGGTGATCGACGATGGCTCGACCGACGACAGCGTCGAGCGCATCCAGCGCCTGCAGGCGATTCACGGCTTCGATTTCCGGGTCCAGGAAAACCAGGGGCTGACCCGCACGCTGAACGATGGCATCGCCCGCTCCCATGGCGAGCTGATCGCCACCTTCGGTTCGGACGACATCATGCTGCCGGAGCGCATCGCCATCCAGGTGGCGCACATGGCCGACAAGCCGGAGGTGGGGATCTGCGCCGGCAACATCGAACTGATCGACGCCAACGGCGAGCTCTATCCCGAGAAGCGCCAGCGCCGCGACACCCCGTTCCGTCGCTCGGATTTCGAGGACATGTTCCTCGAGCGCAAGCCCTATCCTCCGGCGCCGACCCTGCTGTTCCGCCGTGAAGCGCTGGAGAAGGTGGGCGGCTTCGACCCGAGCATCCGTCTCGAAGACCTCTACATCGAGCTGAAGATCACCCGTGCCGGCTATGTCATCGACGGCCTGCCGGTGCTCATGGCCCGGTACCGCAAGCACGCGACCAACTCGTACAAGAACCACCGCTTCATGATCGAGAGCATCCTGCGCATCTACGCGCACTTCAGCGATCACCCGGCGTACGAGGAGGTTAAGTTCAAGGCCTTGAACTCGATGTTCCTCAAGGTCTCGAACCGTGACCGCAAGCTGGCCCGGGAGCTGCTGGCGCAGATTCCGCTGCGGGCCTTTACCCGCAAGACCTGGCGCGGGCTGGGACGGATGCTCTTTTCGCCATTGGAGCGGGACTGAGTGCCGCGGGGCTGAATGGCATGACTGTGCGTAACGGAGAAGCGCTGGCGTCCCGCCAGCGCTGAATCAGGCTTTTTCCGCCAGTGCTGCGCGCCTGAGGCGCAACTGCTGTACCCACTGCTTGCCCTTGGCGATGCCGGGCTTTTCGAAGATCAGGAAGGTCAGGCTGCTGATCAACACCAGCATCACGCAGCACACCGCGATCATTGCCAGGAACGGCAGTGGATCATGCACATCGAAGCCGGCTTGCGGATAGAAGTGATAGGCCACCCACCACAGCAGGAAACCATGCAGCAGATAGGTGCTGTAGCTTATTTCCCCCATCCAGCGGACGCTGCGCAGGCGCAGTGCGCCGAACAGATCGTTGCCCGACACCACCACGAAGAAGAACACGCTCAGCAACAGCAGCGGGAAGACGGCGAATGTCTTGCGCAACAGGCTCAATACCGCCACCAGTAGCACCGCCGCGATGATCGCCGCCAACCGGCTGCGTCCCCAGGTGACCAGTGCCGGTTTGCGGATCCAGTACGCTGCGGCAATTCCACCGAGGAAGCTCAGTAGGTACTTCTTCTTCAGCGAGTGCTCCCAGCCGACCACCTGTGCCAGCAGGTACAGGCCAATCAGGCAGGCAATGGTTCTTGCGTGTGCACCGCGGTAGATGAAGATCATCCCCAGCAGCGGCAGGGCCAGGTAGAAGTAGACTTCGTAGGTCAAGGTCCAGGTGACGTTGGAGATCAGTGTGCCGGTACCGGCGATCTGGTTCATGTCCGGACGGTCGAAGATCAGCCACAGGGAGAGGTGCTTGAGCAACTGTTGCGGGCTCTCCTGCAGCGACCAGTCCTGCAGGTAGAAAACCGTCGCTACCAGGGCTGCGAGCAACGGCAGGTACAGCGGGTACAGGCGGAACACCCGGGAAATCGCGAAGGTGCGCCAGTCGTGATCACGGCCTTGCTTGAGCAGGCGGTCCCAGAACAGGAAGGCGGTGATCATGAAGAACAGGGCGACGCCCACTTGTCCGATCTGGGCGAAGAAACGATTGTCCGGTATGCCGATCTGGCCGGTCTGCTGGAATTGCCAGGCAATCGCGGCGTGATGGATGAACACCGCGAAGGCGAGATAACCGCGCAGACCGTCGATGGCCGTGGCGCGTTCGGCGCTGACTTGCAGGTTGCGGGCGATACCCGGGATCCTGACCAAGAGCGCCGCCACGGTCAGGGCCAGGGCATAGGCCGCTAGCGACAGCAAGAGTGCAGTGAGCATAGGCCACGCATTTTATTCTTGGGAAGGCTGAAGGTACTCGCGCATCCGTTGCGTGAAGGTTGGCGCAATTTCCGTGTAACCGCCAAGCAGGGCCTCGAGGTTCTCCTCGAACAGCCATTGCCGATCCTGAGCGTAGCGCTGCATGTGCCGCATGTTGCGCTGGCGTAGCCCCGGTGACAGTGGCGATGGCTGGATACGCATGTCGGCCAGGTCGATCAGACCGAAGTCTCCATCATCGAGCAGCAGGACGTTGCCCAAGTGTAGCGAACGGAAATACACGCCGTGCTGGTGCAACTGCGCAATGAAACGCCCAAGACGATAGACCAGTTTCTCCCGCTCTGCCCGGGTGGCGCAGTTTTCCAGGGCCTGACGCAGGGTCTGACCCGGCAGCGGCTGGTAGCGAACGCCCTTGCCACCATCGTCGTAGCGGTAAAGGTCGAGCACCTGCGGCGTAGTGAAGCCCATTGCCGCCAGTTGCTGGCTATTTCTGGCGAAGCGCTGCGAATAGGGGTTCAGGCTTTCCGAGGTGTACCAGCGGCGGTGACGGAAAAGCTTGAGAAAGCTGCCATCCAGCAGGCGGATGACCTTGGGCCCCAGGCCGTCTTCCTCGATGACCTTGCCCTGTTCGGCCATTTGCCTGGCCAGGTCCGCGGAAACCGGTTCAGGCTCGCTGGCCAGTAGTCTGCGTCCACGCTGGGCTACGTTCAGGGCCGCGATCAGTGCCAGGGGGATCCACAGCAGGAACCAGTGCTCCTTGGGCCGGGAAAGGATGCCGCCGCCTTCGGTGAGACCGGCACCGATACCGAATACCAGCAAGGTCGAGGCCAGGACGAAGAGATTGCTGTCCCGGTGACGCCAGCCACTGTAGAGGGCACAGGCGATCATGCCGGTCCAGGGAACGAAGCCGATGATGCCGACGTTGTACAGCACGCCGAGGGCAAAGTTGTGAGGTTCGCTCAACAGCCAGCCGAGATTCACGTCGATCCTGATCGGTGCGTCATAGCCGTGGCCGAGCAGCGGATGCTCAAGAATCTGGTTCCAGCTGAAGCTCCAGATTTCGATACGGTGCGAATCGCCGCGTGCAGAAATTGTCTCCGGCGCGAAGACAAACAGGGCGATGGCGCTCAACGGTATCATCAGAAGCAAGGGCAGCGTGCGGCGACCAGGGCGCAGCAGGGTGATCCAGGCCAGCGCCATCGTCAGCGCCACCAGGGGGGTCCGGGATCCGGTCGCGAGTACGGCCGCGAGCATCACGGTCAGTCCGGTCAGGCTCAGGGCAAGCATGCGCGAGTGCTTGTCAGTCATGCACGTGACCAGCCAGTAGGTGCAGAAGAAACCGAACAGGTGTGAGCTGAGCAACGGATTGTCCATCGCTCCCGACCCTTGCAGGCGTGCTCCGGCGACGTAGGTGAGTGCGAAGAAGTAGACGTCCTTGATGCATGCCGCCAGGACGACCAGCGCGGACCCGAGGAAAACCCCCTTGAGGGCCTCGGGGCGGTGGCGCACCAGCAGGCACGTGCCGGCGAACAGCATCAGCGTATGCAGCGGTCGCTTGATCAGGCTGCTGCTGCTTTCGTCTGTGGGGCTCCAGGCCAGGCTCAGCACGGCGTAGAGGGCGAACAGGACGAACAGGACGACGATGGGCTCGCGGGCCAGCAACTTGATTTCACCCGGGCGCACCAGCAGGGCCAGCAGGGTCGGGATGCTGAACAGCGCATAGAACAGCTTGTGGTGGAAACTGCGGTCCGGCAGGAAGAACAACGCGCTCAGCAGCAGGAAGTAGCCAATCGGCAGAACCCATAAACAGATGAAGTCGAACAGGCGATTGGCGCCCTGATGAATGCTGCTCGGATGCATAGGCTACGCTGGTGGTGATTTGAGAAGCGGCAATACTACCCCAGCTGCCAGTGACGCGCAGTGAAACCTCGGCGGGTCGCCGGGCAGAGGGCGAATTACCCTGTCATGAAGCTGTGTTAAAGTCGGCCTCCCTATTTTCAGTCCTTTCCCGTGATATGACCGACTCCAGTGGCTCCGCCAGCCCTTCGAGCATGAAGATCTACTTCCGTCTGCTCGGCTACGTACGGCCCTACATCGGCCTGTTCCTGCTGAGCATCGTGGGCTTCCTGATCTTCGCCTCGACCCAACCGATGCTGGGCTACATCCTCAAGTACTTCGTCGATGGCCTGTCCAATCCCGAAGCCGCGCTGTTTCCCAGCGTCCCCTACCTGCGCGACCTGCAATTGCTGCAGGCGGTGCCGCTGCTGATCATCCTGATAGCGGCCTGGCAGGGCCTGGGTTCGTACCTGGGCAACTACTTCCTGGCCAAGGTCTCCCTCGGTCTGGTCCATGACCTGCGGGTCCAGCTGTTCAACAACCTGCTGACCCTGCCCAACCGCTACTTCGACAAGCACAACTCCGGGCACCTGATTTCCCGCATCACCTTCAACGTGACCATGGTCACCGGTGCCGCCACCGATGCGATCAAGGTGGTGATCCGCGAAGGCATGACCGTGGTCTTCCTGTTCGGCTCGCTGCTGCTGATGAACTGGCGCCTGACCCTGGTGATGATCGCCATCCTGCCGCTGATCGCCTTCATGGTCAGCCGCGCCAGCAGGAAATTCCGCAAGCAGAGCAAGAAGATCCAGGTGGCGATGGGCGACGTCACCCACGTGGCTTCCGAGACCATCCAGGGCTATCGCGTGGTGCGCAGCTTCGGCGGCGAGGTCTACGAGCAGCAGCGCTTCCTCAATGCCAGCCAGAGCAACACCGACAAGCAACTGCGCATGACCCGCACCGGGGCGATCTACACGCCGCTGCTGCAACTGGTCATCTACACCGCGATGGCCATCCTGATGTTCCTCGTGCTGTACCTGCGCGGCGACTCCTCGGCGGGTGACATGGTCGCCTACATCACCCTGGCCGGCCTGCTGCCCAAGCCGATCCGCCAGCTCTCGGAGGTCAGCTCGACCATCCAGAAGGGCGTTGCCGGCGCGGAGAGCATCTTCGAGCAGCTGGATGTCGAGCCCGAACTGGACAAGGGCACCGTCGAACGGGCCAGCGTCACCGGCCGTCTCGACGTGCGCAACCTGAGCTTCACCTACCCGGGCACCGAACGCCGGGTGCTGGATGACATCAGCTTCTCCGTCGAACCGGGGCAGATGGTCGCCCTGGTCGGGCGTTCGGGCAGCGGCAAGTCGACCCTGGCCAGCCTGATCCCGCGCTTCTATCACCACAGCCACGGCGAGATCCTCCTGGATGGCGTCGAGGTCGAGGACTACCGCCTGCTCAACCTGCGTCGGCACATCGCCCAGGTCACCCAGCACGTCACCCTGTTCAGCGATACCGTGGCCAACAACATCGCCTACGGCGACCTGGCCGGTGCGCCTCGCGCGGATATCGAGGCGGCGGCGGCGGCGGCCTATGCCAAGGACTTCGTCGACCAGTTGCCGCAAGGCTTCGACACCCAGGTCGGCGAGAACGGCGTGCTGCTCTCCGGCGGCCAGCGCCAGCGCCTGGCGATCGCTCGCGCGCTGCTGAAGAACGCGCCCCTGCTGATCCTCGACGAAGCCACCTCGGCGCTGGACACCGAGTCCGAGCGGCATATCCAGGCGGCGCTCGACCAGGTGATGAAGGGCCGCACCACCCTGGTGATCGCCCATCGCCTGTCGACCATCGAGAAGGCCGACCTGATCCTGGTCATGGACCAGGGCCGCATCGTCGAGCGAGGCACCCACCAGCAGTTGCTCGCCGAGAACGGCTACTACGCCCGCCTGCATGCCATGGGCCTGGACGAGCCGAGCAAGGTCGACATCACCTGATACATCTGTCCGGGGACTTCGCGTCCCCGGACGTTTCCGCTGTAATCTGGCACATGCGTCGCCTGTGCTAATATCCCGCCCCTGTTCATTTTGTCTGATGGGTTCTCCATGAAGTTGTCCATGCCGCGTTTCGATCAAGCCCCGGTACTGGTGGTCGGCGATGTCATGCTCGACCGCTACTGGCATGGCGGTACTTCCAGGATCTCGCCTGAAGCACCGGTTCCGGTGGTCAAGGTCGAGCAGATCGAGGACCGTCCCGGCGGCGCGGCCAACGTGGCCCTGAACATCGCCGCGCTGGGCGCGCCGGCTGCGCTGGTCGGCGTCACCGGCCAGGACGAGGCGGCCGAGAGCCTGGCCAACAGCCTGCAGGCAGCTGGCGTGCGCTCGGTGTTCCAGCGCATCGCCCATCAGCCGACCATCGTCAAGCTGCGGGTCATGAGCCGTCACCAGCAACTGCTGCGCATCGATTTCGAAGAACCCTTCGCCACCGACCCGTTGTCCCTCGGCGCGGAAGTCGATGGCTTGCTGGAAGGGGTCAAGGTGCTGGTCCTTTCCGACTACGGCAAGGGCGCGCTGAGGAACCACCAGAGCCTGATCCAGGCCGCGCGCGAGCGTGGCATTCCGGTGCTGGCCGACCCCAAGGGCAAGGATTTCTCCATCTACCGCGGCGCCAGCCTGATCACCCCGAATCTCAGCGAGTTCGAGACCATCGTCGGTCGCTGTGCCGACGAGGCCGAACTGGTGGCCAAGGGCGGCCAGCTGATGCGCGAGCTGGAGCTGGGGGCGCTGCTGGTGACCCGTGGCGAGCACGGCATGACCCTGCTGCGCCCGGATCATCCGGCCCTGCACCTGCCGGCCCGTGCCCGTGAAGTGTTCGATGTGACCGGTGCCGGCGACACGGTGATTTCCACCCTGGCCGCAGCCATCGCCGCCGGCGAGGACCTGCCGCACGCGGTGGGCCTGGCCAACCTGGCCGCCGGTATCGTGGTCGGCAAGCTGGGCACCGCGGCGATCAGTGCGCCGGAGCTGCGTCGGGCGATCCAGCGCGAGGAAGGCTCCGAGCGCGGCGTGCTCAGCCTCGACCAGCTGTTGCTGGCCATCGACGACGCCCGCGCGCACAAGGAAAAGATCGTCTTCACCAACGGTTGCTTCGACATCCTGCATGCCGGCCACGTGACCTACCTGGAGCAGGCCCGTGCCCAGGGCGATCGCCTGATCGTCGCGGTCAATGACGACGCCTCGGTGAGCCGCCTGAAAGGCCCGGGTCGCCCGATCAACAGCGTCGACCGGCGCATGGCCGTGCTGGCCGGGCTCGGTGCAGTGGACTGGGTCATCAGCTTCCCCGAGGGCACGCCGGAAAACCTGCTGACCCAGGTCAAGCCGGATGTGCTGGTCAAGGGCGGCGACTACAGCGTCGACCAGGTGGTCGGTGCCGATATCGTCAAGGCCTATGGCGGGACGGTGAAGGTACTGGGGCTGGTGGAAAACAGCTCGACCACGGCGATCGTCGAGAAGATCCGCAAGAACTGAAAAAACCAGGGCCTGCAGTGCAGGCCCTTGTTTTTTATCGGCTGCCGCCTCGCGCCAATTGCAACAACGCCTTCGCCTTTCCGGTCAGCCGCTGCAACCCGCCCACCGGCTTGCTCGGTTTCAAGCCCTGCTGCTGCAGCCAGTCCTTCCAGCGAATCCGCTCGTCCTTCACGACCCAGCCTTCCTGTTGCGCGAAGCTTTCGGCCAGGTACAGGCCGCGGGTGCCGGCCGGTACCAGGCGGTCCTTCTTCAGTTGATACAGCTCCGGCAACGGTTGGCCGTCTTCCAGCGGCATCAGGTACAGGTCGGGTCGGGCACGGTTGAGCCGGGCCACCAACTGGTCGCCTTCGAGGCGCTCGTCGACATGGAACAGGCTCAGTGACTTGGCTTCCTTCGGCACCTGCAGGCGCAGGTCGTAGATCAACTGCAGCGACGCCGTGGGCAGGTGCACGTAGGCCCGTGGTCGCTCGATCAGTTGCTGGTTGCCGCAGCGCACCGGACGCGCCGCGCCGGTGTGCGGGGTCAGGGTGAAGGGCAGGGCTTCGCGGTAGTGCAGGGCCGCGGCGTAGGGGGCCGGCAGCCAGGTGTCGTTGAAGCGTCCGCCGAGCCAGCCTTCCGGGGTTTCCAGCAGGCATTCCTCGGCGACTTCCTGCACCGCGGTGTGCAGCGGCAGGTTGAGTTCCTGGGCGGGGACGTAGCCGGAGATCAGCTTGAGCACCACGTCGCCGCGGTCCTGGCGGCGCTGGCGCACCAGCACCCAGTAGTCGCGGTGTTGCCAGCACAGGGTCAGGCGCACGGAGACGCCCAGGTTGGCCAGTTCGACGGCGAAGCGCTCGGTGTCCGGCAACTGGATGGCCTTGCGCCGTTGCAGGGTCTGGGCGAAGTTCAGCGGCCGGCCGATGCTCTGGTAGCTCAGGCCCTCGGGGCCGGCTTCGACATGCAGGGGCAGGGTCTTGAAGTTGCTCGGGTTCTTGCGGATCAGCGTTCGCGGCATGTCGGCTCCTTCTTGCGTTGGGGTCGGCCGCCGCGGCGGCTCAGTGCGGGCGCAACACCTGGGCGACGGTCGCCACGTTGTGGGCCAGGTGCAGCGGATTGATGGTCCCGACAATAGCACTGCTCACCCCGGGATGGGCAAACAGCAGCTCGAAGCTGGCCCTCACCGGATCGACCCCCGGGCTCAGGCAGACGTGGCCGCTGGCCAGAGCCTTCTTCACCAGGATCGCCTTGCCGTGGGCGGCGGCGTAGTCCAGCACCGGGCGTTCGGCCTGCTCGTTGAGATTGTAGGTGACCATCGCGCAGTCGCCCTGTTCCAGGGCTTTCAGGCCGCCCTCGGCGGTCTTGCCGGAAAAGCCGAAGCCGCGGATCTTGCCTTCCTGCTTGAGCAGGGCGAGGGTCTGGTAGACCTCTTCCTGTTCGAGGATGCGCAGGTCGTCGCCATTGGAATGGACCAGGACCAGGTCGATGCAGTCTGTTTCCAGTCGTTTCAGGCTGCGTTCCACCGAGGCGCGGGTATGGGCGGCGCTGAAGTCGAAGCGGGACTGGCCGTCGTCGAACTCCTCGCCGACCTTGCTGACGATCACCCATTCCTCGCGCTGGCCGCGCAACAGCGGGCCGAGGCGCTCCTCGCTGCGGCCATAGGCCGGCGCGGTGTCGATCAGGTTGATGCCCAGCTCGCGGGCCTGGGCCAGCAGCAGGCGGGCGGCCTGGTCGTCGGGGATGGTGAAGCCGTTGGGGTACTTCACCCCTTGGTCGCGGCCGAGCTTGACGGTGCCCAGGCCCAGCGGCGAAACCGCCAGGCCGGTGTTGCCCAGCGGGCGATGCAGGTCGTGCAGGGTAGGCAGGGTCATGGCAGCAGTTGCTCCCAGGCGGGTTGCCCCAGGGGCGGTTTCGGCAGGTCGGGCAGGGCGGGGCAGTTGCCCGGCTGGATGCCGTCGCGTTCCAGGGCGTGCAGGACCCGGTCGCTGAAGTCCGGTGCCAGGGCCAGCTTGGTCGGCCAGCCCACCAGCAGGCGCTGCTGTTCGGCGAGGAAGGCGTTGTCGGGACGGACCAGGCCGGATTGTGCAGGCTCGGCGCGATCGACGCGCAGGGTGGCCCAGCGCACCTGGTCGAGATCGATCCACGGCAGCAGGTTGGCGACTTCCTTTCTGGCTGCGGCAATCTGCGCGTCCGCGTCGCGGGCGACGCCATCGGCCTCGGCAAGGTCGCCGCCGAGGTACCAGACCCACTGGCCGTCGGCGGCCGGGTGGGTGGTCACGGTGATCCGCGGTTTCGGTCCGCCGCCCAGGCAGTGGGCATACAGCGGTTTCAGGCTCGGACCCTTGGCCATGACCATGTGCAGCGGCCGGCGCTGCATGGCCGGCTGGCTCAGGCCGAGGTCGGCGAGCAGCTCGGCGGTGCCGGCGCCGGCACTGAGCACCACGCGCTGGGCGTGGATCTCGCGGCCATCGACGCGCAGGCCGAGCAGTTCGTCGCCGTTGCGCAGGGGCTCGATCGTCTCGCCGGCGAGCAGGCTGTCGCCGCCCAGTTCGGCCAGGCGTTGCAGCAGGCTGGGGACGTCCACCACCAGTTCGGCCAGGCGATAGACCTTGCCCTTGAAACCGCGGTCCTGCAGGGCCGGCGGCAGCTGGTCGCCCTTGACCTGGTCGACCCGGCCGCGCACCGCCTTGCTGGCGAAGAAGCTGGTGAGGTTGCCGGCGAGGGTGCCGGGAGACCACAGATAATGGGCTTCGGACAGCAGGCGCACACCGGACAGGTCCAGCTCGCCGTCACCGGCCAGGGCCTCGCGCCAGCGCCGCGGCATGTCGGCGATGGCTTCCGAGGCGCCGCTCAGGGCGCCATGCAGCGCGTACTTGGCGCCGCCGTGGATGATGCCCTGGGACTTGAGGGTCTGCCCGCCACCGACGCTGGCGCGTTCCACCAGCACGGTCGAATAGCCCAGGCGCCGCAGGCGGGCGTTGAGCCAGAGACCCGCGACCCCCGCGCCGACGATCAGGACGTCGGTGGAAATGACCGATGACATGCAGTTACCTCGACAAGCTGGACAGGCGGGCAAGTATACAGCCTGTTGCGCGTGTCACCCCGTCCGGCATCAATGCCCGGCGGTTTTCGAGAACAGCTGGATCACCACCACGCCGCCGACGATCAGGGCCATGCCGAGCATGGCCGGCACGTCCAGCTTCTGGTCGTAGATCACCAGGGCGACGATGCTGATCAGGACGATGCCCAGGCCCGACCAGATCGCGTAGGCGATGCCCACCGGAATGCTGCGTACCACCAGGGTCAGCATCCAGAACGCCACGCCGTAGCCACACACCATCAGCAGCAGCGGCAGCGGCGTGCTCAGGCCCTTGACCGCTTTCATCGAAGCGGTGGCGATGACTTCGGCGCAGATGGCGATGGCGAGATAGGTGTAGGCATTCATGATTCGGACTCCTCTGATGGCTCGCGCATTCTAGGCCTTGGCCAGATGCGGTAAAGTCATTTCCTATCAGTTATGGAGATAGGCTGGATGGTCCAACCACAATGGAGTCTGGAGCAGGTGCGCCTGTTCGTCGAAGTGGCCGAGCGCCGTTCGTTTTCCGCCGTGGCCCGTGCCGAGGGCCGTGCCCAGTCGGCGGTGAGCAGTGCCATCGCGCTGCTGGAAACCGACCTTGGCCTGACCCTGTTCGAGCGCAGCAGCGGGCGCCAGCCGCAGTTGACCGAGGCGGGCGCGGCGTTGCTGGAGGATGCCCGCGAGCTGCTGCGCCAGTGCGAGCGCCTGGATGGCCGGGCTTCGGCGTTGATGCGTGGACAGGAGCCGCGTCTGCGCCTGGCGCAGGACGAGGCGATGCCCTATCCGCCGGTGGTCGACAGCCTGGACGAGCTGTCGCAGCGCTTTCCATTGCTCGAGGTGCAACTGGCCAGCAGCGCCCAGGGCGACGTGGCGCGGCAACTGGTGGAGCGGCGTGCGGACCTGGGGCTGCTGTTCCACCATGAGCGTGTGCCGGATGCCCTGGAACGGCGGGTGCTGGGCAGCATCGAGATGGTCACGGTGTGCCCGGTGGGCCATCCGCTGGCGGCGCTGGAGCGGGTCAGTTGCGAGCATCTGGCGCGGCACCGGCAGTTGCTGGTCAACCCTCGCGACGGCGGTTATGCCGGTGGCGAGCCGGCCAGCCCGCTGGTGTGGCGGGCGGACAGCTTCTATGTGATGGCCGAGCTGCTGATGCGCGGCCTGGGCTGGGCCTGGTTGCCGCGGCACGTGGTGCAGTACCCGACCTACCAGCAGCATATGGTCGAACTGGACTGCGAATGGCGGCCGCCGGCGCTGGTGGTGGAGCTGGCCTGGCGCCGGGACGAACCGCTGGGGCCGGCGGCGCGCTGGCTGGCGGAGCGGTTTGCCGTGCACCTGCGGGAGATGGGTTGAATGTGCGGACCTCATCGCTGGCTTGCCAGCGATGAGGTCCGCAAGGGCAATAGGGAGGCATTGCCGAGTGCTTCCTTGTAAACTCCGGCGCCATGAACAGAACCCTCTATACCCTGCTATTCCACCTGGGCCTGCCACTGGTTGCGCTGCGCCTGTTCCTGCGCGGGCGCAAGGCGCCGGCTTATCGCCAGCGCATCGGCGAGCGCTTCGCCTTCGGCCTGCCGGCATTACAGCCGGGCGGGATCTGGGTGCACGCGGTGTCGGTGGGCGAGAGCATCGCGGCGGCGCCGATGATCCGTGCCCTGCTGGCGCGTTATCCACAGCTGCCGATCACCGTCACCTGCATGACGCCTACCGGCTCGGAGCGGATCAAGGCGATGTTCGCCAACGAGCCGCGCATCCAGCACTGCTACCTGCCCTACGACCTGCCTTGGGCGGCAGCGCGTTTCCTCGATCGGGTCCGGCCGACGCTGGCGATCATCATGGAAACCGAACTGTGGCCCAACCATATCCACCAGTGCGCCCGGCGCGGGATTCCCGTGGCCCTGGCCAACGCGCGGCTGTCCGAGCGCTCGGCCCGTGGCTATGCGCGTTTCGCCGGGCTGACCCGGCCGATGCTGGAGGACATGAGCCTGATCGCGGTGCAGACCGAGACCGAGGCCGAGCGCTTCCGCCAACTCGGTGCCCGTCCGCAGTGCGTGCAGGTGACCGGTTCGATCAAGTTCGACCTGAAGGTGGACGAGCAGTTGCTGCCTCGTGCTCGCGAGCTGCGCGGGCAGTGGGGGGCGACGTCGCGTCCGGTGTGGATCGCCGCCAGCACCCATGAGGGCGAGGACGCGCTGATCCTGGCGGCGCACAAGCAGTTGCTGGCGATCCATGGCGACGCCCTGCTGATCCTGGTGCCGCGCCACCCCGAGCGCTTCGATGCCGTGCATGCGCTGTGCAGCGAGCAGTTCGCCACGGTGCGGCGCTCGTCCGGTGCCGCGGTGGATGGGCAGGTCCCGGTGCTGCTCGGCGACACCATGGGCGAACTGCTGTTTCTCTATGCCCTGGCGGATATCGCTTTCGTCGGGGGCAGCCTGGTCCCTACCGGCGGGCACAACCCGCTGGAGCCGGCGGCGCTGGCCTTGCCGGTGCTGATGGGGCCACATGTGTTCAACTTCCTCGAGATCAGCGCGATGCTGGGCGAGGCCGGTGCGTTGCGGCAGGTCGATGATGCCGAGGGGCTGGCGACCGAAGTCAGGCGCCTGATCGAATTGCCGCAGGATGCGCGGCGGATGGGCGAGGCGGGGCTGGCGGTGATGCGGGCCAATCAGGGGGCTCTGCAGCGCTTGCTCGATGGTGTCGGGGCTTTGATTCAGTAGGGGCTGTTCCACCGCCATCGCTGGCAAGCCAGCTCCCACAGGTTCGGCAGCGACGCGGACACTGCGGGAGCGGGCTTGCCAGCGACGACGCCCTTAAGGCCGGGCCTCGAAATTGGCCTTGGCCGCTGCCGCCAGGTCCGGTGGCAGGAAGTCCTTGTCCGGGTTGTAGTCCGGCTTCAGCCAGCGTCCCAGGTCCTGCAGGTCCTGCGGGCTCAACGTCCCCGCCGCCTGCCTCAGGCGCAGGTTGTCGAGGATGTAGTCATAGCGGGTGTTGTTGTAGTCGCGCACCGAGGTGTACAGCTGGCGCTGGGCATCGAGCACGTCGACGATATTCCGCGTCCCCACCTGATAGCCGATTTCCGTGGCTTCCAGCGCACTCTGGTTGGAGATGATCGACTGCTTGCGGGCCTGCACCTGCTCCACATCGGTATTCACCGCACGGTGCAGGTTGCGGGTGTTCTCCACCACCTGGCGGCGCAGGCTCTCGCGCTGCTGCTCGGTCTGGCTCAGGCGCTGGTAGGCCTCGCGGACCTGCGAGCTGGTCAGGCCACCGCTGTACAGCGGGATGTTCAACTGCAGGCCGATGCTGGTCTGCTCGACCGGGCCGCCGTAGGCCTGCGGCAACTGGTTCGGGTTGGTCAGGCCGAAGCTGTCGTTGTCGCCCTTCTGGTAGCGCGCCACCGCGTCCACGGTCGGCGCATGCCCGGCCTTGCGCTGGCGCAGGGTTTCCTCGGCGGCCTGCACGGCGTGGTTGGTGGCCAGCAGGTTGAGGTTCTGCTGGGTCGCGGTATCGACCCAGGCCTTGGCGTCGTTCGGCACCGGCACCTGCACCGGCAGGGTGTGAACCACGCCCTGCAGCGAGTTGTAGTCGCGGTTGGTCAGGGTCACCAGGGCCTGGAAGGCATCCTGCACGCGGCGTTCGGCGATGATCCGGTTGGCTCGCGCGGTGTCGTAGCTGGCCTGGGACTGCAGCACGTCGGTCTTATCGGAGAGGCCGACGTCGAAGCGTTCGTTGGACTGGTCGAGCTGGCGCTTGAACGCGGCTTCCTCGGCCTTGGTCGAGGCCAGGTTGTCCTGGGCGCGAAGCACGGCGAAATAGTTTTCCGCGCTCTGCAGGATCAGGTTCTGCTCGGTGGCCGACAGCTCCAGTGCCGCCTGCTCGTTGACCGCCTCGGCGGCCTGCAACTGGAACCAGCGGTCGGCGCGGAAGATCGGCTGGGACAGGGTCGCCTGCCAGGTGTTGCCGCTGCGGTTCGAGGTTACCGACGGCTGGTCGACGCGGGTGCGGGTGCTCGTCATCTCGGCACCGGCAGACAGGTTCGGCAGCAGGCCGGCGCGGGCCTGCGGCACCACTTCGCGGCGGGCGCCGTAGTCGGCGCGGGCGGCGGCGAGGTCGGCGTTGTTGTTCACTGCCTCCTGGTAGACGCTGACCAGGTCGGTGCGGTTCGACAGCGACGGGTCCGCCGCCCAGGCCAGTCCGTTGGAAGCACAAGACACGGCAAGCGCCAGTGAAAGTTTGCGCAGCATAGGGCGATCCTTGAACGAAGAGGGTAATTCTGAACTAGCGAGTGTAGTTGCGTAGGCATCTTGCAACAATCTGCCATTTGCGCCATTTGTCACGCTTGTGCTTGGAGCGTTGGCGTTTGTCGCCACTTCGGTCTAGACTCGGCGAGTTCTTGTCGGGGTGCCTTGCGTTGAGGCTGAGATCGGAAATTCCGGATCCCGTTGAACCTGATCAGGTTAGCGCCTGCGTAGGGAACAAGATTGCTCGCTTCCCGCGAGCCCTCTTGTGCCGGGTCCGGGAATGTCGAGTCAGCTTTTCAGCCGCCAGACACCCCCGCATTCCAGCACAGCACCGCCCTCGGTGCGTTCGCGTCCGTATCAGGTTCACTCCGACATCCAACCCGTCTGGAGAGCCTGTGATGAGCAAACAAGAAAAATACCCAAGCAACCTGAGCGAGTCCGCCCGGGTCGACCAGCAGTCCGTGCAACCCTTCGCCCGTTCGCGCAAGGTCTTCGTCGAAGGCTCGCGCCCGGACATCCGCGTGCCGATGCGGGAAATCAGCCTCGACGATACCCCCACCGACTTCGGTGGCGAGGCCAATGCCCCGGTGCTGGTGTATGACACCTCCGGCCCCTACACCGACCCCAACGTGGTCATCGACGTGCGCAAGGGCCTGGGCGACGTGCGTTCGGCCTGGATCGACGACCGTGGCGACACCGAGCGCCTGGCCGGGCTGTCCTCCGACTTCGGCCAGCAGCGCCTCGCCGACGCCGAACTGACCAAGCTGCGCTTCGCCCACGTGCGCAACCCGCGCCGGGCCAAGGCCGGGGCCAACGTCAGCCAGATGCACTATGCGCGCAAGGGCATCATCACCGCCGAGATGGAATACGTCGCCATCCGCGAGAACATGAAGCTCCAGGAAGCCCGCGCCGCCGGCCTGCTCGACCAGCAGCACGCCGGCCACAGTTTCGGCGCGAGCATCCCGAAAGAGATCACCGCCGAATTCGTCCGCGAGGAAATCGCCCGCGGCCGCGCGATCATCCCGGCCAACATCAACCACGTGGAGCTGGAGCCGATGATCATCGGCCGCAACTTCCTGGTGAAGATCAACGGCAACATCGGCAACAGCGCCCTCGGCTCCTCCATCGAGGAAGAAGTGGCCAAGCTGACCTGGGGCATCCGCTGGGGTTCGGACACGGTGATGGACCTGTCCACCGGCAAGCACATCCATGAAACCCGCGAGTGGATCATCCGCAACTCGCCGGTACCGATCGGCACCGTGCCGATCTACCAGGCCCTGGAGAAGGTCAACGGCGTGGCCGAGGACCTGACCTGGGAGCTGTTCCGCGACACCCTGATCGAGCAGGCCGAACAGGGCGTGGACTACTTCACCATCCACGCCGGCGTGCTGCTGCGCTATGTGCCGCTGACCGCCAAGCGGGTCACCGGCATCGTCAGCCGCGGCGGCTCGATCATGGCCAAGTGGTGCCTGGCGCATCACAAGGAGAACTTCCTCTACACCCATTTCGACGAAATCTGCGAAATCATGAAGGCCTACGACGTCAGCTTCTCGCTGGGCGACGGCCTGCGTCCGGGTTCGATCGCCGACGCCAACGACGAAGCGCAGTTCGGTGAACTGGAAACCCTCGGCGAACTGACCAAGATCGCCTGGAAGCACGACGTGCAGTGCATGATCGAAGGCCCGGGCCACGTGCCGATGCAGTTGATCAAGGAGAACATGGACAAGCAGCTGGAATGCTGCGACGAGGCGCCGTTCTACACCCTCGGCCCGCTGACCACATCACCTCGGGCATCGGTGCGGCGATGATCGGCTGGTTCGGTTGCGCCATGCTCTGCTACGTCACGCCGAAGGAGCACCTGGGCCTGCCGAACAAGGACGACGTCAAGACCGGGATCATCACCTACAAGATCGCCGCCCATGCCGCCGACCTGGCGAAAGGGCACCCGGGCGCGCAGATCCGCGACAACGCCTTGAGCAAGGCGCGCTTCGAGTTCCGCTGGGAAGACCAGTTCAACCTCGGCCTGGATCCGGACACCGCCCGTTCGTTCCATGACGAGACCCTGCCGAAGGACTCGGCCAAGGTCGCGCACTTCTGCTCCATGTGCGGGCCGAAGTTCTGCTCGATGAAGATCACCCAGGAAGTGCGTGAATACGCCGCCAACCAGCGCATCGACGTGGTGGACGTGGCGGTCGAGGACGGCATGCGCGAGCAGGCCGAGCGGTTCCGCCAGGAAGGCAGCCAGTTGTACAAGAAAGTCTGAGGTCTGCGACGCGGTGTGCTTCCGGTGCACCGCGTCGCCTGGTTTTGGGACCGCTCTGCGGCCCCACAATCCTCGAATTCAACAAAAACACCTGCCGAGACCACTGTCGTGTCCCTACCCAGCAACTACTCCCCCGATTCCCCGGTCCCCGGTCACCAGCGCATTTTCGGCGCCCGTGACCTGTTCTCCCTGTGGTTCTCCCTCGGCATCGGCCTGATGGTCCTGCAGACCGGCGCCTTGCTCGCGCCGGGCCTGGGCCTGGCCGGGTCGATCCTGGCGATCGCCATGGGTACCCTGGTCGGGGTGTTGCTGCTGGCGGCGGCCGGCGTGATCGGCAGCGATACCGGCCTGTCCGCCATGGCCGCCCTGCGCCTGAGCCTGGGCAAGCACGGCGCGGCGTTGCCGGCAGTCCTGAACCTGCTGCAACTGATCGGCTGGGGCTCGTTCGAGATCATCGTCATGCGCGACGCCGCCAGCCTGCTCGGCGCGCAGTCGTTCGGTGAACACAGCGCATGGAACAGCCCGCTGCTGTGGACCCTGTTCTTCGGCGGCCTGGCCACCCTGCTGGCGGTCAGCGGCCCGCTCGCCTTCGTCCGGCGCATCCTGCGCAAATGGGGCATCTGGCTGCTGCTCGGCGCCTGCCTGTGGCTGACCTGGAACCTCTTCGCCAAGGCCGACCTGGCCGCGCTGTGGGCACGTGCCGGGGATGGCTCGATGTCGCTGGCGGTGGGCTTCGACATCGCCATCGCCATGCCGCTGTCGTGGCTGCCGTTGATCGCCGACTACTCGCGTTTCGGCAAGCGTGCCAGCCGCGTGTTCGGTGGTACCGCGCTGGGCTTCTTCATCGGCAACTTCTGGCTGATGAGCCTGGGCGTGGCCTACACCCTGGCGTTCGCCCCGAGTGGCGAAGTCAATGCGCTGCTGCTGGCGCTGGCGGGTGCCGGCCTGGGGATCCCGCTGCTGCTGATCCTGCTCGACGAATCGGAAAACGCCTTCGCCGACATCCACTCGGCGGCGGTGTCCAGCGGCCTGCTGCTGCGTCTGAAGGTGGAGCACCTGGCGCTGGCGATCGGCATCGTCTGCACCCTGATCGCCTGCTTCGCGCCGCTGGCGCAGTACCAGAACTTCCTGCTGTTGATCGGCTCGGTGTTCGCACCGCTGTTCGGCGTGGTGCTGGTGGACCACTTCGTGCTGCGCGGGCGTCGCCTGCCGGCGCGGGTCGGTTCACTGCACGTCGGCGCGGTGCTGGCCTGGGCCGGCGGCGTGGCGACCTATCACCTGCTGGCCAACTACGCCCCGGACGTCGGCGCGACCCTGCCGGCATTGCTGCTGGCAGGGCTGCTGCACGCGGTGCTCGGCTTCAGCCGCGGCCGGGAAACAGTTCCGGCCTGATCACGCCGTTCAGGCGCGGGTAGGGGATCTTCAGCTCGACGTGGCCCATGGCGTAAGGGGCGATGGCGTACACGTCGTACTTGAGCACCACCGCGCCGTAGGTCAGGGCGATGTTGCGGGTCTTCTGGAACGGCCAGTTCTTCACGAACGCCTTGTCCTGATCCAGGTTGTTGGCGACCTGCCAGCCGCGGTGGGCCTCCTCCACGGTCTTCCAGAAGGTGTCTTCCTGACCCGGCACCAGCATGTCCTGCAGGGTCAGGACCTTCTCCTGCTGGCGCGACCAGTTGATGAACGCGCGTCCCGGCATGCCGTGGGCGCCGCCGGTGTCCAGGTAACTGGACAGCTCGATGATCACCAGTCCGTCATGCTGCTCGCGTACCTTGGCCTGCAGATAGCTGCTGTGGCGGCTTTCGGATCCGCGCAGGAAGCTCTCCTCATACGCCTTGAGCGACGCCGGCAGCGGCGCGCCTTCGCTGTCGCGGGTCAGTTGCAGCAGGCCGCGTTCGACGATGGCATCGAGCTGCGGCTGGGCCGGGAAGTGCAGGGTGTCGATGTTCACCAGCGGGCAGTCGCTGGCGCTGCAACCGGGCTTGATGTGCTCCCAGGCCTCGCGCTTGACCTCCAGCGGCTTGCGCAGATTGGGCTGGAAGACGCTCTGGCAGGCCCCCAGGACAAGGGCCAGGACGGCCACGGTAGTCAGTTTGACAAGTGTCATGATGATCCTTCTGGAACAACGGTGATCGGCCTTGGACCGTCGGCACGGCCTTCGGTTCGCCACTACGCTTGAATAGACGGGCGGTGCCTATCCTCGCAGCCCTCGGGTTGACTTTAAAGAGGGTGAAAGCCGAGGGTACGCGGGTTAGGATTGCGCGAAGCTGCACTTGAGGTATCGAGGATTTCCATGACAGACAAGTTGAACACCGTTCCCACCGCCGTCGACATCGTCCGCCGCGAGAACTGCTTCCAGGGTTTCTACCGGCTCGACCGGGTGCACCTGCGTCACGAACTGTTCGCCGGTGGCATGGGCCGCGAGATCAGCCGCGAGCTGTTCGTCCGCCACGACGCCGTGTGCGTCCTGCCCTACGATCCGCAGCGCGACGAGGTGGTGCTGATCGAGCAGTTCCGCGTCGGCGCCCTCGACAAGGTGGCCAACCCGTGGCTGGTGGAACTGGTCGCCGGTCTGATCGACAAGGACGAGCGACCGGAGGAAGTTGCGCACCGCGAGGCGCAGGAGGAAGCTGGACTGACCTTCTCCGCGCTGTGGCCGATGACCCGGTATTTCCCGTCTCCCGGCGGCAGCGACGAGTTGGTCCATCTGTACCTCGGTCGTTGCAGCAGCGAGGGGGCTGGCGGGCTGCATGGCCTGGAAGAAGAGGGCGAAGACATCCGCGTGCGGGTCTGGGCATTCGAAGATGCCCTGCAGGCCGTGCGCGACGGGCAGATAGCCAATGCGGCGTCGATCATCGCCCTGCAATGGCTGGCCTTGAACCGCGATGAAGTCAGGGGGCTGTGGTCGTGAATCTTGTACGCGAGCGTTATCGGGTCGATCTGGTCGGCTTGCAGGCTGCCTGCGAGGCCAACTATGCGCGCCTGATGCGCCTGCTGCCGGACATGCGCAGCACCACCAGTTCGCGGCGCATCGGCATGACCCAGGGCGACCAGATGCTCGGCGTGCTGGCCCTGGAGGTGGTGCTGGCCTGTCCGTACACCACCACCCTGCGCGTGCGCCAGGAGCACAGCCTGCCGTGGCTGCCGGTGCCGCAACTGGAAGTGCAGGTCTATCACGACGCGCGCATGGCCGAGGTGGTCAGCGCCGAACATGCCCGCCGCCTGCGCAGCATCTACCCCTATCCCAACGCGGCGATGCACCAGCCGGACGAGAAAGCCCAGCTCAATCTGTTCCTCGGCGAGTGGCTCAGCCACTGCCTGGCCTGCGGTCACGAAATGGAAGTGGTTCGCTGAAATGTGACGGCGGTCGTGGTGCCGGTTTGATCCTCCGATTCTTCCCCACCATAATCGTCGAGGATTCCCACAAGGAGACGGCCCCTTGCCGCAAGCAACCCCCTCATCCAGTGCCCCGGTTCGTCTGGTGCAGCTTTCAGACAGTCATCTGTTCGCCGATGGCGAGGGTTCGCTGCTGGGCATGAATACCCGTGACAGCCTGCAGCGGGTGATCGACCTGGTGCTCGCCGAGCAGCCACGGATCGACCTGGTACTGGCCACTGGCGACCTTTCCCAGGATGGCACCGAAGCGTCCTACCAGCATTTTCGCGAGATGACCGCGGTGATCGGCGCGCCGGCCCGCTGGCTGGCCGGCAACCATGACGAGCCGCTGCCGATGGAGCGGGTCGCGGCGGGCAGCGACCTGCTGGAGCCGGTCACCGATATCGGCAACTGGCGGGTGATCATGCTCAATTCGGCGATTCCCGGCAGCGTCCCGGGGCGTCTGGAGCGCGACCAGCTGCAATTGCTCGACCAGGCCCTGAGCAGTGCCGAAGGACGGCATTGCCTGGTGTGCTTCCACCACCAGCCGGTGTCCATCGACTGTGCCTGGATGGCGCCCATCGGCCTGCGCAATCCCGAGGCGCTGTTCGAGACCCTCAAGCCTTATCCACAGGCCCGGACCCTGCTCTGGGGCCATATCCACCAGGAGTGGGACCAGCAACTGGATGGCCGGCGCCTGCTGGCGTCGCCCTCGACCTGCATCCAGTTCGCCCCGCGCAGCGAAGACTTCAAGGTCGACGACCAGCGGCCGCCCGGCTATCGCTGGCTGGCGCTGCACGACGACGGGCGCCTGGAAACCGGCGTCTCGCGCCTGAGCGATTTCGCCTTCACCGTGGACTACGGAAACGGCTACTGAAGCATCAGGCAAACTCTAAAGCTGAAGCATTTCCCGGTTATCAGGCTAAACTGCGCGCTTTTGCGCCCGCTTCTTCATGGGGCGGTTCACGGACATCCGGGGGCGATATGTCGGGCTCGATCCTTTACATCCATGGTTTGAACAGCGCGCCCAGCTCGATGAAGGCCAGCCAGCTGCAGGCGGTCATGGCGCGCATCGGCCTGGCCGATCAACTGCGCGTCCCGGCCCTGCATCATCACCCGCGCCAGGCCATGGCCCAGCTGGAGGCCGATATCGCCGAGCTGGGGCGGCCCTTGCTGGTCGGCAGTTCGCTCGGCGGCTACTATGCGACTCACCTGGCCGAACGCCACGGGCTCAAGGCGCTGCTGATCAACCCGGCGGTCAATCCGCACCAGCTGTTCGACGGCTACCTGGGCACCCAGACCAACCACTACACCGGTGAAACCTGGGAACTGACCCACGACCACGTCACCGCCCTGGCCGAACTGGAAGCAGCGGCACCGGTCGATGCGGCGCGCTACCAGGTGTGGCTGCAGACTGGCGACGAAACCCTGGATTACCGCCGCGCCGAGCGCTTCTACCGGGCCTGCGCCCTGCGCATCGAAGCCGGTGGCGATCACAGCTTCCAGGGCTTCGCCCTGCACCTGCCGGCCTTGCTGGCCTTCGCAGGGATTGACGCACAGACGTATCAAAGCCTCGATTTTTCTGTATTTTGATTGCTTGTTTTCACCCACGAATGACGAAGAGAACCCATGGCCAATCCCAGCGCTAGCGCCTATAACGCAGACGCCATCGAAGTCCTCTCGGGCCTTGACCCGGTACGCAAGCGTCCGGGCATGTACACCGACACCAGCCGCCCCAACCATCTGGCGCAGGAAGTCATCGACAACAGCGTCGACGAGGCCCTGGCCGGTCACGCCCGTTCGGTGCAGGTGATCCTGCACGCCGACCACTCCCTGGAAGTCTGCGACGACGGTCGCGGCATGCCGGTGGACATCCACCCGGAAGAGGGTGTGTCCGGGGTCGAGCTGATCCTCACCAAGCTGCACGCCGGCGGCAAGTTCTCCAACAAGAACTACCAGTTCTCCGGTGGCCTGCACGGCGTCGGCATCTCGGTGGTCAACGCCTTGTCGACCCAGGTCCGGGTGCGGGTCAAGCGCGATGGCAACGAGTACCAGATGACCTTCGCCGACGGCTTCAAGGCCAGCGAGCTGGAAATCATCGGCAGCGTCGGCAAGCGCAACACCGGGACCAGCGTGTACTTTGCGCCGGACCCGAAATACTTCGACTCGGCGAAATTCTCCGTCAGCCGCCTCAAGCACGTGCTCAAGGCCAAGGCCGTGCTGTGCCCGGGCCTGTCGGTGACCTTCGAGGACAAGAGCACCGGCGAGAAGGTCGAGTGGCATTACGAGGACGGCCTGCGTTCCTACCTGGTCGACTCCGTCAGCGAGTACCTGCGCCTGCCGGACGAGCCGTTCTGCGGCAGCCTGGCCGGCAACAAGGAGGCCGTGGACTGGGCCCTGCTGTGGCTGCCGGAAGGCGGCGACGCGGTGCAGGAGAGCTACGTCAACCTGATCCCCACCGCCCAGGGCGGTACCCACGTCAACGGCCTGCGCCAGGGCCTGCTGGACGCGATGCGCGAGTTCTGCGAGTTCCGCAACCTGCTGCCGCGCGGGGTCAAGCTGGCCCCGGAAGACGTCTGGGAGCGCATCAGCTTCGTCCTCTCGATGAAGATGCAGGAACCGCAGTTCTCCGGGCAGACCAAGGAACGCCTGTCCTCTCGCGAGGCCGCGGCCTTCGTCTCCGGGGTGGTCAAGGACGCCTTCAGCCTGTGGCTCAACGCCCACCCGGAAATGGGCATGCAACTGGCCGAGCTGGCCATCAGCAACGCCGGCCGGCGCCTGAAGGCGAGCAAGAAGGTCGAGCGCAAGCGCGTCACCCAGGGGCCGGCGCTGCCCGGCAAGCTGGCCGACTGCGCGGGCCAGGACCCGATGCGCGCCGAGCTGTTCCTGGTCGAGGGTGATTCCGCCGGCGGTTCCGCCAAGCAGGCCCGGGACAAGGAGTTCCAGGCGATCCTGCCGCTGCGCGGGAAGATCCTCAACACCTGGGAAGTGGACGGCGGCGAAGTCCTCGCCAGCCAGGAAGTGCACAACATCGCCGTGGCCATCGGCGTCGATCCCGGCGCCACCGACCTCAGCCAGTTGCGCTACGGCAAGATCTGCATCCTCGCCGACGCCGACTCCGACGGCCTGCACATCGCCACCTTGCTCTGTGCCCTGTTCGTCCAGCATTTCCGTCCGCTGGTGGAAGCCGGCCACGTCTACGTGGCGATGCCGCCGCTGTACCGCATCGACCTGGGCAAGGAAATCTACTACGCCCTCGACGAAGCCGAGCGCGATGGCATCCTCGACCGCCTGGTGGCCGAGAAGAAGCGCGGCAAGCCGCAGGTCACCCGATTCAAGGGTCTCGGCGAGATGAACCCGCCGCAACTGCGCGAAACCACCATGGACCCGAACACCCGGCGCCTGGTCCAGCTGACCCTGGACGATTTCGAGCAGACCCGGGAAATCATGGACATGCTGCTGGCCAAGAAGCGTGCGGGCGACCGCAAGAGCTGGCTGGAAAGCAACGGCAACCTGGCCGAGGTCATGGCTTGATCCGTGGCCTGTTGACGGCCCTGCTGGCGCTGCTCGCGGTGCCGGCCGTGGCCGAGCCGTGGCCTGAGCTGCAGATGCTCGCCGAGCACCCGGTGGACGGCATGCGCGGCGGCAACCTGTCCGGTCTGGCGCTGTGCAACGGTGCGCTGTGGACCCTTTCCGACCGCGACGACGATCTGCTCTACAAGCTCGACACCAGCAGCCACGTCTGGCAGGCGCAGGGTGTGCCGCTGGCGGTGCCCACGGTGCCGGACACCGGCTTGCCGATGGGCCTGCGCTCGCGGCAATGGGCGGCGTCCCTGGTGCGTGGCGGCGACCTCGACTTCGAGGGCTTGAGCTGCGACGCCGCCGGCAACCAGTACATCGTCAGCGAAGCCCATGCCGCCGTGCTGCAGGTGCCGGTGGAAGGCGAGCCGAACTGGCTGCGCATCGACCCGAGCATGATCCGCCAGGCCCGGGCCAGCGGCATGCTCCTGCACTTCAATGCGCTGTTCGAAGGGATTGCCGTCAGTCCGGCGGGAGATCGCCTGTGGCTGGCGGCCGAGCGCGAGCGCCGCGGCCTGCTGCTGGTCAACCGCAAGCAGAGCACCTGGACCTGTGGCGAGGCCTGCGTGCTGCTCAGCGAAGCGGGCACCGAGATGCAGCCGGAGCAGTTTCCCAATGCCCGCGACGTGTCCCGTGACTTCGCCGACCTGGCGCTGTTCGAGGGCAAGCTGTTCACCCTCGAGCGCAACGCCTACCGCATCTGCCGGCGCGACGCGCAGAGCGGCCAGGTCGAACGTTGCTGGTCGTTCGCCGCCGAGGCGCTGGTCGACTCGCGGCGCTACAGCCAGCCCTATGGCCTGGCCGAAGCGCTGGTGATCGACGCCGAAGGCGCCTGGATCGGCCTCGACAACAACGGCGGCACCCGTGCCGACGGCGAGGACCGGCCGATCGTCTGGCGTTTCGCCGCGCCGAAAGGCGGCTGGAGCGCGAAGAAATGAGCCAGACCCCGGGCCAGCGTATCGGGCGGGTGTTCATGGTGTTGGCCTGGGCCGCCGGGCTGTTCCTGGCCACGCGCTTCTTCGGCGCGTGGGAGGACAAGCAGGCCAACCCCAATCGCCAGCTCACCTCGCAACATGGCGACGGTTTCGTCGAGGTGCGCCTGGCCAGCAATGGCCAGGGGCATTTCGTCGCCGATGGCCTGATCAACGGCCAGGCCGTGCATTTCATGCTCGACACCGGTGCCACCGACGTGGCGATTCCCGAGTCCCTGGCCCGTGATTTCGGCCTGGAACGCGGCGCCCCGGTCACCCTGAGCACCGCCAATGGCCGCACCGAGGGTTACCGCACCCGTCTGGACAGCGTGCAATTGGGCGATATCCTGCTGCGCGACGTTCGCGCCCTGGTGGTCCCCGGACTGGACGGCGACCAGGTACTGCTGGGCATGAGTGCCCTGCAACGACTTGAATTCACTCAGCGCGGCGGCACCATGCTGCTGCGCCAGACCTTGAACTGATGAGGCCCGCATGAGCGACTCCCTTGATCTGAGCCTCGATGGCGTAGAGCGCCGGTCACTGGCCGACTTCACCGAACAGGCCTACCTCAACTACTCCATGTACGTGATCATGGACCGGGCCCTGCCGCACGTCGGCGACGGCCTGAAGCCGGTGCAGCGACGCATCGTCTATGCCATGAGCGAACTGGGCCTGGATGCCGACTCCAAGCACAAGAAATCGGCGCGTACCGTCGGTGACGTGCTCGGCAAGTTCCACCCCCACGGCGATTCGGCCTGCTACGAGGCCATGGTGCTGATGGCGCAGCCGTTCAGCTACCGCTACACCCTGGTCGATGGCCAGGGCAACTGGGGTGCGCCGGACGATCCGAAGTCCTTCGCCGCCATGCGTTACACCGAGGCGCGCCTGTCGCGCTACTCCGAGGTGCTGCTCAGCGAACTGGGCCAGGGCACCGCGGACTGGGTGCCGAACTTCGACGGCACCCTGGAGGAGCCCGCCGTGCTTCCGGCGCGCCTGCCGAACATCCTGCTCAACGGCACCACCGGCATCGCCGTGGGCATGGCCACCGACGTACCGCCGCACAACCTGCGCGAAGTCGCCAGTGCCTGCGTGCGCCTGCTGGACGAGCCGAAAGCCACGGTGGAACAGCTCTGCGAGCACATCCAGGGGCCTGACTACCCGACCGAAGCGGAAATCATCACGCCGCGTGCCGAGCTGCTGAAAATCTACGAAAGTGGCCGCGGCTCGATCCGCATGCGTGCCGTCTATCGCATCGAGGACGGCGATATCGTCGTCACCGCGTTGCCGCACCAGGTCTCCGGGGCCAAGGTGCTGGAGCAGATCGCCGCGCAGATGCAGGCCAAGAAGCTGCCGATGGTCGCCGACCTGCGTGACGAGTCCGACCACGAGAACCCGTGCCGCATCGTCATCATCGCCCGCTCCAACCGGGTCGACCTGGACGAACTGATGCAGCACCTGTTCGCCACCACCGACCTGGAGTCGAGCTACCGGGTCAACGTCAACATCATCGGCCTCGATGGCCGGCCGCAACTGAAGAACCTGCGCGCGCTGTTGCTGGAGTGGCTGGAATTCCGCATCGCCACCGTGCGTCGCCGCCTGAAGTTCCGTCTCGACAAGGTCGAGCGACGCCTGCACCTGCTGGACGGCTTGCTGGTGGCGTTCCTCAACCTGGACGAGGTGATCCACATCATCCGTACCGAGGACCAGCCCAAGCAGGCGCTGATCGCCCGCTTCGACCTGACCGAGATCCAGGCCGACTACATCCTCGAGACCCGGTTGCGCCAGTTGGCACGCCTGGAAGAGATGAAGATCCGCGGCGAGCAGGAAGAACTGCTGAAGGAGCAGGCCAAGCTGCAGGGCCTGCTCGGCAGCGACACCAAGCTGCGCAAGCTGGTGCGTACCGAACTGATCAAGGACGCGGAAACCTACGGCGACGACCGGCGCTCGCCGATCGTCGCGCGTGCCGAGGCCAAGGCCCTGTCGGAAAACGAGCTGATGCCGACCGAGCCGGTCACCGTGGTGCTTTCGGAGAAAGGCTGGGTGCGTTGCGCCAAGGGCCATGACATCGATGCCACCGGCCTGTCCTACAAGGCCGGCGATGGCTTCAAGGTGGCGGCGGCAGGGCGTTCCAACCAGTTCGCCGTGTTCATCGACTCCACCGGGCGCAGTTATTCGGTGGCGGCCCACACCCTGCCGTCGGCGCGGGGCCAGGGCGAGCCGCTGACCGGTCGTCTGACGCCGCCGCCGGGGGCGTCCTTCGAATGCGTGCTGCTGCCGGACGACGAGGCGCTGTACGTCATCGCCTCCGATGCGGGCTACGGCTTCGTGGTCAAGGGTGAAGACCTGCAGGCCAAGAACAAGGCCGGCAAGGCCCTGCTCAGCCTGCCCAACGGCGCGAAGGTGCTGGCGCCGCGGCCGGTGGCCGATCGCGAGCTGAACTGGCTGGCGGCGGTGACCACCGAAGGTCGCCTGCTGGTGTTCAAGATCAGCGACCTGCCACAACTGGGCAAAGGCAAGGGCAACAAGATCATCGGTATCCCCGGCGATCGGGTTGCCAGCCGTGAGGAATATGTCACGGATATGGCCGTGCTCTCCGACGGGGCGACCCTTGTATTGCAGGCCGGCAAGCGTACCCTATCGCTCAAGGGCGAGGACCTGGAGCACTACAAGGGCGAGCGTGGGCGTCGTGGCAACAAGCTGCCGCGGGGCTTCCAGCGGGTCGACGCGTTGTTGGTCGACAGTCCGGAGTAGCTGTTTTACACGCCCGGAAACGGTATTTTCCTACACGTTCCGGGCGTAAATGCTGGAGTCAGAGCGGATTTTCGCGGATGATAAGCCCCCTGCGGCGCCAGCGTGGCTGGGTGCCCGACTGAATTCATGAGTATCACTGCGGTGCCGTGTGGTGGCCGCCTGGATGGGATGATGACTTTTCTGCGCCTTCCATTTGTTCTACTGCTGACGGGCGTACTCGGCCTGGCGGGGTGCAGCATGCACCAGCCGGTCGCGCTCTATCAGCTCGACAGCGGCGCGCCGGGCCAGCCGAAGCAGAGCGCCGGCATGGCGGTGGTGCTGGGGCCGGTGTCGGTCGCCGACTACCTGCAACGCGAAACCCTGCTGCAGCGCCAGACCGACGGTAGCCTGACCGCCTCGACCGACGGTCGCTGGGCGGGCAGCCTGTCCGCCGATATCGATCAACTGCTGGTGCGCCAGCTGGCCTGGCGCCTGGACAGCCAGCGCGTGGTCCTGGCCCCGGCCAGCACCGGTTTCAATCCGGATGTGCAGGTGCTGCTGTCGATCACCCGCCTGGATTCCGGAGCGAACCAGCCGGCGATTCTCGACGCGCAATGGCGTCTTCTGGACCGCCGTGGCCAGGTACGCGACAACCGTATCGTTCACCTTGAACAACCGCACAGCGGCACCTCGGCGGCGCAGGTACAGGCCCAGGGCCAGTTGCTGCAGCGTCTTGCCGAGCAACTGAGTACCGCGGTCAAGCCGCTGGCCAACCAGCCGGCGATCGCCGAGGAAGCCCCGGCGAAGAAACCGGCGGCACCGGTGCAGGTGCGCAAGGAGCCGGAGAAGCCGAAGATCCCGATCGCCTCGCCGATCCGCACCGACATGGAAGTGTTCCGCTTCTGAGTCGAACAGGCATGAAAAAGCCCGCAGCGATGCGGGCTTTTTCATTGGCGGCTGGAAACTGGCCCATCGCTGGCTTGCCAGCGATGGGCATGGGCATCTACACATCTTCAGATCAACCACGGAACGACAGAACGCCGTATACCTGTGGGAGTGGATTTACCGGAGCGCCGGACCGCCACGATCGGCGGCGAAGCCGTCGTAAAACCTGAGTCCCAAGTCTGCCTGACACACCGAGGGCACAGGTTTTATGGCCGCTTCGCGCCCAATCGCGGATGAATCCGCTCCCACAAGGTTCATGTTGAACCTCATCGAGATGTGTAGATACCTATGCAGCGATGAGGCCATCGGCAGCACCATGGATATCAGTTCTTCAGCTCATGCATCCGCGCCAGTTGCCGCTCCAGCATTGACGGATATGGCTCCATCAACCGCTCCACGCAGCACGCGCCTTCGGGGCTGGCGATCGGGCGGATCCGTGCGCGTTGGCGAATCAGCGCGTCATCACCGATCCGGCGTTCCACCAGCAGCAGGTTGCGGCTGTGCTGCGACAGCGCCAGGGCGTCCTGGGCCTTCTCGGTCAGCAGCAGGTCGATCTGGCTCAGGCCCTGCAGGTCCTCGCCCAGGGCCAGGCCCAGTTGCAGTTGCAGGGTGATGCCGCTGTCCGCCACTTCCACCTGCAGCGCGTGGCCCAGCGCCCGCAGCAGTTCGCCGCAGCAGATGGCGTTGGTCAGGTAGTCCTCGCCACTGTCCTGGCTATGGAACAGCAGCAGGGTGCTGCCGTCGTTGAGCGTCTCCACTTCGCTTTCGTACAGCGAGGCCGCCTGCTCCAGGCAGTCGCGGTAGCGGTCGAGCAATTCGGTCAGGCGTGCGCGTGGCAGGCGGCGCAGTTGCTCCTGGGAGCCCAACTGCACGGCGAGCACGGCACTTTTCTGTGGTTCGCGCGGCGCAGCCGGCCGGGTGGCGGCGGGGGCGGCGCTCGAGGCGACGTCACCGAGGTCGGCGAAGGCGTCGTCGTCCTCGTCTTCTTCCGCTTCGATGCTGCGTACTTTCGGCCGCACAACGGCGGGTGGTGCCTCGTCGAAGTCCGGATCACGCAGGTCGCGCACTTCGAACGGCTCGGCGTCTTCCACGAAGTCGTCGTCGATTTCCGGCTCCGGCTCGACTTCCTTCGGTGGTGGGGCGAAGCGGCTGTGCAGCTGGCGCGCGAGGTCGCCAATCTCGTCCTGGCGCTCGGTGGCCGGGGTGTACTCGTCCAGCTCGCGCAGCCACACCCGCAGTTGCAGCAGCGGGGTGGAGATGTAGCGGCCGAGGCGCAGGCTCATGGTCAACGCCAGGGCCAGCAGGATGCCGGCGAGGATGCCCATGCTCTGCAGGCTGATGGTCATCGGCTGCTGGAACTGGCTCATGTCCAGGCTGATGCGCAACTGCCCGGCGGTGACGTCCTGGAAGGTGATCCTGGTCTGGTAAAGGCCCTCGGCCTCGCCCAGCAGGCTGTTCTTCGGCCGCTGGCCGGCTTCGGCGAGGATGCGGTTGTCCACGCTGTAGATGGCGGCGTGGGCCACCAGCGGGTTCTTCACCAGGTTGCCGAGCAGCACGTTGAGACTGAGGATGTCGTTGGACACCAGCAGCTCGGTGGCGGACGTGGCGGTCTGGGTGGTCAGGCTCTGCCCGAGGGCGTCGGCCTGCTCATGCATGGCTTCCTTGAACTGCAGACCCATCACGCAGGCGTAGATCACCAGCGCCAGGGCAACCAGGAAGATGTTGTGGCAGGCGATGCGCAATGCCAGTGGCACGCGACGCTGACGCAGGGCATGAAAGATCAGCAGGAAGAAATTGTCGGTTTTGACGGGCGTGGGCCGGTTCACTGAGCGCGGCTCTTTATGACGGAGAAATTGCTGCGCAGTATAGCGAGCGGCCTCGGGACGGCAAAGTATCGACTGCGCCCGATGGTCTGCAAAAGGCGGTAGAATGCGCATTTTTTGCACGTCCTGGAGCCCGTCTTGCGCGAAATCGTCTTGATCAACATCACCGGTGAGGACCGTCCCGGCCTGACCGCGGCCATTACCGGCGTCCTGGCCCGTGGCGGTGTGAATATCCTCGATATTGGCCAGGCGGTGATCCACGACACCCTGTCCTTCGGCATCCTCGTCGAGATCCCTGGCACCGACCAGGGCTCCTCGGTGCTCAAGGACCTGCTGTTCACCGGCTACGAGCTGAACCAGCAGGTGCGTTTCACCCCGGTGTCCGAGGACGACTACCGCAACTGGGTGGCCAACCAGGGCAAGCCACGCCACATCGTCACCCTGCTGACCCGCAAGGTCACCGCCGAGCAGTTGCAGCGGGTCAGTTCCATCACCGCCAAGTACGGCCTGAACATCGACCACATCGATCGCCTGTCCGGCCGCGTGGCGCTGGATACTCCGATGGAGCAGAGCAAGGGCTGCATCGAGTTCTCCGTGCGCGGCGAGCCGGCCGACCCGCAGGCGCTGCGTGCCGAGTTCCTCAGCGTGGCCCAGGAGCTCAGCGTCGATATCGCCTTCCAGCAGGATTCGCTGTTCCGGCGCAACCGTCGCCTGGCGGTGTTCGACATGGACTCGACCCTGATCGAGGCCGAAGTGATCGACGAACTGGCCAAGGCCGCCGGCGTCGGCGAGCAGGTCTCGGAAATCACCGAGCGCGCCATGCGCGGCGAGCTGGACTTCCGCGCCAGCTTCAAGGAGCGCCTGGCGCTGCTCAAGGGCCTGGACGTCAAGGTCCTGGACGAGATCGGTGCCTCGCTGCGCCTGACCGAAGGCGCCGAGACCCTGTTCGCCGAGCTCAAGCGCCTGGGCTACAAGACTGCCATCCTCTCCGGCGGCTTCACCTACTTCGCCAAGCAGCTGCAGGCCAGGCTGGGCATCGACTACGTGTTCGCCAACGAACTGGAAGTGGTCGATGGCAAGTGCACCGGCGTCGCCATCGAGCCGATCGTCGATGCGCAGCGCAAGGCCGACCTGCTGGCCGAGCTGGCGCGCAAGGAAGGCCTGCAGATGGAACAGACCATCGCTGTGGGCGACGGTGCCAACGACTTGCCGATGCTCGGTATCGCCGGCCTGGGCGTGGCGTTCCGTGCCAAGCCGCTGGTGCGCCAGTCGGCCAAGCAGGCGATTTCCACCCTCGGCCTCGACGGCGTGCTCTATCTCCTGGGTATGCGCGACCGCGAAGGAAACCTCTGATAGAGCGAATGGTTCTAACCATTCGTCCCTGATTCCCGGGCGATCTTTCCCCTGCGTCTAGTCTTGCCCGCGTGCGGCCCGTCCCGAGGGCCGCATGGCCGGCCTGGAAGCTGGCCGGCCTCCACCAGCAACTTCAAGGAGATGAAGTTCATGGCGACTACCAACAAGTACGCAGTCCAGAACCAATGGGGTGGTAACAGTGCACCGTGGCATCCGGGTGGAACCTGGAAACTCGGTGGGCGGGACAATCAGCACGTGGTAGCCATCGATATCCGTTCCGGCGATGGCGGTGTGACCTTCAAGGGCAACATGACCTACTCGGGCGAAGGCCCGATCGGCTTCAAGGCCAAGCGTGTCGCGCAGAACCGCTACGAAGTCCAGAACCAGTGGGGCGGCAACGACGCGCCCTGGCATCCGGGTGGCGAATGGGTCATTGGCGGTCGTGACAATCAGAGCGTCGTCGCCCTGAGCGTCAAGTCGAACGATGGCGGCAAGAGCCTGGATGGCACCAACACCTATGACAACGAAGGTCCGATCGGCTTCCGCAGTCACCTCGAGCGGTAAGCCCTAGGCTGCAAGGTGCAAGAAGAAGCAGGGCGCATATCGGCCCTGCTTCTTCTTATGGCTTGCTACTTGAAGCTTGCAGCTGTCTCCCGGATCAGGCCTGTTCGGCGGTTGCCGGCAGTGCCAGGCCCTGGCCCATGCTGACCGCGGAACCGGCGCCCAGCTCCTGGGCCCACTTCACCTGCTGCGGGCCGAACAGCACGATGGCGGTCGAACCCAGCTTGAAGCGCCCCAGCTCCGCGCCTTTTTCCAGGTGGATCGGCGCACGGGAGGCTTCGTCATAGCGGAAGGTCTTCAGCTCGCGTTTCGGCGGAGTGACCAGGCCGGCCCATACCGTCTCGATCGAGGCGACGATCATCGCACCCACCAGCACCACGGCCATCGGACCGCGCTCGGTATCGAACAGGCAGACCACGCGCTCGTTGCGGGCGAACAGTTCGGGAACGTTTTCCGCGGTGGTCTGGTTCACCGAGAACAGGCGCCCCGGCACGTAGATCATCTCGCGCAGGGTACCGGCCAGCGGCATGTGCACGCGGTGGTAGTCCTTCGGCGACAGGTACACGGTGGCGAACTCGCCGCCCATGAACGGCGCCGCATTGGCCGGATCGCCGCCGAGCAGTTCCTGGGCACTGAAGCTGTGGCCCTTGGCCTGGAAGATGCGGCCGTGCTCGATCGGGCCGAGCTGGCTGATGGCACCGTCGGCCGGGCAGAGGATCGCGCCCGGGGTCGGATCGAGCGGGCGGGCACCCGGCTTGAGGGCACGGGTGAAGAAGTCGTTGAAGTGCTCGTAGGCGGTGACGTCTTCGACCAGGGCCTGCGACATGTCCACCTGGTAGCGCTTGGCGAACCAGGTGGTGAAGGCGTTCTTGAACCAGCGCACGCGGCATTCGGCGACGCAGCCGGCCAGGCGCGAGAGCAGGTGGTGCGGCAGCAGGTACTGGCTGATGATGAACAAACGGGATTTCATTGGGTTTCCTTAAACTTCGACGGGCGTGTCCGGATGGTTGCCCCATTCGCCCCAGGAGCCGGCGTAGGCCTTGACCCGTGGGTAGCCCAGGTGCTTGGCCACCAGGTAGGTGAAGCCCGAGCGGTGGTGTGTCTGGCAGTGGGTGACCACTTCCTTGTCCTTGCTGATGCCCAGCTGTTCGAGCAGCTGTGGCATGTCCTTGCGGATGCGCAGGTTGTCGTTGAGGTCCATGCCGGCGGTCCACTCGAAGTTGACCGCGCCGGGAATGTGTCCGCCCTTGGCCGCGAGGACCTTCTCGCCCCGGTATTCACCAGGGCTGCGCGCGTCCCAGATCGCCAGGTCGGCGGCGCCGAGGCGGCTTTGCAGGTATTCACGGGTGGCGGTGGGCTCGTCGTGCAGCACCAGGCTGACCGGGCCGCCGGCGCTGGCCGGGACATCGGTGCTCAGCTTGTTGGCCGGCCAGGCCTGCACGCCGCCGTTGAGGTAGTGGTAGCGCCGGTGACCGATGACATCCAGCAGCCAGATGAAGCGGCCGGCCCAGCCGCCACCTTCGTCGTCATAGACCACATAGGTGGCGTCGGCGCGATGGCCCAGTTCTCCGAACAGCTTTTCCAGCTCGACCTTGGCCGGTGCCAGGCCCGGCGCCGGTGGCTGGCCCAGTTGCGTGCGCTTGGGATCGACGAAGCGGGCACCGGGGATATGGCCGCTGCCGTAGCGATTGACGCTGGTCAGGTCGACCAGGATCAGTTCCGCCGAATCGAGGCGCGGCAGCAGGTCCACCGGTTCGATCACCAGGGGCAAGCCAGAAAAGTCGGTCATCCAGATACTCCAGATCGGAACAGAGGGTGGCGATTGTAGCGCAGGGTCAGGCGCTGCGGTTGCTGAAGGTGGCGAGGGCGCGTTCCAGGCACTGCGCGGTCTTGGCGAAGGCCTGCACGCTGACTTCGGAGAACGGTCCGCCGCCCTGGTCGGCCATCAGCACCATCACCACCTTGCCGTTGTTCGACAGCGAACGCAGGAGCAGGTGTTCGCCACGGAACAGCACGCGCAGGCTGGCGGGCAGCAGGGCGGAGAACTGCGCGTGATTCTGCGGGGTCAGGCGCAATTGCGCGGACTGGGTCAGCAGGCGTTGCAGCAGCTTGCTCTGGGTCACCGGCACGGTGAGGCTCGCCGCCTGTTCCGGCAGTCCGGCCAGTTGATGGACGCGCAGGAAGCTCTGGGTCTTGTCGCTCATCAGCAGCAGTACCCGTTTCATCCCGCAGGCCTGCAGCGCTTCGCGGGCATAGCGGGTCAGGTGCATGGCGTTGGAGAACGGGCTGGGCTCGGTGAGCAGGTCGGCGCAGAACTTGCGCCAGTCGCCGAGGGCCTTGGTGTCCGGCGTGCTGGCCTGCTGCATGCCGCGGGGAATGTAGCGCGCATCCCACGGCCAGAGCAGCATCTGCGCCGGATGGAACACGCCTTCCAGGGCATGCTTGCGCGCGCTCTGCGCCGCCTGCTGGTGGCTCTGGCCCTGGACATCCTGCAGCGGTGCCTGCAGGTACAGGCTGATCAGTTGTTGCCAGCGCTGGATGTGGGTGCCGGTCCACGCGTGCTGCGCAGCAAGCGCCAGGCCGTTGGCCAGCAGCACGGTGTTGGCCGGGTGATTGAGCCAGCGACGCAAGGCCGGGTCGGCATCCAGCTTCTGCTGCTGGCGCAGCGGACTCTTGTGGTCGCGGGCGATGTGCATGACCTTGACCAGCAGCCGGCGTTCTTCCTGCAGCAGGTGATAGCCCTGGGTGACCCAGGTCGGCAGGCGCCAGAATTCGGCCAGGGCCTGGCACAGGCCGAGCAGGCGCACGCCGAACAGCTCGCGCTCCACCTTCGGTGCCGGCTCGCCGCGGTGCACCACGCGCAGTTCCCATTCCTCCAGCAACTGCGGATGGGTCAGGGCCAGCGGCCACAGCGGCGAGAGGAACAGCAGGCTGCCCCAGTGGATGTCCTGCCAGAGCCGGGCCAGGCGGCTGGCGAACATGCCGCTGGCTTGCTGGCTCGCGTGCTGGCTGATCATCTGCAACTGACGCAGGGCCAGGGGTATCTCGCCGACGGGGGCGGTGTGCAGGCGCTCCACCAGGGACTCGACGCGCGCCAGGCCCAGGCGATTGAGTGCCACTTCCAGGTTCTCGGCCGGCTCGGCGATGGTCGCGTGGGTATGGCGATTGGCTTCGCGCATCACACCGAGTACCAGAGCCGGACTATCCTGCATGACTTCGGCAATGTCGCGCAGCGAACGGCGACTGTCCGCGATCGCCGCTTTCACGCGATCGTGGCTGTGACAGGGCACCGGAAGGTGAGTGCCATCCAGTAGTTTGATCCAGGCGTCGAGAGTCTTCGGATTCTTAGTTGGCACGATGGTTTCACTAGGCATGCTGGAAGTGGGCCAAGCTGGCTTTTCGCCTTGACTGGCTATAGTCTGGCGCAGAACTGCCGATAAGTAGAAGAAGAGTTTTACGAACTTCCGTCCCCGACCCGAGACCCGACAGTAAGTGCTTTCTACCTATGGCTAAAATTATCGGCATCATCGTCGTATTCGCGAGCGTGCTTGGCGGATATGTGCTCTCCCACGGCAAGATCGCGGCGCTGATCCAGCCCTTCGAGGTGCTGATCATCGGCGGCGCTGCATTCGGTGCGTTCCTCCAGGCCAACCCTGGCTACATGACCATGCACGTGGTGAAAAAGTCGCTGAGCATGTTCAGCAGCCGCTTCTCCCATGCCTTCTATATAGAAGTGCTCGGCCTGGTCTACGAGATCCTCAACAAGAGCCGCCGCGAAGGCATGATGGCGATCGAAGGCGATATCGAGGATGCCGCTGCCAGTCCCATCTTCGCCAAGTACCCGGCGGTGCTCAAGGACGAGCGCATGACCGCGTTCATCTGCGACTACCTGCGCATCATGTCCACTGGAAACATGGCCCCCCACGAGCTGGAAGGCCTGTTCGACATGGAACTGCTGAGCCTGAAGGAAGAGCTGGAGCACCCGTCCCACGCGGTGACCGGCATCGCCGACGGCATGCCCGGCTTCGGTATCGTCGCGGCAGTACTGGGTATCGTGGTGACCATGGCGTCCCTCGGCGACGGCGACCAGAAGTCCATCGGCCTGCACGTGGGTGCGGCGCTGGTCGGTACCTTCTTCGGTATTCTCGCGGCCTACGGCTTCTTCGGCCCGCTGGCCAACTCGCTGGCTCACGATGCCAAGGAAGAGCTGAACACCTACGAAGCGATCAAGGCCTCGCTGGTGGCCTCGGCTTCCGGCATGCCGCCGTCGCTGGCGGTCGAATTCGGGCGCAAGGTGCTCTATCCGAAGCACCGTCCGAGCTTTGCCGAGCTGGAACAAGCAGTCCGCGGTCGCTGATCCATGGAAAACAATCAGCCGATAATCATCAAGCGCGTCAAGCGCTTCGGCGGCGGCCACCACGGCGGTGCGTGGAAGATCGCCTTCGCCGACTTCGCCACGGCGATGATGGCGTTCTTCCTGGTGCTCTGGCTGCTGTCCACGGCCACGCCGGAACAGAAGATCGCCATCGCCGGCTACTTCAAGGACCCGATCGGGTTCTCCGAAAGCGGCACGCCGTACATCATCGATCTCGGCGGTTCGCCGGAGCTGGCGCCGGAGAAGACCATCAACCCCGAGCAGAAGGCCGAGCCGACGCCGGACAGCAGCGTGGTCAGCCCCGAGCAGGCGGAGAACCTCGCCGAGCAGGTGGAGCGCGAACGTCTCGAACTGGTCCTGCAGGAGCTGCAGAACAAGGTCGAGCAGAGCCCCGAGCTGCAGAAGTTCAAGGACCAGATCCTCTTCGAGATCACCCAGGACGGCCTGCGCATCCAGATCGTCGATAACGAGAACCGGCCGATGTTCGACCTCGGCAGCGCGCGCCTGAAGCCGTACTTCGAGGACATCCTGCTGGCCATGGCCGACACCATCAAGACGGTGCCGAACAAGATCAGCGTCAGCGGCCACACCGATGCCAAGCCGTATGCCGGCACGGGCGAGTTCGGCAACTGGGAACTGTCGGCCAACCGTGCCAACGCCGCGCGGCGTGCGCTGGTCGCCGGTGGCTATCCGGATGGCCAGGTGGCACGGGTGGTGGGCTATGCCTCGTCGTCGCTGTTCGATCGCGAGCATCCGCTGAACCCGGTCAACCGCCGCATCGATATCGTCGTGCTGACCAAGAAGGCCCAGCGTGCCATCGAGGGCGAGCAGTCCGCGCCGGACAACCCGGCGCCGGCGACCAATCCGGACGGCACTCCGGCGGCTCCCGCAGCCCCGGGGGCGGCAGCGCCGCAGGCCGCGCCCGAGCCGATGCAGCCGCAGGAGTTGCGCCAGAAACTGAATATCTTCGAGGACGGCACCTTGAAGATGGATGAGCCTGGCAAGCAGCAGTAGGCGAACCACACGCAAAAGCCCGCCCGGAGCGATCCCGGCGGGCTTTTTGTTGGCAGTCAGGTGCCGCTGCCGCGGTGGCCTTGCCCCGGCGGTTGCTCAGAAGCCCCGGCGCAAGCGGGCCTTGAGGTCGGTATGGAAGAACTCGGCATTGTTGCGATTGGTCTGTGCCGCGTCCTTGCTGATGGCCCGGCGAAACGTCTGCTCGTCGTGGTAGGCACTGACGAACAGGTCGATGTGCTCGCGTCGGGTCAGGGTCGGCCAGCGTTCCAGGTAGCCGGGCAGCGTGCCTTCGCACTGGTAGAAGGCTAGCCGGCGGTTCAGCTGGGTGGCGCTGCCGAGGCTGAAGGGAATCCACCATTCGTCCACGCCGCTCTGGCCGAGCACGGTGATCATGTGGGTGCAGGCATTGATGTTGGTGTTGAGCAGGGTGCAGGTATCGTCGGTGGTCTGCTGGGCCTGCGGGTCGAACAGTTCGAGGCAGGTGTTGATGCCTTCGAGCTTGAGCCGTTCGTTGATCACGAACGCGTCGAGGCGGTCAGGGTGGCGGTAGCTGATGAATACAGGCATCACGAGGCGTCCTTTCTGGTGAAAGCGGCGACGATCAGTGAATTCCTTCAGACCGGCAATAGATGGCTGTAAACAAAGAATGGTCCTACGCGTCCGTGTGAATAGTCCTACGGATGCGGCCTACTTGCGGTATCTCCGGGGTGGGCGATACCGCAGGCGGGTCAATAGGTGTCCTGCGGCAGGCTGGCGATGATCGAGCGGTAGCTGTTCATCCGCTGCTGCTGGATGCGCCCGTCTTCCAGGGCCTTGAGCAGCGCGCAGCCGGGTTCGCGGTCGTGCTTGCAGTCACGGAAGCGGCAGGTGCCGAGCAGGTCGGTGAACTCGATGAAGCCGGCCTCGACATCGTCGCGGCTGACGTGCACCAGGCCGAACTCGCGGATACCCGGGGAGTCGATCAGCTCGCCGCCACCGGGGAAGTGATAGAGGCGCGCGGTGGTGGTGGTGTGCTGGCCCTGGCCGGACCATTCCGACAGCGCGCCGACCCGGGTCTGCACCTCGGGCAGCAGGCTGTTGACCAGCGACGACTTGCCGACCCCCGACTGGCCGACGAACACGCTGATATGGCCGTCGAGCATTCGCTGCAGTTGTTCCATGCCGTTGCCGTGGTGTGCCGAGACTTCCAGCAGTGGATAACCCAGTTGCCGGTACACCGCGAGCAGGGCGTGCAAGGCCGGGCCGTTTTCCGCGTCGATCAGGTCGGCCTTGTTCAGCAGCAGCAGCGGGCGGATGCCGGCGTGTTCGGCCGCCACCAGGTAGCGGTCGATCAGGTTGGCGTGGGGCTCGGGGGCCGGGGCGAAGACGATCACGATCAGGTCGACGTTGGCCGCCACCGGCTTGAGCTGGCCACGGCTGTCGGGGCGGCACAGCTCGGTGCTGCGCGGCAGTTGCGCGACGATCACGCCGATACCCTGGTTGCCGGCGCGCCAGACCACGCGGTCGCCGGTCACCAGCGCCGGAAGGTTGGCGCGCAGGTGGCAGCGGAAGACCTGGCCGGCTTCCTGGCCATCATCGGCTTCGACCTCCACTTGCACACCGAAATGCGCAATCACCAGGCCTGTCTGCTCCGGGCCCAGATCGCCACCTTCGAGCACCTCCAGGGCGCGTTCTTCACGTTTCGCAGCGCGGGCGGCGCGCTCTTCCTGGATTTTTTCGATGCGCCAGTTCTGGCGGCGATTGAGCTGGCGTTTGGCCATGAATGTCTCGTCGTTAAAGCGGGGATATTGAAACGGCGTCGAGTTTAGCACGCTCCACTAGGCTAAACTGCGCACCTACCGAGGAGCCCAACCATGCAGAACCCACAGAACCTGATCTGGATCGACCTGGAAATGACCGGTCTGGACCCGGACCAGGACGTCATCATCGAGATGGCCACCATCGTCACCGACAGCGATCTCAACACCCTGGCCGAAGGCCCGGTGATCGCCATCCATCACAGCGACGAAATCCTCGCCCGCATGGACGACTGGAACACCCGCACCCACGGCGCCTCCGGGCTGACCCAGCGGGTGCGCGAAAGCCGCATCGACATGGCCGCGGCCGAGGCGCAGACCATCGCCTTCCTGGAGCAGTGGGTGCCGAAGGGCAAGTCGCCGATCTGCGGCAACAGCATCTGTCAGGACCGCCGCTTCCTGTATCGCCACATGCGTGCGCTGGAGAACTACTTCCACTATCGCAACCTGGATGTCTCGACCCTGAAGGAACTGGCCGGACGCTGGGCGCCGGAGGTCAAGGACGGCTTCAAGAAGGGCAGCACGCACCTGGCGCTGGACGACATCCGCGAGTCGATCGCCGAGCTGCGCCACTACCGCGAGCACTTCATCAAGTTCTGATGAGTGGCTCCGTTTCTGAAGCTGGTCGAGAACCCTGTGGGGTGGCAAGCCAGCTCCAGCAAGGATCGTGTCGCCCTCTTTTGGTGCGAGCAGCAACTGGTTAGACTGCGCGCCTTTCTGCCAGGACCCGCACCATGCTGCTGATGCTCTACCTCATCGCGATCACCGCCGAAGCCATGACCGGCGCCCTGTCCGCGGGACGCCGCGGCATGGACTGGTTCGGCGTGGTGCTGATCGCCTGCGTCACCGCGCTGGGCGGCGGATCGGTGCGCGACGTGCTGCTGGGCCACTACCCGCTGACCTGGGTCAAGCATCCGGAATACCTGGTGCTGACCAGCGTCGCGGCGTTGCTGACCATCTTCATCGCGCCGCTGATGCGCCATCTGCGCTCGCTGTTCCTGGTGCTCGACGCCCTCGGCCTGGTGGCCTTCACCCTGATCGGCTGCATGACCGCCATGGAACTGGGCCACGGCATGCTGGTGGCGTCCATCAGTGGCGTGGTGACCGGCGTGTTCGGCGGCATCCTGCGGGATATCTTCTGCAACGACATCCCGCTGATCTTCCGTCGCGAGCTGTACGCCAGCGTGTCCTTCGCCGCGGCCTGGTGCTACATGTGTTGCGTCTACCTGCAGCTACCGGCCGAGCAGTCGATCCTGATCACCCTGTTCGGCGGCTTCCTGCTGCGCCTGCTGGCGATCCGTTTCCACTGGGAAATGCCCAAATTCCACTACAACGACGAGCACTGATCAGGCCGGGCTGGCCTGGCGCTCGGCGTGTTGCCGCAGGGCCCATTCCACGTGCTCGCGGACCAGTTCCGACGGGTAGTCGCGGCGGGCATTGAGCGCCGCCAGCACCGGGATGGTCGAGGGCGCATTGCCCAGGCCCACCGCCAGGTTGCGCAGCCAGCGCTCGTAGCCGGCGCGGCGCAGCGGCGAACCCTCGGTGCTGGCGAGGAAGCGTTCCTCATCCCACATGAACAGCTCCGCCAGGCCGGCATTGTCCAGCCCGTGGCGCGGCTTGAAGTCGCTTTCCGCGGTCTCCTTGGCGAAGCGGTTCCACGGGCAGACGATCTGACAGTCGTCGCAACCGAACACGCGGTTGCCGATCATCGCCCGCAGTTCCTCGGGAATCGCGTTCTTCAGCTCGATGGTCAGGTAGGAAATGCAGCGCCGCGCATCCAGTTGGTACGGGCCGACGAAGGCCTGGGTCGGACAGATGTCCAGGCAGGCGCTGCAACGGCCGCAGTGCTCGGTGGCCTGGGCGGCGTCCACCGGTAGCGGCAGGTCGACGAACAGTTCGCTGAGGAAGAAGTAGCTGCCGGCCTTGCGGTTGAGCAGCAGGGTGTTCTTGCCGATCCAGCCGAGGCCGGCCTGCTCGGCGATGGCCTTTTCCAGCACCGGGGCGCTGTCGACGAAGGCGCGGAAGCCGAACGGGCCGATCTCCTTCTGGATGCGCTCGGCCAGGTGCTGCACGCGCTTGCGCACCAGCTTGTGGTAGTCGCGGCCGAGGGCGTAGCGGGAGATGTAGGCCTTTTCCGGCTGGGCCAGGCGCTGGGCCATCTGCGTGTCGCCGGGCAGGTAGTCCATGCGCAGCGAGACCACGCGCACCGTGCCGGGCACCAGTTCGTCGGGGTGCGAACGCTTGCTGCCGTGGGCGCCCATGTAGTCCATCTCGCCGTGGTAGCCGGCGGCCAGCCAGCGTTCCAGGTGCTGTTCGTGCTCGGCCAGGTCCACGCCGGCGATGCCGACGTGGGCAAAGCCCAGTTCACGCCCCCAGTCCTTGATGGACTGGGCGAGGGCGGGGAGATCGATGGAAGAGGCAGGCATGCGGAATAGGGCAATAAAGGGACAGGTGCGTATAATTCTGCCAGACATCGGAGCCCAACGACGCATGCCCCAGACCAAACACCCTTCCCACGAGCCACTGGCGCTCACCCGCGACGCCCTCGCGCGCCTGCCCGCGCGTGCGGCGAATGCCCATAAAGGCCAGTTCGGCCATGTCCTGGTCGTCGGTGGCGACCGGGGTACCGGCGGCGCCGTGCTGCTCGGCGCCGAGGCGGCATTGCGCTGTGGCGCCGGGCTGGTCTCGCTGGCCAGTCGCCCTGAGCATGTGCCGGCCGCGCTGGCGCGGCTGCCGGAGGTCATGAGCCTGGGCGTGCATTCGGCCAACCAGTTGATGGCACCAATCGAGCGTGCTTCGGTGCTGGTGGTCGGCCCGGGGCTGGGCCAGGCGGCCTGGGGGCGCAGCCTGCTGTCGGCGGTGGCCAGTTCGAGCCTGCCGCAGGTCTGGGATGCCGATGCCTTGAACCTGCTGGCCTCGTCGCCGGTGGCCCTGGTGCGCGGCAGTATCATCACCCCGCATCCCGGCGAGGCGGCACGCCTGCTGGGGATTTCCACCGAGGCGGTGCAGGCCGATCGGCCGGGGGCGGCACGCAAGCTGGCGCGCAAGTACAACGCGGTCTGTGTGCTCAAGGGCGCCGGTACCTTGGTCGCCGACCCCCATGGCCAACTGGCCCTGTGCTCGCGCGGTCACCCGGCCATGGCCGGTGCCGGGCTGGGCGACGTGCTCAGCGGGGTGCTCGGCGCGCTGTTGGCCCAGGACATGAACGCCTGGGACGCCGCCTGTCTCGGGGTCTGGCTGCACGCCTGCGCCGGCGAGCGCCTGGGTGACCAGGGCCGCGGTCTGGCGGCGCACGACCTGATCCCGTCTATTCGTCAGTTGTTGGAGGAGCATTCAGCGTGTCAGGCATAACCCTGTTTCTGGCCGATGAGCAGGCCATGGTCGACTTCGGTGCGCGTATCGCCCAGGTGACCCAAGGTCATGGTGTGATTTTTCTCGAAGGTGACCTCGGGGCGGGCAAGACCACCCTGTCGCGGGGCATCATTCGCGGCCTTGGGCATACCGGTGCGGTGAAAAGTCCTACATTTACAGTTGTGGAACCGTATGAAATTGGTGAAGTCCGAGCATTTCACTTCGACCTGTATCGCCTGGTCGATCCGGAGGAGCTGGAGTTCATGGGGATTCGTGACTATTTCGAAGGGGATGCCTTGTGTCTGTTCGAGTGGCCGGACAAGGGTGAGGGCATTTTGCCAAAGCCGGACCTGACCATTACCATAAGCCCCCAGGCAGGTGGCCGGTCGTTGAGCCTGTCGCCGCAAGGTGCTCGCGGTGAAGCCTGGTGTGCCGCTCTGGCCTTGGAATTCAAATAGAAATGGGGAAAGGTATGCGCTTTCGCGCACTGGTTGCCGTCGTAGGACTGCTGCTTACGGCAGTGACCGTTGACGCCTTGGCCGTCACGCAGGTCAAGAGCATGCGCCTGTGGCGGGCGCCGGACAACACGCGCCTGGTCTTCGACCTCTCCGGCCCGGTGGAACACAGCGTGTTCACCCTGACCGCGCCGGACCGCCTGGTGATCGACATCAATGGCGCCACCCTGGCCGCGCCGTTGACCGCCTCCACCTCCAACACGCCGATCACCAGCGTGCGCTCGGCGCAGCGCACTCCCACCGATCTGCGCGTGGTGGTCGACCTGAACAAGGCGGTCACCCCGAAAAGCTTCACCCTCGCGCCCAACGCCCAGTACGGCAACCGCCTGGTGGTCGACCTGTACGACCAGGAAGCCGATGCCGTGGCCGCCTCCGCGCCGCCCACCCCGGCCGCCGCCGCACCGGCCGAGCCGGCCGTCCCGGTCACGCCGACGCAACCGGCGATCAAGCTGCCGCCGGTGCCGAACGGCAAGCGCGACATCGTCATCGCCATCGACGCCGGCCACGGCGGCGAGGACCCGGGCGCCTCGGGCTCCCGCGGCCAGCATGAGAAGGACATCGTCCTGCAGATCGCCAAGGAGCTGCAGCGCCAGATCAACAACGAGAAGGGCTTCCGTGCCGAGCTGACCCGTACCGGCGACTACTTCATCCCGCTGCGCAAGCGTACCGAGATCGCCCGCAAGAAGGGCGCCGACCTGTTCATCTCGATCCACGCCGACGCCGCGCCGTCCACGGCGGCCTTCGGTGCCTCGGTGTTCGCCCTGTCCGATCGCGGCGCCACCTCCGAGACCGCACGCTGGCTGGCGGACAGCGAAAACCGCTCCGACCTGATCGGTGGTGCCGGCAACGTCAGCCTCGACGACAAGGACCGCATGCTCGCCGGCGTGCTTCTCGACCTGTCGATGACCGCATCGCTGAGTTCCAGCCTCAACGTCGGGCAGAAGGTCCTGGGCAACATCGGCCGGGTCACCTCGCTGCACAAGCGTCGCGTCGAGCAGGCCGGGTTCATGGTGCTGAAGTCGCCAGACATCCCGTCGATCCTGGTGGAAACCGGCTTCATCTCCAACGCCAACGAAGCGGCCAAGCTGGCCACCGCGAGCCACCAGCAATCCCTGGCGCGCTCGATCAACAGTGGCGTGAAGCAGTTCTTCCAGCAGAATCCGCCGCCGGGCACCTACATCGCCTGGCTGCGTGACACCGGCAAGATCGCCCAGGGCCCGCGCGAGCACACGGTGCGTCCGGGCGAGACCCTGGCGATGATCGCCGTGCGCTACCAGGTCAGCGTGGCTTCGCTGCGCAGCACCAACAGCCTGAAGAGCGATGAGCTGAAGGTCGGCCAGAACCTGGATATTCCCGGCACCACCCTGGCGGCCCAGCAATGAGTGCGGGTTCCCGTATCGAACTGCTCAGCCCGCGCCTCGCCAACCAGATCGCCGCAGGCGAGGTGGTCGAGCGCCCGGCTTCGGTGATCAAGGAACTGTTGGAAAACAGCCTGGACTCCGGGGCCCGGCGCATCGATGTCGAGGTGGAGCAGGGCGGCGTCAAGCTGCTCAAGGTACGCGACGACGGCAGCGGCATCGCCGCCGACGACCTGCCGCTGGCCCTGGCGCGTCACGCCACCAGCAAGATCCGCGACCTCGAGGACCTGGAACGGGTGATGAGCCTGGGCTTCCGTGGCGAGGCCCTGGCCTCGATCAGCTCGGTGGCGCGCCTCACCCTGACCTCGCGGACCCGCGACGCCCAGCAGGCCTGGCAGGTGGAAACCGAAGGCCGCGACATGTCGCCCCACGTCCAGCCGGCGGCACATCCGGTGGGTACGTCGGTGGAAGTGCGCGACCTGTTCTTCAACACCCCGGCACGGCGCAAGTTCCTCAAGACCGAGAAGACCGAGTTCGATCACCTGCAGGAAGTGATCCGGCGCCTGGCGCTGGCCCGCTTCGACGTCGGTTTCCACCTGCGCCACAACGGCAAGAGCATTCTCAGCCTGCACGAAGCGCCGGACGAGACGTCCCGTGCGCGGCGGGTCGGCGCGGTGTGCGGCCCGGGCTTCCTGGAGCAGGCGTTGCCGATCGAGATCGAGCGCAACGGTCTGCGCCTATGGGGCTGGGTCGGCCTGCCGACCTTCTCGCGCAGCCAGGCGGACCTGCAGTATTTCTTCGTCAACGGCCGTGCGGTACGCGACAAGCTGGTCGCCCATGCGGTGCGCCAGGCCTATCGCGACGTGCTGTTCAACGGCCGGCATCCGACCTTCGTGCTGTTCCTCGAGCTCGATCCGACCGGCGTCGACGTCAACGTGCACCCGACCAAGCACGAAGTGCGCTTCCGCGACGGGCGCATGGTCCACGACTTCCTCTACGGTACCCTGCACCGGGCGCTGGCCGATGTGCGTCCCGACGACCAGGTGGCGGCACCGGCGGCGACCGCGGAAATCACCCGGCCCACCGGTCTGCAGGCCGGTGAGTTCGGGCCGCAGGGCGAGATGCGCCTGTCTGCAAGCGTGCTCGAGCAGCCAGTCGCCATGCCGGCGGCGAGTCCCGCCAGCACGACGGGTTCCGCGGGTGCCGGCTATCAATACAACTACACCCCGCGGCCAACGCCGAATGGGCCGGCGGGTGAGGTGCGCGAGGTCTATCGCGAGTACTTCGCCCCGCTGCCGAATGCGGCGCCCGCGCCACTGCCGGAAGGCGAGCGCGATATTCCGCCGCTGGGCTATGCCCTGGCGCAGCTGAAAGGCATCTACATCCTCGCGGAAAACGCCCATGGCCTGGTGCTGGTGGACATGCACGCCGCCCATGAGCGGATCATGTACGAGCGTCTGAAGGTGGCCATGGCCAGCGAAGGCCTGAGTGGCCAGCCACTGCTGGTCCCCGAGTCGCTGGCGCTGAGCCAGCGCGAGGCCGACTGCGCCGAGGAGCACGCCCAGTGGTTCCAGCGCCTGGGCTTCGAGCTGCAGCGCCTGGGCCCGGAAACCCTGGCGATCCGGCAGATCCCGGCGCTGCTCAAGCAGGCCGAGGCCAACCGCCTGGTGCAGGACGTGCTGGCCGACCTGATGGAATACGGCACCAGCGACCGCATCCAGGCGCACCTGAACGAACTGCTCGGGACCATGGCCTGTCACGGTGCGGTGCGGGCCAACCGGCGCCTGGCGATCCCGGAAATGAACGGCCTGCTGCGTGACATGGAAAACACCGAACGCAGCGGTCAATGCAACCACGGTCGTCCGACCTGGACCCAGATGGGCCTGGACGACCTGGACAAACTGTTCTTGCGCGGTCGTTGATCATGGCGGGTTCCAGACCTCCGGCGATTTTTCTGATGGGCCCGACCGCCGCGGGCAAGACCGACCTGGCCATCGAACTGACCAAGGTGCTGCCCTGCGAGCTGATCAGCGTCGACTCGGCGCTGATCTACCGCGGCATGGATATCGGTACGGCCAAGCCGTCCAAGGAGATACTCGCCGCCCATCCGCACCGCCTGATCGACATCCTCGATCCCGCCGAGAGCTATTCCGCGGCGGATTTCCGTCGCGATGCCCTCGAGGCCATGGCCGACATCACCGCGCGCGGCAAGATCCCGCTGCTGGTCGGCGGCACCATGCTCTACTACAAGGCTCTGCTGGAGGGCCTGGCGGACATGCCGCCGGCGGACCCGCAGATCCGTGCCGCGCTGGAAGCCCAGGCGCAGCAACAGGGGCTGCAGTCGCTGCATGACGAACTGGCAGCGGTGGACCCGGTCTCGGCGGCGCGCATTCACCCGAATGATCCGCAGCGTCTGATACGCGCACTTGAGGTGTATCGAGCGAGCGGTTTAACGATGACTTCACATCGTTTGCGTCAAGCTGAGCAAAGTAACAGCACTGACACTTCTGGGCAGGGGCAATTGCCCTATACTGTCGCCAGCCTGGCCATCGCTCCGCGGGACCGGCAGGTTCTGCACGAGCGAATTGCAGCAAGATTCACACAAATGCTGGAACAGGGCTTCATTGACGAGGTCCGATTGCTGCGCGCGAGAAGTGACTTGCACGCGGGGCTGCCGTCTATACGGGCAGTGGGGTATCGCCAGGTCTGGGATCATCTTGATGGCAAGCTGACTTCAGTTGAAATGCAGGAGCGCGGCATCATTGCCACTCGCCAGTTGGCGAAACGGCAGTTCACCTGGTTGCGCAGTTGGGCCGATCTTCACTGGTTGGACAGCCTGGCTTGCGACAATCTGTCTCGCACCTTGAAATACCTCGGGACCGTCTCCATATTGGGCTGAATCCCGCAATTGCCGTCTATCCTTGGGGGTGGGGCGGCTTGAGCCATCAGTTTTCTTGTTTTTTTACTATTGATCCTTACAGGAGTGCGGCATATGTCAAAAGGGCATTCGCTACAAGACCCTTACTTGAATACTTTGAGAAAAGAGAAAGTCGGGGTTTCGATCTATCTGGTCAACGGCATCAAGCTGCAAGGCACCATCGAGTCCTTCGACCAGTTCGTCATCCTGCTGAAGAACACCGTCAGCCAGATGGTCTACAAACACGCGATCTCGACCGTTGTCCCGGTCCGTCCAATCCGTCTGCCTAGCGCAGCTGATGCCGATCACGGCGACGCTGAGCCAGGTAACGCCTGATAGGAGCCTGCTTTGTTCTTTGAGCGCCACGGTGGTGGTGAGCGAGCCGTTCTCGTTCATCTGGAAGGTCAGAGCCCTGAGGCGCGCGAAGACCCGCAGGAGTTCCAGGAGCTGGCGTTGTCGGCCGGTGCCGATATCGTCGCGCTCGCCAATGTGGCGCGACACCAGCCCACTGCCAAGTTTCTGATTGGCAGCGGCAAGGTCGAGGAACTGCGCGACCTGGTCAAGGCCGAAGAGGCCGACCTGGTGATCTTCAACCACACCCTCACCCCGAGTCAGGAACGCAACCTCGAGCGCGTTTTCGAGTGTCGCGTGCTTGACCGTACCGGCCTGATCCTCGACATCTTCGCCCAGCGCGCGCGGACCCACGAGGGCAAGCTGCAGGTCGAACTGGCGCAGCTCGAGCACATGAGCACGCGCCTGGTTCGCGGCTGGACCCACCTTGAACGGCAGAAGGGCGGTATCGGTCTGCGCGGTCCGGGTGAAACCCAGCTGGAAACCGACCGCCGTCTGCTGCGTGTACGCCTGCGGCAGATCAAGGCCCGTCTGGAGAAGGTGCGCAGCCAGCGCGAACAGGCTCGGCGCGGACGCAAACGCGCCGACGTTCCCTCGGTTTCACTGGTGGGTTATACCAACGCCGGCAAATCGACCCTGTTCAACGCCATGACCTCGTCCGAGGTCTACGCCGCCGACCAGCTCTTCGCCACCCTCGACCCGACCCTGCGCCGCCTCGAACTGAGCGACATCGGGCCGATCGTGCTGGCGGACACCGTGGGCTTCATTCGTCACCTGCCGCACAAGCTGGTCGAGGCTTTTCGGGCTACGCTCGAAGAGTCGAGCAACTCCGACCTGCTGCTGCACGTGATCGACGCCCATGAGCCCGAGCGCATGGCGCAGATCGAACAGGTCATGGCGGTGCTTGGCGAGATCGGTGCCGAAGGCTTGCCGATCCTCGAGGTGTATAACAAACTCGACCTGCTTGAAGGCATTGAGCCACATATCCAGCGCAATGCCGACGGCAAGCCGGAGCGGGTCTGGGTCTCGGCCCGCGAGGGTCGCGGTCTGGAACTGGTGGGGCAGGCGATTGCCGAGTTGCTGGGGGATGATCTCTTCATCGGTACTCTGCGTCTGGAACAGCGTTTCGCGCGGTTGCGCGCGCAGTTCTTCGCGGCGGGGGCCGTGCAGAACGAAGAACACGACGAGGAAGGCAGCAGCCTGCTGGCGGTGCGTCTGCCACGGGCCGACTTCAACCGCCTGGTGGCGCGCGAAGGACTGGAACCGGTCGCGTTCATCGAACAACACACTTTGCAATAAAAGCCTGACGACGCGGTCAGGCAGCCGTGACAGGCATTCTGTAGCATTGGACGGCGCGCCGTTGGCGCGTCTTTGCTTTATCAGATGGAGAGCGCTATGGCTTGGAATGAGCCGGGTGGCAACTCGAACAATCAGGATCCCTGGGGTGGGCGCCGTGGCGGTGGTGGCGGCGGCGACAAGAAAGGCCCTCCGGATCTCGACGAGGCCTTCCGCAAGCTGCAGGATAGCCTGAACGGCATGTTCGGCAGTGGCAAGAAACGTGGTGGCGGCGACAGCCTTCCCAAGGGTGGCGGCTTCGGCCTGCTGGGCGTTGGTCTTGCCGTACTGGCGGCCATCTGGCTGTACAGCGCGGTCTACGTCGTGGACGAGCAGGAGCAGGCCGTGGTGCTGCGCTTCGGCAAGTACTACGAAACCGTAGGACCGGGCCTGAACATCTATTTCCCCCCGATCGACCGCAAGTACATGGAGAACGTCACGCGTGAGCGTGCGTACACCAAGCAGGGCCAGATGCTGACCGAGGACGAGAACATCGTCGAGGTGCCGCTGACCGTGCAGTACAAGATCAGCAACCTGCAGGACTTCGTGCTGAACGTCGACCAGCCCGAGGTCAGCCTGCAGCACGCGACCGACAGTGCCCTGCGCCACGTGGTGGGTTCCACCTCGATGGACAAGGTGCTGACCGAGGGCCGCGAGCAGATGGCCATCGAGATCAAGGAGCGTCTGCAACGTTTCCTCGACACCTATCGCACTGGTATCACCGTCACCCAGGTCAACGTGCAGAGCGCGGCAGCCCCGCGTGAAGTGCAGGAAGCCTTCGACGACGTGATCCGCGCCCGCGAAGACGAACAACGTGCCCGCAACCAGGCCGAGTCCTACGCCAATGGCGTGGTTCCGGAAGCCCGCGGTCAGGCACAGCGCATCATCGAGGACGCCAACGGTTACCGCGACGAAGTCATCTCCCGCGCCAAGGGTGAGGCCGATCGCTTCACCAAGCTGGTCGGCGAGTATCGCAAGGCGCCGGAGGTCACTCGCGAGCGTCTGTACCTGGAAACCATGCAGGCGGTCTACAGCAACACCAGCAAGGTCCTGGTCACCGGCAAGGACGGGCAGAACAACCTGCTCTACCTGCCACTGGACAAGATGGTCGATGGCAGCCGCAATGCCAGCGGACCGGTCAGCCTGCCGGCGACTTCGGTCAACGATGCGGTGAACCGTACCTCTGACCTGCAACAGCAACAGCCGCAACTGCGCACCAGGGAGAGCCGCTGATGAGCAATAAATCGCTGATCGCCCTGATCGTCGGCGTCGTCCTGGCCATCGTCGCCTGGAACAGCTTCTACATCGTTGCCCAGACCGAACGCGCCGTACTCCTGCAATTCGGTCGCGTGGTCCAGGCGGATGTCCAGCCGGGCCTGCACGTGAAGGTTCCGTACGTGAACCAGGTGCGCAAGTTCGACGCCCGCCTGATGACCCTCGACGCCCCGACCCAGCGGTTCCTGACCCTGGAGAAGAAAGCGGTGATGGTCGACGCCTATGCCAAATGGCGGGTGAAGGACGCCGAGCGTTTCTACACCGCGACTTCCGGCATGAAGCAGATCGCCGACGAGCGTCTGTCCCGTCGTCTGGAAAGCGGCCTGCGTGACCAGTTCGGTAAACGCACCCTGCATGAAGTGGTGTCCGGCGAGCGCGATGCGCTGATGGCCGACATCACCGGCTCGCTGAACCGCATGGCGGAGAAGGAGCTGGGCATCGAGGTGGTCGACGTTCGCGTCAAGGCCATCGACCTGCCGAAGGAAGTGAACCGCAGCGTGTTCGAGCGGATGAGCACCGAGCGTGAGCGTGAAGCCC
>Ga0206116_1000325_pt1 | contig 62022 bp, 55 predicted proteins | sample 3A1Ametagenome_FD_178000 | JGI IMG/M metagenome (GOLD analysis project Ga0206116, IMG submission 178000) | Enriched microbial communities from leaf-cutter ant dump, University of Wisconsin, Madison, United States - 3A1A | ecosystem: Environmental > Terrestrial > Nest > Insects nest > Nest dump...
CAGTATTGGTAAGGAAGATCGTACCTCCCTCCCCGATACCTGTGCTGAACCTCGCCTGCGCATCCCATTGACCTTTGTTCTCTATAAAGTAAAGGGTATTGTCTGTTGGAAGCGGTTTAGTGGCCGGGGCTCCGTTATGGGCATAGACAACACAGGCGCTCAACACACCTGCAATGCCACCCAGTAGTTTGTACACAATATTCATAGCTATGAAATATTTTTAAATAATCGCCTAAGTTACCTAAATTAGACGTTAATATCAATAATAAGGTTGGGTAAATAATGAAAAAGAGGCTGCGCTCCGTGAAGCGCAGCCTCTTTTTCATTATTCTTAACTGTAGTGTCTGAGGGAGGCAACGATATAATTACTTTGTATACCTCGCCGGAGACACCCTGTATTTATCTTTATCTTATAAGCGTTACATTACCTGTCTGCTGGTAGGTCTCACCATTCGCATTGACTGCTTCAATGATCCAGACATACACACCGAAAGGCTGTGCAGCATTGTTGAACGTTCCGTCCCAGCCGCTCCGGATATCACTGCTCTCATAGATCAGCGTGCCCCAACGGTTGTAGATACGGAAGCTCTTCAGATCCCAGCCACCGCGAACAACAGGCTTGAACAAACGTGCCTCAGGATTGGTAGGATTGTACGCATTAGGCATACCGATCTCAGGATCGCCCACCAGCACATCCATGCTGTCCGTTACCTCACAGCCGTTCTCCGTACGGGCCGTCACCACATAACGCGTACGAACCGCAGGAAGGATATAAGGATCAGAGATATCAGGATTGCTCAGACCAGAAGGCGGGAACCATTCAAAGTATAATGCATTCGTCTCAGGAGCGGCCTGGTAACCTTCGCCAGGGTACACAGTGATCTCCTTAGGAAGGCTCAGCACAGCACGGGGATGCACCTGTACCGCTACTTCCAGCGTGTCAACGCAATTATTGTCATCCGTGATATATACCTTATAATTCGTGTTCGTGCTCACATTCGTAACAGGTGTAGCGCTTGTTGGATCGTCAAGACCGTAAGCAGGATCCCATTGATAGCTCGCACCGTTCATAGCCCACAGCTGGGCGCTGCCGGGAGCACAATATTCCGCACCGGAGATTGCATCGCCGTTGCCTTTAGCATGGAACACGATGAATTTAGATACCGAATCGCTACAGCCGATAGGCGTCTCTACCTTCAGGTAGTACATACGGTCAACGGTATCTGCTAGGAAGCTCACATTAGGAACATTCGTAGCAGGGAGAATAGCGCTCCCCGTATTGCTCCACGTATAAATATAGTCGTTGCGGTAAGGGCTTACATCAGACCGTAAACGCACCTCGCTGCCCTCGCAGGCTTCGGATGGAGCCGTTACTTCTACTACCGGGTATTCGTGCATCGTGATATTGATCATATCGGAAGTATCGATACAATACGGATAAGAAGCAGTCACCATATACAGCTGGGAACGGTTCACCGTGATCTGGGGCTCCAGCAGCGTGCTGTCGTTCAGACCAATAGTGGGCTGCCATCTGTAGGTATAGCCGTCGCTGCCGCGTGCACGGATAGGTACTATATCACCCACGCAGACCGCGGTGTCAGGCGTCAGGATATCCAGGATACGGGGTGTCATATTCACATTGACCGTAGCCGTAGCGCTCCGCGTACAGACCCCCGCCACCGAATCCAGCACCGTTACCGTAAAGGTACCCGCAGGACGGATCCAGACGGATTGCGTATTGTTATCTCCGTGGATAGCGCCACCACCGCCAGCCTGCCAGCGGAACACATTACCGGGTACACCGCTGCTCGGGTTCAGCACGTCCACCGTGATCAGCAATGAATCCAGTGCCACACACAGGTTCGTATCTACCACGCGAAGCTGAGGAACCTCTACCTCATAAACGTGAACATACATTATAGCAGTATCGTGCGTGATACACATCGTATCATTGATCGCCACCAGCATTACCTCATAGATACCTGCCTGGGTATAGGTATGGGAAGGCGTACGTAAAAGAGAAGAGTCCCCGTCTCCGAAATACCATATAAAATCTATTGCCTGTTGCGAATTATTGGTAAAATCCACAGTATGAGGCGCACAGAAAGAGTCCATAGGAGTTCCGAGCCTGTCCGGCTCAAAAACAGAGCTCACACCTACTTTTTCAAAATTGAATTTAAAGCTCAGTACATCCTGGCCGGAAGTTTGTTTGAGCCTGGAATAAGAATTGGAGTTTGTTGTAGCCGGGTTACCTCCTATATTACAGCAGATAGAGTGATAAATGATCCCTTCAGGGTCAAAACGGTGACGTCCGATATGAGAGTGGTCACTGGATGATTCTCCGAAGAAAGAAGCGTAGATCAGTTCTGAGAAATTACGGCCGATAGTACAGAACCAGAAATTACGGTTCTGATTATCAGAGTCATAAGCATTGGCGGTCACCTGGTAGCCAGCTACACGGGAAGCTCCGAACCCGCCTACATACAAGTTACCACAGTCATCCACCAGGAACGCCGATGGTATATAACCATTGCTGGCCAGCCTGGTTGACAGGCTGCGGGTGGTAAGGCTGCTGTCCAGGATATCTATAAAAACAGATCCGCTGGCATTACCTACCCATACATTAGGACTGATAGGATAGTTACCATTAGTACGACCTAATATATATATATTATCAAAGTCATCTTCCTGTATATGTGCCACGATGTCTCCATCGGCAGTACCGATATAGGTAGCATTATCAATATTACCCGTTGTTTTATTGATAGACATTACGAAGCCGTCTACCAGCCCCTGGTTCACGGGATTCAGCGCGCTTACCGGCACCGGCAGATTGGAGCTCAGCGTAGCTCCGACCACATACACCAGCCCGTTTTTGGACAACAGCAATGAATGCGGCGCCTCATTACCGGAGCCTCCAAAATAAGTGGAATACATCAGCTGGCTGCAATTGGCATTCAGCGCGAATACAACTACATCCCAGCCACCGGCATTATTCAGTATCGGCGCATTGGAGGTTGTAGGAAAATTCGTAGAGTTCGTATTGGTAGTCACCCAGATGTTACCGGTCATCTCATCTACGGAGATATCCCCGGGACTCAACTGTGAAGACTGGTTGCTGCTGATATCATATAGATTGATATTACCGCCGCCCCATACAGCCTGGTACACTTCATCACCGGAACCTCCGATAAAGGTAGATCCCAGCAGTTGGGTACCGTCATCGCTCAGGCGGGCTACAAAGGCATCCCACGTACCGTTCTTTACGGTACTGAATGCGTTGGTCGTGGTAGGGAAGTTCGAAGAATTGGTGCCGCCGAATAAGTACAGCTCATCGTTAAATACCCACATAGATGTGGCCAGCTCCCAGTTATTACCACCCAGGTAAGTAGAATAGATCAGGGCTGTTCCGAGGCTGTTGAATTTATTGATAGCCAGTTCATGACCGCCACCGCCATAAGTCGTCTGGAAAGCACCGATGGTCACGGGCCATCCTACGCTCCAGGCATCCGCGCCTATATAAAGCGCACCTGTGATATCATAGGTAGTACTATAGGCATAAGCATTGCTGGAAGTCGCTCCTGAGAAAGTGGAAAATACCAGGTCCGGATCGATCACTAGTTCATAGGCTGTGTTATAGCCTTCCGGGAATTCAAAGGTAAGTATACCTTTATCCAGCTTATACCTCGCTACCACTTCGACACGGCGGCCTTCGATTTCCTGGTACACATACGGCGCTTTTTCCTTTACGGTATTGACCGTAGTCTCAAATACCAACTCTCCGGATTTACTGACAACAGGCGTCACACCTTCAAAACCCACACGTATAAGCGCGGGGTCTGCATTGGGAGCCACTTTAAAATCATATTTGATATTGCCCTGCTCGCAATTTACGATCAGGTCAATACCATTATATATATTTTTCTCTACTATTTCCCCGTAAGCGCCCACGTCACTTTTCCATTTGGCGGGGTCATTGCCCATGAAATAACTGTACCTGGCAGCACGCCTGGCATTATGCTCATAGGAAGTGTTGGCATTCTTGTTCAGGAATTTCACTTTATAGGCGTGACGGTTGATGGTATAGTTATCCACGTTCTTACCCGCATGCATATCCTTGTTGATGCGGTTCATATCGTCCGTGTTAACGAAATCGTACAACAAGCCTTCAGAGGTCAGATACATAGTACCGCCCGGAATCTGGGCCTTATAGTTAAACGGATCACTCCATTGACCCATATTTCTTATAAAGCTGAATTCTTCCTTGCCTCCGGAATGAGAGTGGCCTTCATGCGACCAGCCTTTACCGGTACTCCAGATACTCAGCAGGAGCGCTATACAGCACATTAGCCTGATTCTAGTAAAAAAGTTAGCCATAACTATATTTTTATATTTTTATATTTTAATGTTAATAGAGCCGATTACCTTATTAGACCAGCTACTGCAAAAAAAGGTTGGGCGTTCAGAATTATCTTTTCAACAGCTTAACATCACATCCGCTTATCAATTTCAACCCCATATACCCGGAATTCACAGGCAATTCTTCATAAATCCGTTCATAGCCGCAAAATAAAAAAATTTCCCGTACATCCCTACCTGAAATCACTACCAAATATACAACATTACAACCAGAAAATCCCTACGCCGGGTATACTGCGATGCAGGAATGTTTTGATTTCCCAATGAGCTCAACTCGCTATTACCGTATATATTACGGCTATTCCCTGCCGTTTGCAAATAATTCGACACCAATAGCCGGATTTCAATTCAAATTCTATATTTTTGGAGATTAAACTGAAAATTTTATAATCAACAATATTATGGCTGAAGTAATACGCATGCCGCTTTTGAGCGACACCATGAAAGAGGGTGTTATAGCAGAATGGCATAAAAAAGTGGGCGATAAGGTGAAAGCAGACGATGTATTGGCAGAAGTAGAGACCGATAAGGCAACCATGGAAGTAATGCCCTATGTGGACGGTACTTTACTCTATATTGGCGTTGAAAAAGGAAAAGCCATACCGGTAAACGGCATTATGGCTATCGTAGGTAAGGAAGGCGAGGACTTTCAGCACCTACTGGACGCTAAGGAATCTTCCGAAAAAACAGTAACCGACAGTAAAAATATAACACCGGCCGAAGCACCGGCACCGGAGGCAAAGGCGAAAGCACCGGCAGCCGACCTGTCTTCCATAGACGCTACCGTGGTGAGAATGCCGCTGCTGAGCGATACCATGAAAGAAGGCAAGATCGCAGCCTGGCTTAAGGAAGTGGGTGACAGCGTCAAAGCAGACGATGTCATTGCAGAAGTGGAAACAGATAAGGCAACGATGGAAGTAATGCCCTATGTGGACGGCACCCTGCTGTACAGAGGTGTGGAAGCCGGCAATGCCGTTGCTGTAAACGGCATTATGGCCATCATCGGCAAGAAAGGCACCGATATCACTCCTTTGCTGGAAGCAGAAAAGAATGGCGGCACTGCCCCCCGGGAAAATAATGCGCCTTCAGCACCCGCTGCAGAAACAGCGCCTGCGGCCGCCGGTAATGACCGGCAACAGCCTGCCGCTTCGAATGACGCCTCTGATGAGGATGACAGCAGGATCAAGGCCTCCCCATTAGCTAAAAAGATCGCCAGGGATAAAGGCATCAGCCTGTCACAGGTAAAAGGCTCCGGGGACGGCGGAAGGATCATAAAAAGGGACCTTGATAATTATACGCCTGCATCTGCTGCAGCGCCTGCACAGGCAGCATCACCGGCAACCTCCGGCTCCGAAAGCCATACGGATATCCCGTTGACACAAATGCGCCGGGTCATCGCGCAGCGCCTGGGAGAAAGCAAGTTCAGCGCTCCGCATTTCTACCTGACCATCAGTGTCAAAATGGATAATGCGGCAGCCGCACGCGCGCAGCTCAACCAGGTGTCGCCCGTTAAAATATCTTTCAATGACTTTATTATAAAATCCTGTGCCCACGCGCTGAAAAAGCACCCTGCCATCAACAGCTCCTGGATGGGTGATTTTATCCGCGAGAACCATCACATTCATATAGGAACCGCCGTAGCGGTACCGGAGGGCCTTATTGTTCCGGTCGTTAAATTCGCAGACCAGAAATCGCTGGCCCGGATAGCCGAGGAGGCCAAGATGCTGGTAGGCAAAGCCAGGGACAAAAAATTACAGCCGCAGGAGTTTACAGGCAATACCTTTACCATATCCAACCTGGGTATGATGGATATTGATGATTTTACAGCCATCATCAACCCGCCGGACAGCTGCATCCTTGCAGTAGGTAAGATAGAGCCTACCCCTGTAGTGGAAGACAATGAGATCGTCATCAGGCAGATCATGAAGCTCACCCTCAGTTGTGACCACAGAGTGGTAGACGGCGCTACCGGGGCTGCCTTCCTGCAGACGCTCAAAGGCTACCTGGAAAACCCGGTAACCATGCTCCTGTAATATCCGGCATTACACATATTTTAAAAAAACAATGGCTGCCAAAGGCAGCCATTGTTTTTTTAAAATATACTCAATAAAGCTATTATCAGGTTTTATAATAGGGGACCGGGGAACTCAACGGCTGAGCTCAGCTTTATATTCCCTGATAGCCCTGAAAATGGCATAGGCCAGCTGGTACTGCCCCTCTTCGGAATTCAGGTAGATCTCGTCCTCTACATTATTGATAAATCCCAGCTCTATCAGCACTCCCGGCATGGCGCTTCCCGCCAGCACTTCCAGTCCTTTCTGCTTGACACCCGCGCTTTTCCGGCCGGTGACCTTTACAAAGCTTTTCTCCACCTTATCTCCGAAACTGATGCTTTTGTTCTGGAAAGCCTGCGTGTACTGGGCTACCAGTATCTGTGTCATAGGATCATTCTCATCCAGCAGGCCGGGCTCCTCCGTCACATTATCACCGAACTCCTCTATGGCTTTCTCCTTCTGGGAGGTCCTGTGAAGCCCCAGAATATAGGTTTCTGTTCCTGTAGCTTTGGTTTCCCTGTTCACGACGGTCGTATAAACGGGTACTTTCCTCCGCTTGCTGCCTTTCCCTACATATTTATACCCGTTCTGCACTTTGGTTCTCGTGCCGGCAGTGGCATTCACGTGGATGGAAACAAAAAGATCCGCGTTGGCATTATTGGCAATGGCATGCCGCTCCTTAAGCTCGGGATAGAAATCGTGCTTCCGGGTATAGATCACCTCTACATCCTTCAGGCTGTCATTCAGCAGCTTACCCAGCTTCAGCACCACATCCAATGCGATATCCTTTTCATCCTTGATGAGCCTGAAACGTCTCGCTCCCGGGTCCCGTCCGCCATGACCGGCATCCAGCACTATCTTCTTTACTCCTTTTTTTTGTGCGTACCCCTGCTGGCAGCTTCCCAGCATACCTGCAAGCAGCATTACAATGCAGCACAGCATCTTTAGATTAATAGTTCTTCCCATATGCTTCTCCCGCTATTTTTTCTCAATAACCGTTTAATTACAAACAGTTTCAAAATAGCCCTCTTATAATTTCGTTATAATTGACAAAGAACGCAAATTAACAATATTTATAATAATTCAGACTGAAAAATTATTAAAGCATATAAACATAGCGTATTTTTGCACTTCTTTGTCTAAAGATAAAACCAAAGTATTCTTATTTAGAAGCATACATGAGATCCAAAGCTACTTTCCGATTTTTAATGTCGCTCCTGCTCACCTGCATATTGCTGGGTCCGGAAGTTACCGGGCAGGTCACAACGGAAAGCAGCGCATCACCTGTCAACGATACAGCCGGCGCAAAGATGCCCGGTACGGAAGACAGCACGATGAAGGACAGGTCGGCAGAGTCGCTTGAGCAGCAGTGGGGCATAAAGATCTCCCGGGATGCCTTACCCAGCAAGGTGAAGACCCATGCCCGGGATTCCACGATCATACAGGCCAGGGAAAAAAAGATCTACCTCCATGGAGATACCAAGATAGAATTCCAGGATCTTACCCTCCAGTCCGGCCATACGCGCTTTGATAATACCAGCAAGGAGGTAACCGCATACCCGGCTTTCGATACCGCAGGCAAAAGGATATCCATACAGGAGTTTCAGCAGGGAGAGGAAAAGTTCCAGTATGATACGCTGCGCTACAATTTCCTCAGCAAGCGGGCCATTGTCAGGAACGCAAGGATGCATTACGGGGAAGGGTTCATCCAGAGCCGGCAGGTCAAAAGAAATGATGACGGCAGCATATTCGGCTGGAAGAATGTTTATACCACCTGCAATATACCTGACCACCCGCATTTCGGGATCAGGGCCAACAGGATCAAGCAGATACCCAACAGGATGACCGTATCGGGACCTGCCAATATTGAAATACAGGAGATACCCACGCCCCTGTTCCTGCCGTTTGGCATCTTTCCCACCAATAAGGCACAGAAATCCGGCTTTATACTGCCTACCTACAGCATGGAGAACAACCGCGGACTGGGCCTGCAGAAAGGCGGCTATTTCCTGATGCTTAATCCCCGCGTGAACAGCACCGTCCTCATGGACGTCTTTTCCTCGGGTAGCTGGGGCATATTCACTTCCACCCAATATGCGGAACGTTATAAATATTCCGGCAATTTCAATGTAAACTACTCTCATACCATATTTGGAGAGGAGTTCGAGCTCAACCACCAGTCTAAAAAAGATTTTAAGGTTACCTGGGACCACCGGATGGACCCCAAAGCCCGGCCGGGCACTACCTTTTCCGCCGAGGTTCGGGTAGGTACCCAGAATTTCAATATGATCAACGGGATGAACGCGAACGTTGTGCTGGACAACCAGTATACTTCCAATATATCTTACGGCAAAAGCTGGATAGGCAAGCCCTATTCCTTTACCGCTTCCATGCGGCACAGCCAGAGCACCCTGACAAGAAGGGTAACGGTATCACTGCCCGAAATGATTTTCTACCTGGGACAATTCTCCCCTTTCCAGAGAAAAAACCAGGTGGGTGCGCCCAAATGGTATGAAAAGCCCACTATCAGCTATAGTGTGACGTTCAAAAATACCGTGAATTTTTACGACAGCCTGTTCAACCAGTTGCGGCCCAGGGATTTCAATAACGGTCTCCTCCACTCCGTCAACCTGCAGGCCAATTATAATGTCCTGAAATTCTTTACCCTCAACTTTTCCGTACCTTATACCGAATACTGGAATACCAGAAAGGAGATCATGACGTTCAACCCTACGCTCCGCCAGGATGATACGGCAACGGAAAACGGCTTTTTTGCCACCCGGTATTTCAGCACCTCTGCAAGCCTCAATACCCGCATTTACGGTATGTTTATGTTCAAAAAGGGCCGTATATCCGGCATCCGCCATGTAATGATGCCCCGGGTCAGCCTGAGCTATACGCCCAGCTTTGCAAGAGACCCCTTCAATTATATGTACACCTATATGGATGAAAGCGGGCGGGTGAGCTACAGGTCGCCTTTCACCAGCTCTCCCATAAGCGGGCCTTCCAGCTTCCAGGAAATGGGCAATATATCCTTTGACCTGGTCAATACCCTGCAGGCCAAAAGAAGGTTAAGCGATACCACTGCCAAATCGGACAAGGCGATCATCAACCTGATAGACGGCCTGAGTGTGAATGTGATGTATAATATGATAGCGGATACCAATAAGCTCTCCGATATCCGCCTGGATTTCCGGACGCTATTGTTTAAAAGGCTGAACCTATCCAGCAACGCTACCTTTACACCCTATAAATACGCAGGTAACCAGCGGACCAGGTATTACCTGTGGGATACCGACAGGAAGCTGACCCAGCTGCACAACGCGTCAATTACGCTGGGCATTTCCTTTGACGGTACCAATAAGAAAAGAGGAACCGAGTCCGATACTACCAACCTGGGCAAAGATGAGGATACCGAGACCTACCGGAATATGATGAAGAACGGCGGGTATAAGGATTATTATGATTTCAATATACCCTGGAACCTTTCCATCAACGGGAGCCTGCGGGTGTACCGCCAGTTTAAGAATGACGGTACGGATACGCTTATATTTGCCCCCAATCTTACCTTTAACGGCGGGCTTAACCTGACCGAACGCTGGAAAGTAACCGTGGCCAGCGGTATTGATTTTACCAATATGAAAAAGATCAACCTGGGATATACGCAGCTCACCGTGATAAGAGACCTGCACTGCTGGCAGATGAGCCTGAACCTGGTGCCGTTCGGTCAGTTGAGGAGCTTCTATTTCTCTCTGAATGTCAAAGCTTCCATATTACAGGACCTGAAGCTCACACGCCGGCGTTCGTTCCAGGACAATTATTAGCGGGGATATATATTTACTGCCGCCTGGCATTTTTCAGGCTTACAGGTACTCTTTTCGTTTACCGGCTATATACAGGCAACAAAGCCATTATACTACCAATTACCATAAGAGGTGTCTTACATCCTTCCGGAATGACCAGCACACTCTGTTCCTTTATAGCTAAGGCGGGTCTCTGAGCTTCATAAAGGATACTGCCCAGCGAAGCCGTATAAAGGTTGTTGCCTCGTTTTATAGCGCCATACGGCTGTAACAGGATATTAAAAGGGCTGTTGCTTCCTGCAACAGCCCTTTTAATATCCGAATATATATGCCGGTCCGGCTATTCTTTAGGAGGCGGTGGCGGTGCAAAGTCCAGGGGCTGATGCTGCCCGGATGTTTTGCGGCTGCCTCTTTTTAAGAATTTATCCACATCAAAGTTCATACCCAGCTCGTGATAGGCGCCGGAAGAGCCGTAATAGGTCTGCCCGTACCGCACCTGCATTTTATTCAGCTCAAGGCTCAGCCCCATGGAGAATCCTGCCAGGCCCATCTTGTTGGAGAACCCGTTTTCCCGCCTTCTGAGATGACTGTAGGCCACTGTTGCTGTAATACGCTTACCGATAATGATCTCCGCCCCGAAGTTCAGGTGACGGAACAGCTTATCGGCAAAGTAGGTCTTATTACCTGAAGCCGTATCTGTCTGGAAGATATTTGTAACCTTGTCTGCCGGGTTATCGTAGCGGATATCCCAGCGATACAGGTGATGCGCCACCACGTAAAGCCTCAGCGGCACATTTTCAAGCTGCTTGGTGACACCGATCTGCAGGTCAAAAGGCAAAGGCTCGGCAACATTGTCAGGGTTATACTTTTTAGTAACGACCCCTATATTTTTTGCCACTGCGCCGATAGTGATCTTCCGGGCAGTGTCAATATAAGCTACGCCGAAATCCGCCAGCAACGCCATGCCTGTGACACCCGCCAGGTGGGAATTGGCCCATTTCAGGTTGACGCCGTATCTCCAGTTATCCTTATATTGCCGGGAAGCGGACAGCGCAATAGCATTATCAGCCGCATAGGCTGTACCCTGCTCTATCCCATGCTCATCTATATTCCTGACATTGCCATAGTTGATGAATTGCAGCCCTACGCCAAAGTCCGTATCCAGCTTATTGCTGTGAAAAGCGTATTGCGCATTGGCAATACCGATATTGGCATAAAAGAAGTTATAGTTCAGCGAGAGCTGGTCATGAAATAACGGGCGTAACAAAGCCGGATTCTGCCAGGTCAGAGAGACGTTCCTGTCAGGGCTGGCGGGCGCATATCCACCCAATGCACTTACATAAGGACTGTTGCTCATCCGGAGATATTCGAATGCCCTTTGTCCTCCCGTGATCTGTGCTATGGCCGCTCCTCCCGTTCCGCATATGGCAACGGCCAGTATGGAAACCTTTAAAATATTCCGCATGTCCCCTTAACGTTAGTTTACCCGAATTTGTTATATCAGTATGCTTATTTTTACTCCGCGCCGAACATCTGGTTCATCACACCCTCGCTTACGCCTGTAAAGGAGTAACCGCCATCATGGAAAAGATTCTGCATGGTCACCATACGCGTCATATCGGAGAACATCAGCACACAGTAGTTGGCACAATCTTCGGCTGAGGCATTTCCGAGGGGGGACATCTTTTCCGCGAATTCAAAGAAGCCGTTGAACCCGCTTACCCCTGATCCCGCGGTGGTCATGGTAGGAGACTGTGAAATGGTGTTCACCCTTACTTTCTTTTTAAAGCCATACTGGTAGCCAAAGCTGCGTGCAATGCTTTCCAGCAGCGCCTTGGCATCTGCCATATCATTATAGCCGGGGAAAGTACGCTGTGCGGCGATATAGCTTAAGGCCAGCACGGATCCCCAATCATTAATAGCGTCCAGCTTCATAGCGGTCTGCATCACTTTGTGGAACGATAAGGCCGATATATCCAAAGTTTTCAGGAAATTATCATAATTGGTCTCCGTATAATCAAATCCTTTCCTGACATTGGGTGACATGCCGATAGAATGCAGCACAAAATCCACCTTACCGCCGAAATGTTCCATAGATTTATTGAACAATGCCTCCAGGTCTTCCAGCTTGGTGGCATCCGCGCCTATTACAGGAGCATCGTTACATAATGTGGCCAGCTCACCTATTTTCCCCATTCTCAATGCCACCGGTGCATTGGACAACACAATCTGTGCTCCCTGCTCCACTGCCTTGAGCGCCACCTGCCATGCGATGGATCTTTCATCTAAAGCGCCGAAAATAATACCTTTTTTGCCTGTTAGTAACTGACTTGCCATAAGAAATTTTTTAATTGGTAAAGATAGTAAAATAATTCAGTTTGCACCTGATTTTGTAACTTTGCAGAAAGGCTTACGGAGATGGATATGCTGACGGAAAAACAAGTTTGGGAGTGGCTCGGGACCATTGCGGACCCGGAGGTCCCCGTGCTTTCTATCATTGACCTGGGCATTGTAAGGGAGGTGCAGGTGCAGGATGATGAAAGCGTTACCATCAGCATTACGCCTACCTATTCGGGATGCCCGGCCATGGATGTCATTTCCATGCAGATCAGGCTGCTGCTGCTGGGCAACGGTGTTAAAAATATCCATATCAAGCTTATCCTGGAGCCCGCCTGGACCACGGACTGGATGTCGGAGAGCGGGAAGGCCAAGCTGCTGGCCTACGGCATAGCGCCGCCGCAGCGAAGGTCCGATACACCCCTCGCATTGTTCGAAGAAGACACCGTGCCATGCCCCCGCTGCCATTCAGAAAATACCACACTGATCAGCCGGTTCGGCGCTACCAGCTGCAAATCCATGTACAAGTGCAATGACTGCCAGGAGCCCTTTGAGCATTTCAAGTGTCATTAGGTAGTCATATATTCACACTGAATTAACATTATGGTAATTTTTAGAATTATTTACCTAACTTTGTCGGTCTAACTATTGAAGGAGCACTATGGAGTTTATCATTTTTCTGACACTGGCATATCTGATAGGATCAATACCAACCGCGGTTCTGGTAAGTAAACATTTTTTCGGTATAGATATCAGGGAACATGGAAGCGGTAATGCCGGTGCTACAAACTCTTTCAGGATCATGGGCAAAAAGGCGGGCATTTTCGTCATGGTGATAGATATGCTTAAAGGCGTCATCGCAGTCAACCTGGCCCATCTTACTTCCCTGGACTGGGACCTGCAGCGCGAGCTGATCGTCAATCTGCAGATAGGATTAGGGATGTGCGCTATCTTAGGGCATGTCTTCCCGATATGGGCCGGATTCAGGGGCGGCAAAGGCGTTGCTACCCTGTTCGGTATGATCTTAGGCATTCATCCCCAGGTGGCCCTTTTCCTGGTCATCGTATTCATGGTGATGCTTCTTTTAACCAAGTATGTTTCCCTGAGCTCCATTACCGCCAGCCTTGCGTTCCCGCTGCTGCTGTTCTTCTTTTTTACAGAACAGGAGGTACTTTATAAGATATTCGCGATCGCCACGGCCTGCCTGGTAGTGCTTACGCATCATAAGAATATCAACAGGCTCATACAGGGCAACGAGAGCCAGGTAAGGCTCCGGAAAAACAAGCCCGGCAATAACGACGAGGAATAATCATTCATCATATTGGTTAAAATGCGCTGATCTTTTAGCGCATTTTTTATTTACTTTCGGTAAATTTGCTACCTACTTGAAAGTCAAAACATGAACGTCAATACAGCAGGTCCGCAGACCAAACCGCGCCTCATTGTACGGTTATTATCCAATACCGTCTCCTGGATATTCCACCCGGTATTCATGCCGCTTATCACAGCGCTTGTATTATATATCCTTACCAGGAGCAGCTTTGTGGGCTTCGATGTGACATACCTGTACCAACTGCTCGGCACCACCTTTCTCAATACGATCTTCTTCCCGCTTTTCCTCACGCTGCTGTTGTATAAGCTGGGATTCATCAAAGGCGTCAGGCTCCGGGACCGCAAGGACAGGATCGTACCCCTGATGGGCTCTATGATATTTTACTTCTGGATATACCAGGTGTTTAAAAATTTCGGGTCACACAACAATCTTCCCGATGACGCGCTTTTTATATTTAAAGTATTTTTCCTCGGCAATTTCTTTGGCGTCATCGGCGTATTCCTGATCAATATTTTCACCAAGCTGAGCATGCACACTGCCGCCGCCGGAGGCGCTATCGGCATCCTTTCCATCCTGTCATTTACCGGCAGCCTGAATATCCTGCCCGTACTGCTGTGCGCCGTATTGATAGCCGGGATTATCGGTACTGCCCGTATACTTCTGCACGAACATAACCAATTCCAGATATGGTCCGGCTACGTTACCGGCTTTGCCGCTATGTGGCTTGCCTACTGGATATGGATAAGATAAACAACACAGATCTATTATGACCACTCCCGCCCTTATAAGCCCGATATCCTGGCACAAGAAAGTCCTGAGCTTTGTTATGCCGGTAAAACTGCAGGAGTTCTGGTCGTCGGATAATGAGCCTTTTGAGCTATATATCAGGAACGGACAGCTCCAGCTCATCTTCCATAATGCCATTTATTCCTATGGTACCGCTTACAAGCCTTTCCTGGTAGCTTTTGAGCACATGCCTCAACTTGTCCGGAATGCCTGCAGTATGCTTGTCCTGGGAAGCGGACTGGGCAGCATTCCCAGGATCGTCCACGAAAAGTATCACAGGAAGGATATCGCTTTTACCATAGTGGATATCGACAAGGTAATCCTGGACCTGTGCAGCCAGCACCTGCACGATAAAGGGATCCATAACTGCCGGTTCGTAAGGGAGGACGCTGCCGTCTTCATAAGATCGGGGCGTGAGCAGTATGACATTATCTGTATGGATATTTTCAGGGACCTCCAGGTACCCCTGCCTTTTATTGATTACCCGTTCCTGTCCGCCCTCGCTGAAAGGCTTTCCACCGGCGGAACGCTGGCTTTTAATTATATAGCACCCGAAGCCGGGGATGAGGCAAGGGTTAAAATGACGCTGGAAGATATTTTCACCAATGTACGACAGGTAAGGTATATGAGAAATACGATATTCCTGGCTACGAAAAAGGGTGCTGAACAGTAATATTCAGCACCCTCTCCATATAATGATCGTATTATTATCTTAAACTCCTACTATCAAAGGCATCAGCAGCTGCAGCAGATCTTCATTAGGGTCTCCATTGACCGGCCTGTAGATACCTGCCCTTGACGGTGTGCTTAATTCCAGCTTCACCTCTTCGGATACCAGGTTGGAAAGCATTTCTATCAGCAGTTTACCATTGAAGGCGATCTTCATATCTTCACCCTGGTACTGGCAGGTCAGCTCTTCTTTACCTTCGTAAGAGAAGTCCGCATCCTGCGCGCTGATGTTCACGGTATTGCCCACGATGCTGAATACCACCTGGCTGCTGCCTTTGCTTGCAAAAATGCTCACACGTCTCAGGCAACTGATCAGGTCCGCACGGTTAATGATGAGGAAAAACGGGTTTTCCTGCGGGATAACGGATTTATAGGGCGGGAATTTAGCATCGATCAGGCGACAGCTCAGGCTCAACTTTTCATTCTTTACGAACAGGTGGCTGTTATTGAACAGGATCTCCAGTGCTGTATCGTCAGAAGGTATGATATTCTTTAATTGCTGCAGGGGTTTACGGGGCACGATAAAGCCACGCTCAAAGCCGCTTTTCACATCGTTTCTCGTCAGCTTTACCAGTCTCTGCGCGTCAGTAGCCACAAAGGTGGTCTGATCCTGGCCCAGCTCAAAATATACACCCGTCATAGCAGGACGCAGCGTATCGGTGCTGGTAGCGTAAATGGTAGAGGCGATGGCATCCTGTAATACTTTGGATGGTATGGTCACACTACCGGTATCGTCCGCTACCGGCTCTTTAGGGTATTCATCGGCTTTCTGTCCGCCTATCTTATACTTACCGGTATTGCTGGATATTTCCAGGGTCTGGTCCTGTGTATTGATATTGAATTTAACCGGCTGTTCCGGCAGATTTTTCAGGTATTCCAAAAGTATCTTGGAAGGCACGCAGATCCTGCCTTTGTTCTGGCCGGCATCACCGTCCACCTGCACTTCTAATTTCACCTTTATCATAGTCTCCAGGTCACTCCCGGTGAGAGTCAGTGTCTGGTTATCCAGGTCGAAAAGAAAATCTTCCAATATGGGCAATATAACATTGCTGCTGATGATACCACCTACCAATTGCAGGTTTTTTAACAACACCGAAGATGATACTATAAAGTGCATATTTTTTTTAATTATTTCTAAGGAGTAGCAAAGATAACATATTCATTTGAAATATCTGTTATGACCGCCATTTGATTTTTCTAAAAAAGTACGATAAATATTTGGTAGAGTAATTGCTACACCCTACTTTTGCTTTCCGTTAAACGAGCACAGGCTTGTGCTTATAAGGTGCGGTAGCTCAGTAGGTAGAGCAAAGGACTGAAAATCCTTGTGTCGCCGGTTCGATCCCGGCCCACACCACCACAACGATCTTATATAACAGGTGCGGTAGCTCAGTAGGTAGAGCAAAGGACTGAAAATCCTTGTGTCGCCGGTTCGATCCCGGCCCACACCACGCTTTAAAGTCTTCCTTAACGGGGGGCTTTTTTTATTGTCTGCCATTCCATGACCCTGTTTGCAGGCTTAACCGATCATCTTATTTCAGCATCAACACCCGGTCTTTAAAACAGACGTTTTCAACAATCCCGCATTCAAAGGATTGTTCCCGATGTCTGCCTATCCCACAGCCCACGACAACGAAGCCATTGCCTGATATAAAGATAGTGTGGCACGGTATGCTAGCTAAAAATAACAAACATAATTTAAAACCATAAAGCACGAAACAGTGTGCCTGAGTTTTCGGGCACACTTTAAATTTTTCTGTAGAATTATTGATGTGGTGTATTGAGTAGTTAGATATACAAAGAGATCAAAAAAGTCGCAATTTTGTTATATATTTCAATCCTGTTATTAATCTATAAGATTCATTTAAACACCATTTTTATGAAAACCCCCTTATTGTGTTTCCTGTTATTCGCCAGCAGTATTACATTTGCTCAAAATTCAAAAATCACACAGCTGCTCAATAGCCAATTGCAAAAAGAATACAATAAGTTTTTTGATGAACATGACCAATCAATATTTAAAATAATAGAACCTTTTCGGATAGACAATAAAGGCGTTTTGACCGTTAGCATTAGCTGGGACGGCAATGCTTCAGGCGGTAAAACAAAATACCTAAGGAAGGTACCGATTGATAAAATCATAAAACTGGATAAAGATCATAATGTAATATTTGTGACTGAAGCAGATGATGTCGTAGAGATTAAAACGGAATATGACAGCAAAGGCAATATAGTACGGGAGAGCACCCAAAAATCTCATTTGTTTTTTACTGAGATCAATAGGGAAAAGCACAATATAAAATTCAGGGATCAGGTCATTAAAGCCTTTAAAAAGGCAGGTCATACGATCACAAGCGAATATTGGTGGGATTAAAAGGATAAGGTTATACCAAGCTATAAACTTGCAAATTCACAAAATACGATCCCCAAAAAATCTTTCTTTTTTTATAAATTACGTCACTTTTCCATACACAAGGAAGAAATGGTTATACGATAAAATACCAAAGATGACCCCGTCACCAACAGTCATTTACTCTTGCATAGCAATTCACCCGCCCATCCAAAATAAAACTGGCTGGTCCTCTGGTTTGCCTTCCCACGTAACCATTACCCGAAATAGGAAAGGATAGAACAACGGATTGAATTTAGCACCTGTGAAGTATTTTTCTTTGCCTTTCTTTGCCTTGCTAACCTTGCCTAATATAATATTCAGAAGCGCTCCGGTGCACACCTTTTCGGGTTTCCAACACGGGAATTATGGATCCTGTTCTTTATTGAGATATAGGTATTCTACTTTACTTTGTGGTATATAATAACCACTTTAACCACTGGCTTTTTTTCATTTTCCCCGTACAAAAATGCCGGACAGCCCCCTGAGCATTCAGATATATCAGGCCGCCATTGCCAGGGAGCCGGACTATGTGCTAAAGCAAGGGCTTTAAAGTCCTAAAAAATAAAACAATAATTTCAAATTAACTATTTGTTAAAAATTTAAGTATCTTAGTGGTATAATTACTGAATTGTCTCTTTGAAAAATTTTCTCAAAGTCAGGCAGGGAACCTTAAACCATTGAAAGTTATAACCGATTGATCCTGGCAGACCAACTCTACCTGATCTTTCATTCGTTTATTACACATCAGCAGGTATTATTTAGTTTCTAATTTCAATAATTATAAAAATGTATAAAAAGTCTATACTCCTCACTTTATTGCTGGGCGGAGCGCTCATTGGCAATACATCTTTATCGGCTCAGTCCGCTTGTCCGTCACCCACCGGTGTTTCTGCATCATCAACAACAATATGTATTGGTAATCCCGTTACACTATCGGCAACCTTACCTTCCGGTACCACTGCCATCAACTGGTACACAGCATCCACCGGCGGTACACCCGTAGCGACAACCTCTTCATCAAGCACCACCTATACACCACCCGCCCCGGGAACCTATACTTTTTATGCCGAAGCGACAGGAGGTGGTGGTGGCAATACGGTTAATAATTTCTCCTATACAGGCGCAGCGCAAACGATCACGCTTCAGCCCGGCTCCTATCAGATAGAATGCTGGGGAGGAAACGGCTATACACAAACTGCCGGATATAATGGTAAGGGAGGATATGCCACCGGAACACTAACACTCACTGCTGCGCAGACAATTTATATTTACGTAGGCGGCCTAGGCACTTATCCCACCACTGGCGTATCCGCCAATACCTGGACATTTAATGGCGGCGGAACAGGGTATCCGAACAATAACGCCTCTTATGGACATGGCGGAGGCGCTTCTGACGTAAGAACAGTAGGCGGAGCATGGGATGACGCCACAAGCCTGGCAAGCCGGGTAATTGTAGCCGGCGGCGGCGGTGCAGGCAGGAATTCCTCTTATATCGGAGGTAACGGTGGCGGACTGACCGGCGGAACGGGTACCTATTTTAGCCCTGACCAGGCGGGCGGGCCGACAGGTGGTTCTCAGACAGCCGGGGGCACCAATACTCCCTGGACCGGGCTGACCCTGGCCACATTAGGCAAAGCTATGACCTGGAACGGCAGTACATTAAGCGCGAACTTCCTTGCCGGCGGCGGCGGCGGGTATTATGGCGGCGCTTCAGGCAGAGTAGCCGGGGGTGGAGGATCTTCCTACATTGGCGGCGTAACAAGCGGTGCAACGATCATGTATGGCCAGACGGGCTTTGTAGCCAATCCTGACGCTACAGGAAACGGCTATGTAAGAATAACGGGACAAACAAGCTGCACACCCGGACCGAGAGTGGCTACAGCTGCAGTTTTTGTAAGCGATACGCCGGATGTTGATCTCGGCATCGATATTGCTGTCTGCAAGGATGTAACCAATAGTGTAACGCTCGACGCGGGCAATCCCGGCTATTCGTTCCTGTGGGATGACAATTCTGTCAATCAGACCCGCAACGTAACCCAATCCGGCACCTACTATGTAAAGGTGACCAATAATCACGGATGTTCCAGTTCAGATACGATCAAGGTCACCTTTAACCTGAGTCCGGTCGTCAACCTGGGAGCGGACACCACCATCTGCCCAGGAACGCCACTGGTGCTGAATGCCGGAAATCCCGGCGCTACATATTTATGGGATGATAACAGCACCGGCAACACAAGAAGCACCACTGTAAACGGCACTTATTATGTAAGCGTAACCAATAGCTTTAGCTGCTCTGCTTACGACACTATAAATATTGCTTACTTCCCTGTTTCAAATCCGGCATTAGGCCCTGATACCTCTATCTGTATGCAGGAAACCATATTATTAAATCCAGGCGCGTTTCGTGAATATCTCTGGCATGATGGCAATAGCTCAAGAACATATCTGGTTACGAATGCAGGTTCCTATAGTGTAAGGATTAAAGACTATAATGGCTGCTATGCATATGATACTATACTTGTAAGCATCATACCCAAAGCACAGACCGGGGGCTTTAGCTTTATTCCATATTTTTATGAACAATTAGGAAAAGTACAATTCGCAGCAATTAACCCTGTAAATGTTACAGGATATCATTGGGATTTTGGCGACGGGAATTTTAGTACGCAACCCAGTCCGCTGCATACTTATGCCAGCCAGGGCTATTATAACGTAAAACTGGTTGTAAGTGAGGATAGATGCGGATCCGCCTTATATGACCAAATCATAAATATTGAATATAAAGAAACGGGTATCGATGAATTGGCTAAGGGTATTAAAGTAAAGGTTTACCCCAATCCTGCCAATAGTGACCTGTATATTTCCTTTGACGATGACAGGATAATTGTCCAGGAGCTGCATATATTTGATGCGCTCGGCAGAAGACACGACATTCCTTATACGCAAAACGGAAAAGTTTTAGAGCTGTCTTCCATTTTATTGTCATCCGGGGTATACAGCGCTAATATCATTACCAATAAAGGTGCTTTGAATACGAAGTTTGAAATATTAAAATAGGATGGATCCCTACTGACCTGAAGTAATCCTGAAAATTGCACAACCCCCAAAAAGTCAAGCACTATTTGGGGGTAATTTTATGGAAACAATAGCTAGAAGTGTAAAAGCAATTATATCAAACATACTAAATGCGATTACGGATGAGGTTCGGTCTGGCCTAAAATCTCCAAATGCTACGAACGCCTTTAGCTAGTAAAAGCAGCTATTGTTCTTCCTTAATAAGTTTACAGCAGACCGGAACACTTAACCCTTTATTATACTATATTAAATGCCTGAGCAAAACGTAACAGGTCTACTTCATTTCTGATGCCCAACTTTCGTTTGATATTTCTCCTGTGAGTTCGTACGGTTTTTTCAGATGTAAACAGATTACCAGCAATAATCTTTTGTCCTATTCCCTGTGCCATAAGGCAGAGTATTTCTTTTTCTCTCTTGGTAAGCAATGTAAATAGGCCCAGATTATCTTTTAAAAATTTATTCTCACCGATCAATCTTTCCAGCTTGGGAACAATAGGGAGATACTGATGGATACGCAGGGCTAACGTAATCGAAAATAGAGGGGTCTGCTGTACCGGATCATAAGCTATGACGGTCGAAGCACTCAAAAACCACACAGGTTGTTCACTGTCCTTAATCCTCACCTGCTGAAAAAAAGTAAACCAGGCACCTTTATTAGTATAATCTGCAGCAAATACTGTCCATTTAGCCAGATAATCTACAGCATCATCCTGATTAAAAAACACATTATAATATCTTTCACCCATTGCTCTTATCTCATCCAGTGTCATACTCAATGCTTCTAATCCTTTAGGCGACATATATACTACAGTATTTTTACCGCTACTAAGTTCATGTATGATATATACAGGCAGGTCTTCAGCTAATACCTCAAAATGTCTCACTTTGGTCTCAATTAGTTCTTTTATACCCGGGTCATACTCGAATTCATTGGGAAGAGTTATCATATTGATATTTTAAAAATAAAAAATACTCAAATTTAGGTATTTTATAAAACAATGTTAAAATATATTTTTACATTAATATTTATTATTAATCATAAACCAAAATCATCATGAAAAGAATATTATTTCTGGTATTATCATTTACTACATTACTATCACTACAGATATTTGCACAAACTCCCACTTTTTCAATATCTGATGACGTGATTTATATTGGCAAAGACACCGCAGTACCTTATATACTAAACATAAAATGTATTGCTTGTGATACTCCGGGCCTGGTATCTTTTAAAATAAGAGCTATAGAAAGTATATCGAATAAATATGACCAATCATCTATAATTGCTCCAGATTTTGAGAATCAGATTTTCACTTTTAAGGAGAATAATTATAAGATTCTACTTTACATTAAATACAATAAAAAAAATATTGGAGACAGCATTATTTATGAACTTATCAATATCGACACCACTGTCCGGAACTTTAAGAACCAGACAATATCATTAGTAGTGAAAGACGACGAAGAAAACCCTAAAAATCTCCAACTGGATAGCATGAGGTACAGACTGATGATAGGTACAAACTTTGATTTTATAAATGGCAGAACCGTGAATGATTTATATTATCACCTTCAAGTTTTTCAACCCAAAGCGTTTAACAAAATGCTAGGTTTCATAGGTGGTATTCAACAGAACAGAACTTTTACACAAAAGATTGATGGATATATAAGTCAATTCAATGATCCCCGACCATCAGATTTGAAATTGATCAGAACACCTGAGATTGAAAGGTTTACAAATGATAGCTTCAAGTTTTTTGTACTTGATCATGAAAAACTTAGATATACTACACAATTAAATTCAACTGTTTTTACAATATATCTGGAACCAACTTGTCGATTTATAAATACGCGGAACAATGTTGGCAAAACGGAGCTATTTGCTTTATTACATTTTGATGCACAAAGGATAACTAATCATATTATAGGTACTATACAATACGGAGATAATGCGATAAAAAAAGATATAATAACAACTGACGAACGTATATTAAGAACTTATACACCTGTAGAAAACGGAGCACAAACCGAATCAACCCTTATTTTATATCATTACAATTTTGCTGCTGGCTCCATCCTACACCATGAAAACAAATATATTGATTTGTACGCTAAATTCCTGACCGGAATAATGAGGTACAAGCCTACAGTAACGGAAGGAATGTATTCTTGCGAAATAGGACTAAGAATTCCATCAGTTAATATAATGCTAGGAGCAGAGTATAGAGGTATCTTTAAACAGAAAGACCCACTATATTTCAATATGTACCTTTCAAAAGTTTTCAGTCTGAATAAAATAGCTGAATTTCTAACTAACTAAGATATCCCAGAACATAGGTTATTAAAAATTGATTTATCATTAATAGACTAACAAAAACACAATTCTGGCATCCTATTTACCTTTTCTCGTTGGCGATAATACAGCAATGTTGTATTACTCCCTGTTTCCTGCCTGGTCTACTGCTGCCTGACCATTTTGCGGAAGGTATCACAAGGCTGATTGGCAATAGCTGCCTATTAGTACAAATTTTACAGAATTTCCCTCAAACACCATCAGCCGCAGAATGTATCTGCGGCTGATGTGTATCATTGATGCCCTGAGAAATATATTCCAATAAAAAAGGGTTGTAATTGCTTACAACCCAAAATAGAATCCTGATAAAGGCATCAGATGGATATATCTTCTATTTTGAATTGTATGGACCCTGCCGGGATCTGGATGTCTGCAATGTCCCCGACTGTTTTGCCCAGTAACCCTCTGGCAATAGGCGATGCGGAAGATATCTTGCCCGCTTTGAGATCGGCTTCTTTTTCCGAGACGATCTGGTATACAACAGACTTCTTTGTTTTGGTATTATATACTTTTACCTTACTCAGGATAGACACCTTGGAGGTATCAATATCTTTTGTATCAATGATCCTGGCAGTAATAATAGCCTGCTCCAGTTGCGCTATCTTCGCTTCGTGGAGCCCCTGCGCCTCTTTAGCCGCATCATATTCCGCGTTTTCTTTCAGGTCTCCCTTTTCCCTGGCCTCAGCAATGGCTGCCGCGATCCCGGCCCGGCCGGTCGTCTTCAGCACACTCAACTCTTCTTGCATTGCAGCCAAAGTCTCTTTGGTTACATAATTTACTGACATAACATTTAGAGTTTAAAAAATTAATAATTTTTTGACAAAAAAATAAACACAACATATACTCATGATCATTACGCCCATGAGTATATGTTGCGCCTTCCTTACAAAGATAATATATTTGTTTTAATCCGACAAATATAACAAGGGAATATTATATTTTGTAACCCTGTCCCTTAAAGGCCTCTACTTTTTCAGCGATCGCAGGATCAGAAAGAGCAAAAACCCTTGCACACAGCACCGCCGCGTTACGCGCGCCGGCCTTTCCTACAGCCAGCGTACCAACAGGCAGACCTGCAGGCATCTGAACGATAGAATATAAGGCATCGATACCACCCGGCAGTCCGCCGTCCAGCGGCACACCGAACACCGGTAAGGAGGTATAGGCCGCACATACACCAGGCAGCGCCGCCGCCATACCAGCAGCCGCTATCACCGCTCCGTAACCGTTTGCCTGGGCATTGACCATATGCTCTTTTACCTGCTCAGGATTCCTGTGAGCAGATGCCACAATCATGTCGGATGCTATGCCGAACCAGCTCAGCCATTTCTGGCTCTCCTGCATTACAGGTTCATCAGATACCGAACCCATTATAATCATTACTTTCATAAATATAATTTGGATTTATACGCGCAAAAATATATTACAAACCTGAATTAACCTTAAAAAAAGTAAATTTGTGGATTCATTTTTACATAATATTATACTCCAACCCATGAACAGATCCCTGCAGGACAAAGTGGTACTCATCACCGGGGCCTCCCTGGGCATCGGAAAAGCGCTGGCTTTTGATGCTCTGGCAAGAGGAGCGCGTGTAGCCGTTTGCGCAAGAGATATCGGAAAGCTCAACGAAACATTCAAAAACGTACCCGAACAGGATATCTTCAAATTCCAGCTGGACGTGGCAGATGAGCAGGCCTGCTATGCCTTTGTCGCGCAGACCATCAACAAGTTCGGCAAAATAGATGTACTGCTCAACAACGCCGGCATGAGCATGCGCGCGCTTTTTGAGGATCTCGATGTAAAGGTGCTGAAGCAACTGATGGATGTGAATTTCTGGGGAACGGTATATATGACCAAAGCGGCGCTGCCCTATATCAAAAGAAGCAAAGGCGTGATCCTGGGCGTCAGCTCTATCGCCGGCTACCGCGGGCTGCCCGGGAGAACAGGCTACTCTTCTTCCAAATATGCCATGCAGGGCTTTATGGAAGCGCTGAGGACGGAGCTGCTGCGTACAGGCGTTCACGTGATGTGGGTATGCCCCGGCTATACTACATCCAATATACGCAATACCGCACTGGGAGAAAAAGGACAGCCTATGCGGGAAACCAATATGGATGAAAGCAAGATGATGAGCCCTGAAGCCTGCGCCCGCATCATCCTGGACGGGGTGGAAAAAAGAAAACGCACTATTATAATGACCACCCAGGGCAAACTGACCGTCTGGGTCAATAAGCTGTTCGGGGGACTGGCCGATAAGCTGGTCTATAAGCATTATTTAAAAGAAGGAGACCTCAATCTTCCTGAATAGCCTCCTTGTCCCGGGTATAACAGCTCCCGAACGTGCCGGCCGGGAGCTGCTTGTCGTTATATGCCTTACTTCTTTTTATAAAGATTCCCGTTCTTGGTTTCCACTACCCGGACCTTACCTTCGCTGAGGAGCTTATCAAGCAGGCTGCCCGCCTCGGGCAAGGTCATATTGCCCAGCTCTGCCAGCTCCCGCACCGTAAGCGTCGGATAGTAGCTAAACAGCTGTTCCCAGGCTGTCCCGTATATACGCTTTTCCGCCGCAGGATAGATCTGCCTGATGGCGCGTTCAAAATGTTCATAAGGCCTGAAGCCGTATACCACCTCCGTACGTCCTGACGTATCGGCGACAAATACCGTAGGGAATCCTCTTACGCCCATCCCGGCAGCCAACTGCAGATCGGCCTCAAATGCAGCACGGGCCCGTCCTTCATAATCTTCCCGTAAAAGCAGGGTATCCAGTCCGGCCATACCGGCAGCTTTTTCCAGGTGCTCCCACCTGGTAATATTCTTCCTTTCCAGGAATACCATCTCCCGTAAAATTCTCAGAAAGGCTATTGCCCTGGCCTCATCCTGCAACTGTGCGGCTTTAAAAGCTATGGACGGGGGAAAAGAGGAGGCCAGCGGATCCTGCAGCCAGACATCCCCGTCAATAGGCATATTGTAATGCCGGCTTACCTCGTCCCAGTGATGCGCCACATCAGAAGGCTTGCTGATTCCCCCGCTGTTATAATTCCAGTCACGCAGCAGACCACCCATATGATATTCGATCTGTATATCATCACCGTATTCCAGCTTCAGCTTTCTCAGCTGCGGCTCTATGCCCCAGCAGGAAGAGCAGATAGGATCGGTAAAGTAAATGATCCTTACCGGCCGGGTGCCGGTACCTGCAAGAGCAGCGGAATGAGCCTGGCCTTCATGACCGGGCATAACACATACGCCCGTAGCCGTATCACACAATAAAGGTTGGGATGTTTTGTTCATAGCCGTATTATTTTGACCTTTACACGTTATAAATACAGGCACCAGGCAAACCGATAGCGCCAGCATTTTCAGAAAAGATGTCAGGGGAATCATCATTATTGTAATTATAGTTTTTTATCTTTAGCTGTCACAAAATTCCTTTATTCCCGCCTTTAAAACAATAAGTCAGAAAAGAATGACTACCCGGTCTCCCCTAAATGAAAATAACGATTGTCCGGCTGAAGGCCTTTTAAAGATGCTGTCGGGCAGATGGAAAGCCCAGATATTAAGGCTGGCTATCATGGAAGGCCCCCTTCGGTTCAACAGCCTGTTGCGGCAATTGCCGGGATCCAATAAGCAGTCCGTATCCGTAGCATTGAAAGAGTTGGAAGAAAGCGGCATAATAGCCAGAACGCTGATCAATCCCAAACCGTTACATATAGAATATACCCTTACAGAAAAAGGGAAGGGGCTGATCCCTGTATTTAAGCAAATAGAAACCCTGCTGTAAGGCAGGGTATGTAGCTGTTATTGGAAAGCCGCCTGCAATTTTTACTCTGTTGCTTTATTAAGCAGGAGTCATGCAGGCGGCTTTATCCAAAGATACCAAAATTCAAGTTTTAAATCCAATACTTTTTTAAATAAAGACCGGTGCCTGCGGGCCGGTACTGTGACCAGCCCCGCACCCTGCTGCCTTATTTCTTTAATTTACAGCTACCTGCAAAATGTGATGCATTACGGTCTAGCTGATTACAACTGTCTATGCGTTGCTGTGCAGGCAAATGCCGCAGGTCGTAATGCGTCCGGTCACCGCTGTAATAAGAGCAATAACAGACTCCTGATTCCTTTTTTCTGCAGGATTGGATCACCAGGAGCAGGCATACGCAGCATATCATCGTCCAGAATGTTTTCCAACTCATAGTATTCAATATTTAAAAGGTAATCTTGCACTATCGCATTGATACTTATTGGTTAACAAGATCTGCTTCAAAAGGGTTTAATGCCAGCCTGTACATTATAAGGGTTTTAACTTTAGAGGTTATACTGTATTTATTATTACCGTCCGGCCGGGTTAACCGTTTTAGCCTTCAATAAGGCTTCCGAATATATCCAACTGCCCCATAATAAATGGGCAGTATTCATCAGCTGCAGATACCATTTTTAATATTTCATTACAACTATAATTAATATCTTCGGAGAAACAAAAGAAGCTATTATGAAACGCCTGATCATATTACTGCTGCTTGGTGCTCCCCTGTGTTCTGTTGCCCAGGACTTCAATAAGAGACACCAGGAACAGCTTGCACGTATAGAGGCCGCTTACAGTAATAAGCAGCTATCGGAACCTACATATACCAAACTGCTGAACGAGCAGGTCAATATCCAGATGGCTATGGACAGATTCAACGCAGACGGTATCTTAACCCCGAAAGAAAAAAGGAAGCTCACCGCTAAACAAAATAAAGCACAGAAAAGGATCAACCGGTCTATTAAAAAAGCACGCTAAGGTGCCGGGAGAGCATGCTGTGGAAAAGAGTAATAACCGTGGTTATTACTCTTTTTTTCCATTATAGTATATGAAACAGGTTGATTTAGTACTTTTGCCACCCTGATATAATTATTTACTATGAAACATTTTCTCTTCCTGCTTTTAATCACCTTTATGATCTTACCTGCTGCTTCAGCACAACTGTGTGAAGACACCACTGTTTACCGCGAAGCAGACCAGAAACCCAAACCTCCCGCTGATTATCGGACGATCATTCAGCAACAGTGGAGGTATCCTGAACCGGCTAAGAAAAATAAGTATTCAGGCCGGGTGATGCTGGCATTCATAGTAGAGTGCGACGGCTCTATATCCAATATTACTCCGGAGGGTAGTATAAATGATGAGAACCAGGCTTCACTCGCCACAGAAACTATCAGGGTGATCAGGCTGCTGGGGCCTTTCGCTCCTGCAGTAAATAACGGACAGCCGGTCCGATTCTTATACAGATTGCCCCTTGATTTTAGAATAGAATAAACTTCCTATCGGGGGTATAAAGACCTCATTCAGGCTCTGGTACAGCCCATAAGGAATTTCTCCCGGTGATCAGATTATCTTTTCAGATTATCTTTATTGACTATCTGCCTACACACAACAACCTTTTATCACGGATACGCTTTGCTGAACAGTCCCCTATCTGCGGCTCAGAGACCGGTTTAGCTTATAAAGGGGCTGAGGGTGTAGGTCATTCCGAACGGATGTAAGGAATCTCTTATAAGTAATTGGTCACTTATAATGGTTTTGTTTCCTAATATATAGATAATCAGTTTATCTTTTTTTAGATACCGTGCGAAATATAAATAATTTTGTGTCATTAAAATGTCTTTTTTTTAAAATTAATTTTTTATATAGTAACTTTGCCCACGTTAATGTGGCCCCCACATAACAAGCATTGGAAATTACACAAGTCATATACTTAAAAAATTAGTTTTAAATGGCATTCGATTTAGATTTAATTAAGAAAGTGTATGCTGAACTGCCCGAAAAGGTAGCAGCAGCACGCCAGATTTTGAACCGTCCTCTTACGTTAACAGAGAAGATCTTATATGCTCACCTGGACCAGCCGGCTACCGCGCCGCTGAAAAGAGGTGAAGATTATGTAGACTTCCGCCCGGACCGTGTTGCTATGCAGGATGCTACGGCACAGATGGCCCTGTTACAGTTTATGACCTGCGGACGTGATAAGGTAGCTGTTCCTTCAACCGTACACTGTGACCACTTAATTCAGGCTAAGAATGAATCCGTTTCGGATCTGCAGGTAGCTGTAGATACCAATAAAGAAGTATATGATTTTCTTTCCTCCGTCTCTGACCGTTACGGCCTGGGCTTCTGGAAAGCCGGCGCCGGTATCATTCACCAGGTAGTGCTGGAAAACTACGCTTTTCCCGGCGGTATGATGATCGGTACGGACTCTCACACTCCCAATGCCGGCGGCCTGGGTATGATCGCTATCGGTGTGGGCGGTGCTGATGCCTGTGATGTAATGGCCGGACTACCATGGGAATTAAAAATGCCAAAGCTGATAGGCATCAACTTAAAAGGACAACTGAACGGCTGGGCAACGCCTAAAGATATCATTCTGTGGGTAGCAGGCCAGCTGACCGTAAAAGGCGGTACCGGGTGTATCGTTGAATATTTCGGGGAAGGCGCCCGCTCCATCTCCGCTACCGGTAAAGGTACCATCGGAAATATGGGTGCCGAGATCGGCGCTACCACCTCCACGTTCGGCTATGACGAATCTATGGAGCGCTACCTGCGCGCTACCAACCGCGCCGAAGTAGCGGATGCCGCCAATGCCGTAAAAGAGCACCTGACCGGCGACCCTGAAGTATATGCCAACCCAGAGCTGTATTTCGACCAGGTAATAGAGCTGGACCTGTCTACACTCGAGCCTTATATCAACGGACCTTTCTCCCCGGACCTGGCTACACCTATTTCTAAAATGAAACAGGCTGCTGAAGCGAACGGATGGCCTAAACAACTGGAAGTAGGCCTGATCGGCTCCTGCACCAACTCTTCTTATGAAGATATCAGCCGGGCGGCCAACCTGGCAGAGCAGGCCGTAGCCAAAAATTTAAAAGCAAAAGCCAAATATACCATTACTCCCGGCTCTGAGCTGGTACGTTATACCATTGAGCGTGACGGGTTTATCAATACTTTCGATAAGATAGGCGGGACCGTATTCGCGAATGCCTGCGGTCCCTGTATCGGTATGTGGGCCCGTGAAGGCGCTGAGAAAAAAGAGAAGAATACCATTATTCACTCTTTCAACAGGAACTTCGCTGCCCGCCAGGATGGCAACCCCAATACCTATGCGTTCGTAGGCTCTCCCGAGATCGTAACGGCGTTGGCAATCGCCGGGGACCTGACCTTCAACCCGCTGACAGATACCCTGACCAACGAGGACGGAGCCCAGGTAAAGCTGGATCCTCCTACCGGCTATGAATTGCCCCCGAGAGGATTTGATGTGGAAGATGCCGGCTACCAGTCTCCTGCCGAAGACGGCAGCGATGTACAGGTGATCGTATCTCCCGAGTCTGCCCGCCTGCAGTTGCTGACACCTTTCACACCGTGGGAAGGTACAGACCTGAAAGGCCTGAAATTACTGATCAAAGCGAAAGGTAAGTGTACTACCGACCATATATCCATGGCCGGCCCATGGCTTAAATTCCGCGGTCACCTGGATAACATTTCCAACAATATGCTGATAGGCGCCACCAACTATTTCAATGACAGCACCAACAGCGTTAAGAACCAGCTGACAGGTGAATATGCACCAGTACCTGAAACACAAAGGGCTTACAAAGCGCAAAATATAGGCTCTATCGTAGTAGGTGATGAGAACTATGGTGAAGGCTCTTCCCGTGAGCACGCCGCTATGGAGCCCCGCCACCTGGGCGTAAGAGTGGTGCTGGTAAAATCATTTGCCCGCATCCACGAAACCAACCTGAAAAAGCAGGGTATGCTCGCTTTGACTTTTGCAGATAAAGCAGACTACGATAAGATACAGGAAGATGATACCGTAGATGTATTGGGTCTGACAGGGTTTGCACCCGGCCAGCCATTGACACTGGTATTCCATCACGCTGACGGCACACAGGATGAGATCCAGGCTAATCATACCTATAATGCGCAGCAGATCGAATGGTTCAAAGCCGGCTCTGCGCTGAATATTATCCGTAAAGAATTCGGTGTGGCATAATCCACGTCCTGGTCTTCAATAGCAATAAGCGCCCCGTAATACGGGGCGCTTATTTTTTTAAATGACCATCTGCTTATAGGACACAATTGCTTATTACGGATTGCCATAAAGATACTGTAGCGTGCAGGTGGTCCCGAACTGATGTGAGGTATCTCAGGTGTACCCTAATAGGACGGGCTTGTTGCTTATATACAGGTAGTCATCATCACTTGCATTTTATCATCCGCTCTTATATTTTGAGCATAACGACCTATAGCTAAGGAAGCGATACCGTTCTGTCAATGCGGATGTCCTCCAGGAATGCCGCATCGTGCGACACAACGACCAGGGCTCCTTCATAGCTGTTTACGGCGGCTGTCAGTATACCGACATTCTGAATATCAAGGTTGTTGGTAGGCTCATCCAGTATGATAAGGTCAGGAGCTTCCCGGCCGAGGGTCAGACAGCACAGCACCAGCCGCATCCGCTCTCCCCCGCTTAAAGCGCTGCAGGGCTTATCCCAGTCTGCGCTTGAAAACAGGAAGCGGGTCAGCCTTATTTTGATCTCGTGCTCTTCCAGCCCGGAAGTATTGAAAGATACGGCCTGCCCGTAAACGCTGAGATCATTATCAATCAGGGTATATTCCTGGTCTATATACACCGCATTGCGGATAGCGCTGTACACCCGGCCCGAAGCCGGTTCCAGCGCGCCGGTGATAAGCCGGAGCAATGTGGTCTTCCCGGCTCCGTTGCGGCCCTTCAAAGCGATACGTTCCCTGCCCGATAGCTGCAGGCTCAGCGGCTCGGTCCATAGCGGCACATCCCCGTAACAGACATTGACCTCAACGGCAGAGAACAGCACCTTACTTTTATGCAATGCCGTATCAGCAAAATCCAGCTTCATTTTATCCATATCCGGCACTGTGGCCCGCAGCGCCTTCAGCTCCTGCGATATCCCGTCTATTTTTTCAGCATGTGTATTTTTTTGCCTGGCGGAACTGTTCTCCGCGTTATTACGAAGCGTATTCATCATGATGCGTGCCACTCCTGCCTTCTCCTGCTTACCCCTGCCACGGGCATCCAGCTTCTGCTGCCGCTCCATGCTCTCCCGCTCTTTTTCCCTGGCTTTCCGTAGTGCTGCTTCTTTAGACCCGATATCATGAGCCACAGCCTGCAGCTCTATATGCTTCTGCTCAAGATAGAAGTCATAATTGCCGCCATACACCTTTATCCCGTTCCTGCTCAGCTCACACACCTTGTCAGGCAGGTTGAGCAATTTCCTGTCATGGCTTACAATTATCATGGGACATTTGGCTGAAAGGATATAATCGTACAGGAGCTGCCTGCCGCCGGCATCCAGGTGATTGCTGGGCTCATCCAGCAATACAAGCTCCGGCTGGTGGATGTTGATACCCGCCAGGAATACCCTGGTTTTCTGGCCACCGCTTAAAGATGCCATTTGCTGGTCCAGCTCCAGGCTATTTAGTTGCCAGTACTCCAGCGCTTCCCGGCACCGTTCTTCAAGCGTCCAGTCATCGGCGAGCATATCAAAATGCGCTGCCGCCGTGTCACCACCCAGGATGGCTTTCAGGGCCTGCAGCCTGGCGGATACCAGCAACGCCTCCGCCACGGTCAGGTGATCATACTGTCCGAATACCTGGGGAACCATATAGGTCTTTGCCCGCATCGTCATCTGGCCGCCTGCCGGGGAAAGCTTTCCCGCTATGATCTTAAGAAGCGTGGATTTACCTGTACCGTTATTGCCTATCAAAGCTATCTTTTCATGAGCACCCACCGTCAGGTGGACATCGGAGAACAGCAGCTCCTTATTGGGATGGAAATATGAAATGTTCTGAAGCACTATCATAATTTCTTTCTTTTAAATATGAAACAAGGGTAACCGCCGCGATGCGGAACAGTTAGCATGAATGATACTGTCTGAAAGAAATTATTTTACATTCCTGGAGTTATTAGAGGGGTTGAGGACACAAAGATACGGATATTATTGTAATATATCACCGGTAACAGGTCCCATCACCGGAGTGAGCATATCCTTAAATAAAAAAAACCACCCTTGATCAGGTGGTATAAAAGTGTGGTGGAAGCACACGGATTCGAACCGCGGACCCTCTGCTTGTAAGGCAGATGCTCTGAACCAGCTGAGCTATGCTTCCGTTTGTTTTAAAACAGGAATTAAGAACTTTTAAGTAGTGGAAGCACACGGATTCGAACCGCGGACCCTCTGCTTGTAAGGCAGATGCTCTGAACCAGCTGAGCTATGCTTCCGTTTGTTTTAAAACAGGAATTAAGAACTTTTAAGTGGTGGAAGCACACGGATTCGAACCGCGGACCCTCTGCTTGTAAGGCAGATGCTCTGAACCAGCTGAGCTATGCTTCCATTTGTCTAAAGAGCCTCTTTTAAATTGGTTGACAAAAGTAGCAGGCTTTTTTCAAACTACCAATTTTTTCATTCACTTTTTTTAATAAACCTGGACTTCCCTTTCCAGGAGGATACCGAACCTCTCCTCCACACTTTCCAGTATCCTGGCAGAGAGCTCGTATATATCCTTGCCGGCAGCGCCACCGTAGTTGACAAGCACCAGCGCCTGACGCGGATGCACCCCCACCGCACCTTCCCGGTAGCCCTTCCATCCACACTGCTCTATCAGCCACCCTGCAGGTACCTTCACCCTGTCCTCAGAGACCCTGTAGCCGGGCATACCGGGGAAGCGCTCTTTTAAAGAGCCGTACTCTCCGGCGGATATCTCGGGATTTTTGAAGAAGCTCCCGGAATTACCGATCTCCCTGGGGTCGGGCAGCTTGCTTTGCCTTATATGTATCACGGCCCGGGCTACGGATGCAATAGAAAGCGGCAGCTTCATATCATTCATGGTTTCCCGGATATCCCCGTACTCCAGCCTGTAAGCAGGCTCCTTATCCAGGCGGAAAGTAACGGCATATACGAACAGTATGTTCCTGTAATCACGCTTGAAAACACTCTCCCTGTAGCCAAACCCGCAGGCACTGTTATCAAAGTCCCGGAAGACGCCCGTACGAAGGTCAAAGGTATGGACCGTCCGGATCACATCCTTTACCTCTACCCCGTAAGCGCCTATATTCTGTATAGGAGCCGCGCCGACCGTCCCGGGTATCAGCGCAAGATTTTCTATACCGGCATACCCCTGCGCGATGCAGTGCATCACGAAATCATGCCACACCTCCCCGCCACCGGCTTTCAGGTACACGTAACGGTCATCCTCTGCTGCCTTGACGATCCCCCGGCATTCATTTTTCAGAATCCAGGCCCGGACATCGCCTGTCAGCAGGAGATTACTGCCGCCGCCCAGGATAAAAAAAGGCAATTGCTGCGGGTTGTTCTCCAGGACCTCCGGCAAGACTTCGGGTGTGCTGATACGGGTCATTTGCAGACCGTGCACCTTCATACCGAAAGTATTGTAAGGGAAAAGGTCTGCAGGGCTTTCTATAGGAAGCGGCATAAGATTATTTGTTGAATAAAATGATATTGAAACGGCCCACCATCTCTTTCAGCAGGGCGGTATCGTTACTCTGGCTGTCCACCCCGCGGGCCTTGTGATTATACTCTTCCAGCAAAGCGATACACTGATGTATCTGCGGCAACTGAAACTGCATGGCCACCTGCCGGTGGTGTGACCATATGCCCAGCTTTTTATCGTTCTCAAAGCCTGCCGGGCTGTAAAAGCACAGATACAGCTTACTGACAAAGCTGTACATGATACCGGTCACCATAGGCATAGGCGCATTTTTAGGCTGTGCGGCGAAATAGGCCATCATACGGGCCAGCCGGTTCTTATCACCGGAAAAGATGACCTGGGGCAGGTCAATGAGATTATATTCCTTGCTGATACCGATATACTGCTCTATATGCTGCGTGGTCAGCTGCCTGAGCTGCGGCTCGTTGATCAGTACCTTTTCTATTTCATTGACCAGCTTCTGCAGGTCGTTCCCCAGGTACACGCTCAGCATCTCACATTCCTTGGGCGGTATCTGTATGCCTTTGGAAATACCGTAGGAGGCGATCCAGCCGGGCACCTCGTTATCCTTCAGCTTATTAAAGGTAGCATACCTGGCGGCGGATTTCTGAAGCGCCTTGTAGAGCTTGCCGCGCTTATCCAGGGTCTTATAACGGTGGTCAATGACCAGGATGGTCTGTGCCGAAGGATTATTGATATAGGTTTCCAGCGCTTCCATTCCTTTCATCTGGGAGGCATCCTTTACCATTACCAGGATATGGTCTGCGAACATAGGATATCTCCGGGCATGGTTAATGACCTCCGGGCCGTCAATATCTTTCCCGTAGAACTCCAGGAAATTAAAGCTTTTTTCGTCCTCGGTAAGAATATCCTGCTCAAAGTGCTTCAGCAGGACATCTATATAATAAGGCTCTTCCCCGTCTAAAAAATAGACAGGAGCGAAAGCCCGGGACTGTATTTCCTTCAGGATCTGTTGTAATTCTTTCAAGACACTACTGTTTGAATGGGGTTACTTGTATCAGTCAACAAATATAGCATTTACAGTGGTATAAGGTATGCGGCTGAGCCTTAAATATACTAAAGCGGTTGTAAAAACGTCCCTCAGGCAATATTCCGCTATGCGCTTCAGGTCTCCCTCCCCGTAATATACCCCGGCCACATCCTTGCCGCTGATATCAGATTTGCTGGTAGGAACGCCCAAGCAGAGTGCCAGCAGCTCAAGGGTAATATAATGCTTATAGTCTCCGAAACGCCAGAGCTCCAGCGTATCTATATGGGGATGCTGCCAGGGCTTAAAATGGGTCAGCTGCAGGCATACCGGCAGCGACAGGCCATGTATGGTAGCGCGCCGGCAGATATACGCCAGGTCGAATTCCTTGATATTATGTCCGCAGAACCTGATCTCCGCCTGCTGCTCCGTTTTTCGTAACAACTGAAAGAAATCTTCCAGCAGCCGCTTTTCATCATCCCCGCTGAAATGCTTTAACCTCACAGCCGTATATTCACTGTTTTCAAAATAGCCCAGCCCTATACAGATGATCTTTCCAAACTCGGCAAAGATGCCCGCCCGTTCCCTGAAACTGTCCGCCAACAGCCGCTCATCATCCGGGTGCTCCAGGTGCCTGGACATCTTATGTTTCCATTGCTCACGATAGGGTATATCCAGTTGGTCAAAGTCCCGATACAGGGGTACCGTTTCTATATCAATGATTAATAATTTGTGAAAATTATTATCATTAAGTTTTTTTTGGGATAACATGATTATATATTTGTAGGGTATTAATGCAACAAAGTGATAACTTTTGATATTAAATATAAAAAATAAATAGAATTTATGGAAACAAATCAGAATATAAACAATCAGCCGCCCAAGAAGAAATTCAACAATGCCTGGATCTATGTGCCCCTGGTATTGGTATTGGTAGCTTCCAATATTTACCTTTATAATCAGAAGAACAACGAGAAGGAAGTATACCAGGAAAATGTGGAAGTAAAGGATTCTACTATAAATACCCTGAAGCTGGAATATGAAGCCTCCCTTGTAAGGCTGGATGACCTGATAGGCAAAAATGCCGGCCTGGACAGTATGCTGGAAAATAAGAACTCCGAGATATCCAAGATCAAATCCAAGCTGGATGAAATCACCAGGAAACAACGGATCACGGAAGAAGAATACAAGACCGCGAAAAAGCTGATAGAAAGCCTGAATTCCAAGCTCACCGGCTACGAGGCCGAGATCAGGCAACTGAAAACCGAAAACCAGGCGCTCAACGAGCAGGTCACTTCGCTTTCAACGGAAAATCAGACCCTGAATGAAAAGGTAGATATGGCAAAGGTGTTGTTTGCATCCAATATCACGATGACGCCTATCAACCTGAAAAAAGGAGGAACCAAGGAGGTAGAAACGTCCAAAGCCCGGAAGGTGGATGTGCTCCGCATTAAATTCGATATCGTAAAGAACCTGCTGGAAGAAAGCGGCAGCAAAGACTTCTACCTGCTGATCAGGAACCCTGAAGGAGAATTGCTGAGCAATCCCGGCTTAGGCTCCGGCAGCTTCATCACTGCCGACGGCTCTACCAAATATTATTCTCTTTCCCAGACCGTCAGGCTCAACCAGGGTGAAGAACTGAAAGATATTACCGTAGACTGGAACCAGGCGGCTTCCTACCAGAAAGGTAACTACAACGTGGAGATTTACTACCGGGGCCAGCAGGTAGGTAAAAGCACCGTAGAATTAAAATAACATTTTACCTGTAATAGGATAAAAAGTAAACAACCCTGTCATATTGGGCTCAGCCAAAAATATTGACAGGGTTACTTATTTATATATAGCACATTTCGACAAGCTCAATGTGACATAACAAACTCAATTGTGACATGACAAGCCCGATGTGACAAAACAAGGAGTTTTTAAACGGCATCTTTATTATTGTAAAGGTCTCTCCTATTGTCTTATGCCCCGGAACAGAAATACATTCGATCCGCCGGCAGGATAACGCTGCATAAATGTAAAATGCAATACCGTATCCTCTATCCTGATATCATATACATCGTTAAGATGCTCTGAGGTGTACCGGCGCTCCTTATTCTTGGTGAAGGAAATATTCGCACTTTCCAGCCTGGCGGAGCTGAAGACCACTTCCTTTCCCTTCTCTTTTACCCGTATATGCGTATAGAAAGTATCCAGCGTATCCTGGCTATTACGGATATTGAATGTGGTGCCGTAATAATTGTATGTAGCCGATTCATTACGGCTATTCTTTTTACCGCAGGCAGTTGCCCAGCACAATCCCGAAGCCACCGCGGCTATGTATAAATACCTCATATTAAAATTCAAATTTTATAATGCTGTCCGAAAACAGCGGGCGGCAGCTTCAATGCTCCCGCCCCGTTTTATTATATGGTCCTAAACTGTAATTACTTATGTGTCATCCCGCTGCTGGTCCTTATTCAATTCATTGGCAGCAGTGAGAGAGGTTACCATTGTCTGCAGCAGCTCATTGGCATGGGTGGGCGAGTTCGGCAATAAGATCAGCCTGGACCCGTTCTTCTCCCCTATCGACTGAAGCGTATCATAGTGCTGGGTAACCACAATGAGCGCGGACGCCTCGTGGGAAGAGATGCCTACCCTGTTCAGAACATCCACGGATTCCACCAGCCCCTTGGCGATCTCCCGGCGCTGATCTGCTATACCCTGGCCCTGCAAACGCTTGCTTTCCGCTTCCGCCCTGGCCTTTTCCACTATAAGGATCCGCTGCGCGTCGCCTTCATACTGCGCTGCTATCTTTTCACGCTCGGAAGCGTTGATCCTGTTCATAGCGTGCTTTACCTGCTCGTCAGGATCTATATCCGTCACCAGCGCTTTCACGATATCATAACCATACGCATTCATCGCTTCCATCAGTTCGGATTTTACCGCGATGGCGATGTCATCCTTTTTCTCGAACACATCATCCAGCCGCAGCTTAGGCACTTCCGCCCTCACCACATCAAACACATAGGAGGTAATCTGCGTGCCGGGATTGTCCAGCCTGTAAAAAGCGTCATACACCTGGTCCTTTATAACCTGGTACTGTACGGAAACCTTCAGCCTCACAAATACATCGTCCTTGGTCTTCGTTTCCACCACCACATCCAGTTGATGGATCTTCAATGACAGTTTACCGGCTATCTTATCTACCAGCGGGATCTTAAACTGCAAGCCGGCAGAACGGACACTGTTGAATTTCCCGAAACGCTCGATAATGACGGCGGTCTGCTGCTTTACGGTAAAAATGCCTAATACTATAATCACCAATAATAGTACCAGAATAATAGTGGATACAGGTTGCATAGAATATATTTTATAAATTATTCCGTAAAATAATCAAAACTTTCGGAAAATAAGAGGGGCCGCTGCATAAAAAACGGGATAATTTTTACATTATCCCGTTTATTCCACCACGCAAACAGCTTATAATATAAGACTATTCACTTTTTACAATTTTAAAAGATGCTTTATTGGCCGTTGCCCTGTCTTCAATCACAAGATAGTACATACCTGATGCCAGGCCGGCCATATCTACGATCTTGTTATCCTCCTTACCGAATATCAGCTTCCCGTCTATTCCGAAAACCTCATAGTTGATATCCAGTGCGGTCTCAATATAAATATAATCACGCGTCGGGTTCGGGTACAGCTTAATAACCGATTCGTTCAGGTCAATGATCCCCAGCGCTTTTATTTCGATCTCTTCAGAGAATGCCTGGCAGCCGTTGGCGTCTGTGATCAGCACCTTATATCTTCCCGGTGCCTTTACATTATACTGGTTGAAAATAGCATGAGGTATTACCGGCTGCCCGTCCTTATACCAGAGGTAACCATTGCCTGCAGGTACGCTCAGTATCCTGCCGTTCTGTGTAATGGTCACATGACTCATGTTATTAACGGTAACGGTAAGCGGTGTTTCACTGGTACAGCCCATGCCGTCCGTTGCGATAATGGTATAATTGGTAGTAGACGCAGGTCTCACTTTCGTAGAAGCGGCGTTCGGGTCTCCGATACCCGCTACCGGCGTCCATTCGTAACTGTCAGCACCCGATATCGTTACCGTCACCGAGTCATCACACACGCTGACAGGATTCGGGGTGATGTGCAGCACAGGGCCCCTGTTGATCTCCACGAAGGTGGAACCTATACCACGGCATCCGTATTCATCTTCCACTACCAGCGTATAACTGTGGCTATTGGCAGGAGACGCTTTGGTTACGCTTGTATTCAGGCTGGTCAGACCGGTAGGGGGTTCCCAACGGTAGCTTGTAAAGCCTCCGGGTCCTGACAACGTCACCGTGTCTCCCAGGCAGACCACAGGATTGGTAAGGTTCAGGCTGATGGCAAAGATAGAATCTACCTGGATATACCTTGTAAGGGTTGCAGCGTGCCCGTAATAATTCCGCGGCGTAACGCTTAAAATGCCGGAAGTAGCCGTCAGCGCCACATTCAGGGTAACAGAGGCACTACCGTTACCGTTGATGGTCACACCACCGCCGGAATACGACCAGTCATAGGTGCTGGCGTGTAGCGACGGATCCACGGAATATGCCACATTCTGAGCACCGGCACAAATAGTATCTTTGAAACGGTTCCAGGTAGTATTGACAGGAGTAGAGAAAAATTCAGCATTGGCTTCAATATCGAAACCTATATTGTTACAGCCGATGGTTGTGTACGCAGCTCCTATGATAGGATACAGGAGCGAAGGAGTGGTATAGACGCCGCAAACAGCCGCGGTAATATAGCTGGACTGGCGGCTCTCGGTTCTTTTACCCATATATATCACGGTCAATCTATTCTGGGTATAAAAATCGGGGTTCTCCACCTCTATGGCAATCGTATCGTGGGCACTGATCCGGATATTGAAAGGTGCTGTAAACTCCTGGAAGGTTTGTTGATAAAACCCGGTGAGCGTACCGTTACCGGCAGGAATGACATGCCTGTTGGAATTGGCCGTAGCGATCAGGGTCCTGTTGGCAAAGGTATAGCCGGCACCGGTCAGCTTATAGATACGTACTACATAATTGAACGTATCATTGACAACGTCAAAGTTCCGGATGATGGTGTTGGAGAACCTGACATTCTTGATCAGCACTGAATCATGGTTATTGGTATTAAAACCATTCAGGTCAAAAACCCGCGTAAATTGCTGTAAGGTACTCGTAACGTGAACACCGCTGACCGCCCCGCCACAGAAGGATGTGGCAGACGTACAGGGCGCCCCTGTACTATAAGTGATGAGGGTATTGGGGTTCTGTCCCCACCCCTGGCGGCTTCCCAGCACGGAAATACACACAATTGATAAAGCCGTGATTATTCTTGTAAATAAAGTATTCATATACAATTTTTTATTTTCTTTCATAAAACTACAACATAAAAATAACAAAAAAATGACAAATGAAAAAAAATTTTTCATTTGTCATTTTTTTGTTAAGGGGAGATCTTACTCTTCTATCTTCTGTACTTTAAAGGTCGTACCGGCCTGTGTATCCAGGTCATATACCAGCAGGTAATACATACCGTCCGCGAGACCGGACATGTCCACCGTCTTTGTGCCGCTGGCCTTCAATACCGATTTCCCGTCCACGGATAACAGCTCATACCCGATCTTCAGGTCTGTTTCGATGAATATCTTATCCTTTGAGGGATTGGGGTATATTTTCACCATATCGGCGTCCAGGCTGCCGATACCAAGGCTCTTGATCACCACTTCGTCAGAGAAGGCCTGGCACCCGTTCGCATCTGTCACCAATACCTTATAGGTACCGGGGCCTTTCACATTATACTGCCTGAAAATGGCATGAGGCACCACAGGCTGACCATCCTTATACCAAAGATAGCCGTATCCTTCGGGCACGCTCAGTATCCTGCCCTGCTGCGTGATAGTGATGCTGCCCAGATTATTGACCGTTACGGTTACGGGGGTTTCGCTCGTACAGCCCATAGTATCTTTGGCTATGATAGTATAATTCGTGGTGCTGCCGGGCCTTACATCCGTAACAGCGGCAAAAGGATCAGTCACACCCGTGGCCGGCGTCCACTCATATTCCACAGCGCCGGACAACGTAACGGTTACAGGCTTATCGCATACATGCACCGGGTCCGGCTGCAGTTGTATGACGGGGCCGGTATTGATGCTCACAAAGGTAGCACCTACGCCACGGCAACCGAACTGGTCTTCTACCACCAGGGTATAGCTGTGACTGTTAGCGGGAGAAGCACGCGTGATCCTGTCGTCCAGGACGGTAAGTCCTGTAGGTGGTTCCCACCTGTAGCTGCTATAGCCCGCCGGCCCTTCCAGCGTGACGGAATCACCCAGGCAGATAACAGGGTTCACCAGGTTCAGGTTGATATGGAAAACGGAGTCTATCTGGATATACCGGGATACGGCGGCAGCGCTTCCGTAATAGTTTTTAGGAGTGCAGGTAAGAAAGCCGGATGTAGCTCCCAGTGAGGCATTAATGGTAACGGCAGCGCTGCCGTTACCATTAATGGACACGCCGCCGCCGGAATAGGTCCATTCATAAGTTGTGGCATAATCGGCAGTAGCCACGGCATAATTCACACCGACAGCCCCCGCACAGATGGTATCCCTGAAAACCGTAAAGCCGGTCGTATCCGGGAGAGAAAAGAACTCTCCGTTCACATTCAGCTTAACTGCCAGCTGCGGCGTGGTAACGAGACTGCTGACAGTCGCCGGTGCAGGCAGGCCGCATCCTGTGCTGGTAATGTAGGAGGGGCCTGTTTCCGGGCCATATATGAACCCGAACCCTATGGCTGTAAGATTGGGCGTCCCGCTCGCGGCACCGGTTTCAACAACGATGCGCTCATTCGCTCCTATCCTTGTAACAAGCGATATGGGAAGGGTGACATTGTTCAATCCCATGCCGATAGAGGTATCTTTCTGGGCTAGCAGCGTCAGATTGGCCAGGGAAGTAAAGGTAGGCGTATTCAGCTTGTGTATCTTAACATATATGGGGTGCGTACCTGTAGGGGCCAGCACGGAAGATGTCATATACAGGCCGATCTCCACGTTCCTTACCTGGAAAGAGTCCAGGTTATTGGTATTGTAGGTAGCCAGGTCATATATCCTGTAGTACTGGTTATCATCCGTATAAGGCACTGCCCAGGCGGCGCAGCCGAAGGCATCGCTGATGACCTGGGTAGCCGTTTGGGTCAGAAAGGTATTGGGATTCTGTGCCCATCCTTTCTGCATACCTGTAAGCGCTACCAATGCTGCAGTCAGCACGGTTGCCATTTTTGTAAACATCTTATCCATAATCAAACTTTTGTGTTAAAAACAAATATTCTAAATTAAAGTTAAGCATTGTATCACACAAAATAGCATATAACATTGCGTTAATTTAATCTAAAAAAATATCATGGTGCCGTTATGCCTGCGCAATACCGCTTTAAAAACGGGGTTATGCCGCCCCGCGCACCGGAAATAAGGCAGGGCAAAAAGAGTGTTCCCGTGTTCGGTTTCTCCGCAAATCTTTCTTATCTTTATCTGTCCAAAAAATATACCCATGACTATTTTTTCAAAGATCATCAATGGAGAGATACCCTGCTACAAAATAGCAGAAGACGACCGTTTCCTGGCATTTTTAGATGTTTTCCCGCTGACCCGGGGCCATGTGCTGGTCATTCCGAAGGCGGAAGTAGATAAATTTTATGATCTGGACACCGATACGCTCGGAGGCTGGATACAATTCGCGCAACCTATTGCAAAGGCTATTGAAAAGGCGTTCCCATGCAAAAGGGTCGGCATATCCGTGATCGGCCTGGAAGTCCCCCATGCCCATATGCACCTGCTGCCCCTGAACACGATGGATGACATCAATTTTACCCGGCCCAAGCTGCAATTAAGCCCGGAAGAATTCAGCGCCATCCGGGAGAAAATAGTTGCTTGTTTATAGGCGGGTATGCAGTAAGTTTGTAAATTGAATTATTATTTTGCGGATCACAGAAATGAAAAAGATAGAACTAACAATTTTAGGAGTCAGGAGCAGCGCCGAAAAGTCTCAAACTTATGCTATTTTACTGAAGGAAAAGGATGGGATCCGGCGGATACCGATCACTATCGGGTCCTTTGAAGCACAGGCCATTGTCGTGATACTGGAAAATATCAGGCCCGGCAGACCGCTCACTCATGACCTATTTTTTAATTTTATCGAACTGTTTGCCATTACTATCGTTGAAGTCCTCATCTATAAATTCGAAGAAGGCGTCTTTTACGCCAAGCTGGTGTGCCTGAAAGACGGCGAGCTGGTAGATATAGATGCCAGGACCTCGGACAGCATTGCGCTCGCCATAAGGGTGGGCTGCCCCGTATATACCTATGAAGATATACTGCAGCAGGCCACGGGCTATCTCACGGACGGCGGCGTGCCCAGCATCATCAGGCAGGCACCGGAAGCGATAGACAACGATGACGCTGCGGACGACAGCGCGGAACTCAGCAGCCTGACCCGCACGGAGCTGGAGATGCTGCTGGAAGAAGCGCTCGCAAACGAAGATTATACCCTCGCCATCAGCATCAGGGATGAGCTGAACAAGAGAAAATAAATATGTTCTAAACAGGAATAGAAGACATGAAATCACTGGCACTCAATACGGACCGCAATAAAGCACTCATCATCACCATAGGCTTCCACCTGCTGGTGATACTGCTGTTCCTTATTATACGCTATACGGTCCCTGCAATCATCGTTACGGAGGATTACGGCATGGAGGTCAACCTGGGCAACAGCGAGGATGGCTTCGGAGAGGACCAGCCCGAAGATCCCAATGACCCTTCAGGCCTTACGGCCATGGGAGGAAGCGCATCAGCGCACGAAGAAGATTCCCGGATGGTGCATACCGATGACCATACCGGCGAAGACAATACTCCCGTAGTGCAGCCTAAAAATCCATCCCGGGACATCCGCCGCAAACAGCCGGATGACGCTAAGAAGCAAAAGAATACCCCCGCACCCCCGGCTACCGGCACCCAACAGCGGACCAGCAGGTTTAGCGTGTCCGATGCGCTGAACAGCAGCGGCAACAGGGCTTCCAATACCAAACCCGGCGGCAGCCAGGGAGACGGCACAGGTGACGGTGACAAAGGCAAGCTGGGCGGAGATCCCAATTCCCGTAACTATAACGGTAACGGCGGCAAGGGCTCCTCCTCTTTCAGCCACACGCTCCGGGACAGGTACGTGGAAAAGACGCCCGGCAATACGGCGGAATTTTCCAAGGCCGGTACGGTAAGGGTCAGCATCAGGGTGGACAGGAAAGGCAATGTGAACGTCATAGGCGTATCCGGAAGCTCAGACCCGCAACTGAATGAAATAGCCAAACAAAAAGCCAGGGCCCACAAGTTCAATGAAAATCCCAACGCCCCCATAGAGCAGAAGGGCGAGATCGTGGTCAATTTCAGGGTTGGTAAATAATACAAATTCCAGACGCTATATTTGCCGGCAGGCAGCTAAAAAAGCAATATATCAATTGATATATTGCTTTTTTAGTGACGACCTCCTTAATAGCAAACAACCTGCTGTTACAGAGACATTTCGCCGGGAAGTGCCCTTCTTTCGGATGCCAACCGATGGGACGGGATATACTTTTTTCCTGCCTTATTCGCAGCGCATGACCCTTTACCCGGTATGGCGCACGGCAGGTACGCAGGCAGAGATTACCAGCATCCTACGTATAAATACATTAACACAATCTTTAACAGATTAATTGCTTATATTTACCCGGCAAAAATCACAGCAATATCATGGCAATCAACTTACAAAAAGGTCAGCGAATAGATATAGGACTGAATAAAATGACAATCGGCCTGGGCTGGGATCCCAATGAAGGGACCGGCCACGATTTTGACCTGGACGCCTCCGCGTTTATGCTTAACGAAGGACGGCTGATCCCTTCCGAAGCGTTTTTTGTATTTTACGGCAATACGGATTCCCCGGACGGCTCCTTACATCATACGGGAGATGATCCCACAGGCGGCAACAGCGCTGACGGTGATGATGAAAGCATCCAGGTGGACCTGTCGAAAACCGACCCGAGTGTGAGCGAGATCCTATTCGTGGTGACCATCCATGACGCAGTGGCACGCCGGCAGAATTACGGGCAGGTACGCAATTCCTATATCAGGATCGTAGATGACAATACAGGACAGGAAGTAGCCAAGTATGAGCTGGGCGAGGATTTCTCCATTGAGACTGCCGTGGAGTTTGGCCGCCTGTACAAGCGCAACGGCCAATGGAAATTTGAGGCTTCCGGTATCGGGTACAAAGAGGACCTGGCGTTCTTTCTGTCGAAATACTACAAAGGCGAGATCATCAAATAAAATACGGAACATACGGCATACAACATACACATTCATCAACCAAGCATCATACAGGTGGATATTGACACGGGTACATACAGGCACTTTTCCTTTGATCTCTGGCTGACGCTGATCAGGTCGCATCCTGATTTCAAGCAGCAAAGGGACCTGCTCCTGAAAGATTTTTTCGGGCTGGACAATCCGCCGGAAGCAATCAGCAGGACGGTACGGCATTATGATGTGCTGTGCAACCGTATCAGCGAACGCACCGGCCTCCACTTTGACGGCAGCCAGATCTACTGCCTGGTATTGGAAGCCCTGGGAAAAGATATCACTGCCGTAACCAAAGCACAACTGGATGCATTCTATGCTGAAACGGAACGCTTATTCCTGCACTTCGCACCGCAACTCATCCACCCTCAGATACATGCATTGCTCCGGGATATCTGCGAGCAGGGCAAGACCGCAAGCATACTGAGCAATACCGCCTTTATCCGGGGCAGCACGATCAACAAGCTGCTGGCCCATTATGAGCTGCTGCCATACTTTAAGTTCCAACTGTATTCCGATGAAACCGGGCTTGCAAAGCCCAACAAAAGGGTATTCGAGCTCCTGTATGACAGGACAGCAGCCCTGGGCGTCAGGGATACCAAAGCGATCCTGCACATCGGGGACAACCCCGAAGCCGATTACCAGGGAGCCCTGCAGGCCGGGCTGAGCGCCTTTCTTATATCATAATCCATAACCGTGAGATACAGTTTACACCATATATCCGACAAAGACAACTGCCCGTTTGATGAAAGCGCCTACAGCCTTTTCAAGTTCGGAGATACGTCCTATGCCGCGCAGTTCGGGGAAGCGCTGTTTCATGGATTTATAGCTGCGCATAAAGATCTGGTGCTGGGACATGAAGAGATCGTGATACTACCCAGCCCTTTTCTTACACTGCCTACTGCATCCAACTATCTTTGTATGCATTTCAAGAAGCACCTCAACCGCTTCCTGGCAGCTAACGGCAAAAAAGCCTGCACAGAATCAAAGATATACCGTAACCAGACCTATACCGAAGACTACGGCAACCTGGATTATGAGCAGCGGGTACAGCTCATTGCCAACGATACCTATTATATCGACAGGACATTCATAGCCAACAAATGCTGCATTTTTATAGATGATATCAAAATAACGGGCAGCCACGAATTCACGGTGAACAGGATATTGCAGCAATACCAGGCAGAAGGCACTTTCTGCTTTGTCTATTTCGCGGAATTACAGAACAGGGATATACATCCAAGCATTGAAAACCATTATAATTATTTCGCGGTAAAAGATACGGAAGATATCATACGCGTCATCCGAAGGCCTTCCTTCAGGTTCAACACCCGGGTCGTAAAATACATCCTGGGTGCAGCGCCGGAGGCTTTCCTGGAGATCAACAGCCATTTTTCGCAAGCGCAGCGGGAAGAGCTGCTGGACCTTGCGACCGGCAATAACTATCACCTGATAGCAAAATACAACAGCAATCTTGAAACTTTAAAAAACATTTTATGGCAATCAACCTGCAAAAAGGACAAAGAGAGACTATCAGCGCTCCAAAATTCACTGTCGGATTAGGCTGGGATACCAACAGCTCCGCTACCGGGGCCGATTTCGACCTGGATGCTTCCGCATTCATCATGGGAGAGAACAGGAAGCTTATTTCTGATGCCCACTTTGTATTTTACAATAATCTTAAAAGCCCCGGCGGTGCAGTAGAACATACCGGCGATAATCTCACGGGCGATGGAGACGGCGATGATGAGCAGCTCCTCGTGGACCTGTCCAGGATAGAGGACAGCGTGGCAGAGATCTGCATTGTCGTGACCATTCACGATGCCGCTGCCAGGAACCAGAATTTCGGGCAGGTACGTAATTCCTTTATCAGGATATTCGATACCAACACAGGGGAGACCATCCTGAAGTTTGAGCTGGATGAGGACTTCTCTGTCGAAACCGCCGTTGAGTTCGGCAGGATCTACAAAAGGAATGGCGCCTGGAAATTTGAAGCAGTGGGTATGGGTATGAAAGGCGGCCTGGAAGATTACCTCCAGAAATACAATTAATCATTTTTCATTTTATTCTTTATCCAATTAAATATATATCCATATGGCGATTAATCTTACAAAAGGTCAGAAGATCGACCTGAGAAAAGCATCCGGTGATAAGCTGACCAATTTCTGCATCGGTGTCAACTGGGGCGCTATCCAGAAGAAAGGCTTCCTGGGCCTGGGCACCAAGAACATTGATGTGGACCTTGACCTGAGCTGCATCCTGATAGACGACAATAATAACCTCTGCGACCATATCTATTCCCCTTTATATAATATCGAAGTGCTGCAGCAGTTCGGCCTGCCCAAAGGCAAGCTGGTATCCAACGACGGAGCATTAAGACATACCGGCGATGACCTGCAGGGTGATAAAGGCGGTGACGACGGCCTGGATAACGAGATCATCACCGTAGACCTGTCCAGGGTCAGTCCTGCCGTGTCCAAGATATTCTTTTTCCTCAATAACGTGGGAGATGAGGATTTCTCACAGATACCATACGCCAAGATCAGGATGTTTGAAGGTACCCCTACCCGCGTCAATTCAGTATTCGCGGACTACAACGTATCTGCAGAAGCCGCTTACACGGGTAAGAAAGCGCTTATTATGGCCAAGTTGTATAAAAGGAATGATGAATGGAAATTTGATGCTATCGGCGATGCCACTGAAGATGTATTTTTAGGACAGACTATTCACAGAATCGCTAAAAACTACCTGTAAGATGAACATCAAGAATATCGAGGGATTATCGGGCGAGCAGATCAGGCAGATGGTGGGCAACGGCGGCAGGTTCGTTATGTACACCTACTGCGTATCCGTAGTGCTGGCCACTTTCAAAAGACCCAGCTCCATTTACTTCATCCGGCCGGACAAGTCTTCCGTAACACCGGGGCTGAAGCACCTGGCCACCTCTTTCCTGGTAGGATGGTGGGGCATTCCCTGGGGACCTATATATACCGTAGGCTCCATTTACGGTGTACTGAAAGGCGGTACCGATGTAACAGGAGATGTGATGCGCCACATCAACCAGAATGATCCGTCCTACGGTCATACCGGCTATGGAACGCTGAGCAATAATACCAACAATAACAGCGGGCAGCCGCCAACATACAATATCAATTAAGCAACTTATGAGAAGACTACCCGTATATCTTTTATTAGACACTTCCGGCTCTATGAGCGGTGAACCTATCGAAGCCGTTAAGAACGGGGTCCAGGTAATGATCAGCTCCTTAAGGCAGAATCCCCAGGCTATTGAGACCGCCTTCCTGAGCGTGATCACATTTGACAGTTCCGCCAGGCAGGTCATTCCCCTGACCGACCTCGCCAGCTTCCAGATGGCCGATATCAAAGCCACAGGGACCACCGCGCTGGGAGAAGCCCTGAAAGTGGTCAGCCACTGCATAGATACCGAAGTGGCCAGGACCACCTCCGAGACCAAAGGGGACTGGAAGCCGCTGGTATTCATTATGACCGACGGCATCCCTACAGACGACTGGCAGAGCGGCCTCGCCGAGTTCAGCAAGCGCCGGACAGCCTTTACCGTAGCCTGCGCGGCGGGCAGCGGGGCAGACACGAACGTGCTGAAGCAGATCACCGAAAATGTGGTCAGCCTGGATACGGCAGATACCCAAAGCATTTCCAAGTTCTTCGCCTGGGTAACGGCCTCCATCGGGGTGTCTTCCACCCGCGTGGAGGATTCCGGCAAGGAAATATCAGGCATGAACGAATTGCCGCCACCACCTTCGGAGCTGAATATCGTGGTATAAACATTTAATATCGTAACAGCCTCATTTTTCATCTTGCCATTATTGCGCCGGGGATTGATTTTCCCGCAACAGCAAGCAATACCTGGCGCACCGCGTAAAATGAGGCTGCTTTATAAAAGAAGAAGGCCTTCTTCACAAAGCATTTATCATGAGAAGACTACCGGTATATTTTTTGCTGGACACTTCCGGCTCTATGAACGGCGAGCCGATACAGGCGCTCAATAATGCCCTGAGCGGTATGATCAACAACCTGCGCTCCGATGCCCAGGCTGCAGAAACGCTCTGGCTAAGCATCATCACCTTCGACCGGGAGGTAAAGGAAGTGGCGCCATTGACAGCGCTTGATGCCTTCCAGCTGCCGGAGATCATCTGCCCGGAAAGCGGCCCCACCTTTACGGGAAAGGCCCTGGAGGTTTTATATGCCAAAGTGCAGCAGGAAATACGAAAAGGCACCCCGGAACAAAAGGGCGACTGGAGGCCGCTGCTGTTCATCTTCACCGATGGCAAGCCTTCCGACCTGCAATTGTACGCGGAAATGATACCCAGGATCAGATCGCTCAATTTCGCGTCCATAGTAGGCTGCGCGGCAGGACATGCCGCTGATACAACAAAGCTCCGGGAGCTGACCAGCGATGTCGTACACCTCGATACCGCCGATAGCAATACCCTGAAGCAATATTTCCAGTGGCTGTCGGACGTGATAGAGCAGGGCAATAAAAGTGCCGGCACTACGGATAACGTGACGCTGCCGCCGCCACCTTCAGAAGTTCACATTGTAATATAATACGTTTATGAGCAGAAGACTCCCCATCTATTTCCTAATAGATATTTCAGAATCTATGGTTGGCGAGCCCATCCAGCAGGTGGAAGAAGGTCTCTCCACCATCATACAGGCACTTAAGACAGACCCGGTGGCCATTGAGACAGTATATGTTTCCGTCATTGTATTTGCAGGCCAGGCCAAAACGCTGATCCCCCTGCAGGAGATCATGAACTTCTACCCGCCGAAATTCCCGATAGGCAGCGGCACCTCGCTCAGCAACGGGCTGGGACATTTAATGTATGAGCTGCGGAGAAATATCATAAAGACCACCCCTGAGCAGAAAGGCGACTGGAAACCTATTGTATTCCTGTTCACGGACGGAGTGCCTACCGACGATACCAGCGCGGCCATCAGGGAATGGAAAAATAACTGGCAAAGGTCTTCCAATATGGTGGCCATCTCTTTCGGCGAGGAAACTGATAATAGTGTGCTGGCACAACTTACCGAGCATGTGCTGCTGTTCAAAAATACCAACGCGGATTCTTATAAGGAGTTCTTCAAATGGGTGACTGCCTCTATCAAAACGAGCAGCGTAAGCGTGGAGCATAATGCTTCCGGTTTTGAGCTGGCATCCATGGATTCCAATATACTGGACAAGGTAAATCTTAAAGATACCGCTCCCAGGCAATGGACGGATAATAACTTCGTGGTACTGGCTGCCAAATGCCAGAACACCAGGCGTCCTTACCTGATGAAATACAGGAAGGACCTCACCACCAGCAGTTTCGGCGATCTCGGACTCAGCACGATGTCTTACCGGCTGGTAGGCGCCTACCAGGTGGATAATACCTATTTTGAGCTTTCCGGCGACCATCATACCCGCCAGTCCATCAATACCGAAGAGCTGCGGGGCGCCCCTACCTGTCCCTGCTGCGGCAATCAATACGCTTTCGCGATGTGCAGTTGCAGCAACCTGCATTGCATCGGGGAGGAGGATGTCAGCACCTGCCCATGGTGCGGTACATCTGCCAAGTACAGCTTCGGGGGCGAAGGGGGCTTTAATGTGAACAGAACACAAGGATAATACCAACAGATACCATCAGCGATGCTTGATCCCAAACTATATATACAGAAGCTCCTGGAGCACAAAGGCGTTGCTATTACAGCCCGTAAGCAAAAATTACTGGATGATTTTATCAGCAGCAGTGCCATACACCAGGCTGCAGTAACCATACTGGAACAACAAACCTATATTATGAAACACTGGCGCATAAGAGATAAAATAGATGATATTATGTCCGCACGCATTGTGATCCCCAACGCTACGGTGGGCAAACCCTATAGTGCTGTGATAGACTACGATCAATACGGGCTTACAGACCTGGTATATGATGAGTGGACAGGACTGGAAGAGCTGGGATTACAGTTCGATAAGGAAACAAAGACAATCAGCGGTATCCCGGCAGTAAGCGGGGAGCTGAAGTTCAGTTTTCATTTTAAGGTAGCAGGAGAAAGCGAAAGCGATGTGCCCAATATCAAGACCATTACCCTGATCGTGAACCCCGACCCGAAATCGCTCTGGAAAAATATACCCAGCGACAGGGATGCTATTTTCTGGAAGCCGGATGATGCCATGGCTGCAGGAGCGCTGGGAGACCGGCATATCGTGGTGGCTTCCAACAGGGGACGCTCCCATGAGAATAACGGTTCTTTCCGGGATGATGATTTTGCCTTTAAATATATAGAAAATACCGGCTGGTCGGTCGTGGCCGTTTCTGACGGAGCAGGGAGCTATTCTCTGTCCAGGCGGGGATCACAGCTGGCCTGCAGCGCCGTAGTGGAATATTTTGAGCATCTTATAGACCTCCAGGCATTGCAGGACCTTGAAAGCAAGATACGGCAGTATGAAAGCGGGAAGGACGACACCCTCTGGAAAGATATCGCAGTCAGCGCCAAGCAGCAGTTATACAAAGCCGTATTACATGCGCACCATACCATTAAAACGGAAGCAACACAATTGCATGCGGCGGCACCGGAACTGTTCGATAATCCAAGGGCCAAATCCCTGCTGGATTATTTTCATGCGACCCTGATATTCACCTTATTAAAAAAGTTCGATTCCGGCTATATCATCCTCACCTTCGGGGTGGGCGACTGTCCCATTGCCATCGTGAACAGGAACCGTACGGATACGGTGCTTCTGAATAAGCTGGATGTAGGGGAGTTCGGCGGCGGCACGCGTTTCGTAACACAAAGCGATATTTACCAGCCCGATGCCAGTCCCCTGACCATGGCGGAGCGCTTTAATGTATATTACACTGAAGATTTCAGCTACCTCTTTTTAATGACAGACGGTATCTACGATGCCAAGTTCGTGGTTGAGGCCAACCTGGAAAAGCATGAGCAATGGGAGGCTTTCATTGCCGACCTGGAGGGTGACAATGACGAGCACGCATTGGTGGACCTCGACCCCGGCAATGAGCAGATAGCGGTGGAGCTGGCTGCCTGGATGGACTTCTGGAGCCCCGGCAACCACGATGACAGGACTTTGGCAATAATCTATTAATCTCGAAACCGATGAGCGTAAAAACAGTGCAATCTATCATCACCCCCGGCAAGTCTTACCAGTACGTGGATAACGGCGAGCCTATGAGGGGAGGCATGAAAGATGTCTATTTCAGCCCCGACAGGTCTTACGTGGTCGCCTTTTACAGGGACCCGCAGGATTTCAATTCCAAGGAACGGCTCAAGAGGATCGCTACCCAGTATTACGAAAGCTTTTTTGTAAAAGAGCCCGTATCGGGAGCCTATTACAAACAGTTGTATAGCTGGCCTACCGATGTGGTGGAGCACGATAAAAGAACAGGGATCATTGTACCCGTCTATAATAAGAATTTCTTTTTCCGGAAAGGCTACGCCACCAACGACCTGCTGAAAGGCAAGGAGAAAGAGGGCAAATGGTTTGCCAGCGCCAAGTTCCGCGCCCCGCAGTCCAGGACCAAGCTGGACCCTTCGGAGCTGGGCAACTGGCTGAGCTACTTCCAGGTATGTGTGAATATCGCGCGCGGCGTCAAGCGCCTGCATGCGGCAGGGCTGGCGCATTCCGACCTGTCCTATAAGAACGTGCTGATAGACCCGGTAAGTAAAACCGCCGCTATCATAGATATAGACGGCCTGGTGGTGCCCAATCTTTTCCCCCCGGATGTCATAGGCACGGCCGATTTCATCGCGCCTGAGGTGCTGGCCACCAAGCACCTGTCCAAGAACGATCCCAACAGGAAGCTGCCCAACCGGCTGACCGATCTTCACGCGCTGGCCGTACTGATCTATATGTACCTGCTGTACAGGCATCCCTTAAGAGGCGGTAATTATTTCGGCGCTATGGAAACGGAGCAGGAAGAAGACCTGCTGATGGGCGAAAAAGCCTTATTCATTGAGCATCCCACGGATGCCAGCAACCGGAATTTCAAGCGCGAATACGGGGACAATCTCCAGAAGTTCGCGCCCTGGACCGACCTCCAGAAGACGCCCTATACGATCACGGGGCCTTACCTGAAAGAGTTGTTTGACCAGGCCTTCATCAAAGGGCTTCACCATCCTAATGAAAGACCGCCGGCCGAAGCCTGGGAACAGGCCCTGATCAAGACCAACGACCTGAAGCTGGAATGCAGCAATGCGTCCTGCGATCAGAAATGGTTCATTTATAATAATACGGTGGATACCCGCTGTCCTTTCTGCGGTACCCGCTACCGGCATTCCATTCCCGTGCTGGATTTCTATTTCCAGTTCAAGCCGAACGTATGGAAGCCGGAGAACCAGCGCCTGGTGGTGTATAACAATGCCACGCTGCATCAATGGCACTCCAACCGGAATATCGTCAGGAACGAGCGGCTGGCCGACCAGCATAAATCCCCGGTAGGATATTTTTCTTTTCACAACGGAAAGTGGATATTTGTGAACCAGAACCTCCCTACCCTTTACGATAAGACACAGGATGCCGAGGTACCGGTGGGCGGCATGGTAGAGCTTACCAACGGCAAGCAGCTGGTCCTGTCAAAAGATGATGGCGGCAGGGTAGCCGTGATCTCACTGGCCAATATTTAAACAATCTTTTATCAATAAAAACAACTGAGCAGTAAACAATGGAAACGAGTATTTTAGACCTTCATCCCGGGCTTGTCTGGGGCTTCGCCATCACGGTCATCATTATGCTGATGCTGGACCTGGGTGTATTTAATAAAAAAAGCCACGTGGTCACTTCCAAGGAAGCCACTATCTGGTCCGTAGTGTGGATCTCGCTGGCCATGATCTTTTCGGGCGTGGTATACTGGGTGTTTAACCATGACGCCGGCGGTCATGAGCTGGCTATTGAGAAATTCACACAATTCCAGGCGGCTTACTGGATAGAGAAGGCCTTATCGGTAGATAACCTTTTTGTATTCATCCTGGTGTTCTCTTTCTTCAAGGTGCCCAGGGCGCTGCACCATAAGGTGCTCTTCTGGGGGATCATCGGGGCTCTTGTGTTCCGTGCCATCTTCATCTTTGCAGGCGTGGGCATCATCAATGTGACCTACCTGCCGGATATGGAAATATTCGGACGTATGGTAAGCATCAATGTCGTACTGACCTTATTCGGCCTGTTCCTTATCTATGCCGGTATCAAATCCTGGGGCGGTGGCGATGACGACGAGGAAAAAGATTTCAGCAATTCTGCCGGGGCACGGCTGGTAAAGCGCCTGTACAAGGTAAGCGATAATTATGACGGCGATAAATTTTTCACCATACAAAACGGTGTCAGGATCGCTACCCCGCTCCTGGTGGTGGTTGCGGTGATCGAGTTCACGGACGTATTGTTCGCAGTGGATTCCATCCCTGCCATCTTCGCCATTTCCAAGGATCCGTTTATATTATATACCTCCAATATATTCGCCATACTCGGGCTGCGTTCGCTGTACTTCCTGCTTTCGAACTTTATCCATATGTTCAGCAAGCTTCCATACGGCCTGTCTATCATCCTGACCTTTATCGGCGTAAAGATGATCATTTCACCCTGGTATCATATCTCATCACCGGTATCCTTAGGCATTGTAGGCGGGGTACTGTTATTGTCAGTCATTCTTTCCATTATCTTCCCCGAGAAAAAGGAGGAAAAGACCGAAACAGAGGCATAGCACTCATTATTGATCATTCCATAACGACCGGGCGGCTGTAACAGCGTCCGGTCGCTTTTGTTATAGCCCAGGAGAGAGGAAGGCAGGCCCAGCTTATATCAGAGCAGTAATAACCGCTTTTCCTGAACAACTACACGCTCTGTTTGTTAAAAGTTATAGCAACCTGTATAACTATAAACTACCGTATTATGAAGCATTTATCACTCATCTTGTTCCTTTTTCTTTGCTGGAGCTGCGCACCGGTAGATACGGCAGACGAAGAGGCTGTCCCCGCTGAAACCACCTTCACCACCGATATACTCCGGGATTTCAGAAAAGATAAGACCGCTGCTGCAAAGAAGTACGGCGGAAAGCTGATAGAGATAGCGGGAACGATAGGTGAGATTAGCCAGCGAAAGCATAAGACCATAGTAATCCTTCATGACGGCGACCCTAAAAAGGGCAGGACTACCTGTATCTTCAACGATGACCAGGCAGCCGGTATCGCCCGCCTTCAACCGGGGAAAATGGTACGTGTAAAAGGTACCGGCGAATATAATACCTCTGATGACTATACCTTAAAAGGCTGTACTGTTGTCTTACCGGTAACCATTCCCGAACCGCAGGTGAAATATGAAGTGATCAATCTTACATTCAACCGCAGGAGCAAGGAGGTGCGGGTCGTAGTGGATTCGTCGCTGAATAAATCAGAGCTGCTGCACCTGGGAGCTTACCTCAAGAACAAAGGTGAGGAATGGTATGATAATTATTCCTGCTTCTTCTACCTGTATACCAATCCCAATACACAGGGCCGTCCCGATGCCGCCGTTTCCTACCGGCCCAGGGTGAAGGAAGTCCCGGACCTTGATCTTAAGGGCGAAAAGTTTGAGATATTGTACATTACATACCCGGAAAGGTAGGACCGTAAAAATTATTTATACTTATTCTTCAAGAGAGATTGAAAAAAATCAACAATACAATCAAACATTATTTTCCTATATTTTTAAAATACTTTTAAGCCCTGAATCAGTCCTTCAAAGTATTGCTTTTGTTTAAAGGATGGGATAAATATACTATCAACGATATGTTGCAAAAAAGCATCCGGGTATTTTTCCTTTGCAATCTCATTGGTTCTAATCATCACTTCCCTGTCAATTTCAAACAGGCATATTAAAATAATTCCGGGAGTACTAACCGAGTCAATATAATAAGCTTCTTGCAGACCTAATAAATAGCTCGCATACTCATTTATATTAGTAAAAGGTATCAAAGTGGAATCTAAAACAATTTTAATTTCAACATCACTTTTACTATTTTTAATAATCTCTAGTTCCTTTTCCAGGGAAAAGTATTCAAAGGAATCAATTAAAGCATTATTGAAATATATTTCATTTATCAATAAAGTCTTATTTATTTCACCCATGCGGGTTCGCCATTCTTTTGTTCTGTTGGGAGAACACGAAAAGAGTAACAGAACAGCTAAATAGAAAAATTTGAAACGCATTTTATTGAATTTATTTATAAAAATCACCCCCAGCCTGTTCATCTCCCAGACGTCTTTCCGGACAACATAAAGATCAATGATTTAAGTGGTAAGTATTCTATTTCTTTTCAAATATCTCATTCGAGCCAATCATCAGCCGGGCTGTTGCCGTAGCCGCATAAAGCCTAAATGCCTGCTGGTCGCCGCTGTAGGCTAAGGAGCCAAAGACAGTCATCTGCTTCGCATTCCCTCAACTCCTTTGACATATTACCTACTTTTCAACTGAAATGGAGTTTAAACACTTACCTAATTCAGAACTGACGTCTGCATAAAATTCTTTTGTAGCTAATAGGAGGATGTATTCTGAAATAAATGGTTTTAATCTGCTTCTTAGCAAATCAGACAAACTTATAAAGTTGCAAAATCTATACCAATAAAATGGTTCAATTTCCTGTTTCAGAATATGTAAGATGTTATTTTTAATTACTAATAGATTACTTTCATTCTCTATAAGTATACATTCATTAATCAGAGCCTGAAATTTCACTAATTTATTTCTGGTCTTACTGATCCCTAATTTATTGATGCTTCTATATAATTTTTGATGCTCTTTATCTGTCAAAACACAATGAAAGATTAAATCCAATGCAGATAGCTTAGTCAAATAAAAGTAACGACCTTTCAAAACACGTTCTACCGCTCTTATTAAATCATCAAAAATAAAATCAATTTCAACGGATAGTTTGAAACAATGCTCTAATATAATGTTCTTATTTGAATTTACATTTTCTCTTACCCATTGCTTAAGGAATCGGTCGAACCTCTGATCAATACCATCAAAATTATATTCAAATAAAAAATCGTCTCTATTTTCATTATCGCTAAAAATTTGAATTATCTCTTCTATGTTGTACATAATATAAAATCAATATCCTCTGGAAGATCTTTCTTGTTTATTCACGTCACCTCTTCTTTTCCATTCTGTCTTTACTTTTGATATGGTGCCTTATGTCCTTCTATTTTCCCTGAACTTCCCCAACATCAGGATCTTACCAAAGATTGTGTGCGCACTATTTGCCATAAACTGATGTATCGTTACCACATCCAGGCCTCCATGATCCACATAACCATCATACGACACAGCTTTCACATCCATAACGATCTCGGGCTATCACCATAGCCGGACTATTGCCCATAGCAGCATAAGGGCTGAACACTTGCTGGTCACCGCTGTAGGCCAAGGGTTCGATATTTAAGAACTTCTATAGCCACAATCACCTCACCTATATTTATCTACCAACTCCTTTGATATACTTGCTCCCCGGTAACTGCACCAGGAGCAGTTTTCTGCCCTTAAAACAGAACGGGACAGATAACAACCTATCCCAACCCGCTTTCTAAATTAAAATATCAATTTTGATAATCAATACTTTAAAGCCGCTCTGAAGACATTACATATATTCATATTATCAGTGTACTTAGGCAGCCATACCTGTCCTCCTCCACTCTGAACACCGCCACTACCGCCGCCACTTGCCATCACCATCGTGTTGGAACCGAACATAAAGCCGATATTATATAAGCCGCTCATCACACCATCCATAAATGCACGCACTGCCATTGCATCCAATCCAGCATAGTCCATGCCGTTATCCTGAACCGGCTGCGCATCTTTTGTCATCTCCCCGTTGGGGTCTATCATCATCCCGGGACTATTGCCCATAGCTGCATAAGGACTGAACACCTGCTGACCGCCGCTGTAAGCCAAGGTACCTATACTTAAGAACTTCTATAACCACAAAGATAACTATCCGATCCGCATTTACCCACCAACTCCTTTGATACACTTACACCCTAACAACTGCATTAGAGACGCTTTCTACCGCTAAAACAGAACGAGACAGGCCAAAGCCTATCTCATTTTATTCTAAGATATCAATCACTACTTTTGATAACCAATACTTTAATATTGAATTTATAGCCTACCAACTCCTTTGATACACTACCAGATACCAACTCCTTTGATACATTACCTTATCCACTTAGTATTACTTTAATAATCAATTCGTATTATTAAACTTTCTAACTCTTTTAACAGACTACTTATTTCCTGGTTATCTTGATTTACATTTTTTTTTATATCTGCTAATAATGATTGTAAGAAATGTATAGAATACTTGTCCTCCAAAGAAACCGAGACTACATTTTCCAGCTCTGGATACTCTAATATTTCTAATACTAAAAACTCATCATCCTTATCTGACTGCTGATATAATAAAATTTCTTTATTTACAAAATCATAAATACTGTTATAACTTTTTTCCGATAGTTCAAATATTCTTTCAAAAGGAACTTCTGCCTTTGGACAATCCTTACCTTTTAAACAAATAAGAATATTAGTAAATGGTTTATCACTATCTCCCACGAAACTAATTTTAATAACATTACCAATGGAATTACCTTTAGCACAAGAAAAAAACATACTGAATACTATCAAAAATATTACACCTCTTAAGTAACTCATATAAAAATTTAACTAAATTATTGAAATTTTTTATTATAAAAAAAACCTTTAGTAAAATTAGTTGGACGGGATTTATACTGGATATTTTCCAATTGAACCTTACCATTCCGGATTCTAAAACCATAAGTTAATGTTGATATTGGATAATAATATCCATCTTTCTGTCCTACTAATACAAGTTCTGCAGACCAACTAACGTCCTTAGATAATGAACGCTTAGGACGATCACGAAAAATCACATCAAATCCTCTTTTATTTGTAACAAATGGTAATTCTGCCTTAGTATAGTAAAATGGTAAATCATCATCTGGTGGTTGAGGATCATTATAAGGAGATTTAGCATTTCCTAAAGGATCATTTGTTGTAATTGTTTGAACCCATTGAAAATTAATATAACCACTTCCTCCATCAATATAACCTAATTCAATCTCTACCCCCCCACGTCTCCCATCATTGTATTCTTTAAATGTAATTACCTGAATTCCTTTAGAATGAATTAAGTATGTACAACTAGAGAAATTATTATATTGTCTAGTATCCTTATCAACATCTATACCAACTCCATCTCCGGGGTTATATCCTGAGTTATAAAGTCCTGCTATCACATCAATAACATTACTATTTTTAAACATTCCCGCTCTGGATGCCAAATCTATCATCTTGACTATAGACATTAGCCTGTTGATATTTCCTCTTCCCGTTACAGGTCCGCCAACCATAGAATTGCCACCACCGCCACCGGCAGCCATTATCGTATTCATACCCAGCATAAAGAAACGACCATACATCATATGTGCTCCATTGGCCATATATGCTCTTACCGCTACCGCATCCATTCCTCCGTGGACGGCATAATTTCCATCCTGCACAGGCTCCGCATACTTTGTCATCTCCCCATTAGGGTCTATCATCATACCCGGACTATTGCCCATAGCTGCATAAGGACTGAACACCTGTTGGCCACCGCTGTAAGCCAATGGATCAATGCTCAAAAATCTTCCCAGCTGCGGGTCGTACTGCCGTGCGTGGAAGTCCATCCAACGCAGCTCATTGTCCTCGATATACTCATTGCCCTGGTAACGATGACGGTTCTCCTGATGGCCCGCATCACTGCTCGCCAGTGCCTTAATAGGCAACCCGTGAGGATAGTAGTGCGTTTCTTCCAGCAAGTTACCTCTTTTAACCGCTAAATACAAATTATCAAAGTACACGTGCTTTGCAGACGCATTCGAGGTCAGCACCAGCAGGTAGCCGTTCGATTCAATGTCGATGTCAGCGCCCGTACCGATCAGGTTCCATACACCATTGCCGCCCTGCGCCTGGATGGACCCGGTAGCGCCCGCTACAGGCTGGAAGTTATCGTCCAGCAGCATATAGGTCAGGTAGGAACGCGGCAGCAGGCTGTCGTAGCTGTCCTGCATCAGCAGGCTCATACCCTCCGTAACCGCGGCATTGCTGAAGATGCCCTCCAGGATCGTATGGTAGCCCGATTCTCCGGCCTCAGGGTCCACATTGTCCTTCAACGCGTTGAAGAGACCCTCCAGGAGGTCGTTGTCCGACACAATAGGCTGCGGCTGCACGCTGTCAGCATCGATCCACGTCTGCGTGCTCACGTTGAACGCATCGCCCGCCATCACTTTGAGCAGCAGCGAGGTGCCCACAGCTGTGCCTTCGGCTGCATTGAGCCGCGCCACAAATTCATTCGTAGGGTCCCAGTCCGGGGAGATGTCACGCGGACCGTCGATGTTGTTGAAGAGCAGCCGCTCAGACTGGACGCTCGAGACCTCGTAGGTAGCCAGGTATTCTTTGGGGACCAGCAGCTTGTGCTCAAAGTCGATCACCGTACGCACATTGCCCAGGTGGTCCTTTACAAAGAATTCTTCCTTGTATTCGTTGTGGACGCCCTTCATCACCGTACGCCCAACAGGGTGGCTGATGTGCGCCAGGCCGTCGTCCAGGTAGACGAAGTTGGAGATATAGGTCCGCTTTTTTTCCGCGAAGTCACCCAGTTTGAAGTAGCCGGTGTATTCGTGCAGCTTGTTGCCGCCCGCATCGTAGATGTAACGGAAGTATGCCCCGTTGCTGTAACGGATCTCTGACGGCT
>Ga0206116_1000326_pt1 | contig 61872 bp, 61 predicted proteins | sample 3A1Ametagenome_FD_178000 | JGI IMG/M metagenome (GOLD analysis project Ga0206116, IMG submission 178000) | Enriched microbial communities from leaf-cutter ant dump, University of Wisconsin, Madison, United States - 3A1A | ecosystem: Environmental > Terrestrial > Nest > Insects nest > Nest dump...
CCGACGATCATGACCTTCTTGCCGGCTTCGGCCAGGGCCGCAACCAGGTTCTGGGTGGTGGTCGACTTGCCGATCCCGCCCTTGCCATAAATGGCGCATTGACGCAGCTTTGCCATGTTAAAACTCTCCTCGTTGAAGAAAAAACGTCCGGGGTGTCCTGGGCCCGGAAGGACATTCCCCGGCGCCCACAGCCCCTTCATGGCAATCGCCGTGCCAGCCGCACGACACTGAAACAAATGACTGTTTTTAAAGAAGAAAAAAATACCTCCGCGAAAGCTGTAGCGAACGTTTCCACAGCGGAAGGGCGTCGTTGTTCCGACAATGCCCCCTCCCTTTGTAAGGCCAACAACATCACTTTCGAACCCACCGCCGAACAGCTGCGCACCAGCGTTCCGGCGGCCTGCCGCAGGCTGGTTAACCGCTGCAATCTGCCGGCGGAAGCGCTGGCCAGCCTGGCCTTCCAGCTCGGCCCGCAGGCGCTGGAGCTGGACGGCGTCCTGCCCCTGCACCAGCCACTGTTCCGGCACCTGGACGAAACCACCGGCGCCGAGGAACGGGCGCAGCTCTTCCAGTCCTATATGAACGCGCACTTCCTGCTGGACGACGCACCCGCCCAGGGTTTGTCGGACAACGCACGGATGGACCGCAGCCGGCTGGATTACCTGCGGCTGCTGCGCGGCTGGCTGTTCGATTCGGAGGGACGCGAGGGCGCGGTGCTGAAGGCCTGGGTGGAGTCGCGCTTCGGCCTGCTCGCCAGCTTCCACCGCAGCCGGCTGGAGGGCACCGATTCGCCGGCGCGGGCGGCTTTCGACCACGAAGCCGCCAGCGGCCTCTACGGCACCGGCGCGCTGGAAGCGCAGGTCGACCTGCTCTACGCCTGGGCGCAATACGAGCTACGCCGCCGCCTTCCCGGCCAGCGCCACCTCACCCTCTACCGCGGCTTCTCCGGCCAGCAGGCGATGGAGCCGCTCTCCCGGCTGGACGGCGGCCGCAACCTGGTGGCGCTGAACAACCTCAGCTCCTTCTCCTGCAGCCGCGAGCGGGCGGACGAATTCGGCGACCGCATCGTCGCCTGCGAGATTCCGCTGGAGAAAGTGCTCGCCTTCACCGGGCTGCTGCCGGGGCGGCTGCAGGGCGAGGAGGAATACCTGGTGATAGGCGGCGTGGTGCTGGTCGAACAGATCGCCTGACGGCTTGCCCGGCACGTGGACTGAACCCGGCTGACCGACAGAGGCGACCTGTCGCAAAGCCGACAAGTGCGCCACCGCGCGGCGACATCGTCCGAAGCCCGCTACCGCGCTAGCCACGGCAGGCGCGGCCTTGTGCCAGTCGGGGCGGCGGCAAGCTCAATGGCATCGTTCTTGCGGATGTTTGTCCGGAGCGGCACAGACCGCTTCGCCCGACCTCGACAAGGAAACTCCCATGAACGCTGTCTTCGATCAGATCCGGGCCGGCCTCGCCGCAGGCGAAGTCGTCCCCTTCATCGGCGCCGACGCGCTCGCCGACGTCACCCACGCGGGCGACGGCCGCAAGATTCCGGCCACCAGCGACGAACTCATCTATTCCCTGAACAACGGCCAGCCGATGGCGCCGCGCCTGATGTACGAATTCCCGCGCGCGGCCATGAACGTGGAGCTCAAGCGCGGCCGCAACGCGGTCAACCGCTGGCTGGAGCAGACCTACGGCGACAAGAGCTGGTCCGAAGCCTCGCTGCACCGCTGGCTGGCGGAGCAGAACCTGCCCTACATCGTGGACATCAACCGCGACACCGGCCTGCAGAAGCTCTACGCCAACCGGCCGCACACCCTCATTGCCGGCGTCGCCCGCATCGCCGGCACCGCCTACCGCTACAAGCTCTACAAGCACGATGGCGAGAAGTACAGCGCCGCGCTGGATGAAGCCGACATCGACCCGAACGCGCCCGTCCTGTTCAAGCCCTGTGGCAGCCCCTGGCCGGAAGGCAACTGGATCGCCTCGGATGCCGACTTCGTCGATTACATCACCGAGCTGATGGGCGGCTTCGCCATCCCCGGCTTCCTCAAGCAGCGCCGCGTCGGCCTCAAGTACCTGGTCGCCGGCATCCGCCTGAACCGCGACACCCAGCGCATGCTGCTGTCCGACATCATCTTCAGCGCGGCGCAGCCGGCCGGCTGGGCGCTGATTCCCGGCGCCAACGACAAGGAAAAGCGCTTCTGCGCCCGCCTCGGCCTCACCGTGATCGATGCCGACGTGCGCGAACTGGCTGGCCTGCCGCTGGCCGAAGCCGCCTGAGCGGCCGGCCACGAGCGCAGCCCGATGAGCTTCTTCGCCTGGGATGACGCCCGCCACGCCCTCGGCGTGGCGGAAATGGACCACACCCACCGCGAGTTCATCGAACTCGCCGAGCGCCTGGCCGCCGCCGAGGACAGCGCCTTTCCCGCCCTGTTCGCCACGCTGCTGGACCACACCCGCAGCCACTTCTCCGCCGAAGACGCCACCATGAAGGCCACCCGCTTCAACGCCATCGGCGAACACATCGGCGAGCACCAGCGGGTGTTGATGGAACTGCGCCAGTTCAACCGCAGCGTGCAGGCCGGCCGCATGCGCATGGCCCGCGCCTATGCGCGGGAGAACCTGCGCGACTGGTTCGACCTGCATCTGGCGACCATGGATTCGGCGCTGGCGGCGCACCTGAAGCAGATCGGCACGCGCTGAGGCATGCCGCCCGCCTCCTCAGCGCAGCAAGCCGGTTTCCGCCAGCAGCACCGCATCCCGCGCCACCAGCAGATCGACCACCACCCGATGCAGCTGGGCCGGTGTCACCGGCTTGTGCAGCACCGGCACGCCGCTGCTGGTGCTGTCGCGTAGTTGCGGCTGGGCGGTATCGCCGGTGATGAGCAGGGCCGGCAAGCCCTCGCCCAGTTCCGCGCGCAGGGCGGCGATGGCCTCTTCCCCGGTACGCAGCTCACGCAAGCGGAAATCGCTGATCACCAGTTCCGGCCGCAGCTGCCGCGCCGCCACCAGCGCCTCGTCTATGGACTCCACCGCCTGGCAGACGCAGCCCCACTGCGTGAGCAGCGAGTCCATGCCCAGGCGCACCGCTTCATCGTCATCCACCACCAGGATGCGGCAGCCGGTCAGGCGATCATCGCCACCCGCCGGCAGATGCACGCTCTCGAAGCGGTCTTCGATGACCGCGCCCTGCGCCCGCGGCAGACTCACCCGGAAGATGCTGCCGCGCCCGGGCTTGGACACCAGCGTCAGGCTGTGCCCCAGCGAACGCGCCAGACCATCGGTGATCGCCAGCCCCAGGCCCAGGCCCTTGCGGCGATCGCGCTCCGGATTCCCCAGCTGGTGGAACTCCTTGAAGACCGCCCTGCGGTCGGCGTCGGCAATGCCGATGCCGGTATCCACGATCTCGATCAGGGCCTGATCGCCACGCCGCCGGCAAGCCACCAGCAGGCCGCCGCGCTCGGTGTAACGGATGGCGTTGGAGATGAGATTGCGCAGCATCAGCTCCAGCAGCGCCGGGTCGGAGAACACCGCCAGGTGCGTCTCCCGGCAGCGGTAAACAATCCCCTTCGCATCCGCCAGATGCGCCAGCTCGTTCTCCAGCTTGTGGAACAGCTTCTGCAGATGGAAAGCGCTGTGCCGCGGCCGGATCACGCCCGCCTCGATGCGGGAAAAATCCAGCAGCGTATTGAGCATTTCCGCCGAAGCCTGGGTGGCTGCCTTGGCGTTCTCCAGCGCCCTGCGCTGCTGCGGTGGCAATTCGCCGCGCGCCAGCAGCTCCAGGAACAGGCCCTGCGCGTGCACCGGCTGGCGCAAGTCGTGACTGGCCGCGGCGAGGAACTTGGACTTGGCGAGGTTGGCCTCGTCCGCCTCCAGCCGCGCCATCTCGGCATTGCTCGACTCCTGCCGCAGACTCTCCACCAGCTCCAGGTTCTGGAAGCGCAACTCGATGGCCGCGCAGGCGGCATCGTGGGCGTGGCGTGCCTGGCGGAACAGCGCGACCACGTAGAGCACGCTGGCCGCCGCCAGCGCTTCGTAGGCCGGATCGCCCAGCACCACCAGGCGGACGGCGATGAGACCCAGCATGCTCACCGCCAGCGCCCGGTAAGCCGGCCTCACCGGCGCCAGCAGGAACATGGCGTTGCAGCCGATGGCCGCCATCGCCGCCATGATCAGGATGCTGCCCGCCAGCGTGGCGCTGCCCAGCGCGATCCAGGTCAGCGCGGCCCAGGCCACGCCGTCATAGGCGTTCAGCGCCACCAGCTCGGCCGTTACCCGCGTAACGTCGCGCTCCCGGATGCCCTTCGCCAGGCGGTAGTGCGCATGCCAGACGCCAGCCAGCCGGCCGGCGGTGGTCGCTCCGCTCCAGAGCAGCAGGGCATCGAGGTCGGCGGTATCGCGCAGCGTCCAGGTCAGCAGGGCCACCAGCAGGAGGCCGGGTGCGATGGAGCTTTTCATCACCCCCAGCAGCAGGCGGATCTGCTCTACCCGCAGCCGCGCCTCACGCATCCGCTCGCTGAGCGCCCCCGGCGCCGTCACCGCACCAGTCCCAGGCGCCGGGCGACGAAGGCCGCCTCCGAGCGGCTGGAAACCTGCAGCGCCGCCAGCGTGGCCTGCACATGGACGCGCACCGTGTTCTCCGACAGCTCCAGGCGCCGCCCTATCATTTTGTTGGACAGCCCCTGGCACAGCAGCTCCAGCACTTCGCGCTGGCGCGGGGTGAGGCGGGCGGGCATGGCTTCCGGCTGCGGCAGGGCTTCGGCCGGCACGTCCTGCTCCAGCACCGCGGTGACGACGGCCACCATCTCCGCCGGCGTGTCCGACTTGGAGATGAAGCCGTGGGCGCCACGGGCGCGCGCCTCGCGCGCGGTTTCCGGCGCGTCCAGGCTGGTGAGCACCACGATCCTGGCCTCCGGCCAGCGCCGCTGCAGCAGGTCGATGCCATCCAGCCCACTGATGCCCTGCAGCTGGATGTCCAGCAGGATCAGCGGCAGCAGCGGCTCGGTGCAGGCCAGCGCTTCCTCCATGGAGGCGGCTTCTATCACCTCGATGCCGGGGAAACCGCCCGCCAGAACCATGCCGATTCCGGACCGGAACAGCGTGTGATCATCAATAAGTAGCAGGCGTGGCGCAGTCATGGCGCGCTATTCAAACCCGCATGGCGCCGTGGTGCAAGCATCGGGCATGACTTAGTCCAATTGGACTATAGGCCGGCAGGCTCACTGCCACCTATCCTGCGGGCATCAATCATTCACACAAATGCACATTGCGCATGGCCCTGGAGAGCAGGTTCCGCGCCGTGCCCCATGCATGTCTTCCGCATCCCGCACCCTGCACTTCATCTCCGGCCTGCCGCGCTCCGGCTCCACCCTGCTCTCCGCGCTGCTGCGCCAGAACCCGCGCATCCATGCCGCCATGAGCAGCCCGGTCGCCGGCCTGGTCAACGACCTGATCGGCGGCATGAGCGCCCGCAACGAGTACGCGGTGTTCATCTCGGACGAGCAGCGCCGGCGCATGTTGCGCGGCATCGTCGAGCACTACTACGGCCCCGAGTTCCCGCAGGAACTGGTGTTCGACACCAACCGGCTGTGGTGCGCGCGCATGCCCCAGCTGCAGACGCTCTTTCCCGGCGCCAAGGTGATCGCCTGCGTGCGCGAGGTGGGCTGGATCGTGGACAGCATCGAGCGGCTGGTACGCCGCAATGCCCTCTCGCCCTCCTCCATCTTCAACTACCAGGCCGGCGGCACCGTCTATAGCCGGGCCGATGGCGTCGCCAACGGCGATCGCATGCTGGGCTTCGCCTACAACGCGCTCAAGGAAGCCTTCTACGGCGAACACGCCGGCCAGCTGATGCTGGTGCAGTACGAAAGCCTGGTCAGCGAGCCGCGGCGGGTCATGCAGGCCATCTACGACTTCGTCGGCGAGCCCGCCTTCGAGCACGACTTCGACAACGTTGCCTATGAGGCGGACGAGTTCGACCTGCGCGCCGGCACGCCCGGCCTGCATGCGGTGAGGCGCAGCGTTTCCGCCCTACCGCGCAACACGGTGCTGCCGCCCGACGTTTTCCACCGCTTCGACAAGGACGCCTTCTGGCGCCACTCCCAGCTCAACCCGCATCAGGTCCGGATCGTCTGAGCGCTCCGGCACGACTACACAGCCGCAACCAAAGGAAGAAAGCCCACCATGAACCGTAACCGTTCCCGACTGGTGTGGAACCGCCGCCTCGGCGCTCCGCAAGTCGCCCCCGAATCCGCCCACGCCCACGCGTGTGACGGCGCAAGCAGCAGCCAGGCCACGACGGTCAGCCGTCCCGCAAGCCTGCCGCTTGCCCGCGCGGTGGCGGCGGCGCTGTTCGCCCTCGGGGCATCTCCGGCCTCGGCGGTCCCCATCCCCAGCGATTACGTGGTGACCTCCGCCACCGACAGCGGCAACCCCAGCATCCCCGGCTCCTTGAGCTGGGCCATCGCCCAGGCCAATTCGGCGAGTACAGGCAGCGTCACCATCGTGGAGATCGACAGCAGCATCTCGACCCTCTCCATCAATGGCACGCTTCCCCTCATCACGACCCCCATAGGCATCATCGGCACCGCGCCGCTGCAGATCGGCGGGGTGCTCAACGCCACCAGCATGCTGGGGCTGCTGGGCGCCAACAGCGCGATCATCGAAGCGACCGTCGGGAACATCGGCATGCCCACCGGCGCCAACGGCAACGATGGCACCGGCTGGAGTGCCAATGGCGGCTCTGGCTCGAACGGTAGCTATTCAGCCTTGGCCGGGGCTTACTTTAAAGCCAGCACCACCGGCACCTTGACCGGCGCTGGCGGTGGGAATGGCGGCAACGGCGCCGCTGCCGGCAGCAGCGAGACGGCCGGCCATGGCGGGGCCGGCGGCAACGGCAGTGGCAGCGTCGTTGGAGAGGACTTCACCGTCATCAATACCGGCAACCTCCTTGGTGGCGCCGGCGGTAACGGCGGCAATGGCGGCAACGGCAGCAACGGCGGCACTATCGCCACAGCCCTCGGCGGCTCCGGTGGTATCGGGAGATCGGGCGGAAACGGTGTGGATGGCCAAGGCTTCAACCTGACCAACAACGGCATCATTTCCGGGGGAGCAAGCGGCGCCGGCGGCAATGGCGGCACCGGTGGCAACGGCGCGCAAGGCTTGGTGGGCTTGGACGGCCAATATGCCGGCACGGGCGGTGGAGGAGGATATGGAAGCAGAGGCGGTGCAGGCGGCAATGCGAGCTGGGGCGGTTATGGCGTAGTCGGCGATGACTTCACCCTCACCAACACCGGCACGATCACCGGCGGCCATGGCGGTAATGGTGGCAATGGCGGCGCCGGTGGAAACGGCGCTGCGGGCGGCAACGGCGGCAATAGCGACGACCCGGTGGCCGGCTACAGCGGCTATGGCGGAACAGGTGGGCGGGGCGGAGATGGCGGCAACGGCGGTGCTGGCGGCGGCGGCGGCTATGGTGTCGGTGGCTCCCACTTCACGCTGAACAACAGCGGCACGATCACCGGCGGCAATGGCGGCGCAGGCGGAACCGGTGGCACAGCCGGTCTGGCAGGCAGCGGTGGCAACGCCGGTACCGGCGGGTATTTTGGCGCTCTGGATGGCGCCGACGGAGCTGCCGGCACCGCGGGCACAACCGGGGCCAGCGGCCAGGGTGGCATCGGCGTGGCGTCCTGGGGCGATTCGACCATCAGGAACTCCGGCACCATCGCCGGGGGCTTAGCAAACGACGGCGCCGGGGCCCGCGCCAACGCCATCGAACTCTGGGACGGCGGCAACACCCTGATCCTGGAGGCCGGTTCGACCATCATCGGCAACGTGGTGAGTTACGACGGCGGCGATACCCTGGCCCTGGGCGGCGATGTGAATGCCCCCAACGGCAACACTTTCGCCCTGAATTCCATCGGCGCGCAGTTCCAGGGCTTCGACAACTTCGTCAAGGAAGGCAGCAGCACCTGGACGCTGACCGGCAGCGACACCTACAGCCAGGACTGGCGTGTTGAAGCCGGCCGGCTCAACCTGGCGGACAACGCCTACCTGGACGGCGCGGTGACCATCGCCAGCGGCGCCAGCTTCGGCATCGGCCACCAGGCTGTTGTCGACAACTCGGTCACCGGCAGCGGCACCCTGATCGTCGGCAGCAGCACGACGCCCTACGCCAGCGCCAGCATCAACGGCGACTACATTCAAAGCAGCGACTCCACCCTGCGCATCAGCGCACACAGCGTCACCGAGTACGGCAGCCTGGCGGTGGACGGCAACGCCACCCTGGCCGGCACGCTGGACATCGATGTCAGAAGCGGCGCCCAGTTCGCCGAAGGCGCCGGCCTCACCAGCATCCTCACGGTCGACGGCAACCTGGCCGGTACTTTCCGCGAAGTGACCGACAACAGCCTGCTCTTCGACTTCACCGCCAGCTACAACGCCCACAGCGTGGATCTCACCGTCACCGCCGCCGGCCCGGGTGCCAGCGCAGAGGAAAGCGTGCGCGGCCACGGCTTCCGCCAGGCCGCCAGTGCCGCCCGGGTGCTGGACCATGTGTTCCAGAATGATCCGAACAGCGCGCTGACGCCCTACTTCATCCCGCTCACCAGCGGAGACGAAGTGGCCAACGCGGTGAACGAGGTGCTGCCGCTGTTCGGCGGCAGCAGCGCGAACGCCAGTGGCGCCCTGAACGGCGTGAACAACGTCATCAACACGCGCCAGAGCGCCAACCTCGGCCGCGCTTCCGGCGATGCTTTCTTCGGCAACCGCCAGGTGTGGGTGAAGCCCTTCGGCTCCTGGGCTGACCAGGACGAGCGCAAGGGTGCCTTCGGCTACAAGTCCAGCCTGAGCGGCATCGCCTTCGGTGTGGATGCCGAAGTAGGCGAGCAGTGGCAGGTGGGCGCCGCCTTCGTCTATGCGGATGCGCGGCTGAAGAACCGTGGCGGCGCCCCGCGCCAGCGGCTGGATACCGAGGTCTATCAACTGGTGGGCTACGGCAGCTACCGCCTGAGCGACGCGACGGCGCTCAGCTTCCAGGCCGACTTCGGCCGCAACGACAACGACGGCAAGCGCGACATCAGCTTCGCCGGCCTGCAGGCCAAGGCCGACTACGCCAGCTGGACGGCCCACCTGGGCGCCGCGCTGTCGCACACGCTGGAGCTGGATGCGGCGACCCGCTTCACGCCATCGGTGCGCGCCGACTACACCTGGATCAAGGACGAGTCCTACACCGAGAAGGGCGCAGCCGCGCTCGGCCTGCATGTGAAGAGCCGCGACACCGAAGCCTTCGTGCTCGGCGTGGATGGCGAGGTCGGCCACAAGCTGGCCGAGCGCACCACGCTCAGCGCCAACCTGGGCGTGGGCTACGACCTCATCAACGAGCGCAACTCCATCACCGCCACCTTCGCCGGCGCCCCCGGCGCGGCCTTCACCACCAAGGGCATAGACGCCAGCCCGTGGCTGGTGCGCGGCGGCCTGGGCGTGAGCCACGCCACCGGCAAGGGCGTGGCGCTGTCGTTGCGCTACGACGTCGAGCACCGTGAGGATTTCCTCAACCAGACCGCATCCGCTCGTCTAAGCTGGGCGTTCTAAAAAGCACTGCCGCCCCAGCGGGCGGCGGTGTCTCCGGGGGCCGCGGGCAGTACACGCCCGCGGCCCCCGGTGCGTTCACCGGCGGCGTGCAACAGGACGCCAACGGCTCCGAAACCCCGCGGAAATCCTTGAAACATGCTTTACAGCCGGTCACATACTGAGAGCCGCAAGCGCTATCAATGCGGAAAGTGGCCGCCTATGCTGGGTTTCCCGATAACAGCCTTTCTGGCGGAGAAGCACCATGCGTCGCTTCCTACGTGACGTTGCCCGCGGCCTGCTCGTCACCCTGTGTCTGCTGATGACCGCTCACGCCCAGCAGGATGACGACCGCCTCGCGCGGATGGACCAGCTGCTGGCGCCAATCGCGCTTTACCCGGATGCGCTGCTCAACCAGATCCTGATGGCATCCACCTACCCCGCCGACGTGATCGAGGCGGCCGACTGGTCGCGTGCCAACCCCGAGCTCAGCGGCGACGAAGCGGTGCGCGCAGTGTCGCGCTACGACTGGGATCCCAGCGTGCAGTCGCTGGTCGCCTTCCCCCAGGTGCTGGCCACGCTGGAGGCCCAGCCCGACTGGGTGCAGGACCTGGGCGATGCCTTCCTCGCCGAACCCGGGCTGGTCATGGACCGGGTGCAGTACCTGCGCCTGCAGGCCCGCCGCAGCGGCAATCTTGCGAGTAATACCCGACAGCGCGTCATCGTCGAGAACGGCCCCTCCAATGGCACCCGGCGCGAAGTCATCGTCATAGAGAGCGTGCGCCCGACGGTGGTCTACGTACCGGTCTACGACCCGGTGATGGTGTTCGGTCCGTGGTGGTGGCCGGCCTTCCCGCCCTACCATTTCGCCCCGCCGCCTCGTTACGGAATGTCTCTGCAGTTTTACGGCGGCATCGGTTTCGGCGTCGGCATCTTCATCACCGACGCACTGTGGAGCCATAGCGACTGGCACCGCCGCTACGTGCTCATCGACGTGCCGCGCTACAACCGCCTGTACCGCGCCCACCCGCTGCCGCCGGCCTACGACAGACGGCCGTGGTCGCACGACCCGGCGCATCGCCGCGGCGTCGCCTACCGCGACCTGAAGGAACGCGACCGCTTCGTCCCCGCCCCCGGCTTCGGCAGCGGTGGCCGTAACGATGGCCGCGCCGATGGCCGCCCGGACGGCAGACCCGACAATCGCCCGGATAACCGCCCTGGCGATCGCCCCGATGGCCAGCCGCAACGCCAGGGCGACAACCAGCGCCCCGGCGGTCGTGCCGACGATCCCCGCCAGGCGCAACGCGAACGCGCCCAGGAGATGTACCGCGAGCGTGACGGCTTCGGCGGCGCCGATGGCAATGAGGAACGCCAGCGCAACCGCGGCAACGACGAGTTCCGCCGCAACGACAGCCCGCAGCAGGGGCGCCGGCTGGAGACGCCCAACCCGGGCGAAGGGCGCCGCATGCAGCAGGAGCGCGCGGATGGTCCGCGCGACGGCAATGACGCCCGCCGCGACCGGCCAACGCCGGACGCCGGCCCCGCCTTCGGTGGCAATTCCGGCAGCGCCGGCCAGCCGGACCGCCCCGGCCGTGGCCAGGACGGCGCCCGCCAGGAAGAGCGCCGCGGCGCCGAAAGCCGCATCACCACCACCCGCTCGCCCGAGAACCGGCCCACGCCTGGCCCCACCTCCAATCCATCGCCCGGCTTCACGCCTGGCAACAACCGCAACGACAACCCGCAGGCCGGCGAACGTGGCCGCGGTGGCCCGCCGCGCGAAAGCGCGAGGCCGGATGGCGGCCAGGAACGCCGCGCCGGCCCGCCTGCCGGCGCCCAGAGAGAAGAGACACGCAGCGCCCCGCCCCGTGGCGACCGCGAAACCCGCGGCGCCGACGGCGGTGGCCGGTCCAACCCCGGCAACCGCCCGGAGGCGCGCAACAACGACGACCGTTGATCCCCGCCGAGATGGAGTTTGCGATGTTCCCGCGTAGTCGCACCGCCCTTGCCCTGCTGCTTCTCGCTGCCGCGTCTTTCCAGGCGCAGGCGGCGGATGAGGCCGCGCTGCAGCGGGCGGAAATCCGCCGCATGTGCGATGAGGCCCTGTCCACCCTTTACGCCGCCCGCCCGGCCGCGCGCACCATTGTCGCCCGCTCCGCCGGCTACGGCTGTTTCTCCGGCTTCGGCGTGTCGCTGTTGCTGGGCGGCGCCGGCGCCCGCGGGCTGGTGCGCGACAACGTCAGCGGGCAAGAGGTGTACATGAACATGGGCCAGGCCACGGCAGGGCTGGATATCGGCATCAAGGATTACCGCGAGGTGCTGGTCTTCCGCGACCGCGAGACCATACAGCGCTTCGTCGATTCCGGCTGGCAGATCGCCGGCACCGCGAACGCCACGCTGCGGGTCAGCGATCGCGGCATCGCCAGCGAGATCACCGAGGCCCTGCGCGACCCCATCGCCATCTACCCGATGACCCGCGCCGGGCTGGCCGCGGGCGTGGCCGCCGGCGGCCGGCGCTACTGGCGCGACGACGAGATCAACTGAGCCGCTTCTCCGGCGCTGGCTTTCCCAGCCACATCGGCTCGGCCAGGCAGCCTCATCCACAAACCGCTTCGGCGGAATCCAGCTCCAAGGCGCCGGCCCGCAGCCGGCATCAACCCGCCAGTGCCACGTCCGCCGCGACACGGGCGCGATAGCCCGGCGCCAGGGCCAGCAGTTCGCTCGCCAGCCGCACGCAGCGACCACGCACCAGCGCCTTCACCCCCTGCCGCCATTGGCGCGGCAAGCCGGTTTCGCCACACAGCGCACCCATCACCATGCCGGCGATGGCGCCGGTGGTGTCGGCGTCGCCGCCGCGATTGACGATGTCCACCAGCACCGCTTCGAAGCCGTCGTTGCCGTCCATGGCCTGGAACACCGCGCGCAGGGTGTCCACGATGTAACCGCTGGGGTTGTCGCAGCGGCGGTCGCGGAAGGCGAAGGCCGGCTGCTCGGCGGCGAGGGCGTGGGCTTCGGCGATCACCGCGCCTATGCCGCCACCGCCCATCGCCGCCTGCACCATGCGCACCACGCTGCGGGTGGCGGCGTCGGTGAGCGGGTTGTGATGGGTGACGCGGCCCTGACGGTCGGCCGCGGCGGCGATGCTTTCATCAGGCGCGCCGTACAGCGCCAGCGCCACCGGCAGGCAGCGCATGGCGGCGCCGTTGCCGGCGTCGTCCGACTGCGGCGCTTCGGCCGTGCCGTAATTGCGCCAGCGCAGGATGCCGCGGCGCACGGTATTACCGATATCCACCGGTTTGGCCCGCATCCAGCCGTCGAAGGCGCGGGCACAGGCGGCGGCGTCCGGCTCGGCTCCGGCGGCCAGCCAAGCTTCGGCCAGGGCGAAGGTCATGGTGGTGTCGTCGGTCACCTCGCCCGCCGGCAGGCGCAGCCAGCCGCCGCCGCGGATGCGGTCGTGCACGCCGTACTGGGCGGCGATCTCGCGCGGCGTCATGAACTCCACCGTGGCGCCCAGCGCGTCGCCTATCGCCAGGCCCAGCATGGCGCCGCAGGCGCGGTCCAGCAGTACCGCCGGATCGGGCACGAAGCCGGGCGTCATCTGGCGCGCGGCCTCACTCTTCCGGGCCGAAGCAGGCAGCGAAGTCCACACAGGCCTCGCACGAGGGCGAGGTGCAGACGTAGATGCCCTCGCGCTGGCACAGCTCGCGGTAGAGGAACTTCTTCCACTTCATGTCGCGGGTGTTGGCCGCGGCCAGTTCGGGGAAATTGATGGCGATGAGCTGCGACAGCTCGCGCCGCGACGGCAGGCCGAGGTCCTGCCACAGATGGTCGGAGCCCATGCAGCCGGTGGCGAGCACGATGGCCATGTCGTCCGCGCTTTCGGCGACGTCGTCGGCATGGTGGCCAATGAAGCGCACCAGATCCTCGAACTCCGGGTACAGGGTGAGCGCCGGGCCGTGGTCGGCTTTCGGCTGCCAGGCAAGGCCGGGGAAGTGGCGGGCCATCAGGCGGGCGAAGCGGGCAGGGCCGAGACCGAGGTCGGACGGCAGCACGCCGTCACCCAGTGTCCAGCCAGCGATCAGGTGAGCGAGAAACTCGTCGTTCGGCGTGCCGGCGGCATGGCGCATCAGGTGCGCGTGCAGGGCGACGCGGGCGGGCGAAGGGCGGTGGCTGAGTGGAGCGAGCATGGCGGAACTCCTCATCGGAATCGGGGCCGCGTCCGCTTGAGCGCGCGCGGCCGCTTCGGTCAGTATTCGACCAGCAGATCCTCGTCCCGCAGGACGAGCTGACAGGCCAGTCTCCAGGGGGTGGTGGGCACATCCTCCACCCGCATCTTCTCGATCTCCTCGGCGGAGATCTTCTTGTGCTCCTTCAGCACCTGCACTTCCTTGTCGGTCAGCGGGCCGGCCATCGCGCCTTTCTTCGACAGCACGGTGACCTTGATCAGACAGGTGGCGCACTCGCCGTCCTCACAGGAGAAATCGATAGGAATGTGGTTTTCCTTGGCGATCTTGAGGATGGTCTGGGTATGGGAGCCGGTGACGGCATACACCGTCTTGTCCTTGTGGATGGGGCTCGAAAACATCACGTTCGGCATTGCGGGACTCCTGATGGATGGTGGAACTCTCTGTCGGGGTCTTGGACTCAGCCCGGTCGCACCACCACGTGGCCGCCCAGCACCTGGGCCTGACAGGCGAGGCGGTTGCCGATGCCGGCGAAGTTCTCCTTCAACACCTTGTCCTCCAGCACCGAGGGGTTGGCGAGGTTCTCGCTGCCACCGACGATCTTCATCATGCAGGTGCCGCATTCGCCTTCCCGGCAACCGTAGGTGATGCCGGCGCCGACTTTTTCCGAGACTTCGATGAGACGGGTACCTGCGGGCACGGTGACGGTGACTTCGATGTCCTCGAAGGTGACCTGGGCCTTGGGCATGGAATGACTCCTAAGCAGAAAGCGCCTGGGGCGCGGTGAAATCGATATGACGGGGGCCGGCACGGCCCACCAGTTGTTCGGCCAGTTCGCGGCCAAAGCCGGCGCACTCGGCCAGTTCCTCTGCTGTTGGGATGAGCTTCACTTTCACGCCGGATCGCGGCACCCGCAGCTTGAGTCCGCGCAGGCGGTCCTCGATCAGGCCGACCGCCTCGCCACTCCAGCCGTAGGAGCCGAAGGCGCCGCCGAGCTTGCCCTTGACCTTGACCAGGGTGAGCGAGGAGAGCAGGTCCCACACCGGCTTGACCGCGTCGCCGTTGATGGTCGGCGAGCCGAACACCAGGCCGTCGGCCTCTTCTATGAGATCGGCGAAGGGGCCGGGCTCGCCGCCGACCAGGTCGTACAGCGATACCCGCACGCCCTCCACGCCCTCGGCGCCGTCGCGCACCGCCTGCGCCATGCGCGCGGTGTTGCCGTAGGCGCTGATGTAGAACACCAGCAGGGTCTTGGCGCGGCCGGCCGCCTCGTTGGCGAGCAGCGGTTCGGCCAGCTGGCGGTAGCGGCGCACATAGGTCTGCGGGTGGTCGCGCAGCACCGGGCCGTGGGCGGGGGCAATCAGGCGGATGGGCAGCGGTTCGATCAGCGCCAGCGCCTGCAGCACGAACTCGCGGAAGGGCCGCATGATGTGCTGGTAGTAGTAATCGAAGGAGAAGCGGAAATCGCCGGCGCGGTCGTTGAACAGGCGGGCATCGCAGAAATGGCAGCCGAAAACGTCGCCGGAGAACAGCAGGCCGTCTTCCTCCACCCAGGTGCATTGGGTATCCGGCCAGTGCAGGTAGGGCGTAGGCAGGAAGCGCAGGCTGCGCCCGCCCAGCTCGACCCGGGTGTCGTCGGTGACGGCGACGATGCGCGCTGGGTCCAGCCCGTCCTTCAGCAGGCCCTTGAGCATGCCCAGCGCCGGCCGCGAGATGTACAGCGGCGCCTGCGGCGCGGCGGCCAGCAGTTCCGGCAGCGCGCCGGAGTGGTCCGGCTCCAGGTGGTTGAGGACGATGGCGCGTATCTCTTCCGGCTTGCAGCAGGCCCACAGGCGGGCGAAGAAATCGCCGGCGAAGTCTTCCTTCACCGTGTCTATCACCGCCACGCCGTTGTGGCCGCGCACCGCGTAGGCGTTGTAGCTGGTGCCATTAGCGGTGCGCAGGATGATGTCGAACTGGCGCATCTCGGGGTCGAGCGCGCCCACCCAATGCACGCCGGGGGCAACCGCCACCGGTTTGCCGGGCAGAACGGCATCCGCCAGGCTCATGCCTGCACCGCCGCCGGTGGCGGGCAGTAGGCGGCCGGCGCGTCGCCATGGGCACAGCCTTCCGGCGCCGGGCCTTCGGCCAGGGCCACGCCCTGGGCCGCCAGCCAGGCGGTGTCGAAGCCGCTGGCGCGGGCATTGCCGCTCTCCATCAGCGGCCGGCGGATCAGCAGCGGTTCCGCCGCCAGGCGTTCCAGCGCCGCCTCCGGCGTGAAGGCGGACGGCACCACCGCGCCGGACTTCACCGCCGGCGCGGCCGGGTTGAACCATTCGGCCACCGGCCGGCGGCCGAGGAAGCCGGCCAGGCGGGCGGGCGTCCACGGCTCGGTCAATAGGTCGCGGACTTCGACTTCACAGCCAGCGGCCTGCAACAGTCGGATCTGGCGGGTATTGGTGGCACAGCCTGGTTTCCACCAGAAACGGATAGGCACAGTCGTCGTCACGACAGGCTCCTCTCGGTTGCCGCGGGTGTGCGCTCACCCGCGGGGAATGCGAAGGCGCGCGGCCGCGCGCCGGGAATCAGTTACGCACCACCGTACCGGTCGTGGCGTATTCCTCGATGAGATGCAGCGGGATGCCGGTGAGCGAGCCCAGCGGGTTCAGCGGATCGCCGATCTCGTCGACGATGGCCGCCTCGATCGGACAGATCTCGGCGCACTGGGGCTTGTCGTAGTCGCCCAGGCATTCGGTGCACTTGTCCGGATCGATGGTGAAGACGGGGTTGCCGGCGCTGATCGCCTTGTTCGGACAGAGCGGCTCACAGGCGTAACAGCCCACACAGGCTTCAGTGATGTCGAGTGCCATTTGCTGCCTCTCGGATAACTAGGGGAGAACGAAGCCCCGCGGCTCGCGCCGCGGGGATGCGGCGCTCAGGCCGCGGCCTTGGCGGCAGCCGGCTGATCCAGCTTGCCGGCGGCGGCCAGTTCGTCGTACACCGCGCGGATGGCCTCTTCGATCGACTCCATCGCATGCTCGCCGTTGGGCTGGATGCCGGCCTTCTCCAGGTCGGCCCAGGGCTCGAAGCCGATCTTGCTGGCCAGCAGCACTTCCACCCCTTCCAGGCTCTTGATGATCTGGCCGAGCACCGTCTCACCGTCACCACAGGACTCGTCGCCCATGCAGTAGGCGGTGCACTTGCGATGGCCGAGGAAGCGGTGGCCCACGCTATCGACTTCGTACACCAGGAACTCGTGGGCGTGGCCGAAGTGCTCGTTGATCACGCCGCCGCCCTTGCTGGCGATGGCGATGCGGATGGGACGGGTGGCGGGCTTGTCGCCGGCTTCGGCCTCGAACTTGGGCGCTGCCTTGAGGGCGCGCTTCATTTCCAGCTCGGAGGTGATGGCCTGATGCACCTTGGCGCGCTCCACCATGGCGGTGGCGTAATCGACTTCCATCTCGTCGATCTTGTCGAGGGTGAACTCCTCGCCGCGATCCTCGCCCAGTAGGCCGACCGCGTCGGCGCGGCACTGGCGGCAGTGGCGCATCATCGACATGTCGCCGGAGCAGGAATCCTGCAGGGCCTCAAGCTCCAGCGGCGTCGGTTCGCGCTGGCCCATGATGCCGTAGTAGGTGCCGTGCTCGGCTTCGGCGATCAGCGGCATCACGTTGTGCAGGAAGGCGCCCTTGGCCTTGACGATCTTGGAGACTTCCTTCAGGTGCTCGTCATTCACCCCGGGGATCATCACCGAGTTGACCTTCACCAGGATGCCGCGCGAGGTCAGCATCTCCAGGCCCTTCTGCTGCTGCTCGATCAGGATCTTCGCGCCTTCGACGCCGAAAATGCGCTTGTTCTCCCAGAAGATCCACGGGTAGATCTTGGCGCCGATCTCCGGGTCGACCGTGTTGATCGTGATGGTGACGTGGTCGATGTTGTGCTTGGCCAGCTCATCCACGCTCTGCGGCAGCGACAGGCCGTTGGTGGACACGCACAGCTTGATGTCCGGTGCTTCCTCGGACAGGCGGCGGAAAGTCTCGAAGGTGCGCGCCGGGTTGGCGAGGGGGTCTCCGGGTCCGGCGATGCCCAGCACCGTCATCTGCGGAATCGCGGCGGCAACCGCCAGCGTCTTCTTTACCGCCTGCTCCGGGCTCATCACCTCGGACACCACGCCCGGGCGGGATTCGTTGGAGCAGTCGTACTTGCGGTTGCAGTAGTTGCACTGGATGTTACAGGCCGGGGCCACCGCCACATGCATGCGGGCGAAGTAGTGGTGAGCCTCTTCGGAATAACAGGGATGGTCCTGCACTTTGCTGCGGATGTGATCCGGCAGGTGACCCAGCGCGTCGGGCGCGGTGCCACAGCCGCTGGAGCTGCACCCGCCACCCGAGGCTTCGGGCGCGGAGTTGCTGATAACCGGGAGTTCCATTGTCGATCCCCTTTGGCGAAGTCGTACGGGAGGACTTTCGCAAGGGGCGTGCCAGTGTCTCTTTCGCCATCAATCAACTGAAAACAAAGGATTATCCATTTTTCATCAGGCAAAACTTGTCGGCTAGACCACAGCTTTTCGTGTGCGACTCCAAACAAGTCGCAGCCGACAACGTTCGCCGCCGAACGCCCCACCGCCACCCGCCACCACGATCCCCGCGCGCCCCCGCCGGCCGGTGGATTTGCCCGCAGCCCGGGGCGCGCCTAAGATCCCGCCCCAGCGATGCCATGCACCTAGGCGGAAAACATCCGCCCACGCAACGAGCATCGCAGCGCTTCCCTCGCAACACCGCCACCCGGATCGCCATGCCCACGTCCCGTCGCCTGCTCGCCGCCACCGTCACCGCCGCCTTCCTCGCCCTGGCCCAGGGCTGCGCCACCGAAGGCAAGGCCCCGCCCAGCGCAGCATCCGGCAGCGTGACCGACCTCACCGCGCTGGACCCGCTGGCGCTGAACCTGTCCGGCTGCAGCGCCCCGGTGCCGGAGCTGGACCGTGTGGCGATGACGCAAACCCTGGCCGACTATCAGCAACTGTCGGAAGAGGCCCTGAGCATGCGGGCGCAGGCCATCCGCCTGTACCACGACCTGAACGCCAAATCGGAAAACCGCGAAGCCCTGAACGGCCACGACCTGCAACGCCTCAACAGCGGCGCCGCCGCCCTGCTCGCCCAGCGCAAGGCCCTGCTGCAGATAGCGTTCGCCCATGAATGCTGGCTGGATGGCGAGGAAGAGGCGGCCGCCGCCGATGCCCGCGCCGTGCGCCGCGCCGGCATCCTGATGTCGCTGGCCGCCGCCCTCACGCTGTACGACAACTACCTGTCGGCCATCTCGCTCTATCACGACGACACCGCACTGCGGCAGCACCTGAACCGGCGCGACAGCGGCTTCGACATCGACCACAACGAGCTGGACCGCATCACCAGCGCCTTCTCCTCGCCGGCCTACCGCCAGCGGGTGCGCCGCGGCCTGGAGTGGTACGAGCGCAATGCGGCGATGGCGGATACCGACGATATCGAAGGCAGCGCCTACCTGCAGCGCCTGATCGAGCAGAGCCCCTCCTACCAGCTCGTTCGCCGCAGCAGCCCGCTGCAGGAATTCGGCACCCATGTCGGCCTGCTGCGGCTGGCCGCCAACGATGCGCTCACCAGCCTGCGCAGCGAAGGCGTCAATCTCTCCAGCCTGCTGTTCGGCAACACCATAGGCTTGATCGAAACGCGCCGCGGCAAGCTGGACAAACGCCCGGAGGTGCTGGCGCAGGTCGGCCAGCAGCTGCGTGCCGGCGACATCCTGCTGGAGAAAACGCCCTTCCGCCTCACCGACACCTTCATCCCCGGCCACTGGGGCCACGCCGCCATCTGGATAGGCAACGAAGCCGAACTGCGCGAACTCGGCATCTGGGAGCATCCGGTGGTGCAGGCCTACCAGGTGGAGATCCGCGCCGGCCACGGCGTCGTCGAGGCCCTGCGTTCAGGCGTGGAGATGAACCCCATCGCCGCCTTCCTCAACATCGACGACCTCGCGGTGCTGCGCGGCGAACAACTGGGCAAGGCCGAGCGCGCCACCGTCGTGCTGCAGGCGCTGCGCCAGGTCGGCAAGGCCTATGACTTCAACTTCGACGCCGAGACCACCAAGCGGGTGTTCTGCTCCAAGCTGGTCTATCTCGCCTATGGCGACATGCAATGGCCCACCGCCCGGGTGTTCGGCCGCGTCACCATCAGCCCAGACAACATCGCCGCCCGCGCCGTCGGCGACGGCCCGCTCAGTGTCGCCCTGCTCTACCACGACGGCCGTGAAATCACCGACAACCCGCGCGCCCTGCTGGCCCAGCTGACGCGCAGCGGCCCGGAGCGTGTCGCCCGCAGCGAAACCGCCGCGCGCTGAAAGCCAGCGCTTAGAAACCTCCGCGCAGCAGCAGATAGCCGCCCAGCGCCAGCAGCCCCCAGAAGAACAGCCGGCGGAACAGCGCCGGCGCCAGGCGCTGACGCAGGTACTGCCCCAGCATCATCCCGCCCAGCGCCGGAAACAGCGCCAGCAGCGACACACCCGCCTCCTCCGCGCCCATCAGCCCACCGGCGCCCAGGCCCAGCAGCAGCGCCACGGTGGACACGGTGAAGGACACGCCCAGCGCCTCCACCAGTTCCTCCCGCTGCAAACCCAGCCCCTGCAGATAAGGCACCGCCGGCAGCACGAACACCCCGGTGAGCGCACTCACCAACCCAGTCGCCACACCCACCGGCAGCGCCAGCTTCTGCTCCCACGCCGGCTGAACATGCAGATTGCGCCCGGCCAGGCCGATCAGCCCGTACAGCACCAGCGCCAACCCCAGCGCCTTGCCCGCCCAGGGCGTATCCGCGCTGGGCAACCAGGCGATCCCCGCCCAGGTGCCGGCGAAAATGCCGGCGGACAACCAGCGGAAGCGATACAGCGCCGCCCGCGGCGCCGGGCCGGTGGCCAGTTGCAGCACATTGGTCAGCAGCGAGGGCGCGAGCAGGAAGACCACCGCCTGCGAAGGCAGCATCACCAGCCCCAGCAGGCCAACCGCGACCGTCGGCAAACCCAGGCCGATCACGCCCTTCACCAGTCCGGCAAGGACGAAGACGAAGGCGATGAAGCACAGCAGCAGAGGCGAATTGAGTTCCATGGAGCCATCATGCCCGCGCTGCCCGCCGATCCGGAATGCGGAATCGCCGCGGCCAGCCTTCGGCCGGGACGAAGGCTGAACGCCGCCACTCATGGCACCATGCGGCCTTCCCCGCTCCCTGCCACGGAAAAGCCGCCATGCGCTTCGACCTGAGCGACCTCAAGCTCTTCCTCCATGTTCTGGAGGCCGGCAGCATCACCGCCGGCGGCAACCGCGCCCATCTGTCGCTGGCCTCCGCCAGCGCCCGGCTGAAGAACATGGAAGACGCGCTGGGCGTGGCCCTGCTGCTGCGCGACCGCCGCGGCGTGCGGCCGACACCGGCCGGCATCGCCCTCGGCCACCACGCCCGCTGCGTGATACAGCAGATCGAATGCATGCGCGGCGAACTCGGCGAGTACGCCCGCGGCCTCAAGGGTCATGTGCGGCTGCAATGCAACACCGCTGCGCTGAGCGAATTCCTGCCGCAGGCGCTGGCACGCTTCCTCGCCGCCCAACCCAATATCGACATCGACCTGGAAGAACGGCTGAGCCACGAGATCGTGCCGGCGGTGCTGGACGGCAGCGCCGACCTCGGCATCATCTCCGACGCCGCCGACCCCGCCGGGCTGCAGCTCTACCCCTTCCATGATGACCGCCTGGTGGTCGTCACCGGCAAGGCACATCCGCTCGCCGGCCTGCGCCGGGTCGCCTTCGCCGACACCCTGGCGCACGACTTCGTCGGCCTCGCCGGCGACGCCGCGCTCAACGCCTACCTCGCCGGCCACGCCGCCCAGGCCGGCCGGCGGCTGCGCTACCGGGTGCGGCTGCGCAGCTTCGACGCCATCTGCCGCATGGCCGAGAGCGGCGTCGGCATCGCCATCGTGCCGGAGACCTCCGCCCGCCGCTGCCGCCGCGCCATGGCCATACGCTGCGTGCCGCTGAGCGACGCCTGGGCGATGCGCCGGCTTCTGCTGTGCGTGCGGGATGCCAACGCGCTGCCGGCCCACGCACGGCAACTGCTGGACCATCTGCGCGCCGACGGGCCGGGCAAGGCGGGCTGAACCACAGCGCCTATCACCCGCGGAAAACAAAACGGCCCTGCCCCCAAACCGGGAACAGGGCCGCTCAGGGCGCTCGCGCCAGCAGCCAGCCCGGTCTCCCGGGCCAGCCTCCGCTTAGGCTTCCAGCGCCTTCACATGCGTAATGACCTCGGCAATCGCCTGCTGCGCACTGCCGTAGAGCATGCGGCAGTTGTCCTTGTAGAACAGCGCATTCTCGATCCCCGAGTAACCGGCGCCCTTGCCGCGCTTCACCACGATCACGTTCTGCGCCATATCCACGTTCAGGATGGGCATGCCGTAGATCGGGCTGGTCTTGTCGGTGCGCGCCACCGGATTCACCACATCGTTGGCGCCGATCACCAGCGCCACGTCCGCCTGCGGGAAGTCGGCGTTGATCTCTTCCAGGTCGAAGATCTTGTCGTAGGGCACGCCGGCCTCGGCCAGCAACACGTTCATGTGGCCCGGCATGCGGCCGGCCACCGGGTGGATGGCGAAGACGACTTCCACGCCACCTTCCTCCAGCAGCTGCGCCATCTCCCACACCTTGTGCTGGGCGCCAGCCACCGCCATGCCGTAGCCGGGCACGATGACGACCTTGCTGGCGTAGCGCATCACCGAGGCGGCATCGAGCGCGGAGAACTCGCGCATGCTGCCCTCGATGCTCTCGCCGCCACCGGCGGCAGCCCCGCTGATGGGGGTGAAGAGCACGTTGGAGATGGGCCGGTTCATGGCCTTGGCCATGAGCTGGGTGAGCAGCGTCCCGGAGGCGCCGACGACGATGCCGGCGACGATGAGGGCCGGGTTGCCCAGCACATAGCCTTCGAAGCCGACGGCAAGGCCGGTAAAGGCGTTCAGGAGCGAGATCACCACCGGCATGTCGGCGCCGCCGATCGGGCTGGTGAGGATGACGCCCAGCAGCAGGGCGAGGACGAAGAAGGCGATGACGAGGCCGGGCTGCAGGGCGTCGGCGATGACGATCATGCCGCCCAGGACCAGGACCAGCAGGCCCAGCAGCACGTTCACCGCGTTCTGCGCCGGCAGCCGCCAGGCTTTCTTCATGATGCCCTGCAGCTTGGCGAAGGCGATGCAGGAGCCGGAGAAGGCGACCGAGCCGATGAGGGCGCCGAGCACCGCGAGCAGGGTGACGACGGTGCCGTGGATTTCACCGCGGGCGAACTCGAGCGCGGCGATGGCGGCGGCGGCCCCACCGCCCATGCCGTTGTAGATGGCGACCATCTGCGGCATGTCGGTCATCTTGACGGTCTTGCCGCTCCACCAGGCCACCGCGGCGCCAGAGACGATGGCGACGATCATGAGGCCGACGTTGTGCAGGCCGGGGGTGGCGAAGGTGACCAGGGTGGCGAACACCATGGCGATGCCGCCCCAGACGATGCCGCGCCGGGCGGTGACCGGCGAGCTCATGGCTTTGAGGGCGAGGATGAAGACGACGGCGACGGCGAAGTAGGACGCGTCGATGAACCACTTGGCGGTCATTGCGCGCCTCCCTTCTTGGTGTTGCCACTCTTGTTGAACATGGCGAGCATGCGTTCGGTGACGACGTAGCCGCCGGCGGCGTTGGCGGCGCCGAGGAAGACGGCGACGAAGCCGATGGCCAGTTGCAGCGGGCTGTCGGCGTCGGCGTGGCCGAGCACGACCATGGCGCCCACCAGCACGACGCCGTGGACGAAGTTGGAGCCGGACATCAGCGGGGTGTGCAGGATGACCGGCACGCGGGAGATGACTTCATAGCCGGTGAATGCGGCCAGCATGAAGATGTACAGGGCGGTAAAGCCTTCCATGGGGGGCTCCTTACAGGCCGAGGGCGGCTTTGACGCCGGCGTGGCGGACTTCGCCAGCGTGGGTGAGGCAGCTGCCGGCCATGACTTCGTCTTCCCAGTCGAGGGCGAGCGTGCCGTCCTTGATGAAGGGGGAGATGAAGTTGTAGAGGTTCTTGGCGAGCATTTCGGAGGCGTGCACCGGCATGCGGCTGGGAATGTGGGTGGGGCCGATGACGAGCACTTCGCCGATCCAGGTCTTTTCTCCGGCGACGGTGCCTTCGACGTTGCCGCCGCTTTCGGCGGCCATGTCGACGACGACCGCGCCCGGTTTCATGCGCGCGACCATGTCGGCGGTGATGATGCGCGGGGCGCGCTTGCCGGGGATGGCGGCGGTGGTGATGAGGGCGTCGCACTGGGCGACGGCCTTGCCCAGGCGTTCGGCCTGCCGGGCCTTCTCTTCATCGGTGAGTTCGCGGGCGTAGCCACCGGTGCCGGCAGCCGCAACGCCGGTGTCGACGAAGCGCGCGCCCAGGGATTCGATCTGCTCGCGGGTTTCGGGGCGCACGTCATAGGCTTCGACCTGGGCGCCGATACGGCGGGCGGTGGCGATGGCCTGCAGGCCAGCCACGCCGGCGCCGATCACCAGCACCTTGGCCGGGCGGATGGTGCCGGCGGCGTAGGTGAGCATGGGGAAGAACTTGGGGCTGTGGTCGGCAGCGATGAGCGCGCATTCGTAGCCGGACACGGCGGCCTGGCTGGAGAGGATGTCCATGCTCTGGGCGCGCGAGATGCGCGGCAGCAGTTCGAGCGCGAAGGCCGTGATCTGCTTTTGCTGCAGGAGCTTGACGCGCTCGGCGTCCGCCCAGGGTTGCAGCATGCCGACGAGCACGCTGCCCGGTTTCATGGCGGCGAGGGATTCGGCCGGCGGCGGCTGCACGCACAGCACGAGGTCGGCGGCGCTGTAGACGCCGGCGGCATCGGCCGACCAGCTGACATCCGGGAAGGTGTCGTCGGCATAGTGCGCCGGGCGCCCGGCACCGTGCTGCATCTGCAGCGTGACGCCCAGGCTCTGGTATTTCTTCAGCACGTCCGGCACCACAGGCAAGCGACGTTCGCCTGCGAGCGTCTCCGACGCGACTCCTAGCAACAGCGGCATTGAGGAAATCCTCCAACAGGTTTTAAAGGCAAGAAGAGAAGCAAGGAAACCGTGGGGCGGGAGCAAATGTGCCCCCGCAGCAAATTCGCAAGGTCGGCCAAATTACCACCTTTGTTCAATGGTTTTTGCCCCGTGTTTACCCTAATTCCACTTTGCGTAAATAACGGAGGGAAAAGGAATTCCCTCCCGCAAGCAGGGGAAATGACAGTGCCTTGGACGGCCCGTTGAAAGGGGCCGTCCAAGGCGCTCAAGGCGGGGTGAAAAGCCGGAGCGGAATACGGGGCTGGATCAGATCTGGCGCACCTTGATGTTGAGAGTCTGGATGCGGTAGGCGATCTGGCGCGGCGTCATCCCAAGCAGGCGGGCAGCCTTGGCCTGCACCCAGCCGGCCTGCTCCAGCGCGGCGATGACGCGCTCGCGCTCGTCCAGGCCGGGGTCGTCCAGATCCACCGTGCCGCCGCCGCCGCGCAGCGGCGAGACGCGCTCTTCGATGCCGGAGATGAGGATGAGGTCGCGGTCTATGGTGCCGTCCTCGCTCATCACCGCGGCGCGCTCTATGCAGTTCTCCAGTTCGCGCACATTGCCCGGCCAGGCGTGGTGCAGCAGGATGCGCAGCGCGCTGTCGGTGATGGACAACGGCCGACCCTGCATCTGCGACACCTTGTCCACCAGGAAGCGGGCAATTTCGGGAATGTCCTCCACCCGTTCGCGCAGCGCCGGCAGCATGATGGGCATGACGTTGAGGCGGTAGTACAGATCCTCGCGGAACTTGCCGGCCTCCACCTCCAGTTCGAGATCGCGGTTGGTGGCGGCGATCACCCGCACATCCACCTTCAGCGTGCGCGCGCCGCCCACCCGCTCCAGCTCGCCTTCCTGCAGCACCCGCAGCAGCTTGGCCTGGAAGGAGGGCGAGATCTCGCCGATTTCGTCCAGGAACAGGGTGCCGGAATCCGCCATCTCGAAACGGCCCTTGCGCTGGGTGAGCGCGCCGGTGAAGGCGCCCTTCTCATGCCCGAACAGTTCGGACTCGAGCAGGTTCTCCGGCAGCGCCGCGCAGTTGAGCTTGACGAAAGGGCCGGCCGCGCGCGGCGAGTTGTAGTGGATGGCCTGGGCGATCAGCTCCTTGCCGGTACCGGTTTCGCCGCGCACCAGCACGGTGGTGTTCCACTTCGCCACCTGGCGCACCTGCTCGAACACCTGGCGCATGCGTACCGTGTGGCCGACGATGTTGTCGAAGCCGAAGCGGTTGCGCACGGTGCGGCGGAGGTTGTCGCGTTCTTCTGCAATATCGCGGCGTTCTTGCCGCACCTGACAGGAGAGCCTGACCGTCTGGCCAACCAGGTTGGCCACCATCTCGGCGAAATGGGCGTCGTCCTCCAGGCGGTCGCGCGCCGCCTGCGGCGGTTGCAGCGCCAGCACGCCGACGGTTTCGTGGCCGGCGCGTATGGGCACGCCGATGAAGGGCGCCTCGCCGTCGAACAGGCCACGCCGCGACAGGTAGTTGCTGTCGTCCGCCAGCCGCTCCAGCAGCAGCGGGCGGGAGCGCTGCAACACGCTGCCGATCACGCCTTCGCCGGCACGCCAGCGGATGTCCGGGTTGTAGGGCGCTTCCACCCCATGCAGCGCGGAAATGGCCATGGATTCGCCATCCGCCTCCGACAGGGTGACCAGCGCGCGGTTGAAGCCGCACTCCTCGTCCAGCACCCGCAGCACCTCGGACAGTGTCTCGCGCAGCTCCAGCGAGCGCGACAGCACCCGGCTGACGCGGTACAGCGCCTCCAGCGCGGATTCCAGCCAGGCGGCGCGGACGTCGCTCGGTTCCTCCGTACTCATCCGTGGGCCTCCATCTCGGTCGCGGACAAGCTGCGGCTGGGCGGGAAGCTGACGCGCAGGCGGCAGCCGCCGGTGTGGTGGGGGTCGATCTCCAGCACGCCACGGTGGCGGCTGACGATTTCCTGCGCCAGCGACAGGCCGACGCCGCGGCCGGCCGCCCGCACCTGCTTGGTGGAGAAGAAGGGCTCGAAGACCTTGAGCCGCAGCTCTTCAGGAATGCCGGGGCCGGTATCCACGACTTCGACCTCGACCTGGCCTTCCTGCACCGAGGTGCCGAGGCTGATCGCGCGCTCGGTCCAGCCGCGCACGTTCATCGCCTCAACCGAGTTGGTCACCAGTTGCCGGAACAGGGTGCGCAGCGCGGTCGGGTCGCCCTGGATGGAGGGCAGCACATGAGCCGGGTGCCAATCCACGGTGACGCCGGCCGACAGCAGGGCGTCGGTTTCCAGCATCAGCACGTCGCGCAGCACCTCGTTGAGGTTGACCGGCCCGGAGGGCGCTTCCGGCTCCGGCGGCATGGCGGCCTGCAAGGTGTCGATGGCGCGCTCGCCGGCGCGCTGGGCGTCGGACAGGGCGCGCGCCAGCGGATCGCTGCCACCGCTGCCAACGCGGCGGCGCTGCAAGTTGGCGGCGGCGGCGATCAGGTTAACCGGCCCCTGCAGCTGGAAGATGGCGCCGGACAGTGCCTCCCGCAGGCTCTGGTTGAGTTCGCCTTCGGACAGCATGGCGCGCATCGCGGCGAGGCGTAATGCCTCCTGCTGGCGCTTGGACGCACTGATGTCGTGCATCACCAGCAGCAGATAATCCGAACAGCCGCCGCCATAGAAAGCGTCCGGACTGGTGTGGCGCTCCTCGAACCAGGACAGCGAACAGGAGTACCAGCGCGGCTCGCCGCCCACGCGGTCGAAGCGCAGTTCGTGGTTGAGCAGCGCGCGGCGGTGGGCGTAGGCATGGTCGAAGGCTTCGCCCAGGCTCTGGCGCAGCGCGTCCATCACCGCATGCGCCGGCTCGTCCACCTTCATTTCGGCGACGATGCGCTTGTAGGCCGGGTTGTCCAGCACCACATGGCCTTCCACATCCAGCAGCGCGACCGCCACTGGCGCCACCGAGATCACCGATTCGATGAGCTGCTTGTGGTTGGTGAGCTGCTGCGACAGGCGATGCTCTTCGGTGGCATCCCAGTGCATGCCGAGGTAGTTGAGGCGCTGGCCGTCCTCCTCTTCCACGTCCGGCGTCTTCAGCGGCGTCACCGTCAGCTCCGCCACATAGGGCGTGCCGTCGCGGCGGCGGTTGAGCAGCCGGCCGGTCCAGGAGCCGCCCGCCTTCAGCGCGCTCCATAGCTCCTGGTAGACCGCCTTGGGCGTGGATTTGTAGGAGAGCAGCGACTGCCTCTGCCCGACGACCTCCTCGGCGGCATAGCCGGTGATCGCACAGAAGGCCGGGTTCACATACAGGATCTTGGCGTTGGCATCGGTGATCGAAATGGCGATCGCCGACTGCTCGACCGCGTAATGGAATACCGCGTCTGCAAAAACGACCGGTATCTGGGCGGGTGCGGACATGATGATCTCGTGCTATGCGGGCACTAAGGACATAGCAAGCGTTGTGCCAAACATGACAATGGGGCGCACCTGACAGGTGCATCGCTTGCGGCGCACGTAGGCGCGGGAACAGGAAAGGCGTAAACCCGACAATGGCTGCGCCGACAAGGTCTTAGCTGGCATGGGCGCCGGCACGGCGGTTTGTCGCAAAATCGACAATTCCGCCAATAAAGGCGGACTCCGCCATGTTTCCGGCACTTCCTCCGCCTTGCCAGCGAGCCCACGAAAAAGGGCTCCGGACGGCCACCGCGGCCGCTGGAGCCCCAAGGGCTATCCGCTGGCGGCCGACTTACTCGTCGTCGTCATCCGAGGCGCCGTTGCGGCGCGGCACCTCCATCGGGTTGCAGGTGATGGCGCGGTAGATCTCCACCCGGTCGCCGGGGCGCAGGGCTGCGTCCAGCTTCACCAGCTTGCCGAACACGCCGACCTTCTGCGTCGCCAGGTCGATGTTCGGGAACATGTTGAGGATGCCCGACTTCTCGATGGCGGCCTGCACCGTCGCATCGTCCGGCACCTCGATGGAGAGCCAGGTCTGGTTGGTAGGCTCGGAATAGGCAACACCGATCTGCATTTCTTTCTCCAGGACTGCGATGGACTATTTCTTCGCCGGCAGCGCGCTGCCCTTGCGGTTGCGGCCGTACACCCGCGGCTTCACATAGCTGTCGATGATGGGCGTGAGCGAGTTCATCAGCAGCACCGCGAAGGCGACGCCTTCCGGGTAGCCCGCCCAGGTGCGGATCACGTAGGTGAGCACGCCGCAGCCGGCACCGAAGATCAGCTGGCCGCGGAAGGTATTGGGCGAGGTGACGTAGTCGGTGGCGATGAAGAAGGCGCCCAGCATCACGCCGCCGGACAGCACATGGGTGGCCGCGTCCAGGTAGTGGGCCGGATCGACCGCATTGAGGATGGCGGCCGGCACGGCCACACCGACCAGCATGGACACCGGAATGTGCCAGCTGATGACGCGCATGCCCATCATCACGATGCCGCCGGCGGCGATCAGCCAGGCCGCGGTTTCACCCAGGCTGCCGGCGCGGCTGCCGAACCAGGACTGCGCCGGCGCCTCGCCCATCGCATGGACGAGATCCACGCCGCGCGACAGCTCGGTCTTGGCGAAGCCCAGCAGCGAAGCGCTGCTCACCGCGTCCAGGCTGGCCGGAATGCCCTGCAGGGTGATCAGCAGACCGTCGATCGGGCCGGGCGCGCCGGCCGAGAACAGCGGCAGCGGCGACACCCAGGAGGTCATCTGCACCGGGAAGGAGATCAGCAGCGCGACCCGCGCCACCATCGCCGGGTTGAACAGGTTCTGCCCCAGCCCGCCGAAGGCATGCTTACCCAGCAGCATGGCGACCACGCCACCGAACACGCCTATCCACCACGGCGCCCAGGGCGGCAGCGACAGTGCCAGCAGCCAGGCGCTGAGCACGGCAGAGCCGTCGAACAGCACCGGCACCACTGGCCGCTTCAGCAGGCGCAGACAGAAGCCTTCGGCCAGCAGCGCCGAGGCGATGGTGATGGCCCACAGCCACACCGCCGGCCAGCCGTAGAGCCAGAAGCCGAACAGCGTGGCCGGTGCCAACGCCATCATGACGATGGTCATGACGCGCCCGACACTGTTGGAGGTCGTGGTATGTGGCGCAGCGACCGGGATGTCGATGGCGTGACTCATGCTGATGCTTCCTCAGTGTTCTTGGCTGCCGGCGCTTTCGCCTTGGCCTTGGCGGCTTCACGTTCGGCCTTGCGGCGCGCGGCGGCTTCCGCCTTCTCCTTCGCTTCGCGCTCCAGCCGGCCGCTGCGGGCCTCGGTCAGGCGCTTGGCGGCCTCGGAGCGCAGCTTGGTCCGCTCTTCCGCTTCCAGTTCGCCCTTGGCATGGACGAAGTACTGCACCAGCGGGATGTGGGACGGGCAGACGTAGGCACAGCAGCCGCAGGAGATGCAGTCGGTGAGGTTGAACTCCACCGCGTCTTCCAGATGGCCGCTGCGGATGCGCGCCGCCATTTCCAGCGGCAGCAGGCCCATGGGACACGCCTTGGTGCAGCTGCCGCAGCGGATGCAGGGGCCGGCTTCGGGAATCTCGGCTTCCACCGCGTTGAAGGCGAGGATGCCGGAAGCGCCCTTCACCAGCGGCACCTTGCCGTGCTTCAGGTGGGTACCCATCATCGGCCCGCCCAGCACCAGCCGCGCCGGCGCTTCACGCAGGCCGCAGAAGGCGAGGATCTCGTCCACCAGCGTGCCCAGCGGCGCATAGATGTTGCCGGGGTTGGCCACCGCACCGCCGTTGATGGTGACGATGCGCTCCACCAGCGGTTGGCCCAGGCGGATGGCCTTGTGCACCGCGGCGCAGGTGGACACGTTGTGCACCAGCACGCCAACTTCGGCCGCGCGGGCGTTGGCCGGCACTTCCTTGCCGGTCAGGGTTTCGATCAGCTGCTTGTCCGAACCCATCGGGTAGCGCGCCGGCACCGGGCGGATCTTCACGTCCGGGAAGGGCGCGGCGGCCTTGCGCATGGCGGCGATGGCTTCCGGCTTGTTGTCCTCGATGCCGACCAGCGCCTCGGCCGCGCCGATGGCATGCATGACGATGCGCACGCCATCGACGACCTGGTCCGCGAAGTCGCGCATGATGCGGTCGTCGGAAGACAGGTAAGGCTCGCACTCGCCGCCGTTGACGATCAGCGTGCCCACCGCCAGGCGCTTGCCCAGCGAGAACTTCACCGCCGACGGGAAGGTGGCGCCGCCGAGGCCGACGACGCCGGCCGCAGCGGTGCGGCGGGCGATTTCTTCCGGCGCCAGCGAGAAGGGATCAGCCACCGCGTCCAGCTCTATCCACTTGTCGGCGAAGTCGGAATCCACCGTGATGGCGGGGAAATCCAGGCCGGAGGCGTGCGGCGCGGTCACCTCGCCGATCGCCCGCACCACGCCGGACACCGGCGAATGGATGGGCGCGGAGATGTTGCCGCGGGCTTCGGCCAGGATCTGGCCCTTCAGCACCTTCTGGCCGACGGCGACCACCGGACGGGCAGCGCCGCCTACGTGCTGGTGCAGCGGCATGTGGACCTGGGCCGGGGCCGGCAGGAAACGCAGCGCGGCATCCGCCGCCGGGCGCTTGTGGTCGTCCGGGTGAACGCCCCACTGCGGCTTGAAGATCTTTTCGAACAGTCCCATGGCGTTTCTCTCAGGCGACGGCCGGCTTCGGCCAGATCCAGTGCTGCAGCGTGACCGGCATCGGCACCAGGTTCATCGCTTCGGTGGGGCAACGATCCACGCAGGCGCCGCAGCCGGTGCAGGCATCCTGGATGACGTTGTGGATCTGCTTGGCGGCGCCGACGATGGCGTCGGTCGGGCAGGCCTTCAGGCAGCGGCAGCAGCCGATGCAGATTTCCTCGGTGACGCGGGCGAGTTGCGGCCCCTTGTCCTCGACCGCGGACAAGTCGACCGTCACTCCCAGCTTCAGCGCCAGCGCCTCGGCCACCGACTTGCCGCCCGGCGGGCACAGGGTGACCGCCGCCTCGCCGCGCGCCAGCGCCGCGGCCGCCTGGGCACAGCCCACGTAGCCGCACTGGCCGCACTGGGAGCCAGGCAGCATGGCCTGCAGCTCCGCCTCGATCGGGTTTTCCTCGACCGCCAAGTACCGGGACGCAGCCCCAAGGAGCCCGCCCAGCGCCAGGCCCATGACTGTCAGGCTTCCAACCGCCATCAACATGACAAATCTCCTTTTCTCTTAATGCGTACTGATGCCGGAAAAGCCCATGAAGGCCATCGCCAGCAGGCCGGCGGTGATGAAGCCGATGGGCGGGCCGGCGAACAGGCGCGGCACCCCTGCCAGCGCCAGGCGCTCGCGCAGGCCGGCGAACATCACCATGACCAGGCTGTAGCCCACCGAGGAGGCGAAGGCGAACAGCGTGGCTTCGAGGAAGCCCATGCGCTCTTCCACCAGCAGCAGGGCGACGCCCAGCACCGCGCAGTTGGTCGTGATCAGCGGCAGGTAGATACCCAGCATCTGGAACAGGCTGGGCGAAACCTTGCGGATGGTCATCTCGGTGAATTGCACCGCGCTGGCGATGACCAGGATGAAGGTGGTGATGCGCAGGAAGTTGAGGTCGTAGGCGTCCAGCAGGTAGCGCTGCACCGCCCAGTCGGCCATGGACGACACGGTGATCACGAAGGTGGTCGCCAGGCCCATGCCGGCCGCAGTGTCGATGCGGGTCGTGACCCCCATGAAGGAACAGAGGCCGAGGAAGCGGGCCAGGATCACGTTATTGACCAGGGCGGCCCCGATCATCATCAGTGCGTACTCTTTCATGCTCAGCAACCTCAACCGTTACAGGACTCGTCGGGACGTGCCCGACGGAGAAAACGCGGGGCCAGCTCGCCGCGGCCGGCCAGCCAGGTGGCGCCGATGCGCGCCAGGATCAATCCGCCGAACAGGCCAGTGACCATGGCGATCAGCGTGGTAGCGTCGTCGCCATAGCTGGCCTGGGCGAAGATGGCGGCGCCGAAGGCGGCCAGCAGCGGAATGGCGTAGGCGATCAGCGAAGCCTTGATCAGCGCCCTGTCATTCACGCCGACCACTACCCGCTCGCCCACCGCCAGCCCCTGGCCGCGGTTATCCATCGGGAAGCGCCGCGCCGCGATGCGGTTGGCGATGCTGCCGATGCCGGGCTTGGAAGAGGAGGACGAGGTGCCGCAGGAGGCGGAGGCCGAGCAGCCACCGCAGCTGGTGGTCTGCTCCGGCTCCAGCCAGGCGATCTCGCCCTGCACCGCCACGACCCTGGCGATGCCTTCCACCGTGTGTGCGGCCGAGGTATCCATGATCGGCTCCAGGCAGATCGAATCAGGCGGCCGCATGAGCGCCGGCCATCTTGATTTCCTTGCCTGCACGCAGGTCCAGGATGCGCTTGCCCACCACCACCAGGCCGGTGACCAGGAAGCCGCCCGGCGGCAGCACCATCATCAGCACGTTGGTTTCGGCCGGCAGCAGGTGCAGCTCGATGACCTTGAAGGCGGGGCCGAGCAGCAGGGAGGCGTCGGCGAACAGGGTGCCGGCGCCGATGATTTCCCGGATGGCGCCAATCACCGTCAGTGCCAGGGTGAAGCCCAGGCCCATGAACAGGCCGTCGAGGAAGGACGGCAGCGGCGCCGACTTGGCGGCGAAGGCTTCCAGCCGCGCCAGCGGCAGGCAGTTGGACACGATCAGCGGAATGAACAGGCCCAGCACCTTGTAGAGCTCGTGCATCCAGGCGTTCATCGTCAGGTCCACCAGCGTCACCATGGCGGCGACGATGAGGATGTAGACCGGAATGCGCACTTCCTGGGTGATCTGGTTGCGGAACACCGCCACCAGGAAGCTGGAGGCGGCCATCACCACCGCAGTGGCCACGCCCATGCCGAAGCCGTTGGTGGCGCTGGTCGTCATCGCCATGGTCGGACACATGCCCAGCAGCATGCTGAGCACGCCGTTGTTGTCCCACAGGCCGTCCTTGGCAATGGTTTTGTATTCAGAACTGGAACTCATGTCAGTCGATCTCCATCAGGACGGCCTTGTTGGCGGCAAAGAAATCAAGGCCGCCATGGATGGCGCGGACAACGCCGCGGGGAGTGATGGTCGCGCCGGCGAACTGGTCGAACTGGCCGCCGTCCTTCTTCACCTTCCAGCGCTCCGCCGGCGGGTTGCCCAGCGACAGGCCGTTGAAGGCGAGAATCCAGTCGCCTTTCTTGACCTCGATCTTGTCGCCCAGGCCCGGGGTTTCCTTGTGGGCGAGCACGCGCACGCCGAGCACGCGCCCCTCGGCATCCACGCCCATCATCAGCTTCATCACGCCGGCATAGCCGGTACCGAAGATCTGGTAGGCGACGGCGACGACCTTGCCGTTCATGCGGGCACGGTAAATGGTGATTTCGCGGCCTTCGGCATCCTTCATCACCATCGTGTCGGTGACCGGCACGTTGTCGTGGATGTTGGCCGGCAGCACCTGGGTGAGGGAGTTCTGCTGATCCTCCAGCGCGCGCTGGGCGATGTCGCCGGCGGTCACCTGGTCGGTCACCGCCAGCAGGGCACCGAAGCCCAGGCAGAAGGCACCGAGGATGAAGCCGTGGGTGAGGGATTTGGCGTTCATGCGAGCGCCCCCTTCCGGCTACAGGAGCGGCGCGGGAATGCGATGCTGCTAGGAATGAAAAAGCGGTTCATGGCTGGCCTGCTCATACGTTTGCAGGCTGTTCAGCAGAATCCATGCCACGCACAAGGGATTTCGCCCAATGCCCGCAGCAGCACGGCCCGATCACGGCCAGAGGCCAGTGCAGGCGCGGGTTGACGGTTTTCGTTAAGGTTTCATGGATGTCGCAAATCCCACAAAAAAAACCGTCTCATCCGACAACCACCACCCGACGCTCATAAACCCTGCAAAACGGGCCTGCCGCCACTCCGCAAACCGGACGAAGGCCACGCCGGCAACGCCCGGCACAGCCGCCGCATGCAGGAGGCGCCAGGGAACTGCGGTAAGCTCGGCGGCTTCGACGCCCCGTCGCCATTCTCAGCGCATGCCTTCCGAGTTCGACCTGATACGCCGCCACTTCACCCGCGCCGCGGTGCACACCGACCTCGCCGTTGGTGACGACGCCGCGCTGCTGCGGCCGCGCGCCGGCATGCAGCTGGCAGTGTCGACGGACATGCTGGTGGCGGGTACCCACTTCTTCCCGGATACCGACGCCAACGCGCTCGGCTGGAAGACACTGGCGGTGAACGTTTCCGACATCGCCGCCATGGGCGCAGAACCACGCTGGGCAACACTGGCGCTGGCGCTGCCCGCGGCCGAGGAGGACTGGCTGGCGGCCTTCGCTGATGGCTTCTTCGCCTGTGCGCTGCGCTACGGCGTGGACCTCATCGGCGGCGACACCACCCGCGGCCCGCTGACGCTCAGCGTCACCATCGCCGGCGAGCTGCCGGCCGGCACAGCCATCACCCGCGCCGGCGCCACGCCAGGGGACGACATCTGGATCTCCGGCCAGCCCGGCCTCGCCGCCCTCGGCCTCGCCGAATTGCGTGGCCAGCTGACACTGCCCGGTAGCTGCCGCGACCGCTGCCTGAACGCGCTGCACCGGCCGGTGCCGCGCGTCGAACTCGGCCTGGCGCTGCACGGCATCGCCAGCGCGATGCTGGATGTGTCCGACGGCCTGCTCGGCGATCTCGGCCACATCCTTGAACTTTCCGATGTCGGCGCCCTGCTGGAACTCGACGCCCTGCCGCTCGACCCGCTGACGCAGCACGGCATCGACCCGGTGCTCGCCCGCCGCAGCCTGCTGGCCGGCGGCGACGACTATGAATTGCTGTTCACCGCGCCGCCGGCCCAGCGCGACGCCCTCGCCGCCCTGTCGGAGCATCTTGCCCTGCCCCTGAGCCGTATCGGCGCCGTGACCGCGACGCCGGGCGAACTGCTGCTGCGCGAGAACGACGGCCGCCTCATCCCGCCGCTACTCGGCGGCTACGATCACTTCGCCTGAGCCGGCCGCGCCCTCACCGCCCGCCGCCTCCCAAACAACAATTCCATCGCGAGCCCAGATGCGCCCTACCGTCCGCCTGCTGTTCAGCCATCCCGCCCACTTCATCTCGCTGGGCTTCGGCTCCGGCCTCGCCCCCAAGGCGCCCGGCACCTTCGGCACCCTGCTGGCCTGGCTGCTGTACCCGCTGCTGCGCACGCCGGTGTCGGAATTCGTCTTCCTCGCCCTGCTCGCCAGCCTGTTCGTCGCCGGCATCATCGCCGCCGACCGCACCGGCCGCGCGCTGGGCGTGCCGGACCACGGCGCCATCGTCTGGGACGAGATGGTCGCCACCTGGCTGGTGCTGCTGTTCGCACCCAAGACGCTGCTGTGGCAGGCGGTGGCGGTGGCGCTGTTCCGCTTCTTCGACATCGTCAAGCCGCCGCCCGTCCGCTGGGCGGACCGCAGCTTCAAGGGCGGCTTCGGCGTGATGCTGGACGACCTCTTCGCCGCCGGCTACACCGTGCTGGCGCTGGCGGTGCTGGTGCATTTCTTCGGCTGATAGGCAGACGATGGACAAGGAACTCGAAGCGCTCTCCCGCCAGGTCGGCGAGGCGCTGGCGCGGCGCGGCTGGATGCTTGCCACCGCAGAATCCTGCACCGGTGGCTGGATCGCCGAAGTCGTCACCGCCACCGCAGGCAGTTCCAGCTGGTTCGACCGCGGCTTCGTCACCTACTCCAACGCCGCCAAGCAGGACATGCTGGGTGTGGCCACCGCCACGCTGCACGGCCAGGGCGCCGTCAGCGAGGCCACCGTGCTGGAAATGGCCGCCGGCGCCCTCCTCCGCAGCACCGCCGCCATCACCGTGGCGGTGTCCGGCATCGCCGGCCCGGGCGGCGCCACGCCGGGCAAGCCGGTGGGCACCATCTGCCTCGCCTGGGCCTGCGCGGACGGCCGCCGCCACGCCGAAACCCGGCAGTTCGCCGGAGACCGCGAAGGGGTGCGGCGCAGCACCGTAATCCATGCCCTGCAAGGGGTGATCCGGCTCGCCGAAGCCACGCCATAACCGGCAACAACCCTGCAATCTCTGTGCCATAATCGCCGCTTCACTCAGGAAGGACAGCTCATGGACGACAACAAGGCCAAGGCGCTTGCCGCCGCGCTCTCGCAGATCGAGAAGCAGTTCGGCAAGGGCTCGATCATGCGGATGGGCGACGGCAACGTCGAGAAGGACATCCAGACGGTCTCCACCGGCTCGCTGGGCCTCGACATCGCCCTCGGCCTCGGTGGCCTGCCGCGCGGCCGCGTGGTCGAAATCTACGGCCCGGAATCTTCCGGCAAGACCACGCTGACGCTGCAAGTCATCGCCGAAATGCAGAAGCTGGGCGGCACCGCGGCCTTCATCGACGCCGAGCACGCGCTGGACGTGGGCTACGCCGAGAAGCTGGGCGTGAACATCACCGACCTGCTGATCTCCCAGCCGGATACCGGCGAACAGGCACTGGAAATCGCCGACATGCTGGTGCGCTCCGGCGGCGTGGACATCGTCGTCATCGACTCGGTCGCGGCACTGACGCCCAAGGCGGAAATCGAGGGCGAGATGGGCGACCAGCTCCCCGGCCTGCAGGCCCGCCTGATGAGCCAGGCGCTGCGCAAGCTCACCGCCAACATCAAGCGCACCAACACCCTGGTCATCTTCATCAACCAGATCCGGATGAAGATCGGCGTGATGTTCGGCAACCCGGAAACCACCACCGGCGGCAACGCGCTCAAGTTCTACGCCTCCGTCCGCCTGGACATCCGCCGCACCGGCGCGATCAAGAAGGGCGACGAAGTCGTCGGCTCCGAAACCCGCGTCAAGGTCGTCAAGAACAAGGTCTCTCCCCCGTTCAAGGAAGCCCACTTCGACATCCTGTACGGAGAAGGCGTGTCGCGCGAAGGCGAGATCATCGACCTCGGCGTGGATCGCAAGATCGTGGACAAGTCCGGCGCCTGGTACGCCTACAACGGCGACAAGATCGGCCAGGGCAAGGACAACGCCCGCGAGTTCCTGCGCAACAACCCGGCGCTGGCCCGCGAGATCGAAAACAAGGTGCGCGGCGCGCTCGGACTGAAGGATCTGCCGGCCGCGGGCGAACAGCCCACCGCCGCGGAAGCCTGATCCGGCGCCTCTTCCGGCCATGGGCGAGCACAGCCTGCGCGAACGCGCGATCCGGCATCTGGCGCGGCGGGATCATTCCCGTGCCGAACTGGCGCGCAAGCTGGCCGCCCACGCTCCGGCCGAAGAGGTGGACGCCGTGCTGGACCGCATGATCGAACTCGGGCTGCTGTCCGACCAACGCTACGCAGAAGCCTGGGTCCGCGCCAAGGCGACACGCTACGGCGCCACCCGACTGCGCAGCGAACTCGCCCGCCGCGGCCTGGACCGCGACACGATAGACGAAGCCCTCGCCGCCGAATGCCCGGATGGTGACGGCGACACCGAACTCGAACGGGCAAGGACGATCTGGCGCGGACGCTATGCCGCCGCGCCGGCGGACGCCCGCGAATGGGCCAGGCAGGCGCGCTTCCTGCATGGCCGCGGCTTCTCCACCGAAGTCATCCGCAAACTGCTGAAAGAAAACCACGATGAGCCTGCTTAAAGTCTCCGGGCTGCAGAAACGCTACAAAGCCCGCACCGTGGTGCACGACGTCGGCTTCGAAGTCGGCTCCGGCGAGGTCGTCGGCCTGCTCGGCCCCAACGGTGCCGGCAAGACCACCTGCTTCTATATGATCGTCGGCCTCGTCCGCGCCGACGGCGGCGAGATATCCCTCGACACCGCCCGCCTCACCCACCTGCCCATCCACGAGCGCGCCCGCCTCGGCCTCTCTTACCTGCCGCAGGAAATGAGCGTGTTCCGCAAGCTCACCGTCGCCGAGAACATCCGCGCGGTACTGGAGCTGCAGGGCCTGGGCAGCGAGCGCATCGCCGAGCGCCTAGAGGAACTGCTGGAAGAGCTGGGCATCGCACATCTGCGGGACAACACCGCAGTCTCCCTGTCCGGCGGCGAGCGCCGCCGCTGCGAGATCGCCCGCGCACTGGCTACCGACCCGCGGCTGATCCTGCTGGACGAACCCTTCGCCGGCGTCGATCCGATCGCGGTGCTGGACATCCAGAAGACCATCCGCTTCCTGAAGGAGCGGGGCATCGGCGTCCTCATCACCGATCACAACGTGCGCGAAACCCTCGGCATCTGCGACCGCGCCTACATCATCAGCGAGGGCCGCGTGCTCGCCAGTGGTCGCCCCGCCGAGATCATCGACAACGAGAAGGTCCGCCAGGTCTACCTCGGCGAACACTTCCGCCTCTGATCCGCCGACGCGCCAGCCATGAAGCCCACACTCCAGCTCAAGCTCTCGCAGCACCTGACGCTCACGCCCCAGCTGCAGCAATCGATCAAGCTGCTGCAACTGTCCACGCTGGAACTGAACCAGGAAATCGAACGCTTCCTGCTCGAAAACCCGATGCTGGAGCGCGAGGAAAACGACGGCCCGGATTTTTCGCCGCCGCCGGGCACCACCAGTACCACCTCCACCAGCAGTTCGGAGAGCAACGAGAGTGCCCCCGAAGGCGAAAGCCGGGCCGAGTCCGAGCCCGCCAGCTTCGAGGAAGGCATGGACTGGTCCGGCACCGGTGGCAGCGGAAGCGGCAACCGGGACGATGACGACGACGTCGACTTCCAGGAATTCCAGGCCGCCGGCACCTCGCTCCGCGACCACCTGGACCAGCAGGTCGCGCTCTCTCCTCTATCCGACCGCGACCGCGCGCTGGTGCGCTTCCTGATCGAGGCGCTGGACGACGACGGCTATCTCCACCAGGAGCTGGAAGAGCTGCTGGAGCTGCTGCCGCCGGAGCTGGAAGTCGAGCTGGACGACCTCACCATCGCCCTGCGCCACGTGCAGAACCTGGAGCCGGCCGGCATCGGCGCCCGCACGCCCAAGGAATGTCTCAGCCTGCAGTTGCGGGCGATGCCGCCCAGCGCCACCCGCGACCTCGCCCGCCAGATCGTCGACGAACACCTGGAACTGCTGGCCGAGCGCAACTTCGTCCGTCTGAAAAAACTCACCGGCTGTGACGACGACGGCCTGCGCGCCGCCCATGCGCTCATCTGCAGCCTGGACCCGCACCCCGGCGCCCGCCACTCCACCGAGGAAACCCGCTACGTGCTGCCGGACGTGGTGGTGCGCAAGCTGCGCGGCCGGTGGACGGTGAGCCTCAACCCGGAAGCGATGCCGCGCCTGCGCATCAACCAGCTCTATGCGAGCATCCTGCAGCAGAACCGCGGCCAGGGCGGCGGCCTCTCCAGCCAGCTGCAGGAGGCGCGGTGGCTGATCAAGAACGTGCAGCAGCGCTTCGACACCATCCTGCGCGTCTCCCAGGCCATCGTTGACCAGCAAAGGCAGTTCTTCGATCATGGGGAGGTGGCAATGCGGCCACTCACGCTCCGGGAGATCGCAGACCAGCTCGAGCTTCATGAATCCACCGTCTCGCGCGTGACCACGCAGAAGTTCATGGCCACGCCGCGCGGAGTGTTCGAACTAAAGTATTTCTTCGGCAGTCACGTCGCCACCGATACCGGCGGAGCGGCGTCCTCCACAGCGATCCGTGCGCTGATCCGCCAGCTGGTGGACGCCGAAGACAGAAAGAAGCCCCTGTCCGACGCCAAGATTGCCGAGTTGTTGGGCCAGCAGGGTATCGTCGTCGCACGGCGGACCATCGCCAAGTACCGCGAATCGCTCAATATCCCGCCGGTCAGCCTGCGCAAAACGATCTGAAAGACGATCTGCAATAAGAAGAGGAGTCATCATGAACTTGAACATCACCGGGCATCACGTCGAAGTCACGCAAAGCATCCGCGAATATGTGACCACCAAGCTGGACAAGGTGATCCGCCACTTCGACAACGTCACCAGCGTCAGCGTGATCCTGTCTGTGGAGAAGCTGAAGCAGAAGGCGGAAGTGACGGTGCATGTACGCGGCAAGGATCTCTTCGTGGAAAGCGAGGAATCCGACCTGTACGCCGCCATCGACGGGATGATCGACAAGCTCGATCGCCAGATCCTGAAGCACAAGCAGAAGAGCGCCGATCACGACCGTGAAGCGCTGAAGCATCAAAGCCCGGAAGCGTGAGCTTTTCCTTAGGGCTTTAGGTCTAGGGTGTGGTTATAATTCGCGCGTTTTCAAGAGACGCCTGCACCGCGCCCCGGACCTACAGACCGCTTTCCGCGGCGCCTGCGGTACCGGCGCCGCGCAGCAAGCTCCACAGCGCATGAGCCTGATCGCCCAACTCCTCCCGATTTCGAACGTGGTGGTAGACCTCGACGCCAGCAGCAAGAAGCGGGTGTTCGAACAAGCCGGCCTGCTGTTCGAGAACCACCAAGGCATCGCCCGCAGCACGGTGTTCGACAGCCTGTTCTCGCGCGAGCGGCTGGGCTCCACCGGGCTGGGCCAGGGCATTGCGATCCCCCACGGACGCATCAAGGGCCTGAAAGACGCCTGTGGCGCCTTCCTGCGGCTGGCCAACCCGGTCCAGTTCGATGCGCCGGACGGTCGCCCGGTCAATCTGTTGTTCGTCCTGCTGGTTCCCGAGCAGGCCAACGAAACCCATCTCCAGTTGCTCTCCGAACTGGCGCAGATGTTCAGCGATCGCAGCTTCCGTGAAGCCCTGCTGGGCGCGCCGGATGCCACGGCCATCCACTCACTGTTCGCCAACTGGGGCTCCGATGCGGCAGACGAACGTCGCGCGGCTGTATGAGGATCATCGCGAACGCCTGCAGCTGAGCTACGTCAGCGGCAATCTCGACGCAGTCCTCTCGGTCACCGAGGAAAGAATCTGGCCCGCCGATCTGGTCGGCCACCTCAACCTGATCCACCCTACCCGCCTGCAGGTGCTGGGCAACGCCGAACTGGCCTGGGCCCGCCGGCAGTCGCGGGAAAAAGTTGCCCACCATCTGGGCGACATCCTCTCCGCTCGACCTCCCGCCATCATCCTAGCCGACGGCTGCGAACTGCCCGCGATGGTACGCAGCGTCTGCGAAGCAGCCAACGTCGCGCTGTTCACCACCACCCATCCGGCCGCCAGCGTCATCGACCAGTTACGCCTCTACCTGTCGCGCCAGCTCGCCGACAAGCTGTCGCTGCACGGCGTATTCATGGATGTGCTCGGTCTGGGCGTGTTCATCACCGGCAACTCCGGTGCGGGCAAATCCGAACTGGCGCTGGAGTTGATCTCCCGCGGCCACGGCCTGGTGGCGGACGACATCGTCGAGTTCTCCCGCATCGCCCCCACCGTGCTGGAAGGCCGTTGCCCGGAGCTGCTGCAGGATTTCATCGAGGTCCGCGGCCTCGGCATCCTCAACATCCGCACCATCTTCGGCGAGACCGCCTGCCGGCGGAAAATGCGCCTGCGCCTGGTGTGCCACCTGGAACGGCGCCAGCCAGGGCAGGATGACCCTTCCCGCCTGCCGGTGCAGCAGGAAGGCCAGGACATACTCGGCGTGCGCATTCCCCGCGTGGTGCTGCCGGTTGCCGCCGGCCGCAACCTCGCGGTGCTGCTGGAGGCGGCGGTGCGCTCCACCATCCTGCAGCTGCGCGGCATCGACTCCACCCAGGATTTCATCGACCGCCAGGCCCGCCTGCTCGCCGGCGAGCAGTAACACCGCGGGCGTGACCGGGCCGGCTTGCCGCGGCGGCGGCTCGGCTGCTAACCTCGTTCTCTTTGCCGCCGAAAGCCCATCATGACCGCCGCCAGCCCGGACTACCTGGAGCGCATCCTCAATGCCCAGGTGTACGACGTCGCAGAAGAGACTCCGCTAGACCTCGCCGCCAACCTTTCCGCCCGGATACGCAACCGCATCTATCTCAAGCGCGAGGACATGCAACCGGTGTTCAGCTTCAAGCTGCGCGGTGCGTACAACAAGATGGCCAAGCTGTCCCCAGCGGCCCTGCAGCGCGGCGTGATCTGTGCATCCGCCGGCAACCACGCCCAGGGCGTAGCCTTGTCGGCGCAGCGCCTGGGGGCTCGCGCAGTCATCGTCATGCCCAGCACCACGCCACAGATCAAGATAGACGCGGTACGTGCGCGCGGTGGTGAAGTCGTGCTGGCCGGAGAGTCCTATTCCGACGCCTACGCCCATGCGCTGGAGCTGGAAAAGACCGAGAAGCTCACTTTCGTCCATCCCTACGACGATCCGGACGTGATCGCCGGTCAGGGCACCATCGCGGTCGAGATCCTGCGCGCCCATCCCAAGCCCATCCACGCCATCTTCTGTGCAGTCGGCGGCGGCGGCCTGATCTCCGGCATCGCCGCCTACGTCAAGCGCCTGCGGCCGGAAACCCGGGTGATCGGCGTGGAAACGGTGGACGCTGATGCCATGACCCGCTCGCTCGCCAGCGGCCAGCGGGTGGCGCTGGAGCAGGTCGGACTGTTCGCCGACGGCACCGCGGTAAAGCAGGTCGGCGAGGAAACCTTCCGCCTGTGCCAGCAGTATGTGGACGAGATGATCCTAGTGGACAACGACGCCATCTGCGCCGCCATCAAGGATGTCTTCGAGGACACCCGCTCCATCCTCGAACCCTCCGGCGCCCTCGCGCTGGCCGGCGCCAAGGAGTACGCCAAGCGCCATCAGCTGGTGGATCGCAGCCTGGTGGCCGTCGCCTCCGGCGCCAACATGAACTTCGACCGCCTGCGCTTCGTCGCCGAGCGGGCGGAGGTCGGCGAGCAGCGCGAGGCGGTGCTCGCGGTCACCATCCCGGAGCAGCCGGGCTCCTTCCGCCGCTTCATCGGCACCCTGGGCAACCGCAACATCACCGAATTCAACTACCGCTACGCCGATCCACAGCGTGCGCACATCTTCGTTGGCGTCACGGTCAATGCCCGCGACGAAGTCGCCCAGCTCATCGCCACGCTGGCCGAGCACGACCTGCACGCGATAGACCTCACCGACGACGAACTGGCCAAGTCCCACGTCCGTTACATGGTCGGCGGCCGCTCGCCACAGGCGGACAACGAGTTGCTCTACCGCTTCACCTTCCCGGAGCGGCCAGGCGCGCTGATGAACTTCCTCACCAACCTGCGTTCGGACTGGAACATCAGCCTGTTCCACTACCGCAACCACGGCGCCGACTTCGGCCGGGTGCTTGTCGGCATGCAGGTTCCTCCGGCCGACAAGCAGGCCTTCGAGGAATTCCTGCAACGCCTGGGCTATGAGTACAGCGCGGAAACCGACAGCCCCGCCTATAAGCTTTTCCTATCCTGAGTAAATCCTCTTGGCATTGAGGGGCGTTCTGCGGCAATCTGCCGACGAACGCCCCGCGCGCGATACCGCGCGGCGGGGAAGCGGTTGAATAACTAAGCCGTTTGTATTAGAACGGCAAAAGTTGCGGCAAATTCGCCTTCCCGATATCCAGAAGCCTGACTTTGCGGATGCGGTCCATGATCGCGATAGCGGGCTTCGTATTACTTCCAGGCTAAGCCATGCTCCGCCTTGCCCGCCTGCTGACGTACTTCCTGTGCGCGTTCGGTCTGACGAACGCCATAGCAAACGATGCGACACCCAGCCGCCTCGACCGCATTACGGCCGAGCACAAACTGCGTGTGTGCATCTGGCCGGACTACTACGGCATCTCCTACCGCGCGCCCGGCAGCCAGGAACTGGTCGGCCTGGATGTGGACCTGGCCAAGGAGCTCGGCAAGGAGCTGGATGCCGAGGTCGTGTTCGTCGACAGCAGCTTCTCCCGCCTGATCCAGGACGTGCTCGGCAACCGCTGCGACATCGCCACCTTCGCCATCGGCATCACCAATCAACGCGCAGAGAAGCTGCGCTTCACCGCACCTCATCTGGCAAGCGACATCTACGCCATCACCACCCAGGACAATCCGCGCATCCGCAGCTGGGACGACATCGACCAGCCGGGCGTGACCGTCGCGGTTGCCCGCGGCACGCTGCATGAGATGGTGATGCGGGACAAGCTACGCCACGCCAAGCTCGCGGTGCTCTCCTCCCCCCACGCCCGCGAACAGGAAGTCGCGGCCGGCCGCGCCGACGTGTTCATGACCGACTATCCCTACAGCCGCTGGATGCTCACCACCTCCAACTGGGCGCGCCTGGTTTCGCCCTCCGGCACCTACCATGTCACCCCCTATGCCTGGGCGTTGGCGCCGGGTGACGAGCGCTGGCAGAAACGGGTGGATGCCTTCATCGCCGCGGTAAAGCGCGACGGCCGCCTGCAGGAAAGCGCGCGCCGCCATGGGCTGGAGCCCATCGCCGTCACCCGCTGATGGTTTTCCAGGCGGCCCGGACAGGCCGCCCGATGCAAACTAGGCCCGCGGGCCGCAAGGAGAGGCGCCCGCCTCGGTCACCAGCCAGTCCATCGGCAGGTCATGCGCCTGCGGAAATACCGACTCCACCCGCCCCAGTTCGAAGCCGATGCCGATCGCCGTCACCTGCCTCTCCGCCAGCGTGCGATCGAAGTAGCCTCCGCCGTAGCCCAGCCGGTAGCCCGCCGCGTCGAAGGCATTCAGCGGCACCAGCAGCACCGCCGGCTCCAGTTCCTCGCCGCTGGCCGGCACCGGGATGCCGTGGCGGTCCGGCACCATGGCGCAATCCGGTGTCCACCTGCGGAACGTCAGCGGCGTTGCTTTGTCCAGGACCACGGGCAACGACGCCCGACGCCCGGCATCAGCCGCCAGCCAGCGCCCCGCCCAGGCCCGCAGATCCGGCTCCGCCCGGTACGGCCAGCAGTAGGCCAGGCTCTCCGGCGCCAGGCGCGCGAGCAATCCATCCAGATGCGATTCGATGCGAGCGGTAAGCCCGGCCCGAAGCTCAACCGCCAGGGCTTCCCGCGCGGCCAGGGCCTGCTCGCGCAGGCTGCGGCGGAGCGCGTCGACACCGGTGGGCGGCGGGAACGGTGCGGCGGTCATGTGGTAAGGTCGGCAGCGCAGAACGAGGGATGGTAAGGGATGAAAAAGGGTTTGTGGGGAGGCGCGGTGGCAGCGCTGTTGCTGACACTGTCGGGCTGTGCGACCGGGCAGGTGGACGACAGCCGCATCATCGCCGCGCGTGAGGCGGTACGCAGCGGAGACCGCAATACCCTGGAGCGCCTCGCCGACCAGCGTGGCGGCCACGTCCTCGAACCCTATGTGCGCTACTGGCTGCTGTTCAACAAGCTGGCACGCCCCGAGCCGCCACCGGCAACCGAACTCTCCGAATTCCTCGTCGAACAGGCCGGCAGTATGCTGGCCGACCGCCTGCGCGGCGACTGGGTGCGCCGCCTGGCCAAGGACGGCGACTGGCGCGGCGTGGTCCAGCTCTACCCGGATATCCTCGCGCCCGACCAGGAACTGCGCTGCCTGGGCTGGACCGGCCGCATGATGACCGGCGACCGCAGCGCCCTCGCCGAAGTCGCCCTGCAGTGGCTGGACCTGGTGGAGAGCCACACAGCCTGCGAGCCGGTGCTGCTCGCCACCGTCACCGCCGGCCAGGTCGGGCCGGAGGACGTCTGGTGGCGCATCCGCCGCCAGGTGGAAGGCCGCAACCCGGCCAACGCAAAGTTGACGCTGCCCTGGCTGCCGGCCGGCACGGCGCCCAACCCGGCCGCCTTCGATCAAGCCATCCGCAGCCCCGCCCAGTACCTGGACCGCCTGCCGCCCAACTTCGCCGTCAACCGCGCTGGCCGCGAACTGGCGCTGGCCGCGCTGGTGCGCCTGTCGCGCGAGGACGTACGCGCTGCCGAAGGCCGGCTGGTCCGCATCCAGGACAGGCTGGACGCCGAGGAACGCGGCTACGCCTGGGCCAACCTCGCCCTGCGTGCCGCCCTCGGCCAGTTGCCGGAAGCGCCCGCCTGGTACCGCGCCGCCGGCAGCACGCCGCTGAGCGCGGAGCAGCGCGCCTGGCGGGTACGCAGCGCCTTGCGGGTAGGCAACTGGGCGGCGGTGGAAGAGGCCATCGCCCAACTGCCGGTGAATGAGCAGACCGACCCGGAATGGATCTACTGGCGCGGCCGCGCGCTGGCTGCCCGCGGGCGCGAGGCCGAAGCGGATGCGCTGTACGCCCGCATCGCCGGCGAGCCGCATTTCTACGGCATCCTCGCCGCCGAGGAGCGGGGCCAGCTGTTCGCGCCGCCGGTACGCAGCGGCACCATCACACCGGAGCAGCTACGCCAGGCCGAGGACGACCCCGGCCTGCGCCGGGCGCTGGCGCTGTTCCGCATCGACATGCGCACCGAGGGCACCCGAGAGTGGAACTGGGCGCTGCGCAACCAGGAAGACGGCTTCATCCTTGCCGCCTCCCGGCTGGCGCTGAAGAACGACATCTACGACCGCGCCATCAACACCGCCGAGCGCGCCGACCCGCGCGGCAACTTCGACCTGCGCTTCCTCACGCCCTACCGCCAACTGATCGAGCCGCAGGTGCTCAACCAGGGCCTGGACATCAGCTGGGTATATGGCCTGATGCGGCAGGAGAGCCGCTTCGTCGTGCCGGCGCGCTCCAGCTCCGGCGCCCAGGGCTTGATGCAGGTGATGCCGGCCACCGGCAAGTGGGTGGCCGGCAAGATCGGCATGACCGGCTACAGCCCGACCATGCTGTCCGAGCCCAACACCAACGTCCGCCTCGGCACCAGCTACATGCGGCTGATCCTGGAAGACCTGGACAACCACCCGGTGCTGGCCAGCGCCGGCTACAACGCCGGCCCCAGCCGCGCCAAGCGCTGGCGCGACGCCCAGCCGATGGAAGGCGCCATCTATACCGAGACCATTCCCTTCGACGAGACCCGCGACTACGTCAAGAAGGTAATGGCCAACACCGTGATCTATGCGGCCATGCTGGAAGGCCGGCCGCAATCGCTGAAGACCCGCCTCGGCGTCATCGCCCCCCGCATGGCCGCCCAGTAGCGCAGCAGCAGGGGCAGCCCCTTTTCTTTCCGCCCGCAGGAGCTCGTCATGATCAGACGCGTCGTTCTTGTCGGCGGCACCGGCTTCATCGGCGCCGCGACCGCCAACCGCCTCACCGCCGCCGGGCTGGACCTGCGGGTTCCCACCCGCCAGGCCCGCACCGCCAGCCCGCTGGCGCTGCTGCCCACGGTGGAGCTCATTCCCGCCGATGTATACGACCCGGCCACGCTGGCCCGGCTGTTCGCCGGCGCGGATGCAGTGGTGAATCTGGTCGGCATCCTGCATTCGCGTAGTGGCTCACCCTACGGCCCGGACTTCGCCAGGGCGCATGTGGAGTTGCCACGCAAGATCGTGGCCGCCGCCGCGCAAACCGGCGTGCGTCGGCTGGTGCACATCAGCGCGCTGGGCGCCGCGGCCGACGGCCCCTCCGAATACCAGCGCTCCAAGGCAGCCGGCGAGGAGGCAGTGCGCGCGGCACCGCCAGCGCTGAGCTGGACCATCCTGCGCCCGTCGGTGGTGTTCGGTCGCGACGACCGCTTCCTCAATCTCTTCGCCCAGCTCGCCCGCCGCTTCCCGGTGCTGCCACTGGCCGGCGCCCACGCCCGCTTCCAGCCTGTCTATGTCGAAGATGTCGCCGAGGTCATCTGGCGCTGCCTGAGCGAAGACCAGGTCGGCGGCCAGACCTTCGAGGTCGCCGGGCCCACCGTCTATACGCTGCGGGAGCTGGTCGAATACGTTTCCGCGCTGGTCGATGCACCGCGCCCCATCATCCCGCTGTCGGACGGCCTCGCGATGATGCAGGCGGCCTTCATGGAACTGGCGCCGCAGCCGCTGATGAGCCGCGACAACGCCCGCTCCATGAGGGCGGACAACGTCGCCAGCGGCACCCCGCTGCCCTTCGGCCTCACGCCCCGTTCCGTGGAAGAACTTGCCCCGGCATGGCTGGGCGGCGGCAACACCCGCAGCCACTACGACCGCTACCGGCGGGGCCTGCGCCACAACCGCGGCTAAGACGCCCGGGTAGCCCGCCAATGGCCGCCGATGCTAAGGTTCGGCCACCTTCCCTCACCGTGGAAACCCGAGATGAAGCTAATCATCGGCAACAAGAACTACTCGTCCTGGTCCCTGCGCGCCTGGCTTGCCGCCCGTGAAGGCGGATTCACCTTCGAGGAAATCCGCATCCCGCTGTTCATCCCCGGCAGCCGCGAACGCATCCTGGCGCACTCGCCCTCGGCCAAGGTGCCCTGCCTGATCGATCACGGTCTGGCCATCTGGGACTCGATCGCCATCAGCGAATACCTCGCGGAACAGAACCCCGCCCTGTGGCCCGCCGACCGCGCCGCGCGCGCGGTGGCGCGCTCGGTCAGCGCCGAGATGCACTCCGGCTTCGTGCCCCTGCGCAGCAAGATGCCGATGAACATCCGCAAGGACTACGCCGGCCACGGCCGCAGCCCGGAAGTGGAGGCCGACATCGCCCGCATCACCGCCATCTGGAACGACTGCCGCGGCCGCTTCGGCGCCACTGGCCCCTATCTGTTCGGCGCCTTCTCCATCGCCGACGCCATGTACGCGCCCATCTGCTTCCGCTTCGCGACCTATGGCGTTAAGCCGGAAGGCCAGGCCGGCGCTTACCTCGCCACCATGCTGGCCAACCCGCACATGAAGGCCTGGGCGGAAGCCGCGCTGCAGGAAGCCGAGCACCTGCCTTCCGAGGATCTGTACGGCTGATGCGTAGTTACATCGTTGGCGGCGCCGTGCGCGACGCCCTGCTCGGCCTGCCGGTGAAGGACCACGACTGGGTCGTGGTCGGCGCCACGCCGGACGAGATGCTGGCCCGTGGCTTCCGCCCGGTGGGCAAGGACTTCCCCGTCTTCCTCCATCCTGAAACGCAGGAGGAATACGCCCTCGCCCGCACCGAGCGCAAGACCGGCCACGGCTACACCGGCTTCGCCTTCCATGCTTCGCCAGACGTTACGCTGGAAGAGGATCTGGCGCGGCGCGACCTCACCATCAACGCCATCGCCCGCGACGAAGCCGGCACACTGATCGACCCCTACTGCGGCCGGGCCGACATCCAGGCGCGGCTGTTCCGCCACGTCGGCCCTGCCTTCGTCGAAGACCCGGTGCGCATCCTGCGGCTAGCCCGCTTCGCCGCCCGCTTCGAGGGCTTCAGCGTTGCGCCGGAAACCCTGGCGCTGATGAAGTCCATGGTGGCCGACGGCGAGGTGGATCACCTGGTGCCGGAGCGGGTGTGGCAGGAGTTCGCCCGCGGCCTGATGGAAGCACGGCCCTCACGCATGATCCGGGTGCTGCGCGACTGCGGCGCCCTGGCCCGACTGCTGCCAGAGCTGGACAAGCTCTTCGGCGTGCCGCAGCCGGAGAAGTACCACCCGGAAATCGATACCGGCGAGCATGTGCTGATGGTCATCGACGCCGCCGCCGCGGCTGATGCCCCGCTGCCGGTGCGCTGGGCCTGTCTGCTGCACGACCTCGGCAAGGGCGAAACACCGGCCGAGGTGCTGCCGCACCACTATGGCCACGAAGCCCGCAGCGCCACGCTGGCGCGCGAGGTCTCCGAACGCCTGAAGGCACCCGCCGACTGCCGCGACCTGGCGGTGCTGGTCGCACGCGAGCATGGCGTACTGCCGCGCATCGCCGAGCTGCGGCCGGATACCATCGTCAAGATCCTCGAGCGCAGCGATGCCCTGCGCCGGCCGGAGCGCTTCCTCGCCATGCTGGACGCCAGTGCCTGCGATCATCGCGGCCGTGGTAACGCCACCGACACTCCATGGCTTCCAGCCGCAGCCTGGCAGGCCGCACTGGCGGCGGTGCGGACGGTGGACGCCGGCGCCATCGCCCGCGCCTGCACCGACAAGGCACAGATTCCGCAACGGGTGCACGCAGCGCGGATAGCCGCGGTGAAAACCCTGCGCGGCGAGACGGATCAAAGCTCCGCGCCCGACGGCCAGTGAGCGCTCACAAGGCCCGCAGCAACACCCAGGCCAGCAAGGAAAACAGGATGGTGGTAGTAAAAGGAAAGTGGAAATGACGGCCGCGCAAGCGGAAGGACACATCACCAGGCAGATGACCCAGACGCAGGCGGCCCACCAGCCCGGGCTGTATCAGCCCACTCAGCACCACCACCAGCACGATCACCACCACCCACTTCAGCATTGCCCGCTCCCCGCGACGAAGCGGGATTAGACCCCCATCGCCACGCCCCCGCAATCCCGCCCCATTCGAATCCCGGAACCCCATCCATGATCACCCTCTACACCTGGAGCACGCCGAACGGCTACAAGGTCTCCATCGCCCTCGAAGAGCTGGGCCTGCCCTACGAAGTGCGCCCCATCAACATCACCCGCGACGAGCAGCTCACCCCCGAGTTCCTCGCCATCAACCCGAACAACAAGATCCCGGCCATCGTCGACAGCGACGGCCCCGGCGGCCGCCCCATCACCCTGATGGAGTCCGGCGCCATCCTCATCTACCTCGCCGAGAAAACCGGCCGCCTGCTGCCGGACGACGCCCGCGAGCGCTACGAAGTGCTGCAGTGGCTGATGTTCCAGATGGGCGGCATCGGCCCCATGCTGGGCCAGGCCCACCACTTCCTGCGCTTCGCGCCGGAGCGCCTGCCCTACCCGATGGAGCGCTACGCCAAGGAAGCCAGGCGCCTTTATTCCGTGCTGGAAAGCCGCCTCGCCAACCGCGACTGGCTGGCCGGCAGCAGCTACTCCATCGCCGACATCGCCACCTTCCCCTGGATAGGCCGCCACGAGTGGCAAGGCATTTCACTGGACGACTACCCGGCGGTGAATCGCTGGTTCCAGGCCATCGCCGCCCGCCCGGCAGTGGAACGCGGCCGCAAGGTGCCGCAATGAACACCACCCGCTTCGGCGGCCTGGAAGTGCTCTGCCACACGCCGGCCCAACCCACCCACGCCACACCCTTGCTCTTCATCCACGGCGCCTATGTCGGCGCCTGGTGCTGGGAAGAGCACTTCCTGCCCTGGTTCGCCAAGCAAGGCTGGACCAGCTACGCGCTCTCTCTGTCCGGCCACGGTGCCAGCCCGGACCGGCAGCAGCTGGATGCCTACTCGATAGACGACTACGTGGCGGACGTCGCCCGCGTCGCCGCCGCGCTGCCGGCGCCGCCCATCCTCATCGGCCATTCCATGGGCGGCCTGGTGGTGCAGAAGTACCTGGAGCGCCACGATGCACCAGCGGCAACCCTGCTGTGCTCAGTGCCGCCGCAGGGGCTGGGCTTCTCCATGTTCCATCTGGCGATGACCCGCCCCAGCCTGCTCAGCGACCTCAACCGCATCATGAACGGCAACCAGATCGACGTCGCCAGCCTGCGCGAAGCGCTGTTCCACCAGCCGGTGGCCCAGGCCGACCTGGAGCGCTACTACCGCCTGAGCCAGCCCGAATCCCACCGCGCCATCTGGGACATGACGCTGTTCAACCTGCCCAATCCGGCCGCCATGCGCCACACGCCCTTGCTCGTTCTGGGCGCCCAGCACGACAGCCTGATCCCGCCGCCGCAAGTGCAGATGACCGCCGCCACCTACGGCTGCCGTGCGGAGATCTTCGACGGCATGGGCCACGGCCTGATGCTGGAGCGCGACTGGCAACAGGTTGCCGAACGCATCGCCGGCTGGCTGGCCGAACACGATCTGTGAGGAATTTCCGCGCCGGGGCGCAAGAGCGGGCAGATGATGGCCGCACCGGCTCCCCTTCGTCAGTGGGCGCCCCGGACGGCGGCGGACGGTAACCGAACACTCAAGGAATACCGCCCGCCGCCGATAAAGTAGCCAAGGATCTGACGGATCCGACAGAGAGCGTGGAGGCCATCATGATGATCGTCATGCAAATGAGCTCGGGGCATGCCATGGGCGACCCCGCCCCCTACGACGAGGAAGTGCTGAACGCCAACTGGCTTCCGCCGCAGCCGCAGGTCGCGCTGCAACTCCAGGAAGCCATGGAGCCGGAGCGCCCGCGCCGCGAAATACCGCCGCCGATGGACGTCGAGGCCTTTCTGAACGCGATGTACCGCAGCCAGGAATGATGCGCCGGCAGGGAGCCCGCTCCCTGCGCTGACTTTCCGTCGAGGTGTTGCGGGACGAAGCTTGGTCGCAGCGCCCTGCCGCGCAGGCTCCCACAGCCTGCCGTCAGGGCCTTCCAGGGCTACAGCGTGTGCAGCCGATCGCCGCGGCTGAAGCCGATCAGCGGCTGGTCCAGCCCGCGCCCCAGCGCCAGCACCTTGAACAACTCGCCCATCTCGTGCGGCGCGGTCAGCCGCTGCACCGCGCGCGCCGCGCGCACGTAATCCGCTTTGTCCTCCGGCCCGCGCCGGGCGAGGCAATCCAGCACACCGCAGTTGAACAGGAACTGGGCCTGGTTGGTGTAGCCCAGCACATCCAGCCCGGCCTCATAGCCGGCTTCGGCCATCGCGGTGAAGTCCACGAAGGCAGTGATGTCGTTCAGCCCCGGCCACAGGAAAGGGTCGCCATGGGCATGGTGGCGGTAGTAGCACAGCAGCGTGCCGCCGCTGCGGGACGGCAGGTAATACTCCGCGCCCGGATAGCCGTAATCCACCAGCAGCAAGGCGCCCTGCCGCAGCCGCTCCGCCCAGGCGGCAATCCAGGCGCGACCGGCCAGATTCATCTCGGTCACATATTCGCCGCTGGCCGGCGTCGGCAAGTTCAGCGCCAGCGTCGCCTCGGCCGCTGCGCCACTGGCCGGGCGGTCCGCCCAGCACAGCCGGCCGGCGTCATCCAGGGCGACGCCACGCTCGAACAGCCCTTCAGCGCGGGACACCATGATGTGCACCGGCATCACATCCAGCACCTCGTTGGCGACAACCGCACCGGAGAAGGTCTCCGGCAAGCTGTCCAGCCAGCGCACCCGGGAGGCCAGATGCGGCGCCTTTTGTGCCAGGGTATCGAACTGGCGTTCCCGCAATTCGCCTGAAAGCTCCAGGATGGCGTAGCTCTCCGGCAGGCAACCGCGATGCTCCAGTTCCAGCAGCAGATCCGCCGCCAGCAGGCCCGTGCCGGCGCCAACCTCGATCACCGCCGGCGCGCTGGCCTCCATCACCTGTTGCACCTGCACCGCCAACGCCTGGCCGAACAGCGGTGTGAGCTCCGGCGCCGTGATGAAATCACCGCCCGGACCGAACTTACGCGCGCCGCCGCTGTAATACCCCAGGCCGGGCGAGTACAGCGCCAGCTCCATGTAGCGCGCAAAAGACAGATAGCCGCCGGCTGCCGCCATCTCCCGCTTCACGAGTTCGGTCAGGCGCTCGCTTTGCTGGAGCGCATCGGCGGAGGGCTGAGGCAGGGAGGACATGGCGGAGGTGGCTGCGGTCGGAAGGCGCGCATTGTAGCCGACGCCCCAACGCCACCACGCCCACCCGGCTTCCAAGGAATCCAACGAGCAGCGACAATCGCCCACATGAACCCGGACGCCCCCGTCATCCTCGTCACCGGCGCCGCCCGCAGGGTGGGCGCGGAAATCTCCCGCCAATTGCATGCCGCCGGTGCCCGGCTGGTGCTGCACTACCGCCGCTCCGGCGCCGAAGCGCGGTCGCTGGCCGGCCAGTTGAACGAAATCCGGGCCGGGTCGGCGACAGTCGTCGGCGGCGATCTCGGCGAAGACGGCGTGCCGGAAGCGCTGGCCGAACAGGCGATCGCAACCTTCGGCCAGCTGGACGGCCTGGTCAACAACGCCTCCAGCTTCTTCGCCACGCCGCTGGGCAAGATAGACCGCGCCGCCTGGGACGACCTGGTCGGCTCCAACCTCAAGGGACCATTGTTCCTGTCGCAGGCGGTGGCGGATGAGCTGGGCAAACGCGGCGGCGCCATCATCAACATCGTGGATATCCACGCCGACCGACCGCTGCGGCACTACCCGCTCTACTGCGCGGCCAAGGCCGGCCTTGCCGGGCTGACGCGGGCGCTGGCCATGGAGCTCGCGCCGGCGGTGCGGGTGAATGGCGTCGCGCCCGGCCCCATCGAATGGCCGGAAGACGGCCAGTTCCCGAGTGACGAACGCGCCGCCATCGTCCGTCACACCCTGCTGCAACGGGAAGGCAGCCCTGCCGACATCGCCCGCACGGTACGCTTCCTGATGTTCGACGCGCCCTATATCACCGGCCAGATCCTGGCGGTGGACGGCGGCCGCAGCGCCCATCTCTGAGGAACCTGCCGCAACAGGCGGAAACCATGCCAGCGCAGCGCGAGGATGCGCCAAGCGTATAATCCGGCACGTTTTTTCCCCGAGTCCGCCGTCGTGTCCGTCGCCACCGTTTCCACCATTCCGTCCGCTTCCGCCACCACGCCTACCGCCGAGACAGGCGAAACACGCTTCTCCAACACCTTCCTGCGCCTGAAGAAGAAGCTGGAACGCAGCGTGGGCGAGGCCATCGCCGACTACAACATGATCGGCGACGGCGACACGGTGATGGTGTGCATCTCCGGCGGCAAGGATTCCTATTCGCTGCTGTCCATCCTGCTGGCGCTGCGCGAGCGCGCGCCGGTGGACTTCCGCATCGTGGCGATGAACCTGGACCAGAAGCAGCCCGGCTTCCCAGACGACGTCCTGCCGGCGTACTTCGAGTCCATCGGCGTCGAGTACCGCATCGTCACCGAAGACACCTACTCCATCGTCAAGGACAAAATTCCCGAGGGCAAAACCACCTGCTCGCTCTGTTCGCGCCTGCGCCGCGGCATCATCTACCGCACAGCGAAGGAGATCGGCGCCACCCGCATCGCACTCGGCCACCACCGCGACGACATCCTGGAAACCCTGTTCCTGAACATGTTCTTCGGCGGCAAGATCAAGGCCATGCCGCCAAAACTGGTCAGCGACGATGGCGAGAACGTGGTGATCCGGCCGCTGGCCTACTGCACCGAGAACGACATCACCCGCTTCGCCCGCACCATGGAATACCCCATCATCCCGTGCAATCTCTGCGGCTCGCAGGAAAATGCCCAGCGCAAGCAGATCAAAGCCATGCTGCAGGGCTGGGCGCGGGAGTACCCGGGCCGCATCGAGTCCCTCGCCACCTCGCTGAAGAACGTCGTGCCCTCGCATCTGGCCGACGACAAGCTTTTCGACTTCAGCGGCCTTACCCGGAACACCCAGGTGGATGAAGGCGACATTGCCTTCGATCGGCCGGAACTGCCCGCTCATCCGGCCCACACCATCGGCATTGCCGCCTTCGTACCGGAACGGGAATAAGGCCGCCGTTCGGGGCTTGCTTCCGCAAGGGCATTTGATCATCATGCGCCGAGAGCCGGCCAAGCAAACCTATCCCGGCGCCCCCGACCCCGCTGACCGCCAACGATGAAAAGTGCTGTCCCCTTCCTTTGCTGCAGCTCGGCCGAAACCGGCCGGTTGACCGGGCTCCGGAGGGGGAGCTGACATGTCCGAACGTCGTAATCTCTGCCTGCTTGTCGCCGAAATCACCGGCGCCGACCGCCTGAGCGACCGTATCGCAGCCACCGAAGCCGCACATGCGCTGGAACGCTGCATGCACCGCATCGACCGTGCCGCGGCGAGCCAGGAAGGCGCGGTGCTGGACCGCAATGGCAGCGCGGTGGCGATGAGCTTCGAGCGTTGCGACTCCGGCGTGCTCGCAGCCTGCGAGATCCTCGACCGCATCCTCGGGCTGCCGCCCCTCAGTGGCGCCCAGCTCAGCGTCCGCCTTGGCCTGCACTATGGCGTCGCCGAGCAGGAAGAAGGCGGTCTGGACATCGCCCGCCAGCTGGCCGGTCTGTGCCGGCCGGGCCAGGCCCTGGCCAGCGGAGCGGCGGTCATGCTGCTCACGCCCTCCACCCGCCATTTCGCAGGCACCGAAGCGGTTCATGATGCGGAGCTCGACAAGCTGGAGTGGCCGGTCTTCACCATAGGCCACCGTGTCGGCATGGTGACGTCGGTACCGCCCACCGCGCGGGTCTCTCAGCGCCTGCGCCTGCGTCATCAGCAGGAAGTGGTGTTCGTCGAGGAACAACGCCCGGTGCTATTGCTGGGCCGCGAGCTGGGCAACGACCTGGTGATCATCGACCCGCGCGCCTCTCGCCAGCACGCCCGCATCGAGCGCCGCCGCGAAGGCTTCATCCTGATCGACCAGAGCACCAACGGCACCTATGTGTCCATGGACGGCGCCGCCGAGCACTGCGTGAAGCATGCCGAGCTGACGCTGATCGGGCCGGGCCGCATTGGCTGCGGCTTCTCGGCCAATGAAGTGGAACGCGACCTGGTGTTCTTCGACATCGTCTGAGCCCCCGCAGCCGCGCCCCACCCGCCGCATTCCCGTTCCCAGACTCAACCCTTCAGGCACTCGCTGACGAAGCGCTTGCGCTCATCGCCGGCCAACGTCTTCTCGGTAGCCTGGCGGTTGCAAGCCTTCATCCTTTCCTTCGGGTCGAGCGCGGCCGCCTCCTTGTTTGCGGCTACCGGCACCACCGCCGGCTTCGTCGCGCTTGCCGCATTGGCCTTGTCGGCGGGCGCGGCGGGCTGCGTCTTGGTAGTCTTGGCGGCCGCTTCCGGCTTGGCGCCCTTGTTTGCGACTTCTCCCTGCCCCTCATGTTTGCCCGACAGGCAGCCGGACATGAACTGCTTTCGATCATCACCCTTGAGCGATTTTTCGCGGGCCTCCTGATTGCAGCGTTTCATACGTTCATGCTGGGGATTGGCCCAGGCCACCGAGGATGAAGCAGTCAGCAGGCACAGCGCGACAGCAAGGATGGACGGCTTGTTCATGGCGTATCTCCTGAGGTGATAGGAAGAAAAGCCGGCAGATTTTGCAAACAGCATATCCATTCGTCAACATCAAAATATGCATTCATCACAAAACCATGCCTGACGCTGGCGCAGCCGCCGGCCTGAGCGGCCTTTTCCTGTCGGCCTTTCTCTCCGCCACATTGCTGCCGGGCGGCTCCGAGGCAGTCCTCGCCGGCCTGCTCGCACTGCGGCCGGAGCTATGGCTTTCAGCCTTGCTGCTTGCGACTGCGGGCAACACGCTGGGCGGCATGACGACCTATCTGATGGCCCGTCTGCTGCCACGCAAGGAGATTCCTGCCCGGCTGAACTGGCTGGAGAAATACGGCAGCGTCACGCTGGTGCTGTCCTGGGTACCGCTGATAGGCGATGCCCTGTGCGCCGGTGCCGGCCTGCTGCGCTTGCCGTGGCTGGCCTGCCTGCTGTGGATGGCGGTGGGCAAGGGCTTGCGCTACGCCGCCATCGCCTGGGCGATGAGCTGAACACACGGCCGGCGGCCGGCCCGCCCTATACTCCTGCCCCTTCCCCCAAGCCGAACCGGAGACTCCCGATGACCGATATCCAGCGCCATGGCGTCACCGCCCGCTACGCCGATGCTGTCGTCCACAACGGCGTCGCCTATCTGGTCGAAATCCCCGCCAGCAGCAATGGCGACATCGCCCAGCAGACCACCGAGGTACTGGACAGCCTGGCCCGCCAGCTCACCCGCCTCGGCAGCTCGCCCGCCCGCATCCTGATGGCCACCATCTACCTGACCGACCTCACCGACGCACCGGCGATGAACGCCGTCTGGGAAGCCTGGGTACCTGCCGGCAGCGCGCCTTCCCGCGCCTGCGTGCAGGTCGCCGCCCTGGTCGATCCGGGCTGGAAGATCGAGATCGCGCTGAGTGCCGCCCTGCCCTGAACAGCGTTTCATCCCGCCTGAAACCGGCGGAATGCGACGAAAGCCCTGGCCCACGACTTTGTCCCTGGCTGGCTTAAGGTCTTGATTTGTGCTGCGAGTCTGCCGCCGGTCCGTTAGAATTGCAGGTTTCCCTGCAGCACTTTGCCCGGCACACCGATGACCCAACGCCTGCGCGAAATCCCCTACAACTACACCTCGTTCTCCGACCGCGAGATCGTCATCCGCCTGCTCGGCACGGAAGCCTGGGCGGTGCTGGACGAGCTGCGCGGCGAGCGTGTCACCGGGCGGTCGGCGCGCATGCTGTACGAGGTGCTGGGCGACATCTGGGTCGTACGGCGCAACCCCTACCTGGAAGACGACCTGCTCGGCAACCGCGAGCGGCGCGAAGCGCTGATCGGCGCCCTCAACCATCGCCTCAACGAGATCGAGAAGCGTCGCCAGGGCAATGACTTGGTCGCGCCGCTGCTGGTGCGGGCGCGCGAGGCGGTGGCGGACTTCGAGTGCTGGTTCGAGAACACCGCCCGCCGGCGCAAGAGCGCGCTGAAAGCGCTGGCCCACCACACCCGCCGCGACAACATCTGCTTCGACGGCCACGCCCGCGTCTCCCACGTCACCGACGCTACCGACTGGCGCGTCGAGTATCCCTTCGTCGTCCTCTACCCGGACACCGAGGAGGAAATGGCGCCGCTGGTGCGCACCTGCATCGAGCTGGGGATGACCATCATCCCGCGTGGCGGCGGCACCGGCTATACCGGTGGCGCGGTGCCGCTGGATGCCAGCTCGGTGGTCATCAACACCGAGAAGCTGATCGCCATCGGCACGGTGGAAGAGATGCTGCTGCCGGACGCCGACGGCAAGCCGATGGCCTCGCCCTACGCCACCGTGCGCACCGGTGCCGGCGTGGTCACCGACCGGGTGGCCGAGGCCGCGACCAATGCCGGCCGAGTGTTCGCGGTGGACCCGACCTCCGCCAGCGCCTCCTGCGTCGGCGGCAACATCGCCATGAACGCCGGCGGCAAGAAGGCGGTGCTGTGGGGCACCGCGCTGGACAACCTGGCGTGGTGGAAGATGGTCACGCCGGATGGCAACTGGCTGGAAGTGGAGCGGCTGGACCACAACTTCGGCAAGATCCACGAGCAGCACATCGCCCGCTTCCGCCTGCGCCGCTTCGACGGCCTCACCTACGCCCCGCTGGGCGAAGAGCTGCTGTCCATGCCCGGCGCCCACTGCCGCAAGGACGGCCTGGGCAAGGACGTCACCGACAAATTCCTAGGCGGCATCCCAGGCGTGCAGAAGGAAGGCACCGACGGCCTGATCGTGGCCGCGCGCTGGGTGCTGCACAAGATGCCCCCCATCACCCGCACCGTCTGCCTGGAGTTCTTCGGCCAGGTGCGCGAGGCGGTGCCGGCCATCGTCGAGATCACCGACTATTTCAAGCCCGGCGCCGCCGGCAGCCAGGCCGGCGTGCTGCTGGCCGGCCTGGAGCACCTGGACGAACGCTATGTGAAGGCGGTGGGCTACACCACCAAGGCCAAGCGCCACGGCCGGCCGAAGATGGTGCTGATCGGCGACGTCGTCGGCTTCGACGAAAACGCGGTGATGGCCGCCGCCTCCGAGATTGTGCGCATGACCAACGCCCGTGGCGCCGAAGGCTTCATCGCGGTGTCGCCGGAGCAGCGCAAGCGCTTCTGGCTGGAGCGCTCCCGCACCGCCGCCATCTCCCGCCACACCAACGCCTTCAAGATCAACGAAGACGTGGTGATCCCGCTGCCGCGCATGGGCGACTACTGCGACGGCATCGAACGCATCAACATCGAGCTGGCCATCTCCAACAAGCTGGAGCTGTGCCGCACGCTGGCCGATTTCCTGCAGGGCTCGCTGCCGCTGAACCAGGGCGACGCCAACCTCGACCAGGAAGTCGTCATCGGCGACCGCCGCGAGGCCGCGCTGAACTACATCGAGGCGGTGCGCCTGCGCTGGGAATGGCTGCTGGAGAACCTGGACCTGCCGCTGGCCGAAGCCGAGAGCCGCTTCGCAGCTTACGGCGTGGTCGCCGGCGAACTGAGCAACCGCGCCGCCAACCCCAGGCTGTTCCACCGTTTGCAGGACTACTCCATCCGCGTCTCCTGGAAGACCGAGCTCAAGCCGCGGCTGGACAAGATCTTCGACGGCGTGCTGTTCGCCCCGGTGCTGGCGCGCATCCAGGAAATCCACAAGCAGGTGCTGCGCGGCCGCGTCTTCGTCGCCCTGCACATGCACGCCGGCGACGGCAATGTGCACACCAACCTGCCGGTGAACTCCGACCACTACGAGATGCTGCAGACCGCCAACCGCGCGGTAGACCGCATCATGGCGCTGGCGCGTTCGCTGGGCGGCGTGATCTCCGGCGAGCACGGCATCGGCATCACCAAGCTGGACTACCTCACCGACGAGGAGATGACCAGCTTCTGGAACTACAAGGCCAGGGTGGATCCGGAAGGCCGCTTCAACCGCGGCAAGCTGATGCGGCGCGGCCCGATCAAGGGCAACCTGGAGAACGCCTACACCCCCAGCTTCAACCTGATGGGGCATGAATCGCTGATCATGGAGCGCACCGAGATCGGCGAGATCGCGCACGACATCAAGGACTGCCTGCGCTGCGGCAAGTGCAAGCCGGTCTGTTCCACCCATGTGCCGCGCGCCAACCTGCTGTACTCGCCGCGCAACAAGATCCTCTCCACCTCGCTGCTGGTCGAGGCCATGCTGTACGAGGAACAGACCCGCCGCGGCATCTCGCTTGCCCACTGGGCGGAGTTCGAGGATGTGGCCGACCACTGCACCGTCTGCCACAAGTGCGAGAAACCCTGTCCGGTGGACATCGACTTCGGCGACGTCTCGGTGAAGATGCGCAACCTGCTGCGCAAGCAGGGCAAGAAGTCCTTCAACCCCGGCAAGGCCGCCGCCATGGCCTTCCTGACGATCAAGGACCCGGCGACGATCAAGCTGATCCGCACCGGCATGATCGACTGGGGCTACAAGGCGCAGCGCATCGCCAACAAGGTCGGCCGCAGCCTGGGCCTGGTGCAGCCACAGACCAAGGCGCCACCGGCCACCCAGGGCAAGGCGCCGGTGCGGGCGCAGGTGATCCACTTCATCAACAAGCCGATGCCGGGCAAGCTGCCGAAGAAGACCTCGCGCGCGCTGCTGGACATCGAGGACGACAAGGTCATCCCGGTGATCCGCGACCCGCAGAAGGCGGGCGTGGATGCCGAGGCGGTGTTCTACTTCCCCGGCTGCGGCTCGGAGCGCCTGTTCAGCCAGGTCGGCCTCGCCACCCAGGCCATGCTCTACCACGTCGGCGCCCAGACGGTGCTGCCGCCGGGCTACCTGTGCTGCGGCTATCCGCAGACCGCCGCCGGCGAGGAAGAGAAGGGCCAGAAGATCACCACCGACAACCGGGTGCTGTTCCACCGTGTCGCCAACACGCTGAACTACCTGGACATCAAGACGGTGATCGTGTCCTGCGGCACCTGCATGGACCA
>Ga0206116_1000329_pt1 | contig 61294 bp, 59 predicted proteins | sample 3A1Ametagenome_FD_178000 | JGI IMG/M metagenome (GOLD analysis project Ga0206116, IMG submission 178000) | Enriched microbial communities from leaf-cutter ant dump, University of Wisconsin, Madison, United States - 3A1A | ecosystem: Environmental > Terrestrial > Nest > Insects nest > Nest dump...
TTGATCTTGGCGATCAGGTGCGGGTCGGCGATGTGCGCGCGGGTCATGCCGACCATGTCCACGTAGCCGCCTTCGAGAATGCGCGTGGCCTGGTTCGGATCCTTGATGTTCTGCGCGTGCAGTACCGGTACCTTGACCACTTCCTTGATGCCGGCCGCCAGGTGCAGGAACGGCTCCGGCGGGAAGCTCATGTTGGGGATGACGTTGGCCAGGGTGTTGTGGGTGTCGCAGCCCGAGCCGACGACGCCGATGAAATCGAGCATGCCGGTGGCGTCGTAATAGGCGGCGATCTGTTTCATGTCCTCGTGGGACAGGCCGTCCGGATGGAACTCGTCGCCGGTGATGCGCATGCCGACGCAGAAGTCATCGCCGACTTCCTTGCGCACGGCCTTGAGCACTTCCAGGCCGAACTTCATGCGGCCCTCGAAGGTGCCGCCCCATTCGTCGGTGCGCTTGTTCACGCGCGGTGACCAGAACTGGTCGATCAGGTGCTGGTGCACGGCGGACAGTTCGACACCGTCGAGACCGCCTTCCTTGGCGCGGCGTGCGGCCTGGGCGTAGTTGCCGATGATGCGCCAGATTTCCTCGATCTCGATGGTCTTGCAGGTGGCGCGGTGCACCGGTTCACGGATGCCGGACGGCGACATCAGGGTCGGCCAGTGGTAGCCATCCCAACGCGAGCGGCGGCCCATGTGGGTAATCTGGATCATGATCTTGGCGCCGTGCTTGTGCATGGCGTCAGCGAGATTCTGGAAGTGCGGGATGATGCGGTCGGTGGACAGGTTCACCGAACTCCACCATTGCTGCGGGCTGTCGATGGCCACCACCGACGAGCCGCCGCAGATGGCCAGGCCGATGCCGCCCTTGGCCTTCTCTTCGTAGTACTTCACGTAGCGCTCGGTGGTCATGCCGCCATCGGTGGCATAGACCTCGGCGTGCGCGGTAGAGAGCACGCGGTTGCGGATGGTCAGCTTGCCGATCTGGATCGGCTGGAACATTGCTTCGAAGGCCATGACCTTCTCCTCGATTCGGCTGCTACGCGCTCACGGTGCGCGGTGTTCTTTCGTGGGGTGGATGGCTTGCGCCACCCACCGTGGCGTTCGGCTTTAAAGCGGGCGGGTGACGAACAGGCCGTCGTCGTGGCCCTCTTCGGCGCCGCTGTATTCCTGCACGGTGACGGTGCGGATCGGGCTGCCCTTGGCGGCCAGGATCTGGTCGATGGCACCGGAGAACCAGCCGGTGAACATGTAATCCACCTTGCGATTCACCTTGCCGTAGACGTAAACGAAGGCCGAGTGCCTGAGCTTGACCTCGGCATGGCCGGTTTCCAGGTCGAGCTTCTGCGTTTCGAACAGGCCCCAGCCACGCTGCGACAGGCGCTTCATGTAGTGCTCGAATACGGCGGCACCGGAAATTCCGTGGCACTCGGCTTCTTTCTCGCACCAGTGCCAGGCGGACTTGTAGCCGGCCTTGTAGAGAATCTCGGCGTACTTGTCGGCGCCGAGCACTTCCTCGATGCCCATGTGGTTGTTGACGAAGAAGTGACGTGGCACGTACAGCATCGGCAGCGCGTCGGTCGTCCAGACGCCGGTTTCATCGTCGACCTGGATGGGCATTTCGGGGGCGTGGGTGGCCATGTACGCAAACTCCTGAGTTCGAATCGTAGGAGCGGCTTTAGCCGCGAAGCTTCAGGGCATACCGCCCCTTCGGGACGGATCGCGGCTGAAGCCGCTCCTACAGAAATTGGGGTGGAAGGGCTTATTCGCCCCAGACGTCTTTCAGTACGCGTACCCAGTTCTCGCCCATGACCTTGCGCACCACGCGCTCGGGCATGCCGCGTTTGAGCAGGGTCTCGGTGAGGTTAGGGAACTCGCCCACGGTACGGATGCCCAGTGGGTTGACGATCTTGCCGAAGTTGGTCAGGCGGCGGGCGTAACCCTTGTCGTGGGTCAGCCACTCGAAGAATTCCTTGCCGTGGCCCTGGGTGAAGTCGGTGCCGATGCCGATGGCGTCTTCGCCAACGATGTTCATCACGTACTCGATGGCTTCGGCGTAGTCGTCGATGGTCGAGTCGATGCCCTTGGCCAGGAACGGCGCGAACATGGTCACACCGACGAAACCACCGTGATCGGCGATGAACTTCAGTTCTTCATCGGACTTGTTGCGCGGGTGTTCTTTCAGGCCGGACGGCAGGCAGTGCGAGTAGCAGACCGGCTTCTGGGATTCGAGGATGACCTCTTCGGAGGTCTTGGAACCGACGTGGGACAGGTCGCACATGATGCCGACGCGGTTCATCTCGGCGACGATCTCGCGGCCGAAGCCGGACAGGCCGCCGTCGCGCTCGTAGCAACCGGTGCCGACCAGGTTCTGGGTGTTGTAACACATCTGCACGATGCCCACGCCGAGCTGCTTGAACACCTCGACGTAGCCGATCTGATCCTCGAACGCGTGGGCGTTCTGGAAGCCGTAGAGAATGCCGGTCTTGCCTTGTTCCTTGGCCTTGCGGATGTCGGCGGTGGTGCGCACCGGAATGACCAGGTCGCTGTTCTCGCGGATCAGGTTATTGCTGGTGACGATATTGTTCACCGTGGCCTGGAAGCCTTCCCACACCGACACGGTGCAGTTGGCCGCGGTCAGGCCGCCCTTGCGCATGTCTTCGAACAGTTCGCGATTCCACTTGGCGATGATCAGACCGTCGATGACGATGCTGTCGGCGTGTAATTCGGCTGGGCTCATCAGGCTTGTCCCCTAAACGGATGCACCGAGTCGGTTGTCGGTGCTTTGGGGAGAGCTTATCCCTGGGGGGCAGGGCGACCCGGTGCAAAAACGACTGGGGGTTTGCCGAAAGCGTCAAGCCGAGGTCGTGGACGGATATGTCGTCGTTCCGACCGCTTATACGCAACTTGGATTGGACGGTAGGGTGCGCCGTGCGCACCGCGAATTGCACGGTATTGAGTTGTGTACACGATATGGGCAGCCCAGCGGCATCCTACGAAGCTGGCCGCTCGTGGCGATCCTGGCTGGGGCTGGCGGTGAAGCGCTTGCGGTAACTGCGCGAGAAATACGAGGCCGAGTCGAAGCCGCAGGCCAGGCTCACCTCCAGTACGCTGAGATCGCTCTGGCGCAGCAACTGGCGCGCCTTGTCCAGGCGTAGGCCGAGGTAGAAGGCTGACGGTGTGGTAGCCAGATGATGGCGAAACAGCCGCTCCAATTGACGTACGGTAATGCCAACCCGCTCGGCCAGCTCTTCGCAGGGCAGGGGCTGCTCGCACTGGCGCTCCATCTCGCCGATCACCCGCACCAGTTTCTTGTTGTGCAGGTCATAGCGACTGGCGATCTGCATGCGCTGGTGATCCAGGCGGGTACGGATGCGGCTGACCACGAACTGTTCTGACACCTGCACGGCCAACGGCTCGCCATATTCCTGGCCGATCAGGCCGAGCATCAGATCGAGGCTGCTGGTGCCGCCCGCGCTGGTGATGCGTTTGCCGTCGATCTCGAACAGTTCCTGGGTGACCAGCAGTGCCGGGTAGCGTTCACGAAAGGCGTCGATGGCCTCCCAGTGCAGGGTCAGGCGCTGGTGCTGGAACAGCCCGGCTTCGGCCAGCACGAAGCTGCCGGTGTCGATGCCGCCCAGGATTGCCAGTTCAGGCTCGCGCCGTTGCAGCCAGTGCGCCAGAGGCGCGTCGTAATGGGCCAGTGGCTCGAAACCGGCGATCACGAACAGCGCGCGCGCCTCCTCTGGCAGCTCCAGGCCGCCATCGACGTTGAGCGACATGCCGTTGCTGGCCTGCACGGCGTTGCCGTCCTGGCTGAGCAGGCGCCAGCGGTAGAGTTCGCCACGAAAGCGATTGGCCACCCGCAGCGGCTCGATGGCCGACATCAGGCCCATCATGGAAAAGCCGGGTAGCAGCAGGAAGCAGAAGGTCTGGGGCATACGGTTATTGCGCCAGTACTGGAGTGGTAGGTAGCCCGGATGCAATCCGGGAGCTGGATTCCCGGACTGCATCCGGGCTACGGCATGTTCGATCCAGATAGGAGCGGCCAGACATTAATACGTCAGTACGGCCCCTGTGCAAACAAGTGGTCGGCATAGGTCAATCAAGCGTCGTCCAAGTGCGAATAACCCACTGGAGTGAAGCGTAAGGTGGTTTCATCGGGAGACAAGATTCCCGAGCACGGTGGGGGCCAAGAACCTATCCACGATCTGCTGCGCGTCGGCGCTACTGCGTTAAAAACAAGCTCGAAATGCTCATGTACAAAAGTACAGTCGCCCGCGACTCCGACCTTTCCTCGCTTGTTTTTGCCTTGTATCGCTCTAGCTCGCGAGATCGTGAACAGGTTCTGGGTCTCTAGAAAAAAGAAATAGAACCGCTGTGACACGATGAGGAGCACCCAGATGAAAGGTCTTACCGCGCTGGCCGCGTGCTGCACCCTGAGCCTGTTCAGTACCTCCCTGCTGGCCGATGATGCCAGTTGTAAAACCGTTCGAATCGGCGCCGTCGGCTGGACCGACGTGGTCGCCACCACCGCTGTCGCCAGCGAGTTGCTGCAGGGGCTCGGTTACGAAACCAAGCAGACCCAGGCATCGCAACAGATCATCTTCGCCGGTATCCAGAAGGGGCAGATCGACGCCTTCCTCGGCTACTGGAAGCCGATCATGGATGACAACATCAAGCCCTTCCTCGACGCTGGCGCAGTCAAGGTCGCCGCCGAGCCGTCGTTGAACGATGCCGTGGCGGTACTCGCCGTACCGAGCTACACCGCTGACAAGGGCCTCAAGACCCTGGCCGATATCGCCAAGTTCAAGGACGAGCTGGACGGCAAGATCTATGGCATCGAAGCCGGTTCGGGCGCCAATACGGCGATCCAGAAGATGATCGACTCCAACCAGTTCGGTCTGGGTGGCTTCAAGCTGGTGGAGTCCAGCGAGGCTGGCATGCTCGCCGCCGTCGGCCGCGCCGCGCGTAACGAGAAACCCGTGGTGTTCTTTGGCTGGAAGCCGCACCCGATGAATCTGTCGATGCAGATCACCTACCTGACCGGAACCGAGGACGTATTCGGCCCCAATGATGGCGCCGCCACCGTGTCCACTGTCACTGCACCGGACTATGCCGAGCGCTGCCCCAACGCCAACCGTCTGCTCACCAGCCTGCGCTTTACCAGCGAGCAGGAGGCCGAGCTGATGCAGCCGATCATGGATCGCAAGGCGCCAGCGCAGGTGGCGCGTGACTGGATCAAGGCCAATCCGCAGGTGGTCGAAGCCTGGCTCGATGGTGTCACCACCCTCGACGGCAAACCGGCCAATACGGCACTGGTCGCCGGCAACTGACACCAGGGCGCCGGGCAGCCCGGCGCCAATTTCCCCTATTCAAGGTCTGCGGCCATGCCGTCGGCCCCCGTTCGCCCCTGGAAAGGACAGTCGAAGATGAATTACGAAGTTATCGTCACCTGCGCGGTGACTGGCGCTGGCGATACTGTCGGCAAGCACCCCGCGATCCCGGTCACGCCCAAGGAAATCGCCGCCGCCGCCATCGAAGCAGCCAAGGCCGGCGCCACCGTCGCCCACTGCCATGTGCGCGACCCGCAGACCGGCAAGCCAAGCCGCGATGTGGCGCTGTACCGTGAGGTGGTCGAGCGCATTCGTGAAAGCGATACCGACGTGATCATCAACCTCACCGCTGGCATGGGTGGCGATCTGGAGATCGGCAAGGGCGAGCAGCCGCTGGAGTTCGGTTCCGGCACCGATCTGGTCGGGCCGATCACCCGGCTGGCGCATGTCGAGGAACTGCTGCCGGAAATCTGCACCCTGGACTGCGGCACGCTGAATTTCGGCGACGGCGACTTCATCTACGTCTCCACCCCGGCGCAACTGCGCGCCGGCGCCAAGCGCATCACCGAGCTGGGGGTAAAGGCCGAACTGGAAATCTTCGATACCGGCCACCTGTGGTTCGCCAAGCAGATGATCAAGGAAGGCCTGCTGGACGATCCGCTGATCCAGCTGTGCCTGGGGATTCCATGGGGCGCGCCGGCCGATACCACCACCATGAAGGCCATGGCTGACAACCTGCCGTCAGGCATCACCTGGGCCGGCTTCGGTATTGGCCGCATGCAGATGCCGATGGTCGCCCAGGCCATGCTGCTCGGCGGGCATGTGCGCGTTGGGCTGGAGGACAACATCTGGCTGGATCGCGGCGTGCACGCCAGCAACGGCCAGTTGGTCGAACGCGCCATCGAGATCATCGAGCGCCTCGGCGGCCGCGCCCTGACCCCGGCCGAGGGGCGAGAGAAGATGAAGCTCAAGCGTCGTTAGCGGTTTTCTCCCCTCTCCCGCTTGCGGGAGAGGGGCCGGGGGAGAGGGGCTGTTCGACTCGCTCTCTGCCTGATCATTTCTCTACGCCAATTCCCCGGATTGCATCCGGGCTACCGGAGTTCAACCATGACCTTCGTCACCCATATCAAGACCTTCGCCGCCCTTGGCACCGGCGTGATCGGCGCCGGCTGGATCGCCCGTGCCCTGGCCCATGGCCTCGACGTGATCGCCTGGGATCCGGCGCCTGGCGCCGAGCAGGCGCTGCGCACCCGTCTGGCCAATGCCTGGCCGGCGCTGGAAAAACAGGGCCTGGCGCCTGGTGCTTCGCTGGATCGCCTGCGTTTCGTCGACAGTATCGAGGAATGCGTGCGTGACGCCGATTTCATCCAGGAAAGCGCGCCCGAGCGCCTCGACCTCAAGTGCGAGCTGCACGCCAAAATCAGCGCTGCAGCCCGACCCAATGTGTTGATCGGCTCCAGCACCTCGGGTCTGTTGCCCAGCGAATTCTACGAAGGCGCCATTCATCCTGAGCGCTGCGTGGTCGGTCATCCCTTCAACCCGGTGTACCTGCTGCCGCTGGTGGAAGTGGTGGGCGGGGCGAAGACCGCACCCGCGGCGGTACAGGCGGCGATCACGGTGTACGAGTCGCTGGGCATGCGCCCCTTGCATGTGCGCAAGGAAGTGCCAGGGTTTATCGCTGACCGTCTGCTCGAAGCGTTGTGGCGTGAGGCGCTGCACCTGGTCAACGACGGCGTGGCGACCACCGGCGAAATCGACGATGCGATCCGCTTCGGCGCCGGTCTGCGCTGGTCGTTCATGGGCAGCTTCCTGACCTACACCCTGGCCGGCGGCCCTGCCGGCATGCGCCACTTCATGGCCCAATTCGGCCCGGCGCTGAAGCTGCCCTGGACGTACCTGGAGGCACCGGAACTGACCGAGGGACTGATCGATGCGGTGGTCGAAGGCACTGCCGAACAACAGGGCGAACGCAGCCTGGATGCCCTCGAACGCTACCGCGACGATTGCCTCTTGGCGGTGCTGGAAGCGATTCGCCAGACCAAGGCCAAGCATGGCTTTGAATTCGCCGAGTAATCGAGTCATTCCCGGTGCGCACGGCGCACCCTACAGACCGACTCCTTCTCCCGCTAGCGGGAGAGGGGCTTATCGGAAGACGAACATGAGTCTGCCAACCTATCGCACCGCCATCGCCCCCGATTGGGTCGACTACAACGGCCATCTGCGTGATGCCTTCTACCTGCTGATCTTCAGCCATGCCACCGATGCGCTGATGGACATGCTGGGCCTGGACGAAACCGGTCGCGCTCGCACCGGCCACACCCTGTACACCCTGGAGTGCCACCTCAACTTCCTGGCGGAGGTGAAGGAGGGCGAGCGCGTGGAAGTTCGTACTCAACTGCTGGCCCACGACGCCAAGCGCCTGCATATCCATCATGGCCTGTATCGGCCGGATGAAGATGCCAGCCTGGCGGAAAGCGAACAGATGCTGATGAACATCGACAGCGCCGCTGGCCGCGCCGCGCCTTTTGACGAGCAGGTGGCAGAGCGGGTGGCGCACCTGGCTGCCGAGCATCAAGGGTTACAGCCGCCAGCCTGTATCAGCCGCGTAATTGGTCTGCCACGACGCCAATTGGCAGTTTGATCAGACCGAAGTCTCGCTGCTATTGCCCTCTACGGCCTCGCGTATTGCATCGCTGGAAAGATCGGGCCGCAGCATCTGGATGAAGGCAATGGCGTAACCGCGCAGAAAGGTGCCGCGGCGTACGGCGATGCTGGCGATATTGGGTGGAATCAGGTTGCCCTGTTTCAGGCAGGCGATGCCTTTGTCGCGTTCGGCGCTGTAGGCCATCTCGGCGACGATGCCAATGCCCAGGCCCTGCTCGACGTAGGTCTTGATCACATCCGAGTCGATGGCGGTGAGAATGATATTGGGCGCCACACCCTGGTCGAAGAACGCCTGATTGATCTTGCCGCGACCAGTCATGCCCTCTTCATAGGTGATGATCGGATACTGGGCGATATCCACCAGTGTCGGGTTCTCGACCTGCGTCAACGGGTGGCCGATGGGCGCTACCACACGGTGCCACCAGGTGTAGGCCTTGAACAGAGCGAAGTCCGACTGTTTGGCCAGGGACTCGGTGGCGAAGCCCAGGTCGGCTCTGCCATCGCGCACCATCTCCACGATCTGTGCTGGTGAGGTCTGGTGCAAGGCCAGCTTCACGTTTGGATAGGCATCACGGAATGCGGCGACCACCTTTGGCAAGCGGTAGCGCGATTGCGCATGGGTACTGGCCACCGTCAGCCGGCCACTGGCGAAACCCAGGTACTCATCGGCCGCGTCCTTGAGGTTGTCCTTCTCCACCAGGATGCGTTCGATGATACGGGCGATGTCCCGTCCCGGGGCTGTCAGCCCGATCAAGCGCTTGCCGTGCCGCTCGAAAATCGCCACGCCGAGTTCCTCTTCCAGCTCTCGCAACTGACGTGAGACACCCGACTGTGAGGTGCACAGGACATCGGCAGCTTCAGTCAGATTGAAGCCTTTGCGAATGGCTTCACGCACGGCGCGCAATTGCTGAAAGTTCATGCTTGCAGTTTCCTTCGGTCGAATGGCCCTCCTGGCCCGAGGCGAGCTCTCTTGCAGGGATCAAGAGAGGGATGAGCGCGCATCATATGGCAGGTCTGAATTGGATCTAAGTTATAAATAATTATCTTGATATTCGATTTCGCTATTTTGTGTTGTGCATCCTGCCGAACAGAAACACCATGAAGACCGGGGCAAGCAGCAGAAAAACCGCCTGCAGACCAAAGTAGCTGCCGAGAACACCGCCCAGTACGCTACCCGTCAAACCACCTGCCGGGCCAACGAACATGGTCAGGCCGGCGATGCGCCCCTGACCCAGTTGCGCGCCGACCTTGGCCAGCCAGGTGATATTGACGATCTGCACCATGCCCAGGCCTATACCGAGCACCACGGCTCCCAGCCAGAGCGTAGAGACGCTGTCGGCCTGGCCGAGCACGACCAGCGCCAGGCAGATCAGCAGGCAGCCACAACGCAGGAACACTTCATTACCCAGACGGATGGCGATCTTGCCCAGGAGCAGCAGCGCCAGTACGTAGCTGGCGCCATGCAGTGAGATCAGCGAAGCGGCGGCAGGTGCGTCGAGTTGGAACGTGCCGATGGCGATCGCGACGATGAAGAAACCGTAGAACTGGCCGACGGCCTGTGAGAAGAACTCGCGGATGCAGGCATGGCGCAGGGCTGCATGTTGGCCCAGCAGCGCCAGCTGCGCCTTGAGTTCGGCAAGGTTTAGCGGGCGGCGATGTTCCTCGGCAGGACGATACTGGCTGAGTACCCGCGATGCGCACAGAACCAGCAGGAAGAAACTGCCGCCGATGATCAGGTAGCTGATCGAGAAGCCCACCAGCTCGAGCATGAAGCCTGCGACGAGCGGCCCCAGAAGCAGCATGCCGACCATGTGGGTGGCGCGGAACCAGCCCGCGATGCCCACTCCGACCCTGCCTACCTGCTGCATGAATACGGCGCTCAGCGAAACGATGCGCAGCGGCATGAAACAGCTGATCGTGAGCATGGCCAGGCACAGCCACAAGGGGGAGTCGACCCAGGGCAGAAGCAGGTATAACGCACCGCTGCACAGCGTGCCGATGCGAAACAGCAGCAGTGGCCCGTACTGGTCTACCAATACGCCAGCCGGGAGGCTCATCAGTAACAGGCCCAGGCTTTGTGCGCCGGCGATCAGGCCGAGTTGCGTGGCATCGGCGCGCAGCTCCACCGCATACAGCGAAAGGATGACGTGGGCGATACCGACGCTCAGGCCTGCCGCCGCATTGAGGGCGAGGAACCCCAGCAGCATACTGCGGCTGTTGCTCTCGTTGTCGATGATGGCGGGTAGAGTGCCATCACCACTCACCAGGTGATCCTCCAGCCATCCTGCGGAGCACTATCTGCGAGCGGTGCCGGTTCGGGCTGCGGCTCGGAGAATTCCACCATGACATCGTCGCGGATTGCGCTGAAACGCTGGCCGGAACGTTCTCGTGGCCGGGCCAGGGGAACCTCGACGATACGTTTGATCCTACCTGGCCTGGGTTCCATGACCACCACCCGGTCACCCAGGAATACGGCCTCCTCAACGTCATGAGTGACCATGATGGCGGTGATGCCTTCCTGCTTCAGAATGGCTTGCAACTCCCGCTGCAAATGGCTGCGGGTCAACGCGTCAAGGGCACCGAATGGCTCGTCCAGCAGCAGGATGCCAGGTCGCGCGACCAGTGCCCGGGCAATGGCCACGCGTTGTGACATGCCACCGGAAAGCTGCGCCGGATAGGCGTTCTCGAACCCGGTCAGACCGACCATCTCGATATGTTTGCGTACGGTCTCGTGCCTTTCACTCGCAGAGAGTGCCGAGTTGATCAGGCTGACAGCGATGTTCTGCTCCACCGTCAGCCAAGGGAACAGGCGATGTTCCTGAAACACGATACCGCGCGCCAGGCTGGTGCCTTGGATTTTCTCCCCATCGCTGAGAATCTCGCCCTGGTGCTCGTTCTCCAGTCCGACGATCAGGCGCAGTAGTGTGGATTTTCCACAGCCGCTGGCGCCAACGATGCTGATGAATTCACCGGGACGAATGTTCAGGTTTATGTCCTGCAACACCGTCAACGGTCGGTTTTCTACGTGGTATTGCTTGTTCAAATGCCGGATTTCCAGCGCTGCGGCTTGGGCCATGATTGCGATCCTTGGTTGACTCGGAGGGTGAGCGTCAGTGGTTGCGCCAGCGCAGCAGCCGTCGCTCCAGGGCTTTGGCCGTGATGTCGAGAAGAAAGCCGATCAGCCCCACCAGGGCGATGGCCAGCAGCATCAGATCGATGCGAAATTCCGCGCGGCTTTCCATCAGCACCACGCCGATACCGTCGCCTGAACCGAGCATGTATTCCGCGCCCAGGGTCGCCAGCCAGGCGAACATCAGTGCGAGGTAGACACCGTTGAAAATGGAAGGCAGGGCGGAGGGCAGGATCAGTCGACTGAATGTTTGCCAGCGGGTGAAGCCTGATACCCGGGATACTTCCACCAGCTCGCGAGGCACACTGCAAACGCCTTCCAGGGTGTTGAGCAGCACCGGGAAGAAGGCAGCCCAGGCGATGAAGGCCAGCTTGCTGCTCTCGCCGAAACCGAACCACAGTGTCAGCAGCGGCAGCCAGGCAAACAGCGAGACTTGCTTGATCGAGTGCAGGGTCAGCCCGAAGAAACGTTCCAGACGACGGGATACTCCGAGCAACACGCCCACGGCCAGGCCGAGACTTATGCCAATCGCCAGGCCGGTGAGGCCACGAGCCAGGCTCAGGCCAAGTGTGCTCCAGATGGCGCGGCCCTCTGCGCTGTTCAGCGCGGTGTCGAGCAGTTTTCCCGGTGGTACGAACAACCTGCTGTCGCTCAGGCCGAACTGGTAGGTGGCCCACCAAATGAGCAATAGCAGCGCAGGCAAGGTCAGGCCACGGCGTAGCCGGCGAAAGGCAATAGCATTCACGATGGGCGCGCTCACTCGAAACTGGCCCGACGCCAGCGAAGAATCCGACGCTCGACCAAGGCCAGGCCCAGATCCAGCAGATAGCCGATCAACCCGATGGCCGCCACGGCCACCAGCATCACGTCGAGCTGAAACAGCTGGCGACTGTCGACCATGAGAAAGCCAAGGCCTTCGGACGATGCCAGCAGTTCGACGACGACCAACGCCAACCAGCTCTTGGTCAGGGCATAGCGGATGCTGCTCCATATCGACGGGAAGGCGGCGGGAATGATGACCTTGGTAAGCACCTGGGTCTGACTGAAGCCATATACCTGTCCGACTTCGATGAGCCGGCGTGGCACTGCACGAATGGCGTTACTGGTGTTGAGTGCAACCGGGAGCATTGCTGCCTGGGCAACCAGGATGATTTTCAGCGTTTCACCGATACCGAACAGGATCATCAGTAGCGGCAGCCAGCCAAGCAGAGGCACGTAGGCGACCAGACGTAGCAGCGGATAGAGGTAATCGCTGGTCGTTTCCGACAAGCCCATCGCCGCGCCCAGCAGCAAACCCAGTGCGCTGCCCAGCAGAAAGCCGAGCAGCACTCGCCACAGGCTGATCAGCACATGCTCCTGCAACAGGCCATTGCCGATCAGATCCCGCGCGCTTTCCAGCACGATATCCGGCGCTGGCAGAACCTGCGAGGCGACCCATTCCTGGCGGCTGCCCAGCCACCAGAACAGCCCCAATGAGAATGGCAGCAGCAACGGCCAGAGAAGATGACCGATGCGCTTGAGCTGGGTCGACTGCCAGGGGCTTTGCATGCCTCCGGCCACGCTCGTTGCAAGGTGCGATGCACGGCTCACGTTCATGCCCCCGGCTTACCGATGGCATCGCCATTGGCATCCAGCTCGGCCCAGTGGTGCTCTAGCCCCAGCTCTTGCAGTGCCTTGTCGAGGAAGCTGCGATCCATCCACTGATTGACGTCGAAGTCCTTGCCACGCAGCAAGCGCAGTTGCTTGGCCAGGCGATAGGTGTCGTTGTACTGGGCGACGAGGAAGGGGTCGAACAGCGGGCTGGCGAGCTGGCTCCAGGAACGGCCCTCCAGGTCTTCGGCAATGGCGCTTTGCAAGCGGAAACTCCACCACGGGCCATACACCTGCTCCCGGTTGGTTTCATCGGAGCCCCACTGGGCAGCCCGCACCAGTACCTTGACCACGCGTGCAGTGGTTTCCGGGTAGCGGCTGGCAAAATCATCACGCACGATCAGGCCGGTCTGGGCTGTGGCATGCAGGTCGCGGTCACGCGTGGTGTAGGCAATGCGCGCGACACCGCTGTCGCGCAGTGCGAGCAGATCCGGCCCACTGAACACCGCATCGACGTCACCAGTGGCCAGCGCCGTGTTACCGGTGGCCATGTCCAGATTGACCTGGCGTACGTCCTTCTCGGTCATGCCATGGGCGGCCAGGATACGGATGACCTGCAAATGCACATAATTGCCACGGGTGTAGGCGACGCGTTTGCCCTTGAGGTCTTCGATTGACTGGATCGGCGAGTCCTTGGGTACTGCCAGGTAGGCATTGGCGAACTTGCTGACTGGCAGGATGTAGCGGGTCTTGACTCCGGCGGAGCGACCGATCAGCGAGATCAGATCACCCTGGCCAGCGAAGTCGATCTGGTTGCTGGCCAGAGCCTCACCAACCATCGGCACAGTGTTTAGGCCTACGAACTTGAAGCTGACGTCATCATTCTTGAACTCCTCCTGGAACAGGCCTCGCGAGTGAGCGATGCCGAGCAGACCCCAGCCCCAGTGATTGGAGCCGGTGGTGGCCAGGGACGGGCCGCCGATGCGAATCTCCTTGGGCGGCGTTTCCGCCAGCGTCTGGCCGGCGGCCAGCAGGCCGAGGAGCAGGGCGATGCGCTGCAGCAACGGGCGGTATTTCATAGGATGCTCCTGTTCGCCAGGGGATAGTTGTCGAGCAGATCCGGCTGTTCCCGGATGATGCTCTGGTAGGCTGGCTGGAAGTTCAGCCAGCCGTTGTACGGTTGGAACCATTGGGCAGTGCGCCGGGCCTGATCCTCTTCCATGGTCAGCGTCGAGCCCATGGATTCGGCGGCGATCTGCGACTGGCAGATCTTCTCCAGCGAGATGAACAGGTAGGCGGCTTCGTCCACGCTCTGCCCGACAGTGAGCAGGCCGTGGTTCTTCATCAGCAGGGCGCGGTTGCCTGCCAGTGCCTTGACCAGGTTGTCGCCTTCGCCATGGGCATGGCTGTCATAGATCGCATGGCGTTCGAAGAACACGGCGGACTCGGCGCTGGCTGGTGGCAGCAGGCGACCGTTGGTTGTCCAGGTGCGTCCGTAGAGCGAGTGGGTGTGGGCAGCGGAGATGATGTCCGGACGCAGCGAGAGGATCACCGAGTGCAACGGAATGCCGCCAGGGTGCGGATAACCATCGCCCTCGACGACATTGCCGGCCAGGTCGACGCGCATCAGGTCGGCTGCGGTAATCAGGTTGAAGCTGACGCCGAACGGGTTTATCCAGAATGTATCGGGCTCGCCAGGGTCACGGGCGGAGATATGGCCCATGACCCCTTCGTCGTAGCCGAGTTTGCCGAAGATGCGAAACGCCGCGGCGAGCTTATGCTTGCGGTGCGCACGTTCCTCTTCGACGTTGGCGAAGGTTGGCTGTTCGGGGCGCGCATAGCTGCGCGCCTGTTGCAGACGCCGTTCCACTTCGGTAACGGCGGCGGTCGATTGTGTGGCGCTACTCATGCCTGCTTCTTCTCGGTCAGGCCAAGACGGCGCGCTGCCGCGTAGCGGTTCTCGGGGAAGTCCAGACCGAGGTTGCCGCGGAAGGTATCGGCCTCGTATTCACGGCGGAACAGGCCCCGCTCCTGCAGGATCGGGATGACCTTGTCGATGAAGCGGCCGGTCAGGCGTAGGTCGCCAAAGATGATGAAACCATCGACCACGGGCTCTTCGAACAGCTGTTGCAGCTTGTCGGCGATCTGCTCGGCCGTGCCGATGAAAGCGCCACGCGGTTGTGCGGCGAACAGGGCGAGTTGGCGTAGCGTGAGATTTTGTTCCTTGGCGATGCGCTTGTAGTACTCGGCGGTGGAGCGGAAGCTATCCTTGCCGATGTCTCCAAGATCCGGCAGCGGCTCGTCGAGCGGGAACTGGCTGAAGTCGAAGAAGCTGAAGTAGCGCGACAGGTACTTAACGGCGTAATCGATGTCGATGTACTGCAGCGACTCCTGGTACAGCTGCTCGGCTTCTTCCTCGGTATCACCGACGATTGGCCCTATGGAGGGCAGGATCAGAACCTGCTCCGGGTTGCGGCCATATGCCTTCACCCGACGCTTGATGTCCTGATAGTGCTCCTTGGCCTCGCGCAGATCGCCGTTACCGATGCTGGAAAAGTCGGAGAAGATGGCGTCGGCATAACGTGCCGCCAGGTCGCGGCCCGCTTCGGAGGCGCCGGCCTGGAACTGCACCGGGCGGCCTTGCGGCGAGCGCTCGATATTCAGCGGGCCCTGTACCGAGAAGAACTCGCCCTTGTGATCGAGGGTGTGCATCTTGTCGAGATCGGCGTAGACGTTGTTCTCGCGATCGCGGACGAAAGCATCGTCTTCCCAGGAGTCCCAGAGGCCGTTGACCACGCCGACGTATTCCTGAGCGATACGGTAGCGCTGTTCGTGCGCATGCAGCTTGTCATGGCCATGGTTCCTGGCCACGCCTTCCAGTGCCGAGGTCACGGCATTCCAGCCCGCACGGCCGTTGCTGATCTTGTCCAGCGATGCCAGCTGGCGAGCGGTGGTGAAAGGTTCGCTGTAGGAGGTGGTCATGGTGCCGACCAGACCGATATGTCGCGTGACTGCGGAAACGGCCGACAGGGCGCTGACAGGCTCCAGGCGACTGAGGAAATGCCAGGTCGCGTCGCGGGTTATGTATGCGGAGTCGGCGATGAAAGCGAAGTCGAACTTGGCCTTTTCACCTAGTTGGGCCAGTTCGATGTAGCTGTTGATATCAGAGACGGCGCCGTGCGGTACGCGCGGGTCGCGCCAGTGGCCACCGCCACCCTGGATACCGATGCCGAAGCGAAGCGTGCGATTGTCAGTGCGAGCCATGATAGACGTCCTGCATGGAGCGGCAGCGTCTGGCATGGATCACAGGGCTACCGCGGATGAGTGCGATGCGGCTGTCCTGTGTAGGGTGAGCGCGATTTACATGAGAACCTGTTCAAAGCCTGCTGCGCGTCGACCGTGCGGCGTTGAAATCGAATTCGGAAGGCTCATTTGCAGCTCGAAACTGCGCTTCCTCACTCGATTTCGCCTTACCTGGCTCTGGCTCGCCAGCCTTTGAACAGGTTCCAAACCAAACTACGAAAGCCAGAAGGCTGACGGAACCGATAATTCTGAGGTTGTTTATGCAATAAAGTCGTAAGCAGTCGACTTGTGGCGGGCAAAAAGTTATCACCAGCACCGCCCAAGTCTGAAAGACCAAAGTGTTGGGTCGTTATGCAAAAGCCTCGTTGGTCGTACTTGTAGCTACCGACTCGATCAGCTCCTCGAGCAACGTGGCACCGAACGGCCAGTCTCCCAGCTCGGCCGCCGCCCCCATGTGGCCATGTGCGCCGGCGATCTCCAGGCGTGCGCCCCAGGCCTTGGCGAACTGCTCGGCCCTTTCTAGCGTTACCTTGGGATCGTCGGTGCTGGTGACCACGATGCTCTTGAACGGCAGTGGTGTCAGGGGGATGGGAGTGAAGCCACGGGTGCCCTCGGGATAGTCCGCTGCCTCGACATCGCTGGGTGCCACCAGCAGCGCCGCCTTGACCGGGCCGCGGTAGCGTGCAGCCCATTGCGTGACCAGGCTGACGGATAGCGAATGGGCGACGAGAACCACTGGCCGGTCATCTTCGCTGATCACCGCTTGCAGCGCTTCGACCCAGTCGTCTCGGTCGGGGTTGTGCCATTCCTGCTGATGCACCCGACGAAACGCCGGGTTGCGGGCCTCCCAGTGGCTTTGCCAGTGCTTTTCCCCGGAGTTGCCACGGCCGGGAAGAATCAGCACGCGTACATCGGTCATTTCATGTCCTCGAAGTGGTCTCTTGTAGTTGTCATCGTCCCTGCCTGTTTCATCAGGGACGATGCTGCTTACGCTTGGAACCTGTTCACGTTGAAAACAGGCCGGATCGTCAGTCCGGTCGGACTGCTCATTTACCGCTCGTAAAGTCGAACGCGGCTTCGACCGGCCCTCGCCTGTTTTGGTGGGGCCGCCATCGGCCTTGTATGGCTTTAACTAGATCGTGAGCAGGTTCTTAGAAGTCATAACGGGCTGACGCCAGCCAGGTACGTGGTGGGTTGTAGGTGTAGGTGTTTGCCGAGGCGGTTTCATAGACCTTGTCCAGCAGGTTCTTCGCGGTCAGCGACAGCGTCAGCTGGGTTCCTCGTGGGGTATAGAAGGCACCGACGTCGACGAAGGTCTGGGCAGGTGTGCGGTACTGGTTCTCGACACCTGTATAGAACTCGCTGGAGCGGCGCACGTTACCGTTGAGGCGCAGGTCACCACTTGGCAGCGAGATGTCATAAACGGTGTTGAGGTTGAAGCTCAGGCGTGGTGCGTAGGGCAGTTCGTTGCCGGTGTAGTCGGTCAGCGAGGTCACGCCGCTGGGCAGGAACTGGTCGATCTTGGTGCGCAGGTAGGACACCGAAAAGCTGGTCTGCCAGTCGGGAGTGATGCGCAGGGACGACTCCAGCTCTGCACCATAGGTATGTGCCGAATCGGTATTGGCCAGTACGGATCCTGTCACCGGAATGCCGTTGAACACCGGGTCACCGAGGTTGGTCTGGTAGTTCTCGTAGTCGTTGTAGAACAGAGCGATGTTGTTCTGCAGACGATTATCGAGTGCAGTGGTCTTGAGGCCGATCTCGTAGGAGGTGACTTCTTCGGGATCGAGCGGACGCGAGATCAGATCCAGGCGCTGTGACGGCGCGGGGTTCCAGCCCCCGGATGTTTCACCCTTGGCCCAGGTGAAGTAACCGAACACATTGGGATTGAAGGTGTAGTCCAGGGTGACTTTCGGGGTAATGCCAGTGTTTTTCTGTTTCCAGCCATCGAAGGCGAATACCTGTGCCAGTTGAGCGCCATCGGCGTTGCTGAAATGGGCACTGCCGTCGAGGATATGTTCTTCGCTGGAATAGCGCAGGCCGCCGGTGATGCCGAAGGCGTCGGTGACCTTGAAATGCAGCTGGCCGAAGACCCCCTTGCTTTCTTTCTCGTTGCGCGAAGTGGTGTACATCCAGGTCGGTGCGGCGCCGAAAGCGTTGAGGCGGTCGAAGTCGAACTGTTCGCGGAAGAAGGTCGCACCGGTCACGAAGTCAAACCGGTCATACTCGCCTAGCAACTGGAATTCCTGGGAAAACTGGCGCTGGTTGATGTCCTGCTGGAACTTGAAGATGCTGTAGGTTTCGCGGGCGTCGAAGTCCCAGGGTTGGTCGTCCTTGATGCGGCGCCAGGCGCTGATCGATTTGAAGGTCAGGTTATCGTTCAGTTCGTCGGTCACTTTCAGCGAGATGCCACCGTTCTTCTGATCCGTGCGAGTGTCCCAGGCCGCAAGGGTGCGGTTTTTCTTCAGTTTGGGCACTTGGCGTGGTGTGCCCACGGCGTTGTCGGAGTGATCGTAGGCTTCGTCGATCGACAGATCGAAGCGCAACGTATCACTGGCGCGTAATTGCAGCTTCAGGCGGGCCTGATTGGTGTCGAAACCGTTCACATCCTTGTCCAGGGTGTAGTTGTAGGCGTAGCCATCGCTACGGCGACTGCTCAGGGCCAGGCTGCCCAGTAGCACATCCGGCACCAGTGGGCCGCTTATGTAGGCTTTGGATTCGAACGTGCCGAAGTTGCCGAGGCCCGCTTCTGCCGAGCCGGTGAAGTACTCGCTGGGCTCTTTGCTGATCAGGCGGATCGCCCCGGAGCTGGTGTTCTGCCCATAGAGGCTGCCTTGCGGGCCGCGCAGCACTTCGACGCGCTCGAGGTCGGGCAGGTTGGCGTAGGCGTTGCCGAACTGGCGGGCGACATAGACGTCGTCCAGATACACCGCCACGGACGGGTTGCCAGCCGGGCGCGAGTTACCGATGCCGCGGATGAACACGTATTGCTGGTTGATATAGGGGCTGACCAGGGTCAGGCCGGCGGCCTGGCCGGCCAGATCGGCCAGGCTGTGTACCTGGCGCTCCTGCAACTGACCTTCGCCAATGGCACTGACTGCGACGGCGGTCTTCTGCACATCGCTGCTACGGCGTTCTGCCGTGACGGTGACGGTATCCAGCTTGTTGGTACGCGCTTCTTCGCTTTCGTTGGCGCTGACCTGGGTTGCCGAAAGCAGCATGGCGAAGGCCAGCGCCAGGCTCAGTGGCTGGCGGGCAAAGGGTGCATGGATCACGGGATGACGCCCCATCTCAAACCTCTCTTCAAATGACCAAACGGATATGTCCTGGTGCTCCAGCGGGCTGGCCCCCAGAGTTTCTGGGAGCTGATCCGGCCGACTGGTGAAGTGGTACGGAAGAGGTGCGACGCAAGCTCAGGGAATGTGCGGCAAATGGCGGTCGAGCCATGTGCGCAAGGCTAAACGGCGGGTGGCGAGAAACGAACTGATATTATTTTCGATGCTTGTGCGCTGGCCGCATATAGCGCTGATGCATAAGCCGGAGAAGAGACCAGCGCGGCTCAGACGGTGAGCAGCTCTTCGAGTAAGCGTGCGCCGTAGGGCCAGTCACCCAGCTCTGCCAGAGAGCCAAGATGGCCGTAGGCACCCGGAACGACCAAGCGAGAACCCCAGGCGCTGGCGAACTGCTGTGCCCGCTCCAGCGAGACACGCTCGTCGTTGCTGCTGGCGACTACGATGCTGGGAAAACCGAGAGGTTGCAGCGGCATGGGAGCGAAGCCTGTGGCCCCGGCAGGATAACTGGGATGTTCGACATCGCTTGGGGCGACCAGCAAGGCGCCTTGCACCGGGCCCTGATGACGGCTCGCCCAGTGCGCGACCAGGGCGACGGATAATGAGTGCGCAACCAGAATGGCCGGTCTGTCATCCGCACTGATCGTCTGATGGAGGGTCGCCACCCATTCGTCGATATCAGGGTTGTCCCACTCGCGTTGCATCACCCTTCGGTAAGTCGGATGCCGACGCTCCCAGAATGTCTGCCAGTGTTTTTCGCCCGAGTTGCCGCGCCCGGGCAGGATGAGTACGCGAGTCATGAGTCTGTCTGCAGAGGCTGAAACCTGTGCAGGCTAACCGATTGCACGGCAGCTGTCCGGTACATCAGCGTTTGGCATCGCCATAGCGGTAAGTGTGGCTCAACTCGTCAAGGGCGGCCTTGAACTGGGGATGCAGCTGCAATTCGCTGGCCTTGAGTGTTTGTTCGAGTTGTTCCGGACGGCTGGCGCCGATAAGCGCGGTAGTGACGGCAGGGTTGGCCAGCGTCCAGGCGATGGATGCCGTGACCAGATCGACTCCCCATTGCCCGGCCAGCTCTTGCAGTTCATTCACGGTCTGGAACTGACGTTCATGCCAGTAGCGCTGCTGGTACACCTGGGCAACGCTGCCCAGAGTGAAGCGAGTGCCGGCTGATGGGTCACCTGGTCGATGCTTGCCACTCAGCAGACCACCAGCCAATGGGTTGTAGATGATTACGCCCAGTTGCTGCTCTTCGGCCAGGGGCAGCAGCTCGCGCTCGATTTCACGGAACAGCAGGCTGTAACGCGACTGGGTCGAGATGAAACGATTGAGTCCGAGCAGGTCGGAGCGGCCCAGCGCCAGTGCTAGCCGATAAGCGAGGAAGTTGGATACGCCGACGTAGCGAACCTTGCCGTCGCGTATCAGGCTGTCGAGGGCTTCCAGGGTTTCGTCCAGTGGTGTCTGGCCGTCGTCCCAGTGCAGCTGGTAGAGATCGACATAGTCGGTATTAAGGCGTTTTAGCGAGGCGTTCAGGGCTTCTATGAGGTGTTTACGCGAGGCGCCCTGCTGCCAGGGCGCGGGCCCGACCTTGCCCACCGCCTTGGTGGCCAGTACCACCCGGTCGCGCCGGCCCGGTAGCCAGCGGCCGATGATTTCCTCGGTGCGGCCGATAGTCTCGAGTGTGCCCCCGATGGGGTAGACGTCAGCGGTGTCGATGAAACTGACGCCAGCCTCGTGGACGCGGTCGAGTATCTGGTGCGAGGTCGACTCGTCGGTTTGCAGGCCGAAGGTCATGGTGCCGATGCCAAGGCGCGAAACAAGCAAGCCACTGTTACCCAGATTTCTATGTTGCATGGTGATGTCCGTACGGAAGGGGCTTCAAGGAATGGGCAGCTCGATCGCCCGGCGAATTTCTCTGGCGGCGATGTCGATTTCCTCGTGAGTGGTGAAACGCCCGAAGCTCACGCGGATCGTCCGCAGTGCTTCCGCTGGGCGTAAACCGAGTGCCAGCAGGACATGGGAAGGCGCGTTGCTTGCCGAATTGCAGGCCGATGTCGAGGAAATCGCCAGCGCCGCCCCCAGTGAGATGTCGCGATCCGGGGTCAGGCTGAGGGTGTGAGGGATGCGTTGCGCGCCGTAGGCATTTATCTGCAGTGGCAGGCCTCGCAGCGCTTGTAGCAGACGTTCGCGCAGGAACACGATGCGTTGTTGTTCGACAGCTGACTCTGCCTGGGCGATGGCAAAGGCTTCACCCATGCCGACGATCTGATGGGTTGCCAGGGTGCCCGACCGTAGCCCACTTTCATGTCCGCCGCCGTGAATCTGTGCCTTGATCCGATCACGGGTGCGCGCGCCGACATACAGAGCGCCTATGCCCTTCGGCCCATAGGTTTTGTGCGCCGAGAACGACATGAGGTCGACGGCCAGTTCTTCGAGATTGATATCGACCTTGCCGGTAGCCTGTGCTGCATCGACATGAAACAGTGAACCGTGCGCGCGGACTATTTCACCGATGCGGGCGATGTCGGTGATGGTGCCCAGCTCGTTGTTAACCAGCATCAGCGAGACCAGAAAGGTGTCGGCTCTCAGTGCCTGGCGTACGTCCTCCGGGGTGATCGCGCCCTGTTCGTCGGGGCACAGATAAGTGACATCGATACCTGAGCCTTGCAGCTGTTGCAGGGTATCGAGTACAGCCTTGTGCTCCAGGCGGCTGCTGACGATATGGCCTCGGCCATGATGCTGGGCGACGCCCTTGAGGGCCAGGTTGTTCGATTCGGTTGCGCCGGAAGTCCAGACGATGCGTTGTGCCTGGGTGCCTACCAGACTGGCTACCTGGCTGCGTGCCTGTTCGACCTGAGCACGCGCCAGTTGGCCGAACGGATGGGACTGCGACGCCGGGTTGCCGAACAGGCCTTCTCGTCCCAGGCACTCGACCATCCTGTTGATCACGCGTTCATCGACGGGTGTAGTCGCTGCGTAGTCGAAATACAGCGACTGTGTGACGGGCTGGGAGAGGGCGGCCCAGTGCATGAAATGGGTCATGGCTCAAACCCCGTCGAACAGGACGGTGGACAGGTAGCGTTCGGCAAAACTGGGGATGATGGTGACGATGACCTTGCCTTCGTTCTCTGGCCGTTTGCCCAGTTGTACCGCGGCGGCCAGAGCTGCTCCCGAGCTGATGCCGACCGGGGCACCTTCCTGCCTGGCAACCAGGCGTGCGGTGTTCAGGGCATCGTCATCATCGATGGCGATGATTTCATCGATGACACCGAGATCGAGAATCTTCGACAGAAACCCTGAGCCGATGCCCTGAATTTTGTGCGGGCCTGGCTTGCCACCTGACAGCACGGCACTACCGGATGGCTCCACGCCAACGATGCGTACGGATGGTTTGTAGCCCTTGAGCACCTGGCCTACGCCGGTGATGGTGCCACCAGTGCCGATCCCGGACACGACGATATCGACTTCACCGGCCGTGTCGTTCCAGATCTCCTCGGCCGTGGTGATGCGGTGGATGGCCGGATTAGCTGGGTTCTCGAATTGTTGCAGCACCAGTGAGCCGGGGATTTCCTGGCTCAGCTCATGAGCCCTGGCAATCGCACCACTCATGCTCTGACTGGCAGGCGTCAGTTCGAGCCGGGCTCCGAGAAAACGCAGCATCTTGCGGCGCTCCTCGGACATGCTTTCCGGCATGCACAGGATCAACTGATAGCCACGTGCGGCAGCAATGAATGCCAGGGCAATACCGGTGTTTCCGGAGGTCGGTTCGATGATGGTCGAGCCAGGATGCAGACGCCCCGACTGCTCGGCATCGTTGATCAGGGCGAGGCCGAGGCGGTCTTTCACCGAGGACAGTGGATTGAAGAATTCCAGTTTGCCGAGCAGTTGAGCGGGTACTCCGGCCTCGGCTGCAAAGCGACTGAAACGCACCAACGGAGTAGCACCGATGGTGTCGATGATGTTTTCGTAAATCTTGCCTCTGAATGTCGACATGTTTCTTCGTCCAGATCATCACGTTGCGGATGAGTGCCCACTCGTCAAAGGGGCGCTATGGCGCTGAAGCTAATCGCGAGACCTGTCTCTTGAGAAACGAGAAAAACGGCAAAGCTTAGGTGCCTTCTGCTGTGGGGCATCGTCTCTGCTGTTCATGCATATATTTGATAAAGGTATTTATAACGGCGGAAAAGTTACTTTGAGGAATAAGTGACAGCGCTCATTCTTTCCTGACCAGACGACTGGAAAACAGATTTCGCATGTATCGGCTGCTGCACGCCGGTCATTCCAGGAGTTCCATCGTGATGGGTCATTCTCAATCTCTATACCGCGCTACCGTCCTCTTTCCCCATTCGCGTCTCCCCCAGGACGTTCACGAGTTGGGGACTTCCCTACGCCAGGCTTTGGGCCTGCAGCGCCTTGCGCCACAAGCCGGCAAGCCGGTACTGGGCCGCCGCGAAGCGATTCTGCTCGGCGTGTTCGCCCTGACCCTGCATGTCGCGGCCATCTCCTGGCTGGCCAGCCGGCCCGAGCCGGTGCTGCCGGAAGTGCCGGTGCAGATTCCACCGATGACCATCGAATTCACCAGCGCGGCACCGCCCGTGGTCGAGCCACCGCCTCCGGAAGTGATTCCCGAGCCGGAACCCGTGGTCGAGCCACCACCGCCGGTGGTCGAGGAGCTGGCGGTGAAACCGCCGCCCAAACCCAAGCCCAAACCGCAGCCGCCCAAGCAGGAAGCCAAGCCGGCGCCGAAGCCGGTCGAGGCGCCGCCACCGCCGCCAGCACCCGCTCCCGTTGCAGAAGCACCGCCCGCGCCACCGGTCGAAATTCCACCGTCGGCCAGCGCCGGCTACCTGAAGAACCCGGCGCCCGAGTACCCCTCGCTGGCGCAACGGCGAGGCTGGGAAGGCACCGTGCTGCTGCGCGTACACGTGCTGGCCAATGGCAAGCCGAGCGACATCCAGATTCAGCGCAGCAGCGGCCGCGACGTGCTCGACGAGTCCGCCATCCGCGCAGTCAAGCGCTGGAGCTTCGTGCCGGCCAAGCGTGGCGACGAAGCCATCGCTGGCTGGGTGTCGGTACCGCTGGAATTCCGTTTGAACTGAGGCTGGCGCAGACGCCGGCCGACCTGACTTACCCGAGGAACGCATCATGAACCTGCTCGTAGATTCTCCCTTTCAATCGGTCGAACACGCGGTCATCTGGCTGCTGATCGGCTTCTCCGTGGTCACTTGGGGGCTGGCGCTGATCAAGGGCATCCAGTTCGCCCGCCAGCGCCATCAGGATCGCCAGTTCCAGAAAGGCTTCTGGAGCGCCACCAGCCTCGACAGCGCCGCCGAGCAGAGTGCCGGGCACAACGGCGCGGTCGCCCGTGTGGCCCAGGCCGGCTTCGCTGCGATTCAGGTGCAAGGTGGCCAGCCGACCGACCTGGCGCAGTCGATCAACCATCAGGATCGCCTCGAGCGTTCCCTGCGCCAGCAGATCCAGCGCGAGCGTCGTTCGCTGGAAGCCGGCCTGGCGGTAGTTGCCTCGATCGGCTCCACCTCGCCCTTCATCGGCCTGTTCGGCACTGTGTGGGGCATCATGGAAGCCCTCAAGGGCATCAGCGCGGCGGGTAACGCCAGCCTGGAAACCGTGGCCGGCCCCATTGGTGCCGCACTGGTCGCCACCGGCGTGGGCATCGCCGTCGCCGTGCCGGCGGTGCTGGTCTACAACTACTTCCTGCGCCGCCTGAAGCTCACCGCCGCCGACCTCGACGACTTCGCCCACGACTTCTACAGCCTGGCGCAAAAGAGTGCGTTCAAGGTCATCGTCAGCCCGCGTGCTGGCAAGGGTGCTCCTGTGACCGGCAACGCCGGCGTCGCGAAGGAGGCGGTCTGACATGGCCTTCTCGACCCAGGACAGCGACGAAGTCCTGTCCGAAATCAACGTCACGCCGCTGGTGGACGTCATGCTGGTGCTGCTGGTGGTGTTCATCGTCACGGCGCCGCTGCTGACCAACTCGATCCCGATCAACCTGCCGAAGACCGAGGCCGTTGCGCCACTGGAGCAGAAAGACCCGCTGGTGGTGAGCATCGACGGCGAGGGCAAGCTGTTCATCAACAAGGACGAGATCCAGGCGGATCTGCTGGAAAGCAACCTGATCCAGGCCAGGCAGCAGGCCGAAGTCGTGCATGAGGAGCTGCGCGTGCAATTGCAGGCCGACGATGGTGTGAACTACGGCGAAGTGGCACGGGCCATGGCGGCCATCGAGCGTGCCGGTATCACCAAGCTGGCGGTTATCACCGCGCGCTGAAGCCCGCCATGCCGGCGCACGATTTCTCAAGTCCAGGGACGTCGTGCCTGCGTGTTGGTCGATCGACAGCAGTGAACGCACTTGCAGCCGGAGACGGCTTCTGGCTACTTCGGCTTGTAAGCGCAATAGCCCGGCCGTGGGCCGACCTTGGGGTGATGGCGGCAGGTGTCCGGGCGTTTTTCGTAGACGGTGCACAGGCGTGTCTTGCGATCCAGGAACAGGCAGTCGTTGTTGGACATGCGGATCAGGGTGAAGATGCCCGACTTCTGATTGAAGCGCTCGACGATGCCGTCTTTCTGCAGGCGCTTGGCGATGTTCTTCGGCGGTTCGCTGCGCTCGAATTCGTCCACCAGTTCCAGACGAATCAGGTCGTTCAGGCGCACCTCCACCGGCAGGGTGCAGCAACTGGAGATGCAGCTGTGGCACATGTCGGCGGTGTATTTGGCCCAGGTCTCCAGGCGATCGATCTCTGCAGCGGCTATCAGGCGGGGTTTTATCATGATGCTCAGGTAGGCCTGTCTTTTGCGGCGGACTGTTCGCTTCGCGCCCGAATCCGCCCTACGGTCACGGGGCGGCGATAATAGCGGGCGGGTGGCGTTTGTGAAGCACCGGCTGGCGGTTGCGTCTTTTCCGTTGTGCCTGTGAACCGTTTAGCAGTCGTCTCTCTGGGTGTTGACAGACTCGACCCCTATACTGGTGCCCGCCTCGGGTGGCCGGCAGGAGTGCGAGGCGACATCTTCCTCAGGATTGGGACATAACGCATGCAATGGATTTTCATGCTGGTCGGTTTGGTGCTCGGTGCGGGTGTCAGCGAATCGGCCACCGGAGCGCTTCTTGGCGGCCTGATAGGCCTCAGCCTGGGCCAGGCGCTGCGTCTGCAAGGGCTGGAGCAGCGTAATGCTCAGCTGGCTGCGCAGCTTAAGGAGTTCGCCGCGCGTTTCGAGCACGGCACTCGCGCTATTCACGAACGGTTGGTCAAGGTCGAGCAGGGTGAGCGAAACGAGCCAGAACCCGCCTTGGCTCCCGCGCCTGCCGAACCCGTTGCCAGTTCCGCGCCCGAACCCCAGCCCGAGCCGGTCGTTGCCGAAGAGCCTCTGCCGGAACTGGACTGGACGCTGGATCCGTTGCCGGAAATCGAAACGCCTCCTGCCACTGAGCCTGTGCCGCTGGCTGCCCAGGTCGCCCACGAACCTCAACCGGCAGCGCAGCAAAGCCCCTGGCGCGAGCAAACGCCGCGTGAACCGAACCTGATCGAGCGTGGCATCGCCGCGGCCAAGGCCTGGCTGTTTGGCGGTAACACCGTGCTGCGGGTCGGCGTGGTGTTGCTGTTTCTCGGCCTGGCCTTCCTCCTGCGCTACGCCACCGAAGGCGTCGAAGTGCCGGTGGAACTGCGCTACATGGGTGTCGCCGCCAGCGCTCTGGCGTTGCTTGGCCTGGGTTGGTGGTTGCGCCGGCGTAATCGCAATTACGCCCTGGTGCTGCAAGGCACCGGTATCGCCGTGCTGTACCTGACGGTGTTTGCTGCGATGCGTCTGCATCCGCTGCTCGATCCGGGCATGGCGCTCGGCCTGCTGGTGGCGGTGACGCTGTTCTCGGCGATTCTCGCCGTGCAGCAGAATGCCCTCGGCCTGGCGGCTGCTGCTGCACTCGGCGGCTTTGCCGCGCCGATCCTCACTTCTACCGGCAGCGGCAACCATGTCGCGTTGTTCTCCTACTTCGCCCTGCTCAACGCCGGCATCTTCGCTATCGCCTGGTTCAAGGCCTGGCGCCTGCTCAACCTGATCGGTTTCGTCGGCACCTTCGGTATTGGTTTCGCCTGGGGCTTGCGCTCCTATACACCCGAGCTGCTGGGCAGCACCCAGCCGTTCCTGATCCTGTTCTTCCTGATGTACGTGGCCATCGGCCTGCTGTTCGCCCGGCGTACCCTGCGTGATGCGGCGGATGCGCCCGAGTCGCGTGGCGAGTTGCTGCGTTGGTCGCTACGGCGTGGTGACTATGTCGATGCCACCACGCTGTTCGGCCCGCCACTGGTCGGTTTCGGCCTGCAGGTAGCGCTGGTGCGGCATATCGAATTCGCCGCCGCGTTCAGCGCCCTTGGCCTGGGGCTGTTCTATCTGCTGCTGGCGCGGGTGCTAAAGGCCCGGGCCGGTGAACGTGCGCTGCTGCTGGTGGAAACCTGCCTGGCGCTCGGCGTGGTATTCGCCAGTTTGGCCATTCCGCTCGGGCTTGATGCCCGCTGGACGGCGGCGGCCTGGGCAGTGGAGGGCGCCGGTATCTATTGGCTGGGCTTGCGCCAGGGCCGGCCGCTGGCGCGCGCTTTTGCCCTGCTGCTGCAGGTGGGAGCGGCTCTGGCCTTTATCAGTGGCCTGGATTATGGCTACGGCAGCCTGCTCGACGGTTCGCCGCTGGGCGCGCTGATGCTGGGTGCGGCGCTGCTGTTCAGCTACTGGCAATTGCGCCAGGCGCCACAAGCTGCCTGCGCCTGGGAAAACCGTCTGCTACCGTGGCTGGGTCTGGCCGGGCTGGCATTCATCTACCTGATTGCGCCGCTGCTGTTCGAGGTGCCCGGCACTGCCATCGCCTGGGCGCTGGCTGGGTTGGCGACCCTGTTCATCGGCTTGCGTATCGCCGCGCCGAGCTTCGTCTACAGCGCTTTCGCCATCCAGTTGCTCGGCGGCTTGCTGTTCCTCGGGCAGATGGCGCTGGATTCGCTATTTGGCAGTGGCGGTTTTAGCGCCGGCTGGTTTGGTCTGCTGGCGGCGTCGATGGTGGGCTTCGGCCTGATTGCCGGCATGCTGTTGGCGGCGCGTGATCCACATATTCGTGAGAATCGCCGACTGCTCGGTGCACTGTCCATGGTGATGCTGGTGGGCCTGGTGTTCATCAATCTGGCGGTGCTGTTCGTGCTGCCCTGGGTGGCGGCTGCCGCAGTCTGGGGCGGTACGGGATTGCTGATTCTCTGGCTGGCGCTTTATCTGCAGCAGCGCGCGGCTTTTCTGTTCAGCCTGGTATTGCAGGTGTTCGCCGGCCTGGCATTCCTGGCGGCGGGGCCGTTGCTGCTGTCGGGAGTCAGTGGCGAGGGCCTGTCGCCGCTGACGCACACCGGTTTCTGGACGCCTGCCGTACTCGGCCTGGCTGCGCAGGTCGGTGCCTGGCGATTGCACAGCCTGAAACGCAGTGGAAGGGATACCGGGTTCGATGGCGTCAGCCTGCAGCGTCTGGGCCAGCTGTTGCTGGCCTGGGGCGCCGTCTGGTGGGCCATGGCCCTGGTCAGTGAGGTGATGCGCTTTGTGACCGCGGAGCTGCAGGCCAGCGTTCTGCTGGTACTGGCAGCCTTGTCGACATTGATCTGGATGCTGCTGGCACTGCGCACCCACTGGCGCGAGTTGGCAGTCTTGTGCAGCCTGCTGGCGCCAGTGGCCGGGTTGATCCTGATCCATGCATGGCATCCCCTCTATCATCCAGCCGCCAATTTCGGCTGGCTGGGTTGGGCTGCCGTGATCGCGGTGCATCTGCTGGCGCTGCGACGACTGACCGATCTGTTGCCGAGTACGCCTGCCAGTGTTGCCCATGTGCTCGGTTGCTGGTTGCTGCTTGGGGTGTTGGCGCTGGAGCTGCGTTATCTGCTGCTGAGCCTGTCCGATCATTACAACGCCTGGCGCTGGCTGGGCTGGGCGCTGCTGCCTACCGCCTATCTGTGGGCGATGGCGCAGGCACGTCGCTTGCCGTGGCCGGTGGCCAGTTTCGAGCGTGAGTATCGTCTGTGGGCGGCGACACCGCTGGCGGCGATGATGCTTGTCTGGTTCTGGCTGGCCAATGCCAATAGCGCCGGCGACAGCGATCCGCTGCCCTATCTGCCGCTGATCAACCCGCTGGAGCTGGGTTTGCTGCTGTGCCTGGGCGCATTGTTCGTCTGGGCACGCGATGCCTTGCCGCGCTTTGGTCTGGAGCCGGCGCGGGCACTGCAATTGGTACAGGGCGTTGCAGGGCTGTCGCTGTTCGCTCTGCTGACGGTGATGGTGATGCGTACGGCGCACCACTGGGGCGGCGTGCCTTGGCACAGTTCGGCCCTGTTCGATTCGATGTTGGTGCAGGCAGGTCTTTCAATCGTCTGGACGCTGATCGCCCTGGCGCTGATGCTGTTCGGTCACCTGCGCGTGCATCGCGAACTGTGGCTGGTCGGCGCTGCGCTGATCGCCCTGGTGGTGGCCAAGTTGTTCTTCGTCGAGCTGGGCAATCGTGGCGGGCTGGAGCGTATCGTGTCGTTCATCGGTGTCGGCGTGCTGCTCCTGGTGGTGGGTTATTTCGCACCGTTGCCGCCACGCAAGGCTGAGGAAGCCTCCCCGAACAAGGAGTCGTTATCGTGAGAATCATCGCTGCGCTTGTGGCCTTGAGCCTGTCGCTGATCGCCGCTGTACAAGCCGAGGAGCGTCAGCAGGATTATCGTCAGCAACTGCCGCTGGTGCTGGAGGGCGCAGGCCCTTGGTATCGCGTCGAGTTGCCGATGGCCGTGCATTACGCTGCACAGCATGCCGATCTGCGCGATCTGCGTATCTTCAACGCTCAGGGCCAGGCGCAGGCTTATGCGCTGCTGGCTGGCCAGCGTGAATCACGCGATGAAGAGCAGGAACACGGCGTTCGTTGGTTTCCGCTGTATTCCGATGGTCAGCAGAGCGGCGTGCCCCGCTTGCGCGTGCAGCGCAGTACCGACGGTACGTTGATTGAGCTGAGTGGCGATGAGCCTGCTGCGGCGCAGCGCCAATTGCGTGGCTGGTTGCTCGATGCCAGCGCCATCGACGCGCCGCTGGTGCGTCTGAACCTGAGCTGGAGTGGTGGTGAGGAGGGCTTTCAGCGTTTCTCCATCGAGGCCAGCGACGATCTGCAACACTGGCTCGCTTGGGGTGAGGGGCAGGTGGCGCGTCTGAGCTTTGGTGAAGACCGCATCGATCAGCGTCAGGTGGAGCTGCCGGCCCAGTCTGCACGTTATTTGCGCCTGCTCTGGCACAGCCCGCAACAGGCCCCGGAGCTGGATGTGGTGACATTGCGCAGCCGCCGCCAGTCCAGCAGTCCGGCGCCTTTGGTCTGGTCTCAGCCCATGCCCGCGCAAGCGCTGGGCGATGGCAGTTATGAATGGCAATTGCCGCAGGCGCTGCCGCTGGAGCGCCTGCGCATCAGCCTGGATGAGCCCAACACACTGGCACCGGTCTGGTTCGAAGCGCGTTCGCGTAAGCAGGATCCCTGGCGTGCGTTGACCAGCGGTGTGCTCTACCGCCTGCCGCAGGATGGCCGTGAAGTGCGCCTGGACGAGCTGGCCTTGCCTGGTTCGCCAGTGCGTCAGCTGCGGCTGAAGGTCGATGCGCGCGGTGGCGGCCTGGGCCAACAGCCGCCGACGGCAGCCTTCGCCGTGCGAGCCACCCAGTTGGTATTCCTCGCCCGTGGCGAGCCGCCTTACCGTTTGGCGGTAGGGCGTGGCGATGCCACTTCGTCAGCCTTACCCATCAGCACACTGATTCCCGACTATTCGACCGAGCGCCTGGCTGCGCTGGCCCGGGCCGAGGTTGATGTCAGTGCCGCTCAAACGGTCGTGGAGACCGCGCCGGCTGCGGCAGGCACGGACTGGAAGCGTTGGGGGCTCTGGGCAGTGTTGCTGCTGGGTGTGGTGTTGTTGGCCGCGATGGCGGCGAGCCTGTTGCGGCGACCTGAAAAAGGCTGAGTGCGGCAGTCGAGAATGCACGTCATTACTGTCTAAGCGGATCTTTTGCAGTATCGTAGGCAGCGTTCACGGTTTCGTCGGTCGGGAAGTATCGCCGCGGTGTGGGGCGTGAGCAGTTTCGGGCGCCCCGCGCCCTCTACTCTGGTCAGGAAGGCCCGCTTGCGTACCTCGACTCGCTTCCTCGTCCCCGCTGCCAAGGGTGTCCGCCGACGGAGGCTCCGTTGATGCAGGCCTGTCTGGCACCGGGCTGGTCACCGTCGCCACCCGTCCTCGTCACCTTGCTGGTGTGCTTCGGCGTCATCCTGCTCGCCCACTGGATGACCCGCCAGCGCGATTTTCCCGGACGTGACAGCTTTATCCTGCTGCACCTCTCCAGTCTCTGGTGGATGGCCTTCGCGTCGCTGGAGCTGAGCGTGACGTCGGCCGAGTGCAAGATGTTCCTCTCCGGTATGGCCTGGCTGGGCATCTTGTTCACGCCGACATTCTGGGCCGTGTTTCTCTGGCAGTACGTCAACAGCGTACGTACGCCAGTGCCGCGTGCGGGTGTCCTGGCGCTGAGCCTGATGCCGCTGCTGGTGTGGATCATCGCGCTGAGCAACCCCTGGCATGGCCTTTTCTACCTGGCCAGCAGCGGTCCGATCGACGACAGCCCTGGCGCCCCGGTGCGCTATCAGCATGGCCCGCTGTTCTATGCCACGGCGGTGTACGTCTACCTGTTGATGACCTTCTGCATGGGGGTGGTGGTGCGGGCCGCTGTGCTCAGCCAGGGGCTGCATCGACGTCACTACCTGGGGTTCGTGCTGGTCACGGCGGCACCCTGGACGGTCAACGTCGCCTACGTCGTGTTTGGCTGGACGGTCTTTGGCGTCGACCCCACCCCCTTCTGTTTTGCCTTCACCTTGGTGGCTTTCGCCTGGTTGATCCTCGGTGTGCGCCTGTTCGATCTGTTGCCGGTGGCTCGTCACCTGCTGCTGGAGGCGTTGATCGATCCGGTACTGGTGGTCGACCCGCGCGGCCGGGTGATCGAGGCCAACCCGGCCGCGTTGAAGCTGGCGGGCCTGCAACAGGGTTGGCAGGGGCGAGCGCTGGTCGAGTGGCCGGTGTTCGGCGCCGATTTGCAGCGTTTGCTCGAGCAGCACGAAGCTGAGGCGAGCGAGCAAATGCTTACCCTGACCAGCGCCGCGCGTTATTACGAAGTGCGCGTGCGTGGGATCGAACGCACTACACGTAACGGCCCGATCTTGCTGGGGCGGATGTTGTACGTGCGTGATGTCACCCTGCGCCATCTTGCCGAACTCAAGCTGGCCGAGGCACTGGCGCTCAGCGAGGAGCGCCTGAGCACCATCTCTAGCCTGCATGAGCAACTGCGCGAGCAGGCGCTGTGCGACCCGCTCACCGGGCTGTACAACCGGCGCTACCTGGACGAGTTCTTCGCCCGTGAGCTGGCGCGAGGCCAGCGCGAGAAGCTCCCGTTGGCCCTGGCGCTGATCGATCTCGACCACTTCAAGCGGCTCAACGACGAGTGTGGTCACCTGGTGGGAGACGATGTGCTCAAGGCCGTGGCTCAGCACCTGCTGGACAACCTGCGCAGCACGGATGCGGTGTTCCGGATCGGTGGCGAGGAGTTTCTGTTGATATTGCCGGGTGCCGATTCCGAAGAGGCGCGCAATCGTTTGCAGAACATCTGCTCGCAACTGGCGGAGCAGGAAATCGCCACCCGTGGTGGTCATCAGCGCGTGACGCTGTCGGCTGGTCTGGCCCATTGGCCCCAGCAAGGGCAGACCCTGGATGAGTTGTTGCAGGCTGCCGACGCGGCGCTCTACCAGGCCAAGCGCGGTGGGCGTAACCGAGTCTGTTGTCTGGCTTCGAACGTTGAGGCTGGCCATCCATCCCGCTAGGCAGCATTCAGCGACGACTCGGGTTAAACTGCGCGCGTTTTTTCCCCTTTCCGGAGCCGTCCATGTCCCGCGTCACCCTGAGCCGCTACCTGATCGAGCAGACTCGCAGCCACAACACCCCGGCCGACCTGCGTTTCCTTATCGAAGTCGTGGCGCGGGCCTGCAAGGCGATCAGCCATCAGGTTTCCAAGGGCGCCCTTGGCGGCGTGCTGGGTAGCCTGGACAGCGAGAACGTGCAGGGTGAAGTGCAGAAGAAGCTCGACGTGATTTCCAACGAAATCCTGCTCGAAGCCAACGAGTGGGGCGGCCACCTGGCCGGCATGGCATCCGAGGAAATGGACAACGCCTACCAGATCCCCGGCAAGTACCCGAAAGGTGCCTACCTGCTGGTATTCGATCCGCTGGACGGCTCCAGCAATATCGACGTCAACGTCTCGGTCGGCACCATCTTCTCCGTGCTGCGCTGCCCTGATCGCAACGGCCAGACCGGCGACCTGGGCGAGGAGGCTTTCCTCCAGCCGGGCACCCAGCAGGTCGCTGCCGGTTACGCCATCTATGGCCCGCAGACCATGCTGATGCTGACCATGGGCGACGGCGTCAAGGGGTTCACTCTGGATCGTGAGCTGGGCAGCTTCGTGCTCACCCACGACAACATCAAGGTGCCGGAGTCGACCAAGGAATTCGCCATCAACATGTCCAACCAGCGCCACTGGGAAGCCCCGGTGCAACGTTACGTTTCCGAACTGCTGGCCGGTGAGACCGGGCCGCTGGGGCGTAACTACAACATGCGCTGGATCGCCTCCATGGTCGCCGATGTGCACCGCATCCTCACCCGTGGCGGCGTCTTCATGTACCCGCGCGATGCGCGTGAGCCGGATAAGCCCGGCAAGCTGCGTCTGATGTACGAGGCCAATCCGATGTCGATGATCATCGAGCAGGCCGGCGGCGCTGCCACCGATGGCAGCCAGCGCATTCTCGACATCCAGCCCACTTCTCTGCACCAGCGTGTGCCGGTATTCCTCGGCTCGAAGGAAGAAGTGCTGCGCATCACTGCCTACCACCGCAACTGATGCAGCCCTGGCAGCCGCTGCTCGACTGGTGGTTCGGTGCCGATCATGGTACGGCCTCCGAGGTGGCAGCGGCGCGTCAGCAACTCTGGTTCGGCAAGCGTGAAAGCCAGGATCAGGAGGCCAACGAGCGTTTTGGTGCGTTGGTCGAACAGGCTCTGGCCGGTGGCCTGCAAAGTTGGCGAGACACTCCGCAGGGCTGGCTGGCCTTGCTGATCCTGCTCGACCAACTGCCGCGTATGATCTTTCGCGATACGCCGCGTGCCTTCGCTGGCGACGTCCGGGCCCGGCCGTTGTTGCGCGATGGCCTGGTGGGTGATCTGGATCGCGCGTTGGCGCCAATCCAGCGCGTGTTCGCCTACCTGATCTTCGAGCATGCCGAAGAACTGACATTGCAGAATCGTGCAGTCGAGCTTTTTCGCCAGTTGCTCGGTGAAGCCAATGCCGATGAACGTGCGCTGTTCGCCAGCTATCTCGACTTCGCCGAGCGTCATCAGCAGGTGATCGCTCGCTTTGGTCGTTTCCCTCATCGCAATGCCATTCTCGGCCGTGCGTCCACTGACGAAGAGCAGGCCTTCCTGCGGGAACCTGGCTCGCGTTTCTGAACTCCAAGCGGGCAAGTCGTCGCCGGCTATGCCAAGCTTGCTGGCACCTTCCCATCAGGAGTTTCACTTCATGTCGATGCGTATCGTCGCGTTGCTTGCCTGCTGTCTGTTGGCCGCCTGCAGCAAGATCAATCAGGACAACTATTCCAAACTCAAAGCGGGCATGAGCAAGGCCGAAGTGGAGAGCCTGCTCGGTGCACCAGGCGAATGCGCGGGTGCGCTGGGCATGACCAGCTGTACCTGGGGCGACGACAAGGCTTATATCAGCGTCCAGTACGCCGGGGACAAGGTGATGCTGTTCTCCGGCAAAGGGCTCAAGTAAACGGGAGATTCCATGCGTTCGATCCTTATCGCCAGTGCCTTTCTCGCATTGGCCGGCTGCGCCAATTCCGGTACCGGCCGCATTCCGATGGAGCCGCCGCAAACCATGCAGGTCGACCTGCAGCGCTATCAGGGCACCTGGTACGAGTTGGCGCGTTTGCCGATGTTCTTCCAGCGCAACTGCGTGCAGTCCGAAGCGCACTACGGCCTGCGTGACGATGGGCGCATCGACGTGACCAACCGTTGCCGTGACGAGGATGGCGAGTGGCAGGAGGTCAAGGGCACCGCCGAGCCTCAGGTCGAGGGGCGCACCGACAAGCTATGGGTACGCTTCGACAACTGGGCCAGCAAGCTGCTGCCGATCAAGGGCGACTACTGGGTGATCTACCACGACGAGGATTACCGCGTGGCGTTGGTCGGTCACCCCGAGCACAAATACCTCTGGCTGTTGTCGCGCACCCCGGAGGTGGATCAGGAAACCCGTGACAAACTGCTGTCGGTCGCCCGTGAGCAGGGTTACACCACTGGCGATCTGATCTGGCGCAAAGCTGACTGACGACCTACTTGCCATAGCCCGGATTGCACCGGGCTACGGTTCATTCCCAGTCCAGGCGCGCCAGTTTCCAATCGTCACCGTCCAGCCACCATTCCAGCTTCACCGAATAATGCCGCGCACTGTCGGGGATCAGTCCCTCGGCACCGGTCAGGCCGACTTGCGCCTCGGTGTAGCCCTTGCTGCTGATGGCCGGATCGATCCAGCTGTTCTTGCCCAAGGCGATCACCTTGATGTTCTTGTGACGCAGGAACAGCAGGGCCATGGTGCGTTGCGCCCAGTTGCGATCCAGCTCCTGGCGGGCAAGGAATTCGGCATGCAACTGATCCATCACCGCGCCGGTGCCTTTCGCTTCGATATTGTCCTGTAGTTTCTGCACGGCGGCTTCCAGCGCGGCCTGTGGGTCGTCGCGACCGCCACAGCCGGTAAGCAGCAGAGTGAAAGACAGAAACAATGACCACGCTAGATGACGCATCGACATGCTGAACTTCCTTTTCATGGTTATGATGCCCGGCAGAGCGGAACACGGCAGCTGTAGCCCATTAATCAGGAGCCAACCATGCAGACTCTGTATCCGGAAATCAAACCTTACGCCCGCCATGAGCTGGCGGTCGAGCCGCCGCATGTGCTCTACGTCGACGAGAGCGGCTCGGCGGACGGATTGCCGGTGCTGTTCATCCATGGCGGCCCTGGCGCCGGCTGCGATGCCGCCAGCCGGCGCTATTTCGACCCGGCGTTGTATCGCATCGTCACGTTCGACCAGCGCGGCTGCGGTCGCTCGACGCCGCACGCCAGCCTGGAAAACAACACCACCCAGGCGCTGATCGCCGATATCGAGCGTATCCGCGAGCACCTGGGCGTCGACAAGTTCGTGCTGTTCGGTGGTTCCTGGGGCTCGACGCTGGCATTGGCTTACGCCCAGGCGCACCCCCAGCGGGTACTCGGCCTGATTCTGCGCGGTATCTTCCTGTGCCGGCCGCAGGAGTTTCAGTGGTTCTACCAGGAGGGGGCCAGCCGCCTGTTCCCCGATTACTGGGAAGACTATCTGGCTCCTATTCCGGCAGACGAGCGGGGCGACCTGATGCAGGCGTTCTACAAACGTCTGACCGGTGCCGATCAGATCGCTCAGATGCACGCCGCCAAGGCCTGGTCCACCTGGGAAGGACGCACCGCCACCCTGCGCCCCAACACGCAGGTGGTCGATCGTTTCAGCGATGCCCATCGTGCGTTGTCCATCGCTCGCATCGAGTGTCACTACTTCGTCAACGACGCCTTTCTCGAGCCCGATCAGTTACTGCGTGACATGCCGAAAATCGCCCATTTGCCGGGCATCATCGTGCATGGCCGATACGACGTCATCTGCCCGCTGGACAATGCCTGGGCGTTGCACCACGCATGGCCGAACAGCGAGCTGCAGATCATCCGTGATGCGGGGCACTCGGCGGCCGAGCCGGGTATTACCGATGCACTGGTGCGCGCGGCCGATGTGCTGGCGCGACGCCTGCTCGATCTACCGCCGGAGGATGCATGAAGCTGCTGATCCAGCGTGTCGGCAACGCGCGGGTCGAAGTTGCAGGTGAGGTGGTTGGCAGTATCGATCAGGGCTTGTTGGCACTGGTCGGCATCGAGCCGCAGGACGATCAGGCCAGCCTGGCTCGTGCCCTGCACAAATTGCTGAACTATCGGGTGTTCAGCGATGACGCCGGCAAGATGAACCGCTCGCTGAAAGATGTCGGTGGTGGCCTGCTGCTGGTGTCGCAGTTCACCCTGGCGGCCGATACCAAGAGCGGTATGCGCCCCAGCTTTTCCAGTGCTGCCCCGCCGGCTCAGGGCGCTGCACTGTTCGATGCTCTGGTCGAACTGGCCAGAGCCCAGCATCCGCAGGTCGCCACTGGCCGCTTTGGCGCGGATATGCAGGTGCATCTGGTCAACGATGGGCCGGTGACTTTCCTGCTGGAAGTTTGAGGCGTGGCCTGCGGATATACGTAGGGCGTACTCGCCGCAGGCAGTACGCCGTTACGGCCTGATGGAATGCACGGAGTACTAGTCGTACCCCTATGGCGGACTGTTCGCTGACGCTCCTGAGTCCGCCCTACAGCGGTCGGCGTCCCGGTTCGCCCTGCTCCTAGAACAACCTGGCCAACAGCACCGGCACGGCCGTCTCCACTCGCAGGATGCGCTCACCAAGCTGCACGGGCTGCAACCCTGCCGCTTGTTTCAGCAACTCCACTTCGTAGGGAATCCAGCCACCTTCCGGGCCAATGGCCAGGGTGACCGGCTCTGTGACCGCACGAGGGCAGGGTGGGAACTCACCAGGGTGACCGACCAGCCCCAATGTGCCCGCCGCCAGTGCCGGTAGACGATCTTCGACGAAAGGTTTGAAGCGCTTCTCGATAACCACCTCGGGCAGCACGGTGTCGCGTGCCTGCTCCAGGCCAAGGATCAGTTGCTCGCGGATCGCCTCTGGCTCGAGAAAGGGGGTTTGCCAGAAGCTCTTCTCCACGCGGTAACTGTTGACCAGCACCAGCCGCGGTACGCCCATGGCGGCCACGGTCTGCAGCACGCGCTTGAGCATCTTCGGTCGGGGCAGGGCGAGCACCAGGGTCAACGGCAGCTTGGAGGGTGGCGTCTGGTTCAGCTCGACCTCGAGTTCGGCGTGCTCGTCGTCGAGGGTGAGCAGGCGACCTTGGCCCATCTGTCCGCCTAGCAGACCGACGCGCAGGTTATCGCCGGCTTGTGCGCGATGGACTTCATTGAGGTGTTTGAGCCGACGCCCGCTGAGGCGGGCGCGGCCAGCGCTGACGAAATCAGTGTCTTCCAGCAGCAGCAGGTTCAAGACAGCGGTGCGGGGGGCTGGTCGGACGGGGTTTCATCCTCGTCTTGCGGCTCGCTCTGGCGCTTGCGGATCAGGCTGCCGGCCAGGATGCCCAACTCGAACAGTAGCCACATGGGCACGGCCAGCAGGGTCTGCGAGAAGATGTCCGGCGGAGTGAGGATCATGCCGACCACGAAGCAGCCGATGATCACGTAGGGACGGATCTTGCGCAGGTACTCGACGTCGACCACGCCGATCCAGATCAGCAGCACCACCGCTACCGGGATTTCGAACGCCACGCCGAAGGCGAAGAACAGCGTCATCACGAAGTCGAGGTAGCTGGCGATATCGGTCATCATCGACACGCCTTCGGGCGTCACGCTGGCGAAGAAGTGGAAGATGATCGGGAACACCAGGAAGTAGGCGAAGGCCATGCCGGCGTAGAACAGGATGATGCTCGATATCAGCAGCGGTACGGCGATGCGCTTTTCGTGCTTGTACAGGCCGGGCGCGATGAAGCCCCAGACCTGGTGCAGGATCACCGGCATGGCCAGGAACAGCGCCACGATCATGGTCAGCTTGAATGGCGTCAGGAACGGCGAAGCCACGTCGGTGGCGATCATCGTCGCGCCTTCCGGCAGGTACTTGCGCAGCGGCGCGGAGACCAGGGTGTAGATGGTCTGGGCGAAGTAGAACAGGCAGAAGAAGATCAGGAATATCGCACCCACGCAGCGTAGCAATCGGGTACGCAGTTCGGTCAGGTGCGAGACCAGGGGCATCTCCTGGTCGTTTTCAGGCAGGCGGCTCATGGTTTCGGCGTATTGTCCTGGCTGGACGCAGTGGTCGGCTGCTGCTGGGGTGGGGCGGGTTGTGGCTCGGCTGGCGACTGTTCAGCGGCTTGCACCTGTGCGGTTGCTGGCTGCTCACTGTCGGCTGGCTTCTGTCCCATCAAGTCGTTCTTGGTGGCCTGCATTTCCCGCTCCAGCTGCAGGATCTGCTCGTTGTGCAACTGGCGACGAATCTCGTCGGCACCGATTTCCCTTTCGACTTCCGTCTTGATCGCGTTGAAGCTGCGCTTGATGCGGCCTATCCACAGACCGGCCGTACGCGCAGCGCCCGGCAGGCGCTCGGGGCCGAGCACCAGCAGGGCGATCAGGGCGACCAGCAGCAGTTCGCTGAAACTGATACCGAACATGGCGTTATGTCAGTCCTTGCGGGAGGGCTCTTCCACCTTGGTCGCCTGAACGTCCACGGTGTGAGGTTGGTTCAGCGGCTGTTGCGCTTGCGGCTGCGGTGGTTGCTGTTGAGCGTCGGCTGGTTTGCCTTCTTCCTCGTTCATCGCCTTGCGAAAGCCCTTGATGGTTTCGCCAAGGTCGGAGCCGAGGTTCTTCAGTTTCTTGGTGCCGAACACCAGCACCACGACGATCAGGATGACTACCCAGTGTTTCCAGTCGAAAATACCCATGAAGCGAAATCCTCGCGATGATCAGTTGTTGTCTTGGCGCGCGGCTTTTTCCGTGTGGCCGGAAAGGCCGAAGCGGCGATCCAGTTCGTCCAGTACGGCCTGCGGATGCTGGCCGAGGGCGGCGAGCATGACCAGGCTGTGGAACCAGAGGTCGGCAGTTTCGTAAATCAGGTCGTCGCAGTCGCCACTGACGGCGGCATCCTTCGCCGCGAGGATGGTTTCCACCGACTCCTCGCCGACCTTTTCCAGAATCTTGTTCAGCCCCTTGTGGTAGAGGCTGGCGACGTAGGAGCTATCGGGCGCCGCGCCTTTGCGGGCCTCCAGCACTTCGGCCAGCCGGCTCAGGGTATCAGTCATGGCGCTGCTCCGCGGAATAGATTGCTGCCGGATCTTTCAGAACGGCTTCGACGGTTTTCCAGGTGCCGTCTTCCAGCACGCGGTAGAAACAGCTCTCGCGGCCGGTATGGCAGGCGATGCCGCCCAGTTGTTCGACCATCAGCACGATGACATCGGCATCGCAGTCCAGACGCAGCTCGTGCAGTTTCTGCACGTGGCCGGATTCCTCGCCCTTACGCCACAGCTTGCCGCGCGAGCGCGACCAGTAGATGGCGCGATTTTCGGCCACGGTGAGTGCAAGGGATTCGCGGTTCATCCAGGCCATCATGAGGATGCGGCCAGTCTGGTGATCCTGGGCTATCGCTGGCACCAGGCCATCTTCGTTCCAGCGAATTTCGTCGAGCCAATCGTTCATCGGGATTCCGTGTCAGTTTCTCTGCCAAGTGTGCCAGTGCGGGTCGCCACTGGCTATCGGCGTACGACCAGATAGAGGCCGCCTGCAAGCATCAGCCAGGCTGGCCAGGCGACCAGCAAGGGCGCCAACCCTTGCACGGCACCGCCTGCGATCAGGGCTGCGCCGAGCAGGCGCAACGGCCACTGGCCATTCGTCGATTGCTGGCGCTGTCCGGGTTGCTGCAGGCGCTCCAGGGTTTCGCGGGCGATCTGCGACAGGTGCGGTACCTGCTCGGCCTGCTGTTGCAGGTTGCGCAGCAGGTGCAGCGGGCTGACGCGCTCGCGCATCCAGCGCTCGAGGAAGGGCTGGGCGGTGCTCCACAGATCCAGATCCGGATACAGCTGGCGGCCAAGGCCTTCGATGTTGAGCAGGGTTTTTTGCAGCAAGACGAGTTGCGGCTGGACTTCCATGTTGAAACGGCGGGCAGTCTGGAACAGGCGCAGTAGCAGCTGGCCGAAGGAAATGTCTTTCAGCGGACGTTCGAAGATCGGCTCGCACACGGTACGAATGGCCGCTTCGAACTCGTTGACCTTGGTATCGGCCGGCACCCAGCCCGAGTCGATGTGCAACTGCGCGACCTTGCGGTAGTCGCGCTTGAAAAAGGCGAGGAGGTTGCGCGCCAGATAGTCCTGGTCTTCGTCGGTGAGGCTGCCGACGATGCCACAGTCGATGGCGATGTACTGCGGACTCCAGGGCGTGCGAGTGCTGACGAAGATGTTGCCGGGGTGCATGTCGGCATGGAAGAAGCTGTCGCGAAATACCTGGGTGAAGAAAATCTCCACGCCACGTTCGGCCAGGAGCTTCATGTCGGTGCGCTGGTCAGCCAGGATGGCCAGGTCGGTGACCGGGATGCCGTAGATACGCTCCATCACCAGCACCTGCGGGCGGCACAAATCCCAGTACACCTGGGGCACGTAGAGCAGCGGCGAGCCTTCGAAATTGCGCCGCAGTTGGCTGGCGTTGGCGGCTTCGCGCAGCAGGTCGAGTTCGTCGAAGATGGTTTTTTCGTAGTCGCTGACCACTTCCACCGGGCGCAGGCGACGGGCGTCGGTCGAGGCTTTCTCGGCGACGCGGGCGATCAGGAACAGCCAGGCCAGATCCTGGCGGATCACCGGCTTGAGGCCAGGCCTAACCACTTTGACCACCACTTCCTCGCCGCTCTTGAGCTGCGCAGCATGCACCTGGGCGACAGAAGCGGAAGCCAGCGGCTGGCTGTCGAAGCGGGCGAACAGCTCGCTCACCGGGGCGCCGAGCTGGCGCTCGATCAGGGCGATGGCCTGAGCTTCGGGGAAGGGGGGCACCTGATCTTGCAGGCGCGCCAGTTCATCGGCGATGTCCGGCGGCATCAGGTCGCGGCGGGTAGACAGCAGCTGACCGAACTTGATGAAGATCGGCCCAAGGTCTTCCAGAGCCAGGCGCAGGCGTGCGCCACGCGACAGCTGCGAAGGCTTGCGTGGCAGCCAGCGCCAGGGCAGCAGCCAGGACAGGGCGCGCAGCCACACTGGCAACGGGAGTTCCAGCAACAGATCGTCCAGCTGATAGCGGACGATCACGCGCTGGATGCGCAGCAGGCGGCGAACGGCGAGTAGTTTCATGCGTCGGGCTTAGGTCGTTGGCTCAGGCGCTCAATGCGTGCTTCAAGGCGGTCGAGGGCGAGTTTGAGTTGATCGAGTTCGGCGAAGCGGGCGTCGGCCTCGCGTTGGCCGACCAGGGTGCGCGATTCTTCGCTCAGGTAGTCGGCCAGATCCTGGCGCAGGCTACTGGCCGCACCGGCGGCTAGCCCCACGCGTACGCGCAGGTGGCCCGCGAGCAGGGTGCTGGCCACCGGGCCGAGCCAGCGCGATAGCTCGTATTCCCAGTCCAGCTCGAGATCCTGAAGAATCCCGGCCAGTTGCAGCAGCACGGCACTGTCGCCATCGAGCGACACTTCCGGGCGATGTAGAACGGCTGTCTTGTCACGGCTCAGCGCCAGGCGCGCCAGGCTGGATGCCGGGGCGTTCAAGGTGCAGTCGGCTTCTGCATGCCACTGCGCAGCCAGTTGCAGGCCATCACCGCTCGGCAGGAGGAACAGCTCCACAGCAGGGCTCTGACAGCGCACGGCAATGACCTTGCCGCTCAGTGCCTGCAAGCGCGGCAAGGCCGTGCCGTCGAGGCTGAGAACCCGGTTGAGGCCCGTTTCGACGCCTGCCAGCAGCCCTGTTATGAGCATTAAGGCTTGATGCCGCGGTGCAGGGCGACGATGCCGCCGGTCATGTTGTGATAGGTCACGCGCTCGAAACCGGCATCGACCATCATCGCCTTGAGGGTTTCCTGATCCGGGTGCATGCGGATCGATTCGGCGAGGTAGCGATAGCTTTCCGAGTCGTTAGTGATCAGCTTGCCGGCCAGCGGCATGAAGCTGAACGAGTAGGTGTCGTAGACCTTGGCCAGCAGCGGGTTGCCAGGCTTGGAGAACTCCAGCACCAGCAGGCGGCCGCCAGGCTTGAGTACGCGCAGCATTGAGCGCAGGGCATCTTCCTTGTGGGTGACGTTGCGCAGGCCGAAGGCGATGGTGACCACGTCGAAGTGGTTGTCGGGGAAGGGCAGCTTCTCGGCATCGGCCTGGACGAACTGCACGTTGCCGGCCACACCCTTGTCCAGCAGGCGGTCGCGGCCGACCTTGAGCATGGAGTCGTTGATGTCGGCCAGAACCACTTCGCCGGTCGGCCCGACGATGCTGGAGAACTTGCGGGTCAGATCGCCGGTGCCGCCGGCGATATCCAGTACGCGATTACCTGGGCGCACGCCGGAAAGCTCGATGGTGAAGCGCTTCCACAGGCGATGCAGGCCGCCAGACAGCACGTCGTTCATCAGGTCGTACTTGGCCGCCACCGAGTGGAAGACTTCGGCCACCTTTTCCGCTTTCTGGCTTTCCGGCACGTCCTGGAAACCGAAGTGGGTGGTGGGTTCCTGCTCGTGGGCCTTGCGTGGATCGCTCATGTCGCTCTCACCAGGTAAAAAACCTGGCCATTCTAAAGCCGCCTGCCGCCTTTGTCTTGCCTGGGTGCCCGCTCGCCCGATGGGCTGGTAGAGTGATGTGACCTCATGCCGCAGCCATGCGGCGCGCTGCCAGTTCAAGGAGTTGCCATGTCCCGTATTCGTGTTGAACGATCCCACTCCCTCGGTCGCGAGGGGGCTCGCGAAAAGGCCGAGCGCCTGGCTGAGCGCCTGGCCAGCGAGTACGACGTGCGCTATCGCTGGAACGGCGACACCCTGGAGTTCAAGCGCAGCGGCGCTGACGGCAGCATTGCCGTGGGCGAGGATACGGTGCGTGTCGAACTCAAGCTCGGCCTGTTGCTGTCGCCCATGGGCGGGATGATCCAGCGCGAGATCGAGCAGGTGCTGGACAAGTCGCTGGTCTGAGAATGGTTGCCAGCCGGTAGGTTGCGCTGTGCGCACCGCCGTTGGTTCGCTTGAGCAGGCGTGCTGTCGCCGGCTCCTAGTATGCGATTTCTAATTTTTCTCCTTAGGGTGTACCCAAGCCTGCATTCCGTGGGCGTTTCCGCTAACTGTAAAAGCGCGTGAGGTGCACCATGTCGAAAGTTGCCGTGAAGAAAAAAGTCGAAACCGTGGTCGAAGACAAAGCCGGCCTGTTCGAAGATGTGAAGGGCTATGCCCGCAAGATCTATCTCGCTGGTCTGGGTGCTTACGCCAAGGCCGGTGCAGAAGGCTCCGAGTACTTCAAGGAGCTGGTCAAGGCCGGCGAAGGCGTTGAGAGCAAAGGCAAGAAGTTGGTCGATGAGCAGGTCGAGGCTGCCAACAGCCAGATCGAGTCGGTGAAGAAGACCGTCAATAGCAATGTCACCAGCGTTAAAGGCAAAGTCGAAGTTCAACTCGACAAGATCGAGAAGGCTTTCGATACTCGTGTGGCTTCCGCTCTGAACCGTATCGGCATTCCGTCCAAGCAGGATGTTGAAGCACTCTCTGCTAAGCTGGATGAGCTGAGCGCGTTGCTCGAGCATGTCGCGCGTACCAAATAAGGAGATCAGGATGGCTGTTAAGAAGAAAACCGAGAAACAGACCAGCTCCTGGATCGGCGAGGTCGAGAAATACTCGCGTCAGATCTGGTTGGCAGGCTTGGGTGCTTACTCCAAGGTCAGCAAGGACGGCACCAAGCTGTTCGATACGCTGGTCAAGGACGGCGAGAAGGCTGAGAAACTGGCCAAGAGCGAAGTCGACAAGCAGGTTGGCGCGGTGAAAGCCGGCGTTGGCAGCAGGGTCGGCTCCGCCAAGTCCAAGGTCGATGAGGTCAAGGACAAGGCAATTGGCAAGTGGGGTGAACTGGAAGAGGCTTTCGACAAGCGTCTGAACAATGCCATCTCGCGTCTGGGCGTGCCCAGCCGCAATGAGGTGAAGGCATTGAACGACAAGGTCGACAGCCTGACCAAGCAGCTGGAAAAAATCACCGGCGTATCGGCGAAATCGGTGGCCAAACCCGCAGCCAAGGCTGCGCCTAAGCCGGCCGCGAAAGTAGCTGCCAAGCCGGCACCGAAAGCTGCTGCCAAACCCGCCGCAAAACCTGCGGCCAAGCCAGCAGCGAAAGCAGCCGCTAAGCCGGCAGCCAAACCTGCCGCGAAGCCGGCTGCTGCAGCCAAACCCGCTGCAAAACCTGCGGCCAAGCCAGCAGCGAAAGCAGCCGCCAAGCCCGCAGCCAAACCTGCTGCTAAGCCGGCAGCCAAGGCCGCAGCGAAACCCGCTGCCAAGCCAGCGGCAGCCGCCAAACCAGCCGCTAAGCCAGCAGCCAAACCGGCAGTGGCGAAGAAGCCGGCCGCGAAGAAACCTGCTGCGCCCAAGGCAGCTGCGCCGAAACCGGCAGCACCGGCGGCACCTGCAGCCACTGCTACCCCTGCCGCTGCACCGGCTCCGGCTGCCACTCCGGCAACCCCAGCCACTCCATCCTGAGTTTCTCGGGATCACAAACGCCCGGCCTAGTGCCGGGCGTTTGCGTTTCTGCTCGCAGGGCGGGCCATGTGCATCAACCGTGGATGCGTCTCAGCTTTGTAGGGCGGGTGTAACTCGCGATTTGCGCTCTGGCGGGTTACCCCGTCCTACATTTCCAGCGTGTGATTGGCGTGCGCATGGCTTCGCATCAGGCTTCCAGATAGCGCTGCGCCAGATGCTCGACGGTGCTGCGTGATGGCTGATTCAGATGGGGCGCGACCAACATCATGATCTGGTACACCACCAGGCGCACTTCACCTTCCTGGCCCAGAATGCGTTGGTAGTCGAGGGAGAACAGCAGGGTCAGGGTGATTTGTTCGACCAGTTGACCGAGTGACTGAGTGTCACTGCCCAACTGTCCGCCGGCCATCAGGCGGGCGAGCAAGGCTGCCAGGGTGCGCTTGAGTGCGTTCAGCCAGTGGCGAATGCCGCGCGCCAGTTTCGGCAGGCGTCCTGCCAGGTTGGACATGTCCTGGAAGAGAAAGCGGTACTGCGACAGGCGCTCGACGATCAGGTGCAGGAACAGCCAGTAGTCCTCGACGTCCAGTTGGGCTTCGGCAGGCGGGTCGAGCAAAGGCGCCATCTCGCTCTGGAAGCGCTCGAACAGCTCCAGTACCAGCGGCTCCTTGCCGTGGAAGTGGTAGTAGAGATTGCCCGGGCTGATCTCCAGCTCGTTGGCGATCTCCAGGGTCGAAACGTTGGGCTCGCCCTGCTCGTTGAACAGCAGCAGGGCCGTTTGCAGAATGCGTTCGCGGGTTTTCATCCGTGGTTTCTTGTTCGACTGGCGCGAAGGTCTGACGATAACTGGCCGGCGTGCTGCCGGCCACCGCTTTCAGCGGATATGCACGTAGGTGCCGGGCGCCGCCTCCATGGCCGGATGGTTCTGATTGCCCAACGCGATCAGGGTCTCGCGTTGCGCGCCGGAGCGTGCCTGAATCCATTCCAGCCACTGCGGCCACCAACTGCCCTGCTGGTGCTGGGCGTCGTGGTACCAGGCGCGTGGGTCTGATGTGAGCTTGGTGTTTTCGTAGTAGTTGGCCTTGGGGTTGCCTGGCGGATTGAGAATGCTCTGGATATGCCCGCTGTTGGACAGGATGAAGCGCCGGTTACCACCGAGCAGCAGGGTCGAGCGGTACACCGCGTCCCAGGGCGTGATGTGATCGTTGATGCCGGCCACGCTGAAACTGTCGACGTTGACCTTGGCCAGGTCCACCGGCGTGCCACAGACCTCCAGGCCACCGGCGCGACTGAGCGGGTTGTGCTTGAAGAAGTCGATCAGGTCGCCATGCAGTGCAGCGGGCAGGCGGGTGTTGTCGTTGTTCCAGTAGAGGATGTCGAAGGCCGGCGGCTGCTTGCCGAGCAGGTAGTTGTTGATCCAGTAGTTCCAGATCAGGTCGTTGGGACGCATCCAGGCGAATACCTTGGCCATGTCGCGGCCATCCAGAACGCCTTGCTGGTAGGAGCGACGTTTGGCCGACTCGAGGGTTTCCTCGTCGGCAAAAAGCATCGCTGGGCTTTCGATCTGGCTGTCGAGCAGGCTTACCATATAGGTGGCGCTGGCGATCTTGCGTAATTGGCGGCGCGCCTGCAGATGCCCTTGCAGGGCTGCGATGGTCAGACCGCCGGCGCAGGCGCCGAGCAGATTGACATCCTTGCTGCCGGTAATCGCGCGGCAGGCGTCGACCGCTTCCTCCACCGCTTGCACATAGCTCGACAGACCCCACTCGCGGTGTCGCGGGTCGGGGTTGCGCCAGCTGATCATGAAGGTCTGCAGGCCGTTCTTCAGCGCGTACTGGACGAAGCTCTTGTCGTTGGACAGGTCGAATATGTAGTACTTGTTGATCTGCGGCGGCACGATCAGCAGCGGGCGCAGGTACTGCTTCTCGCTCATCGGCTTGTACTGGATCAGCTCCAGCAGTTCGTTGCGAAACACTACGGCACCTGGTGTGCAGGCCAGATTTCTACCGACCTCGAAGGCGTGCTTGCTGACCTGACTGGGCAGGCCGTCGTTGTGCAGCAGGTCGTCGAACAGATGGCGCAAGCCCTTGAAGGCACTGCTGCCACCGGTATTGAACAGCTCCTTGAGCGCCTGTGGGTTGAGCGGGCTGTTGGAGGGCGATAGTGCGTCGCTCATCAGCGAGGCGAGAAAGCGCGCGCGGGCGCGGTCATCGGCTGACAGATCACTGTCGTCGATCCATGCCGCCAGTTGCTTCTGCCACGCCAGATAGGCCTGCAGGCTGCGTCGGTAGAAGGGATTGAGGTGCCAGGTCGGATCGGCGAAACGTGCATCCTGCGGATTGACCTTGTGCAGCGTGTCGCCTAGCAGTACCCGGCCAAGCTGGCCGCCGAAGGCCAGCAGGTGACGGCCACTGCGTACTGGGTTCTTCAGACCCTGAGCGGCCAGCAGGCGCATGGTGGACAACAGATCGCGACCGCGTACGCCGACCACGGCGCTCTGGGCATTCATGAAACTGGCAGGTGCCGGCAGCGAGGCCGGGCTCGACTTGTCTCGCATGGTGTAACACTCCATCGTCAAACCGTCTGGCAGGTCGTTGAAAACGACTTGCAAGAGACTTTTATGGCGCGGACTGCCTGACGCGCACCTTGTGCTTGTGCATGCTACGCAGCAAGCCCTGTACCAGGCGCGCAGGAAGTGCATTCCAGAGCGCCGCGTCGAAAATGCAAGAGGCCGCAAGCGGCCCCTTTGTCGAGCATGTAGAACATTGCGCACTAAGCTGGTGCGGGTCAACAAGCCCGTTAGAAAACTACCTCGGCTTTGGCTTCCTGCGTCGCTCTACCTCCTGCATCCATGCAGTCGTGCGTTGGCAATACTGCGTTAAAAACAGCCTCACAGTCGCAGACTGAACGCGCTTTAACGCGGCCAAAAGGGTGAGCAAGGCGAATCAAATGCTCGTAAGGTCGAGCGCGACTCGGCTGTTCTTGCGGGGCCGCCATCGGTATTGTCTTGCCTGCCTCGCCTACGTTTTCGAACGGCTTGCTAGTGCTGGCGTACTGGGGTGGGCTGCGGGTGCATGACCGCGCGTTGCCGCTCCTCCTCGAGAAACTTCATGATGATGGGGGCTACCGCTTCGGCGCGGGTCACCAGGAACAGGTGGCCGTCGTCGATCACGTGCAGTTCCGCGTTGGGAATGCGCCAGGCCAGCAGGCGCATATTGATCAGCGGAATCAGCGGGTCGTCGTCACCGGCCATCACCAGCGTGGGTTGGCGAATCTTGTGCAGCCAGTGGATGCTGGTCCAGCCGAGGCCGGCGAAGAGTTGCCAGTAGTAGCCCATCTTGCCGCCGGAACGCACCTTGCTCGCATGCGCCATGGCCAGCTTGGGGTCACGGCGGAAGGCGCCGCCGTAGATGTCCGGGGCGATGCGCACGCCGTAGGACGGCTGCACGTAGCGCCGCGGACTGGCCATGCGCCAGAGCACCTTGGGTTTGCCCGGCACCATCACTGCGCCCGCCGAGGTGGCGGCGAGGATCAGTTTCTTGCAGCGCTCGGGATAGTCATGGGCGAATTGCTGTGCCAGGGCGCCGCCCCAGGACACGCCGATGGCATTGACCTGACCGTAGTCGAGGTAGTCCAGCATGCGCGCCGCCAGCTTGGCCAGACCGGGAAAGCGGTAGGGCGTGGCCGGGGTCGATGAGCCACCAACGCCAGGAACGTCGAAGGCGATGATTTCCAGCTCCGGGTCGAGGGCGGCGACGAAGGGCATCACCAGTTCCAGGTTGGCGCCAATGCCGTTGAAGATCAGCAGCGGCACCAACTGGCTGTTGCCCGGCCGCACTGCCGTGCGGATGGTCTGCCCATCGAGATCGATGGTGCGGAATACGAATGGTTGCGGCATGGGCGCAGCCCCTATGGAGTTGAGCGCTGGTCGCGACGATCCTGGCCGCTTCCAGAATGACCAGGGCAATCCTGGTTCGTCACGCCCGGCCAGGCCGTCGTGGCGTGCGGCACCTCCCTGTGCCGCGGGCAGTGTGGCGCCAGTGGCGCCGAATCAACGTTCATGTACATAGGTGCCCGGGGCGGCTTCGCCGGCCGGGAACTTCTTGTTGCCCAGTGTGGTGGACGCGTTCTTGGTCTTGCCCGAGCGCTCGGCCAGCCAGCTCTGCCAGTGCAGCCACCAGGAGTCGGCGTGCTTGGTCGAGCTTTCCTGCCAGGCCTTCGGATCCAGCGGCATCTCGCTGTTGGTCATGTAGCGCGCCTTGGGGTTGCCCGGCGGGTTGAGAATGCTCTGGATATGGCCGCTGTTGGACAGCACGAACTCGCACTTGCCGCCGAACAGATGCGCCGATTTGTAGCAGGAGTCCCACGGTGTGATGTGGTCGGTGGTGCCGGCGACGACGAAGAAGTCGCAGGTGACCTGCTTGAGATCGATCGGCGTGCCGCAGACTTCCAGCGCGCCCGGGCGGGTCAGTGGGTTGGTCTGGAACATCTCGATGAACTCGCCGTGCAGGGCGGCTGGCAGGCGCGTGGTGTCGTTGTTCCAGTAGAGGATGTCGAACACCGGCGGCTCGTTGCCGAGCAGGTAGTTGTTGACCCAGTAGTTCCAGATCAGGTCGTTGGGGCGCATCCAGGCGAATACCTTGGCCATGTCGCTGCCTTCCAGTACGCCGGCCTGGTAGGAGCGGCGCTTGGCCGCCTCCAGGGTTTTCTCGTCGGCGAACAGGGCAACCTGGGTGTCGAGTTGAGTGTCGAGCACGCTGACCAGCAGGGTCAGGGCGTTGACCTTCTGCTGGCCGAGAGCGGCGTAATGGCCGAGCAGGGAGGCGGTGGTCAGGCCGCCGGAGCAGGCGCCGAGCATGTTGACGTCCTTGCTGCCGGTGATGGCGCAGATGACGTCGATGGCCTCCTTGAGCGCCTCGATGTAGGTGGACAGGCCCCACTCGCGTTGAGCCTTGGTGGGGTTGCGCCAACTGACCACGAAAGTCTGCACCTGGCTGCGCAGGAGGAAGCGCGCCAGGCTCTTGTCCTGCGACAGGTCGAATACGTAGAACTTGTTGATCTGCGGTGGCACCACCAGCAGCGGGCGTTCGTGCACGCTCTCGGTGATCGGCTTGTACTGGATCAGCTCCAGCACGTCGTTGCGAAACACCACGGCGCCGTCGGTGGTGGCGAGGTTCTTGCCGACCTCGAAGGCTTCCATGTTCACCTGGCTGGGCATGCCACCGTTATGCACCATGTCCTTGGCCAGATGCGAAAGGCCGTCGAGCAGGCTCTTGCCGCCGGTTTCGAAGAAGCGTTTGACCGCTGCCGGGTTGGCCATGCTGTTGCTTGGTGCCATGGCTTCGGTCATCAGGTTGATCACGAAGTGGCCGCGACTGGCGTCCTGCTCGGACAGCGAGCTGTGCTCGATCCAGTCGTGCAGTTCCTTGCGCCAGGCCAGGTAGGTCTGCAGGTAGCGGCGATACAGCGGGTTCTGGCTCCAGGCCGGGTCGGCGAAGCGGCGGTCGCCGTCTTCAGGCTTGAGCGCGGACTGGCCGAGCATGACGTTCTTCAGTTCGAGGCCGAAATGGGCAACGTGCTTGACGCTATGAAAGGGTTGCTTGAGTGCCTGGGCGAGCACCATACGGGCAGATGTCAGGAGATCCTTGCCGCGGATACCAATCACCGGGTTGAGCCCCAGGGTGTTTTCCGAGGCCTGGCGTTTCAGGTCTTCGTTATTCTTATCACTCATCTACGACGCTCCATTGTCCTGAGACGAATACCGGCCTGCGAGGGCGCGCGGCGACACAGGGCCTGGTACTGCTCGGGTTACCGGGGGCGGATCGAGTCCGCGTATTTCGTTGCACCTGGCGCAGCCAAATGCAGGGAACCTGCCAGTTCCTTGGTTACCCGAGTTTGTGAAGTTAAGCAAGCTGCTCGATGGCGCAGAAGTATGCCGCGATAGATTAGAAAACGCGCTCTAACTGTCGCTAACGTGACTGCATGTGTGGAGGGCGGACGCTCTGCGACGAGGCTTTTGCCAAGGTTCAGAGCATCAGGCGGACGACCGACTCGCTGGGGTCGCGGGATTTTCCGGCGGCGCTCAATTGCGCCAGGTAGTCGGCCCACAGCTCGTTCTGCCGGGTGGCCAGTTCGTGCAGGTATTCCCAGGTGTACAGGCCGCTGTCGTGGCCATCGTCGAAGCACAATTTCAGTGCATAGTTACCAGCAGGTTCGATGCGCTCGAGGCCGACGTTGAGCTTGCCCGTCTGCAGGATAGGCTTGCCATGGCCCTGCACCTCGGCCGACGGCGAATGCACGCGGAGGAACTCGGCGCTGAGCCGATAGCTCTGCTCGCCATAGCGCAGCTCCAGGGTTTTCGAGGCCTTGTGCAGTTTGATCGCGCTGGGGATGGGCATGGATGGCTTCCGCTATCGGTAGCCCGGATGCCATCCGGGGGCTTTTCAGGAGCCCCGGATGTCATCCGGGTTACGGGGCTTACAGGATATAGCGCGACAGGTCTTCGTCCTGCGCCAGCTCGCCGAGGTGACCGTTGACGTAGGTCGCATCGATGCGAATGGCTTCGCCGTTCTGCTGACCGGCCAGGTCGCCGGCGCTGAAGGAAACTTCTTCCAGCAGGCGCTCGAGCAGGGTGTGCAGGCGACGGGCACCGATGTTCTCGGTCTTCTCGTTGACCTGCCAGGCGATCTCGGCCAGACGCTTGATGCCGTCTTCGGTGAACGCGATGTTCAGGCCTTCGGTCTGCAGCAGCGCGCTGTACTGCTCGGTGAGCGAGGCATGCGGCTCGGTGAGGATGCGCTCGAAATCCTGCGGGCTCAGCGCCTTGAGTTCGACACGGATCGGCAGGCGTCCTTGCAGTTCCGGCACCAGATCGCTCGGCTTGGCCAGGTGGAAGGCGCCCGATGCGATGAACAGGATGTGGTCGGTCTTGACCATGCCCAGCTTGGTATTGACCGTGCAGCCCTCGATCAGCGGCAGCAGGTCGCGCTGCACGCCCTCGCGGGATACGTCGGCGCCACCGGTATTGCCGCGCTTGGCCACTTTGTCGATCTCATCGATGAACACGATGCCGTGCTGCTCCACCGCTTCCAGGGCGCGGGCCTTGAGCTCTTCCTCGTTGACCAGGCGTGCGGCTTCTTCGTCGCGCACCAGCTTGAGGGCGTCGGCGACCTTGAGCTTGCGGGATTTCTTCTTGCCCTTGCCCATGCTGGAGAACAGGTTCTGCAGCTGGTTGGTCATTTCCTCCATGCCCGGCGGGGTCATGATTTCCACGCCCATGGGCGACTCGGCGACTTCGATGTCGATTTCCTTGTCGTCCAGCTGACCTTCGCGCAGGCGCTTGCGGAACAGTTGGCGGGTGTTGGAGTCCTCGCTGCGCACCGGCTCGTCGCCAAAGCCCTGGCGGGCTGGCGGCAGCAGGGCGTCGAGGATGCGTTCCTCGGCGGCATCTTCGGCGCGATGGCGCACCTTGGTGATCTCCTGCTCGCGGAGCATCTTCACTGCGGCATCGGCTAGATCGCGGATGATCGATTCGACGTCACGGCCGACATAGCCGACCTCGGTGAACTTGGTCGCCTCCACCTTGAGGAAAGGCGCGTTGGCCAGCTTGGCCAGGCGACGGGCGATCTCGGTCTTGCCGACGCCGGTCGGGCCGATCATCAGAATGTTCTTCGGCGTCACTTCCTGGCGCAGGTCGGCCGGCAGTTGCATGCGCCGCCAGCGGTTGCGCAGGGCGATGGCGACGGCGCGTTTGGCGTCGTCCTGACCGATGATATGGCGGTTGAGTTCGTGGACGATCTCGCGGGGCGTCATGGACATGGAATTTGGCTCGCTATCGGAAAACTGTAAGAACCTGTTCTGCCTCATCGGGAACAGGTTCTGAGGCAGTGGACGCTACTCGGCAGCGTCCAGTTCCTCGATGGTCTGATGATGGTTGGTGAACACGCAGATGTCGCCAGCGATGCCCAATGCGGTTTGCGCCACTTCGAGGGCGGACAGATCCGTCTTCATCAGCAGGGCGCGCGCCGCGGCCTGGGCGAAGTTGCCGCCGGAGCCCATGGCGATCAGGCCTTCTTCGGGTTCGACCACGTCGCCGTTGCCGGTGATGATCAACGAGGCATCCTTGTTGGCCACAGCCAGCATGGCTTCCAGGCGGCTCAGGCTGCGATCGGTACGCCAGTCCTTGGCCAGTTCGACCGCTGCACGTACCAGGTGGCCCTGATGTTTCTCAAGCTGGCCTTCGAAGCGTTCGAACAGGGTGAAGGCGTCGGCGGTGGCACCGGCAAAACCGGCCAGCACCTGACCGTGGTACAGGCGACGGACTTTCTTGGCGTTGCCTTTCATCACGGTGTTGCCGAGGGAAACCTGGCCGTCACCGGCCATGACGACCTTGCCGTGGCGGCGGACTGAAACGATGGTGGTCAAGGGGAGAGTCTCCACGCAGCGGGGCGAATTGCCCGGATGAACTCTCAGATGGGGTGCCCGCCGCGGCTTTTCAACCGACGGCGGGGAAAACGCCGATCAGCGTACCTGGCGCTGCTGTAACAGCAGGTTGCTGAAGCCGCCGGCAGCCAGGCTCTTCTGCGCACCGGCCAGTTGTTCACGGCTTGCGAATGGGCCAACCAGTACGCGGTGCCAGGTCTTGTCCGATACCGTGCCGGATTCGACCCGCACGTTCTGCCCGAGCAAGAGGATCTGCGCGCGCATGCTCTCGGCCTTGTCCTTGCTGGGGAACGAACCCGCTTGCAGGAAGAACTGGGTGGTGACTGGTGCGACCTGTGCTGAGGCGATGACTGGCGGAGCGGGCGGTGGCACTTCACCGTTGAGCGCTGCCTCGGCGCGTGCGGCGTCGATCTTCGCCGCCTCTTCTGGAGTGACCGGCTTTTGCGTTGGTGCAGGCGGCGGTGTTTCCTCCAGCGCTTGCGGCAGGATCACCTCGGATTCCGGCAGCAGCGTGTAGAAATCGTACTTGGGCCTGCTCGGCTCGGGCTGCGTCGGCTTCGGCTCGGGCTTGGTGCTGCGCACCTGCTCGGTCTTGTCGCGCTTGATCTCGTCACGACCGGGTTCAAGGCTGAACAGAAACACGAAAAAGCCACCTATCACCAGGCCGCAGGCGAGCCAGATCCAGCCCGGTACCGGCTTCTTTGCCGGGGCCTGATAGCGACTGGCGCCGCGTTTCGGTGCCGGCTTCTTGCGTGCAGCCATTACATCCGCTCCAGGGTTTCCAGGCCGAGCAACTCCAGGCCCTGCTTGAGCGTGCGGCCAGTCAGGGCGGTCAGGCGCAGGCGGCTCTGCTGGGTGGCTTGCTCTTCGGCGGTGAGGATCGGGCAGTTCTCGTAGAAACTGGAGAACAGCCCGGCCAGATCATAGAGGTAGGTGCACAGGGTGTGCGGCGTACCTTTGTCGGCAACGTTGCCGAGTACTTCGCCGAACTGGGCGAGTTTGGCGGCCAGGGCCTGCTCCTGTTCGGCGACCAGCTGGATTTCGCCACCGATTTCGTCGACGCCCTTGCCCAGTTTGCGGAACACGCCGGCCACGCGGGTGTAGGCGTACAGTAGGTAGGGTGCGGTGTTGCCCTCGAAGCTGAGCATCAGCTCGAAATTGAAGCTGTAGTCGCTGGTGCGGTGCTTGGACAGGTCGGCGTATTTCACCGCGCCGATGCCCACGGCGCGGGCGATCTGGCGTAGCTCGCTCTCTTCGAGGACGATGCCTTTGCTCTCGTTGAGCGCCTTGACCAACGCATAGGCGCGCTGTTCGGCTTCGTCGAGCAGGTCGATCAGCTTCACCGTGCCGCCGTCGCGGGTCTTGAACGGACGGCCGTCGGCGCCGTTCATGGTGCCGAAGCCCATGTGCTCCAATTGCATGCCGGCATGGACGAAGCCGGCGCGGCGCGCCACTTCGAAGGCCATCTGGAAGTGCAGGGCCTGGCGCTGGTCGACGAAGTACAGCACGCGGTCGGCCTTCAGCACTTCGCTGCGGTAGCGCATTGCCGCCAGGTCGGTGGTGGCGTAGAGGTAGCCGCCACCGGCTTTCTGCACGATCACTGGCAGTGGCTTGCCTTCGGCGTTCTGGTATTCATCGAGGAAGACGCACTGCGCGCCGTTGTCCTCGGTCAGCAGGCCCTTGTCGCGCAGGGCCTGGACGATGCCCGGCAGCTCGGCGTTGTAGGCGCTTTCGCCTTTGACGTCGGCCATGCCCAGCTTGACGCCGAGGCGGTCGTAGACCTTCTGGCAGTGCGACAGGGAAATGTCATTGAAGCGGTGCCAGAGTTTCAGGCACTGGGCGTCACCGGCCTGCAGCTGGACGACCAGCTCGCGTGCGCGGTCGGCGAATTCGGGGGAATCGTCGAAACGCTTCTTGGCCGCGCGGTAGAAACCTTCGAGGTCGGCCAGTTCGCTTTCGGCAGCCGCCGGGTTCTCTTCCATGAAGGCCAGCAGCATGCCGAACTGGGTGCCCCAGTCGCCCACGTGATTCTGGCGGATCACCTCGTCGCCGAGGAACTCCAGCACGCGTGCCACGCCGTCGCCGATGATGGTGGAGCGCAGATGGCCGACGTGCATTTCCTTGGCCAGGTTCGGCGAGGACAGGTCGATGACTACGCGCTGCTTGGCGCCAGCCTTGCGCACGCCGAGGTGTTCGTCGGCCAGGGCCGCTTCCAGACGCTGAGCCAGGGCATCGCTGTTCTGGAAGAAGTTGAGGAAGCCAGGGCCGGCGATCTCGACCTTGCTGATCTGCGCATCGACCGGCAGTGCCGCGATCAGTTTCTCGGCCAGGTCGCGCGGTTTCAGGCCGGCCGGCTTGGCCAGCATCATGGCGATGTTGCTGGCGAAGTCGCCGTGGCTCTTGTCCTTGGTGTTCTCCACCTGGATAGCCGGCGTCAGGCCTGCAGGCAGCACGCCATCGGCGGCGAGGCGGTCGAGGGCTTGCTGGATCAGGTGGCGAATACTGTCTTTCATGGTCGGCTCGGTTGGCCCGGGGGCTTTGGTCGAAAACTGCGCATTATAAAAGCAGCGGCAAGCCGCAGGCCATAACTTGTGGATTGTGCTGTGCGCAGCAGTCAGTGCGCACGGCGCACCCTACCCTAGAACAGGTCGATCGGGTCGACGTCCAGCGACCAGCGTACCGCACGACCGCTGGGCATTTGCTCCAGGGCGTGCAGCCAGGGCGTGAGCAGGCGGTGCAGTGGTGCGCGGGCATTGCTCTGAACCAGTAGCTGCGCGCGAAAGCGGCCGGCGCGGCGTTCCATCGGTGCCGGCACTGGCCCAAGCAGTTCGATGCCGGAGAGACCAAGTTCGTTCAGCAGCAGCTCGGCTTCCTGGCAGGCTTCGTCGAGAAAGCCTTCGGCCTGGCCCGGCTTGTGCGCCTCGGCGCGCAGCAATGCCAGGTGACAAAACGGCGGCAAGCCGGCAGCCCGGCGCTCGCTCAGGGCCTGCTCGGCGAAGGCGAAGTAGCCTTGTTCGGTGAGCTGAACCAATAGTGGATGGTCGGCCAGGTGGCTCTGGATGATCACTTTGCCGGGTTCCTCGGCTCGCCCGGCGCGGCCCGCGACCTGGACGATCAGTTGCGCCATGCGCTCGCTGGCGCGGAAGTCGGCGGAGAACAGGCCGCCGTCGGCATCGAGGATGGAGACCAGGGTGACCCGTGGGAAGTGGTGCCCTTTGGCGAGCATCTGGGTGCCGACCAGGATGCACGGCTCACCCTTGTTGATGGTGGCGAACAGGCGATCCATCGCGCCTTTTCGCGAGGTGCTGTCGCGGTCGATGCGCAGCACGGGGTAGTCGGGGAACAGCACGCCCAGGCGTTCTTCTGCGCGTTCGGTGCCGGCGCCGACCGGGCGCAGGTCGACGTGCTGGCATTTGGGGCAGTTGCTCGGCTGACGTTCTACGTGGCCGCAGTGGTGGCAGCGCAGTTCCTGATAGCGCTGATGCACGGTCATACGGGCGTCGCAGCGCGGGCATTCCGATAGCCAGCCACAGTCGTGACAGAGCAGGGTCGGGGCGAAACCGCGGCGGTTGAGGAACACCAGCACCTGCTGGCCGGCCGCCAGGGTCTGGGCGATGGCCTGCTGCATCGGCCCGGATATGCCCGAGTCCAGCGGCCGGCTTTTCACATCCAGGCGCAGGAAGCGTGGCTGGCTGGCGCCGCCGGCACGTTGGGTCAGCTTGAGCAGGGCGTAGCGGCCGCTGTGGGCGTTGTGCAGGCTTTCCAGCGAGGGCGTGGCTGAGCCGAGCACGATTGGCACGTCCTCCTGACGCGCGCGTACCAGCGCCAGATCGCGGGCGTGGTAGCGCAGGCCTTCCTGCTGTTTATAGGAGGCGTCGTGTTCTTCGTCGACGATGATCAGTCCCGGATTCTTCATCGGCGTGAACAGTGCCGAGCGCGTACCGATGATGATGTCGGCCTCGCCATCGCGCGCCGCCAGCCAGGCGTCCAGGCGTTCGCGGTCGTTGACTGCCGAATGCAGCAGGGCGATGCGTGCGTTGAAGCGGCGCGCGAAGCGGTCGAAGGTCTGCGGGCCGAGGTTGATCTCGGGGATCAGTACCAGCGCCTGCTTGCCGGCCTGCAGGCACTGATGGATCAGTTGCAGGTAGACCTCGGTCTTGCCGCTGCCGGTGATACCGGCGAGCAGAAAGGCATTGAACTGGTTCCAGCCCGATGCCACGGCATTCACCGCGGCGCGCTGTTCGCCGTTCAGTGGTAGTTCAGGTTGTGCCAGCCAGTGCGCCGGTTTCGCATGGGGTTGGGTGCGGCGTACCTCGACTCGTACCAGGCCCTTTTCATGCAGCAACTGCAAACTGTCGCGATTGAGTTGCAGCTGGCTGAGCAGGCCGTGAGCCACGCCATGCGGATGTTGAGCCAGCGCCTTGAGCGCTTCGCGCTGGCGCGGTGCGCGGGCGAGCCGCGGGTCGTCGATACTTGCGCCGGCATTGGCCAGCCAATAGCGCTCCTGGCGGGTCTCGGCAGGTTCGCCCTGGCGCAGCAGCACGGGCAGGGCCCAGCTGAGGGTGTCGCCGAGGCTGTGCTGGTAATACTGGGCTGTCCACAGGCACAGCTTGAATAGCGCCGCCGGAAGCGGTGGGCGGGCGTCGAGCAGCTCTAGAGCCGGTTTGAGTTTGTCAGCCGGCACCTCGCTCTGGGTGTCGGTCTCCACCAGTATCCCGATCATCTCGCGCCGGCCAAAGGGCACGCGCAGGCGCACGCCAGGCTGTAGCGCGCTGCGTGGTACGCCGGCTGGGGCGCGGTAGTCGAACAGGCGGCGCAGCGGCGAGGGCAGGGCGAGGCGCAGGATCAGGTCGGGCAAGCCAGAAGCTCCATGGACAGGCGGCGATCTTAGCACGCGACGGCCGGCGCCTTGCGTGGCTTGCATCGCTGTACGCGTCTGGTAAGATACGCGGCCTATTTCTGTGCGGTGCCTGACATTGGTCGGGTGGCGGCACGACTACCCCGAGGAAAGCACCATGAAAGCCGATATCCATCCGAACTACGTCGAAATCGATGCTACCTGCTCCTGCGGTAACGTGATCAAGACCCGCTCCACCCTGGGCAAGAACCTGAGCCTCGACGTTTGCTCCGAGTGCCACCCGTTCTACACCGGTAAGCAGAAAGTGCTGGACACCGGCGGCCGTATCGATCGCTTCAAGCAGCGTTTCGGCGTATTCGGCGCCAAGTAAGCGACCGAACGAAAACGGAATCTGGCATGCGCCACTCCGTGATACTGAAAAAGGCGTCCCTGGTGGGCGCCTTTTTCGTTTCTCTGCTGTGTGTCGAGCTGGCTCAGGCATTCTGCCCGCTGCGCGCAGACCTCGCTCAGGTCGCCGTACGCCAGGTGGTCGATGGCGACACCGTGCGTCTGGTCGATGGGCGTAGCATTCGTCTGATCGGCATCAATGCGCCTGAGCTGGGGCGCAAGGGGCGTAGTGACGAGCCTTTCGCCGTGCAGTCCAAGCGTCACCTGCAGGCGCTGGTCGATGCCAGTGACGGACGTGTCGGTCTGCTGTACGGCGAGCAGCGCAAGGATCGTTACGGGCGCACGCTGGCCCATCTTTATGACCGTCAGGGGCGTAACTTCGAAGCGCAGCTGCTGGCCGAAGGGCTGGGCTTTATGGTGGCCGTGGCTCCCAATGGCGAGCTGGTGCGCTGCCATACGGCGGCCGAGCGCCAGGCCCGCAGCAAGCGGCTCGGCTTGTGGCGCGACGAGCAGGTGAAGACGGCTGGTCAGCTGCGCAGTGGTGGCTTCGCTTTGCTCGGCGGGCGCGTGGCCAGCGTGCAGCGTAACCGGGGTGGCCTCTGGATTGATCTCGATGGCGGCCGGGTGCTGCGGGTGGCGCCTGAGTTGCTCGGTGAGTTCGATGTGCGCGCTTTGCAGCAGCTCAAAGGGCGGCAAGTGGAGGCGCGTGGCTGGGTCATCGATCGCCAGAGCCGCGGTGGCTTGAAATCCGGACAGGCACGCTGGATGCTGCCGATTACCGATCCGGCGATGTTGGAGGTGGTTCGATGATGCGTGTTCTCGTGGCTGGCCTGGTGCTCTTGTGGTTGGCCGGTTGTGCGGTCAATCCGGCCACTGGCCGCAACGACTTCGTGATGATGAGCGAGCGCCAGGAGCTGGATCTCGGTGCCCGCTACAACCAGGAAATCGCCAAGGAAAATCCGCGCTACAACGACGCCAAGTTGCAGGCTTATATCCAGCGCGTTGGCGAGCGGGTGGCGCGCGCCAGTCACCGTAATCAACTGAACTACGTGTTCACTCTGGTCGATAGTCCTGACGTCAACGCCTTCGCATTGCCCGGTGGCTACATCTATATCCACCGTGGCCTGCTGGCCTATCTCAACTCCGAGGCTGAGTTGGCAGCGGTGCTAGGTCATGAGGTCGGCCATGTCACGGCGCGCCACAGCGTGCGCCAGCAAAGCCAATCCACGGCCTGGGGTCTGCTGGGACAGGCGGCGGCCATTGGCACGGGTGTGGGCGCGCTCGGTGATCTGACTAGCGTGATGGGCAATGCCTTCGTCCGTGGCTACGGCCGTGATATGGAGCTGGAGGCCGACGGCCTCGGGGCTCAATACCTGGCGCGCGGCGGCTATGACCCGCAGGCGATGATCGAAGTGGTGCGCGTTCTGAAGAATCAGGAAGACTTCGCTCGTGATCAGGCGGCCGCGCGCGGCGAGGCACAGCCTGCGGGCGGCTACCACGGTTTGTTCGATACCCACCCGGACAACGACCGGCGTCTGAAAGAAGTGATTGGCCCTGCCCAGGCGCTGGTCGGCGGCTCTCAGGAAGTGGGGCGCGACACCTTCATGCAGATGATCGATGGCTTGGTGTTCGGCGACTCAGCCGACAGTGGCATTCGTCGTGGACGGAATTTCTATCACGGTCCGCTGGATTTCACCCTGAGCTATCCGCAGGGTTGGCAACTGGTCAACCGCCCTGATGTGCTGATTGGTCACACCGAGGACGAGCAGGCTTTCATCGCCATGACTCTGGAGGCGGCTGACAAGGCACTGACACCGGCTGAATACCTGCGCAAGCGGGCTGGC
>Ga0206116_1000330_pt1 | contig 60932 bp, 45 predicted proteins | sample 3A1Ametagenome_FD_178000 | JGI IMG/M metagenome (GOLD analysis project Ga0206116, IMG submission 178000) | Enriched microbial communities from leaf-cutter ant dump, University of Wisconsin, Madison, United States - 3A1A | ecosystem: Environmental > Terrestrial > Nest > Insects nest > Nest dump...
ATCCCTGGCGCAGTGCCCGGCTTCCTCGCCGACAGCCAGCTCGAACTGCTCGAACGCGCGCTGAGCGAAGCCCCACAACGCCATCACCTGATCTGCCTGCACCATCATCCGGTGTCCATCGGCTGCAAATGGATGGAGCCCATTGGTCTGCGCAACGCCGATGCGCTGTTTGCCATCTTAGGCCGCCACCCACAGGCGCGGGCGGTGCTCTGGGGGCATATCCATCAGGAGTTCGACCAGATGCGCGGTAACCTGCGCCTGCTCGCCTCGCCGTCGACCTGCGTGCAGTTCGCTCCAGGCAGCGAAGACTTCCAGGTCAGCAGCGAAGCCCCCGGCTACCGCTGGTTACGCCTGCATGCCGACGGCACCCTGGAGACCGGCGTATCACGTGTCACCGGCATCCATTTCGAAGTGGATTACAGCGTCAAGGGTTACTGACATACCCCCAATCAGCTTGAAGCTTGCAGCTTGAGGCCCCGGACGAGTAGCCTCCCGCTCCATGACCGCATCCATCCTCTATATACATGGGCTGAACAGCTCGCCTGCCTCGCACAAGGCCAGCCAGTTGAGCCGCGCCATGGCCCATCTAGGCCTGGAAGACCAGTTGCGCGTGCCGGCCCTGCATCACCATCCGCGCCAGGCCATGGCCCAGCTGCAAACACTCGTCAGCGAGCTGGGTTCGCCACTCCTGGTGGGCAGTTCCCTGGGCGGTTATTACGCCACCTACCTGGCTGAGCAACACGGACTCAAGGCCCTGCTGATCAACCCTGCCGTACGACCGCACCTGCGTTTCGACGGTTATCTGGGGCCGCAGAAGAACTACTACAGCGACGAAACCTGGGAACTCACCCAGGATCACGTCGATGCCCTGGCTGAATTCGACGTTGCGCCACCCACCGACACGGCGCGCTATCAGGTCTGGCTACAGACCGCCGACGAAACCCTCGACTACCGCGACGCCGAGCGTTACTACCGTGCCTGCGCCCTGCGCATCCAGGCGGGTGGCGATCACGGTTTTCAGGGCTTCGTGGAACGCCTTCCGATACTCTTCGCTTTTGCCGGCATCAGCGCCACACTCTGGCGCGATATCGACTTTTCCGCATTCAATTGACGAACAAGAGACCCTATGGCCCAGCAGAACGCCTATAACGCAGACGCCATCGAAGTCCTTTCCGGCCTCGACCCGGTGCGCAAGCGCCCGGGCATGTACACCGACACGACACGCCCCAACCACCTGGCCCAGGAAGTCATCGACAACAGCGTCGACGAAGCCCTGGCCGGGCACGCCAAGTCGATCCAGGTGATCCTCCACGAGGACAACTCGCTGGAAGTGATTGACGACGGCCGTGGCATGCCGGTGGACATCCACCCGGAAGAAGGCGTGCCGGGTGTCGAACTGATCCTCACCAAGCTGCACGCCGGTGGCAAGTTCAGCAACAAGAACTACCAGTTCTCCGGTGGCCTTCACGGCGTCGGCATCAGCGTGGTCAACGCCCTGTCGACCCGCGTGGTGGTCACCGTCAAGCGTGACGGCAACGAATACCAGATGAGCTTCGCCGATGGCTTCAAGGCCAGCGAGCTGGAAGTCATCGGCACGGTCGGCAAACGCAACACCGGCACCAGCGTGCACTTCTGGCCGGACGCCAAGTATTTCGACTCCTTCAAGTTCTCCATCAGCCGCCTCAAGCACGTGCTCAAGGCCAAGGCCGTACTGTGCCCGGGCCTGAACGTCAGCTTCGAAGACAAGGCCTCCGGCGAGAAGGTCGAATGGCACTACGAGGACGGCCTGCGCTCCTACCTGGTCGATGCCGTCAGCGAGTTCGAGCGCCTGCCTGCCGAGCCATTCTGCGGCGCATTGGCCGGCAACAAGGAAGCGGTGGACTGGGCGCTGCTGTGGCTGCCCGAGGGTGGCGACGCGGTGCAGGAAAGCTACGTCAACCTGATTCCCACCGCGCAGGGCGGCACCCACGTCAACGGCCTGCGCCAGGGCCTGCTCGACGCCATGCGCGAGTTCTGCGAGTTCCGCAACCTGCTGCCACGCGGGGTCAAGCTGGCCCCGGAAGACGTCTGGGAACGTATCGCCTTCGTCCTCTCGATGAAGATGCAGGACGCCCAGTTCTCCGGGCAGACCAAGGAACGTCTGTCCTCACGCGAGGCGGCTGCATTCGTCTCCGGCGTCGTCAAGGATGCCTTCAGCCTGTGGCTCAATGCCAACCCGGAAACCGGCCTGGCACTGGCCGAATTGGCCATCAGCAACGCTGGCCGCCGCCTCAAGGCCGGCAAGAAGGTCGAGCGCAAGAAAATCACCCAGGGCCCGGCACTGCCCGGCAAGCTGGCCGACTGCGCGGGCCAGAACCCGCTGCGCTGCGAGCTGTTCCTGGTCGAGGGTGACTCCGCCGGCGGTTCGGCCAAACAAGCGCGCGACAAGGAATTCCAGGCCATCATGCCGCTGCGCGGCAAGATCCTGAACACCTGGGAGGTCGACGGCAGCGAAGTGCTGGCCAGCCAGGAAGTGCACGACATCGCTGTGGCCATCGGTATCGATCCCGGCTCCAGCGACCTCAGTGGCCTGCGCTACGGCAAGATCTGCATCCTCGCCGATGCCGACTCCGACGGCCTGCACATCGCCACCCTGCTCTGCGCCCTGTTCGTTCGTCACTTCCGCCCGCTGGTGGATGCCGGCCACGTCTACGTGGCGATGCCGCCGCTGTACCGCATCGACCTGGGCAAGGAGATCTTCTACGCCCTGGACGATGCCGAGCGCGACGGTATCCTCGATCGCCTGATAGCCGAAAAGCGTCGCGGCAAACCGCAGGTCACCCGCTTCAAAGGTCTCGGCGAGATGAACCCGCCGCAACTGCGCGAAACCACCATGGATCCCAACACGCGGCGCCTGGTGCAACTCACGCTGGAAGACTTCGAAGGCACCCGCGAAGTGATGGACATGCTGCTGGCGAAAAAACGCGCTGGCGACCGCAAGAGCTGGCTGGAAACCAAGGGCAACCTGGCCGAGGTACTGGCCTGATGCGCAATCACCTCCTTGCACTCGGTCTGTTGGCTGGCGTCGCGAACGCCGAGCCAGTAGTGCTGGAAGAGCTGAAGCTGCAGGCGGAATACCCGGTGACGGAAATGCCCAGCGGCAACCTGTCGGGCCTGGCCATGTGCGGCGAAACGCTGTGGGCGGTGTCCGACCGCGATGACGACCGCATCTATCAACTGCATCGCGAAGAGGGCCTGCTACGCGCCGAAGCAGAAACCTTCGTCGCCCCCGAGCCGCCCGAGAGTGCCCTGCCCTGGGGACTGCGCATGCGCAACTGGGCTGCCGGCCTGGTGCGCGGCGGCAAGCTGGATTTCGAGGGCATATCCTGCGACGCGCAGGGCAATCGCTATCTGGTCAGCGAAACCCGCGCCACCGTGCTGCAAATCGCCAGCAATGGCAGCGCACAGTGGCTCAACCTGCCTAACGGGCTGGTTCGCCAGGCCCGCGCCAGCGGCATGTTGCTGCATTTCAATCAGGGCTTCGAGGGCATCGCCATCGACCCAACAGGTGATCGCCTGTGGCTAGCCGCCGAGCAGCGCCGCCGTGGCCTCACCGTATTGCATCGTCGCGGCAGCAGCTGGCGCTGTACCGGTGGCTGCGTGCTGAACAGCGAAAGCGGTACCGAGGCCTCTCCAGAAGCCCTGGGCGGCCATATGGCACCGCGCGACTTCTCCGGCCTGGCCTACTTCGAGGAAAAACTCTTTACCCTCGAGCGTCAGGCGCATCGCGTCTGCCGACGCACGCTGAGCGACGGCGTAGCAGAAATCTGCTGGTCATTCGCAGCCGAAGCCTTGACGGAGCCGCGCCGCTACACGCCGAATTACGGCATGGCCGAAGCGCTGTGGGTCGACAAGGACGGTGCCTGGATTGGCGTCGACAATGGCAGCCAGACCCGCGCCGATGGTGAAGAGCGCCCCATCGTCTGGCGTTTCGCCGCACCCAAGGGCGGCTGGAGCCGGCGTCCGTGAGCGAACAGGCGCCTGGCCGTCGTGCCGGACGAGTCATGCTGGTGCTCGCCTGGGGCGCCGGCTTGCTGCTGGCCACGCACTTCTTCGGCAACTGGGAAGATAGCCAGCGCAACCCTAACCAGATACCGCAGTCGGTGCATGGTGACGGTTTCGTCGAAGTGAGCCTGGCCAGCAGTCGGCAGGGGCATTACGTGGTCAATGGCCAGATCGATGGGCATGACGTGACCTTCCTGCTCGACACCGGCGCCACTCAGGTCGCGATACCGAGCGCAGTGGCCGAGCGTCTCGGTCTGCAACGTGGTGCGCCGATCATCATCAGCACTGCCAACGGCCGTGCCACCGGACACCGCACACGTCTGGACAGCCTGCGCCTGGGCGATATCGAACTGCGTGACGTCGCCGCGCTGATCGCCCCCGGAATGGACGGCGACGAAGTCCTGCTGGGCATGAGCGCCCTGAAACAACTCGAATTCAGTCAAAAGGGCGGCACCCTGGTGCTGCGCCAATCAACCTTGCAATGAGGCCCGCATGAGCGAATCCCTCGATTTGAGCCTGGAAGGCGTTGAACGCCGGTCACTCGCCGATTTCACCGAGCAGGCTTATCTCAACTACTCCATGTACGTGATCATGGATCGCGCCCTGCCGCACATCGGCGACGGCCTGAAACCCGTGCAGCGCCGCATCGTCTATGCCATGAGCGAATTGGGCCTGGACGCCGACTCCAAGCACAAGAAATCCGCCCGTACCGTCGGTGACGTGCTCGGCAAGTTCCACCCGCACGGCGACAGCGCCTGCTACGAAGCCATGGTGCTGATGGCGCAGCCGTTCAGCTACCGCTACACGCTGGTCGATGGCCAGGGCAACTGGGGTGCACCGGACGACCCCAAATCCTTCGCCGCCATGCGCTACACCGAGGCGCGTCTGTCGCGCTACTCGGAAGTGCTGCTCACCGAACTCGGCCAGGGCACCGTCGACTGGGTACCGAACTTCGACGGCACGATGAACGAGCCAGCGACCCTGCCGGCACGCCTGCCCAACCTGCTGCTCAACGGCACCACCGGTATCGCCGTGGGTATGGCCACCGATGTGCCGCCGCATAACCTGCGCGAAGTCGCCGCCGCCTGCGTACGCCTGCTGGACGAGCCCGGCGCCACCGTCGAGCAACTCTGCGAACATATCCAAGGCCCGGACTTCCCTACCGAAGCCGAGGTCATCACACCAAAAGCCGACCTGCTGAAGATCTACGAGACCGGCCGCGGCTCGGTGCGCATGCGCGCCGTCTATCGCGTCGAGGACGGCGATATCGTCGTCACTGCGTTGCCTCATCAGGTTTCCGGCGCCAAGGTGCTGGAGCAGATCGCCGCACAGATGCAGGCCAAGAAGCTGCCAATGGTCGCCGACCTGCGTGACGAGTCGGATCATGAGAACCCGACCCGCATCGTCATCATCCCGCGCTCCAACCGCGTCGATGCCGACGAACTGATGACCCACCTGTTCGCCACCACCGATCTGGAGTCCAGCTACCGGGTCAACACCAACGTCATCGGCCTCGACGGCAAGCCGCAGGTCAAGGATCTGCGCACCCTGCTCAGCGAATGGCTGGTGTACCGCGTCGGCACCGTGCGCCGCCGCCTGCAGTTCCGCCTGGACAAGGTGGAGAAACGCCTGCACCTGTTGGAAGGCTTGCTGATCGCCTTCCTCAACCTCGATGAAGTCATTCGCATCATTCGCACAGAGGATTCGCCCAAGCCGGTGCTGATGGAAACCTTCGGCCTCACCGACGTGCAGGCCGACTACATCCTCGACACCCGCCTGCGCCAACTGGCACGCCTGGAAGAAATGAAGATCCGTGGCGAACAGGACGAACTGGCCAAGGAACGCGAGAAACTGCTGGCTCTGCTCGGCAGCGAAGCCAAGCTGAAGAAGCTGGTGCGCAAGGAAATCATCGAGGACGCCGAGAAGTATGGCGATGACCGCCGATCGCCGATCGTCGCCCGCGCCGAAGCCAAGGCCCTGTCGGAAACCGAGCTGATGCCGACCGAACCGGTCACCGTGGTGCTCTCGGAAAAAGGCTGGGTACGCTGCGCCAAGGGCCATGACATCGACGCCACCGGCCTGTCCTACAAGGCCGGCGACGGCTTCAAGGCAGCCGCACCAGGCCGCTCCAACCAGTACGCCGTGTTCATCGACTCCAGCGGGCGCAGCTACTCGCTGGCAGCCCACTCGCTGCCATCGGCCCGTGGCCAGGGCGAACCGCTGACCGGCCGCCTGACACCGCCGCCGGGCGCCACCTTCGAATGCGTGATGCTGCCGGAAGACAGCGCCCTGTACGTCATTGCCTCCGATGCCGGCTACGGCTTCGTGGTCAAGGGCGAGGATCTGCAAGCCAAGAACAAAGCGGGTAAAGCGCTACTGAGCCTGCCCAATGGCGCCAAGGTCGTTGCTCCCAAACCAGTAACGAATCTGGAAGACGATTGGCTGGCCGCAGTGACCACCGAGGGTCGCCTGCTGCTGTTCAAGGTCACGGATCTACCGCAACTGGGCAAAGGCAAGGGCAACAAGATCATCGGTATTCCTGGCGAACGTGTGGCCTCGCGTGAGGAGTATCTGACCGATCTGGCCGTGCTGCCCAGCGGCGCCAGTTTGGTTTTGCAGGCCGGGAAGCGTACCCTGACACTCAAAGCCGACGACCTGGAACACTACAAGGGCGAGCGCGGCCGCCGTGGCAACAAGCTGCCGCGCGGGTTCCAGCGCGTCGACCAGCTTCTGGTGGAATAGCGTCGGCAACACGCCCCGTTCTTCCGGGATATCCGCGCTACCGGCAGGCAGTCAAGGCTGGAGTCGTAGCGCGGTTTGACGGATGATACGCGCCCTGGGTCATGTGCATGGCCCCACTGCATGATATGGGATCGATGTGCGGTTGCCCCATAAGCAGCTGCCGGGAACGAATGATGACTGTAGTACGCCCTGTGGCTCTACTTCTGACCACGCTGCTCATGCTGAGCGGTTGCAGCCTGCTGCAGCAGAAGCCGGTGCCTCTCTACCAATTGGATAGCGGCAGCGCCGTTACGCCAACCAAGGACAATGGTGTCACCGTACTGGTCGGCCCGATCAGCGTGGCCGACTACCTGCGCCAGCAGAACCTGCTGCAACGCCAGGCCGATGGCAGCCTGGTCGCTGCCCAGAACGCTCGCTGGGCCAGCGGCCTGGCCAATGACATCGACCAGCAGATGCTGCGTCAACTGGCCTGGCGCCTCGACAGCCAGCGTCTGGTGCTGGCCCCGGCAGCTCCAGGCTTCAGCGCTGACGCCCAGGTCATGCTGACCATTACCCGACTGGACTCCGGCCCGACCCAACCCGCCGTTCTGGAAGCACAGTGGCGTCTGCTCGACCGTCGCGGGCAACTGCGCGATAGCCGCCTGATCCGCCTGGAAGAGCCTCACAGCGGCCCCCTGGCAGAACAAGTCAAGGCACAGAGCGCGCTGGTACAGCGTCTTGCAGCACAACTGGCGACCGCCATCCAGCCGGTGGCAGCGGCCATAGACCCGACACCCGAGCCAGTACGCAAGAAACCTCCGGTGGCCAAGGCCAAACCGCAGGAGCCGGCCGCTGCCGGGCCGAAGATTCCGGTGGCAGAACCCATCAAGATCGATACGGAAGTCTTCCGTTTCTAAACAAAAAGCCCGCAAATGCGGGCTTTTCGCTTGTAGGGTGCAGCACGTGCACCACACTCGCGTGTCTTACTTGAGCTCGCTGGAGCTCTTGCCCAACAACCGCCGAGCGACGATCAGCAACTGAATCTGCTGGGTGCCTTCGAAGATGTCGAGAATCTTCGAATCACGCGCCCACTTCTCCAACAACTCGTCCTCGCCATATCCCATCGCACCGGCCAGCTCGACACATTTGAGCGTCACCTCACTGGCCACGCGTCCAGCCTTGGCCTTGGCAATGGAGGCCTCCTTCGAATTGGGCAGCTTGTTGTCAGCCATCCATGCAGCCTTCAGCGTCAACAGGCGCGCCGCCTCCCACTCTGCCTCCAGCCGATACAGCGTCGCCTCGGCATGGGTAACGGCCAGCAGCGGCTTGGCGTAGTCGAAACGGCAGCCCGCCTTGAGCAGCAACTCACGGGTACGCTCCAACGCCGCACGGGCCACGCCGACAGCCATGCCAGCGACCAGCGGCCGGGTGTTGTCGAAGGTTTCCATGACCCCGGCAAAACCCTTCTGCACATCGATTTCGGCGTTGCCCAACAAATTGGCCGCCGGCACACGGCAATCGCTGAAGCTGATCGAGGCGGTGTCCGATGCCTTGATGCCCAGCTTCTTTTCCAGACGGGTGACCGTCATACCAGGCGTGCCCTTCTCCACCACGAATGACTTGATCGCTGCACGTCCGAGGCTCTTGTCCAGGCTGGCCCAGACCACCACCGAATCCGCGCGCTCGCCGGAAGTGACGAAAATCTTTTCACCATTGAGGATGTAATGATCACCATCCTTCACCGCGGTGGTGCGAATCGCCGCCGAGTCTGAGCCGCATCCTGGTTCGGTAATGGCCATGGCCGCCCAGGTTCTGCCGAAGCGTGTCAGTTGCTCGTCATTGGCCACCGCCGCGATGGCCGCGTTGCCCAAGCCCTGGCGAGGCATGGCCAGCAATAGGCCGACATCACCCCAGCACAGCTCCATCACACCGAGCAGCGCCGCCATGTTACCGCCGTTCTTGATACCGTCCTGCTGCTCGCGGGCCGCACCACGCTTGCTGGCAGAACCAGCACCGACGGCCTCGGGAGAGCCTTCGTTCATGCCGTCGAGCAGCGCGGCAAGCAGATCCAGCTCCTTGGGATAGGCGTGCTCGGCCTTGTCATACTTGCGCGAGATTGGCCGGAAATAGTGCTTGGCCACCTGTCCAGCCTGGTGTTGCAGGCCGCGGAATTTCTTCGGAGTTTCCAGATTCATCGTTGCCACCCTATAGATGAAGGCCGCCAGCGAGTACGGCGACGCTGCGCAGGTCGCGATACCAGCGCTCGACCGGATGCTCCTGGGTAAAACCATGGCCGCCGAGCAGTTGCACCGCGTCAGAGCCGATCTTCATCGCCTTTTCCGCACAGAGCAGACGCGCCAGGTACGCCTCGCGACGAAATGGCAATCCAGCCTCGGCACGTGCGCAGGCACGCCACACCAGCAAACGCATGGCATCCAGTTCGATGGCAATGTCGGCGACCATGAAAGCCACGCCCTGACGATGGCTGATCGGCTCACCGAAGGCTTGGCGCTCATTGCAGTAGGTCGTCACGTAGTCCAGCGCTGCCTGCGCCGAACCGACAGCAAGCGAGCACAGCGCCAGCGCGCTACAATCGAGAAATGCCTGAAAGTCGAAGCCCTCACCAGCCAACCGAGACTCGAGCGGCACCTTCACACCTTTAAGTTGAATGCGCGCCAGGCCGCAGGCCTTCAGCCCCATCGCAGGCTCGGCACGACGGATGACCCCCTTACTCGCCGCATCGACAATGAACAACGCCGAGCCATCACCGGCCTGAGCGCTGACGATCAACTGACTGGCACCCAGACCGCCAATGACCAGTGCCTTCTCGCCATCGAGCAGGTAATGCTTGCCGCGCTTACGCGCTCGCGTGGCGGGCTGACACGCATCGCTCAACACGCCTGGCTCGCCCACTGCCAAGGCGAAGGGCCGAGGCCCCTCCTCACTGACGAAAGCCGGTAGCCAGGCCGCCTGTTGCTCAGGCGAGCCCCAACGACGGATGCAGTTGGCGGCGGAAAGCGGCACCAGCAGCGCAGCAGCCAGGGAAAAATCTCCTTGCGCCAGGCTTTCGGCGATCAGCGCATTACTGAGTACAGTGCGCTCTCCGGCCAGCCCACCATGCGCCTCACCCACGCCATAGTGGGCCAAGCCCAGTTCACGCGCCTGATTGATCAATGCAGCAGGCACGCGCGCCTGAGCGTCTGCCTCGTGTGCAGCCGGACGCAGAACCTCCAGGGCGAAGCCTTGAAGCATATCCACCAGCATCTGCTGCTCTTCAGTCAGTGACAGGTCGAACAGGTCATCGGCAGACGGGCGCGCTTCACGCGGTGCGTTGCTGGAACGGCCAGCAGCCAGGCGAAAGCTGGCGCGGCTACCGCTATAGACGATTTTCTCGAAGGACTTGCGCACCTTGAGGCGGTCTGGCCAGTCGGCCTGGGCCAGTTTGCTCAGTACGCTCAGGGCCTGGCCCTGTACATCGACGGTCATGGCATCTCGCTCCACATGAGAGATGCCACCGATGATGCGCCGCCGACTGACAAGCGACTATGACCCTCAAGACGCAGCACTGCGGCAATCAGGTCAAGCCATATTCCTGGAGGGGCGCGGAGCGGACATGGCTGACGTCATGTCCTCTGACGCTTCACTTGCTGCGAATTTTCTCGACAATCGCGGTAGTGGAGCTGTTTTCCACCAAACCGAGCACGCGCACTTCGCCGCCGTATGCCTGGACGATATCGGCACCTACCACCTGCTCGATGCCGTAGTCGCCACCCTTGACCAGCACATCGGGCTGCACCTGCTTGAGCAGACGCTCAGGAGTATCTTCGGCGAAGCTCACAACCCAATCCACTGCACCGAGCCCCGCCAGCACCGCCATGCGACGGTCGACGGCATTGATCGGGCGACCCGGGCCTTTCAGACGGCTGACTGAGGCATCGTCGTTGATCGCCACGATCAAACGGTCACCCTGCGCACGCGCCTGCTCCAGATAGGTCACGTGACCAGCATGCAGAATGTCGAAGCAGCCATTGGTGAAGACGATTTTCTCGCCATGGGCACGCGCATCCTCGATAGCGATCAGCAACTGATCCAGGCTCAGCACGCCGCGCTCGGAACCTTCCTCGCGCTGTACAGCGCGGCGCAGCTCTGGCGCGCTGATGGCCGCCGTGCCGAGTTTGCCGACCACAATGCCGGCTGCCAGGTTGGCCAGGGCCACGGCGTTCGGCAGCTCCTCACCTGCGGCGATGGAAGCAGCGAGGGTGGAAATTACCGTGTCACCGGCCCCCGTCACATCGAACACTTCACGGGCACGGGCCGGCAGGTGCAGTGGCGCATGTTCCGGACGCAGCAGGGTCATGCCGTGCTCGCCACGGGTCACCAACAGGGCGCCCAACTCCAGCTCACGCATCAACCTGGCGCCCTTGCTGACCAGCTCGGCCTCATCGGCGCAACCGCCAACGATGGTCTCGAACTCATGCAGATTCGGTGTGATCAGGCTGGCGCCACGGTAGATGGAGAAGTCCTTGCCCTTCGGGTCGGCCAACACCGGGATGCCTTTCTTGCGCGCAGCCTGGATCAGCGCCTGATGATTCTGCAGCGCGCCCTTGCCGTAGTCCGACAGCACCAGCACCTTGACCCCGGAGAGCAGAGCATCGACATCTCTCGCCAGCACAGCGGTATCGGTGTTGAACGGTTCTTCGAAGTCCATGCGCAGCAATTGTTGATGACGGCTCATCACGCGCAGCTTGACGATGGTGGGTTGGCCATCAAGGCGCTGAAAATGCGTCTCTACCCCTGCCCCACGCAGGCTATCACTCAAACTTTCGGCCGCCTCGTCTTCGCCGGTAACGCCGACCAACAGAGCGCGCGCGCCGAGCGCCGCGATATTCAGCGCCACGTTGGCGGCACCGCCGGGACGATCCTCGATCTGGTCAACACGCACCACCGGCACCGGCGCCTCCGGGGAAATCCTCGAAGTGCCACCATGCCAGTAGCGATCGAGCATCACGTCGCCTACCACCAGAACGGCAGCTTGGTCATAGCGGGGCATGGTCAGCTTCATGAGAGCTCCAGAGTGAAAAACGGAGAGAATAATAACATGGCCACTCACTCAGCCCGAGCGTCCCTACCTGGTAGCCCGCGCACCCAGAACAACTCATGACGACGCACTGCCTTACGGAAGAAATCGTCCTGGCCGACTTCAGGCCAACGCCGCCCAGCCAGCACCCACTGAATTAAGCGGCGAAGGCGCTTTTTGAGAGGCAATGGCGTCTGCAGATCATGCTGCATGGCCAACGCCTGCGCCTTGTCCATCCGTACAGAATCGTTCAGAAGCGGGCTCCACAGTCCATCGACCGATAGGCCTGTATGGCAAGGGGGCAACGATATGCCATTACCAGCAGGCCCCATGGGCCAACGATCATTATCGTATAGGTGATTGGCATAGAGCAGGCGCACTTCAGGGCTCCATTCACTCAGAGCAACCGCCTCGTCGAGAAGCTTGCTAGCCTGGATATGATCAGGATGAGGATCAAGTTCCGGATGAGGCAGAGCCACCACTTCTGGACGAAAAGCGACAAGCAGAGCAGCCAGATCACCAACAAGGTTACGCCACGACGGCACGCCGTCGACATCGCCAGGCAACGTGATGGGATTGAAGCGGCGCACGCTGCGTATATCCGACTCGCCCGACTCCAAAGATGGGAAAGCCTGCTCTGGAGCCGATGCCATGGGTGTCAGTTGAAGACAGTAGTACCCCAACTGCACGCACCTGCTCGCAGGTACGCCTCCCCACAGCGGCACAGCCAGGCTACTCCAACTACGCAGACGCCCCTTGAGACGGGCCGCCGCGGCCCTGTCGAGCCCCATTCGTGTGTAGTTATGAGCCTCGATCTCACCTTGAGTGAGCGTCACAATACAGGCCTCGTCACTTCGACTATAGAGACCAAAGGCAGCGAGCTCGGCATCATCCGCATGCGGCGCAATGACCATCACGCGTCGCATTGCATAATCGGGGTTTGAAAATGCGTATAACCGTACGTCAGGCGAAAGCCGACAGAACCGCGTACGCAATCGCAGCTTTCCACTCTGCAACTCGGGCAACAAACCAGAGATGTTGAGATAACGCCGACCACACGCGCTCTGCTCAAAATCCTGCCTGTCGAGTACCGCCTCACTACAGATCAGAATATGAGGGTCTAGCCAGCGTCCCAGCCAGGAGCTACGAACGAATACCTCAAGAATGAGCGTGTCCATCGCCTCAGTGAGATCAACGGCATCCAGAGCTATCTGGCCATTGTTCAATGTCCCGGTAACAACCTGGCTCGAAGCGGGAAATGAGTACTGGTAGTCGTCTCGCGGCGAGTAGAAGAGATGATCAGAGAACCATGCCTCGTGAGCAATCCAAGCCAGCAGTAGAAGTACTGGCAGACTGCTCCATCCAGCAAACCAGTCCAGCGCCACCATGATGGGTAACGCCACAGCCATAGTAATGCGCTTGTTGCGCCGATGACGGCGCAACAGTCCTTGCTTACGTGTTTCCATTTCTTTATGTCCGAAACGCGGCAACCCTGTTGCACCAACGATCCTTGTACTCTCGATCGGCTCTGCCAAAAGAGTAGCGCAATGCCTTTCCTTGCTGTCGAGCGTCAGACCATGCAGCTTGAGTATTGATGAAACTCAGGACACTGCCCGGACTGAGGTGTTGAGCACGAGGGTCAACTCCGCCATTGATGTACTCGTAACTGAGCCAGTTTGACGACTCGACCCTGTACAACACCTGAACAGCAACCGGAACGCCATCCAACATCAGCAAGGAGCCTTGAAGCAACTCGCGCAACAACGCAAAGACTTCACTCAGATGGCTTTTTCCAGGCACGGGAAAGCCCCAGCGCCGCTCGAACAGCTCGGTATAGATAGCAGCAAACTCATCTGGAGCGAACTCACCCACTGCGCGGATCGTGCCGCCGGCCTCCTCGAACAGACGCTGCTCACGTCTCTGATTGTAGCGAAATTTCTTCGAAAGCTCTTCAGGGGCTCGGGCCATCGCCAACTGATCTTTCTGCTGGCGAAGCCCTGAGAACGCAGTCCGATTAAGTTCGGAGATATAGCCCACGTCATGCCGCAACGGCGCTCCAGCGTCCACGGCGGCAGGCAGAATGACTTCTGCATTACCAAGGTCAAAGAGCTCACGCAGCCCCTTGCTCTTCAGAACCTTGCGTGACAGTGCGAGGTAGCGTCCCCAGGTAGGAATGGCAGCCTGAATCTCCCCCCCAACACAGTAACCGAGGTAACGCACGGGTATACCGGCAAGGCCAGAAAGCCGCTCGACCACTACCGGATGGGTAATGACGCTCCCTCCGAATCGGCTCCAGGCTGAGGCATAGTCTGCCACCCCGATCGTTTCCCAGCCACGCTCCCGCCAGAAACGCAGATAGCAGAGCATCAAGTGTCCTGCTCGATTGAATTATCTGTCACAACTTCCTCAAATTGCGTGGAATGCAAGCGAGCGTAGTATCCGTTACGTGCCAATAGGTCGACATGGGTGCCTCGCTCCACAATCTCCCCGCGATCCATGACCAGAATCAAGTCAGCCTTCTCTATGGTAGAGAGGCGATGAGCGATCACCAGGGTCGTACGCCCCTTCATCACCTGATCCAATGCCGCCTGAATGTGGCGCTCAGATTCGGTATCCAGCGCAGAGGTCGCTTCATCGAGAATCAGCAGCGGAGCATCCTTCAGAAGTGCGCGAGCGATTGCAAGGCGCTGACGCTGCCCCCCCGAGAGCAGCACGCCGTTCTCACCAACCAATGTGTCGTAACCATCGGCCATGTTCTCGATGAACTCGGCCGCATAAGCATCTTCAGCAGCCCGCTTGACTGCCTCAAGTGGGGCACCGGCCAGATCACCATAGGCGATGTTATTGCGCACAGTGTCGTTGAACAGGGTGACGTGTTGGGTCACCAACGCAATGTGTCGACGCAGGTTCCGCAAGGTGTAGTCTTCGACATCCAGGCCATCGAGCAGAATCTGTCCCTGCTCGTGGTGATAGAAGCGCGGAATCAGATTGGCCAGGGTCGACTTACCGCTGCCAGAACGCCCCACCAATGCGACCATCTGCCCAGGCTCAGCCACGAAGGAAATTTCGCGCAACACCGGCGTCCCCGCACCGGGATAGGTGAAGCTCAAATCGCGAATTTCCAGTCGGCCACTGATCTGCTCACGCGCCTGAGTGCCATGATCGACCTCAGGCGACTCATCCAACTGCTCAAAAATACTCTCAGCCCCGGCAACCCCTTTCTGAATAGTCGAGCTGACCTCGGAGAGCTGGCGGATCGGTTTGGGCAAGAGGCCGGCGAGGGTAATATAGGCGACCAGATCACCAGCGGATGCTTCTCCACGCAGCAGCAGCACTAGGAACATCAACACTGCCATTGCGCTGTAGATCACCAATTGCAGGCTGGGGGTATAAACGGCATTGGTTTTGACCATTTTCAATTGCTTGAGCTTGTTTTCTTCGCTCGCATTGAGAAAACGGCTCTTCTCGTAATCCTCACCACCAAAACTACGCACAACCCGATAGCCCTGAATGCTTTCGGAGGTCACATGAGTGACGTCGCCCATGCTGGTCTGGATCTTCTTGCTCTGCTTGCGAAATTTTTTGCTGGTGCTGGTCACCATCAGGCCGATGACCGGCAGGATGGCCACCATCACCAAGGTCAGCTTCCAGTTCATCCACAGCAGCGTGGCAAAAAGGAACACTACGGTCATCCCTTCACGTACCACGACCTTGATCGCATCGGTAGCCGCACCTGTGACCATGGTTACGTTGTAGGTGATACGAGAAATCAGGTGACCGGAGTTGTGATTGTCAAAATATCGATTGGGTAAGGTCAGCAGATTGTTGAACAGCTCTACACGCAGATCCTGAACCAACCCCATGGATACCTTCGCCAGGTAATAGTTACCGAGGAATGAACCAATGCCTTGCCACACAGCGATCAGCACGATCAACAAAGGCACGGCCTGTAAAAGCTTGAGGTGAGCTAACCAGGGAGCATGTTCCAACAACCAAGGCACACCTGCGAACAAGCTTGCATCCGGGTTGGACAAACCATCGACGAAGTACTTGAGTATGTAGCCCAGCATCGGCTGGGTAGAAGCAAAGATCAAAAAGCCAAGGAGACTTAGCAGAAACAAACCAATGTAGGGCCTAACATAGCGCAACAAACGAAAGTAGATCTTCAAGCTGGAGCTGGATTGAAGATCCGCAGAGGTATCGGTCATGGTTATATGCCGCAGGCAGAACAGGCGCGCATACTACCACAGCGCCTCCCAGCCCATAGGCACGCGAAATATCCACCGGTATCCCGTAGAATCGCGCCTCTAATCTGGATTAAGGGATACAGGATCAATGTCGTTCGCCTTGCGCGCATGGCCGCGCCATACATCGGATTTCATTGGCGACTGGATTTTGCCAGTAGGCTATTTCTGTTTATTGACAGGTCTCGCCTGGCTGGATGATCGCAGCCAGTATCACAAGCTTTTCTACGCACTGGTTGCAGCACCGGCACTCATCGCCATGGTGATGCAGCCCAGACAGCTTGCCCCGCTACTGCGCGATCCAGTCACGCTTGCATTCCTTGCCTTCGCTGCATGGGCGCTGCTGAGCATCTCCTGGTCAAGTACCGATGAGTCTGCCGGCTCACTGGCCAAGAGGCCCTTATATATCCTCATGCTGTTCATGGCCTGTGCCTCCATGGCAAAACGCAACTGCTCCCGGTTGCTGGCAGTGCTTTACCTAGCTTCACTGGTGATTATTCCGATAGCGCTGTATGCACTGGCTGATTTCGCTCGCCATTACACACCCGGCGCTCGCCTGATCGGTAGCGGCGCACTGGACAACCCACTACTAAGCTCGCATCTCTTCGGCCTGTTCTGCATGATCTGGCTCGGTTGGGTGATGACAGCCTCCAACAGGCAGAGCCAACTGGCATTGCTACCGTTGGCAGTGCTGTCGATAACCCTGCTGGCGACCGGCTCCCGCACCCCAATTCTGGCCATGGCACTAGCCTCGGGATGGCTGATGCTTTGCTGTTGGAACAAACGCGCCCTTCTGCTGGCCAGCCTCGGTGCTGGTGGTGTATTGACCCTGCTGCTGCTCTACCCGGAAAGCCTGCTTAACCGGGGCACATCCTATCGCCTGGAAATATGGCAGCTGGCACTGGAGCAGATTCGCCTCCAGCCCTGGATCGGCCATGGTTTCGATACCCATCTCGCGATTAATGTCCCGGGAATCAAGCGTACATTCAGCGAACCTCACAGCTTCTTCCTCGGCGTGCTCTATTACACCGGGGTCATAGGTGCCTTCTTCTGGCTGCTCATGCATGGGGCAGCATTGTGGATCTGCTGGCAGCGACGCAGTGACCTGTATTTCATCATCGCCGGTGCCTTGGTGGTTTATGGACTGGGGGCTGGTCTGGCTGAGGGCGGCGGCATTCTTTCGCGCCCCAAGGAGCACTGGTTCCTGATTTGGATTCCACTAGCGCTGGTGGCGGCTTTGAGCATCGGGCGGAGACAGGAGCGGAGCCTTTGATACGGCGTCTTTCAGCCGAGCAACTGCAGTCACTGATACGCGGCTCGGCCGTTCTGGAACAAGACGGCCTCGGGCCCAAGGTTCTACGCCTGCAAGACGGCAGTTTTCTGAAACTGTTTCGCAAACGGCGTCTGTTCTCCAGCGAAACACTGAAACCCTACGCCCAGCGCTTTGCCGACAATGCCAAGCGCCTGCAGCACCTCGGCTTCAACACACCGCAGATCGTCGCAACCTACCGCGTAGAGGATGCAGTGAACGGGACGGCCGTGCATTACCTACCGTTGCCTGGCAATACGCTGAGACAAACGCTGGAGAACGCCGAACCAGAGCATCAGCGCCAATTGGTCATTCAGTTCGGTCAACTGCTCGGACGCTTGCATGAACAAGGCGTCTACTTCCGCTCCATCCACCTGGGTAATGTGCTGGTACTGCCGAATGCTGCACTGGGCTTGATCGACTTCGCAGACATGAGAATCGAACGCCGGTCACTCAGCCTTCACATGCGTCAGCGCAACCTGAAACACATGCGCCGCTACGAGGAGGACGAACGCTGGCTGTTCGGCTTGTACAGGGACGCGTTGAGCGAAGGCTACGGCCAACACGCCCCCCGTTACGTTCAGGCGCTACTGAAAGCGGATTAATGCGGCGCAGCAGTCGCTCGCTGACTTACATACTCGAGAAATGTATCCAGCCGCTCGCTGCACAATAGCACACTGGCCCGACGAACCTCCTCCTCCGGCCACTCCCACCACTTCGCAGCCAGAAGAGCATCTATGACAGGCTCGGGAAAACGCCAACGAATGTGTCTGGCCGGATTACCGGCCACCACAGAGTAGGGGGCAACGTCACGGCTGACCACTGCCCCAGCGGCGACCACCGCGCCATCCCCCACAGTGACGCCAGAAAGAATCACCGCGCCGGTACATAGCCATACGTCGTTACCGATAACAACATCGCCACGGCTGAATGCATAACCGGGAATCTCCGCAGCCTCATCAATCATTGCGGGAAACGGGTAGGTCGTGACCCACTCCGTGCGGTGATGCCCCCCCAGAAAAATCTCGACCTGCTCAGCGATAGAGGTGTAAGCGCCAATGCGCAGCGTAGCCCCCTCATTCCAGTCATGAACGATTGGCAGACCATAGCTACCGACACCAATCGAATAGTGGGGATAGCGCAGCAGGAACCGTGCCTGACCGCGATACAGCTTCGGCAACTTACGGATCGCTCTCTTGGCCCGACGCTCTGTAAATCTTGCCCAGAAGCTCATGGTCAATTTTTCTCCAAGGGCGAGAAAAGCAGACGCCCCAACCCACGCCAGGTCTTCTTGTTCCAGCTACGAAACGGAATCTGCCTGAGCAACTGCTTCGCGTAATCACGATCTCGGTTGGAGCACTTGAGAAACATCGAACTGAGAAAGCGTGTCCGGACAAATTCGTACTGCGGGTGATCCTTGAATAAGGCATAGGTGCGCAGAATGCTGTCCACCATGAACGGCGTATTCTTGGACGAGTTGCTGTCATGTTTACGGTATTGAGCTAGCACCTCGCCAAGGCAGTCGATGTAGTAGCCGGCATGGGTAATCTTGAGTTCGATGAGCAGATCCTCCAGTCGAATCTTCGGATCGAACCCACCCACCTGCTCCAGCACCTCTTTGCGAAATAGCAGAGTGGGTGCTGGCGGATAAGGTTTGCGTTCCATGAACACGTCATCGAAATCCAGTCGACGGAACGCAATATCCCGTCGCTGACGAGATTCGGGAAACAGCTGGCCATCGGAATCGACCAATTCGATGTTACCGGCGCAGATTCCCACCTCAGGCTTGTCCTGCATGTACGCAACCTGCTTGGCGATTCGCTCGGGCACCATGATGTCATCCGAACCAAACGGAGCAATCAAGCTGCCTTTGGCGCGTGCAATCGCCTCGTTGAGCGTGTGCGTCAGGCCTTTATTCTGCTGAACACGCAGCTCGAATCCATGCTCACGCTGCAACTGCTCTATTCGCGCCACACTGTCATCCGTGGAGCCGTCATCAACTACGAGCAACTCGATATGCGGATATGTCTGCTGCACGACACTGAGGATGCACTGTTCGATATAGGGTGCATGGTTATATGAGGCAATGACGACCGTGACCAATGGCAACTGCTCTGTCATGGCGTCACCTCGCTCAACGCAGAGTCGATCAACTCCAGGTACTGCTGGCGAAACACGTCAATATCGTGCTGTTCCTTTAGATAACGGTAGGACTGCTCCCCCTTCGTCTGGAGCTGCTCATCACTGAGAGAGACGTACTCATCCAAGGCCCTGCTCAACCCCTCGACATCTGCCGGTGCGACAGCAATACCACCAGCACCCTGGATCAATGGCAGCATGGCTGGGACATCGCTCGCGATCACCGGTAGACGCCCACTCATTCCTTCAAGCAGTGCTAAACCTAGCCCCTCTGCCAAAGAAGGCATAGCCCATATATCGAACGCGCGCACATAGCGCAGGGCGTTTTCGCGGAAACCAAGCAGATGCACACGCCCTTGCAAACCGAGAAGCTCTACCTCCCGCAGCAAGCGGTCATGCTCGCGTCCCGCGCCAATGATTGCCAACTGCGCATTCGGATGCGCCCCAGCAATCTGCGCAAAAGCACGGATCAGGTGAATATGTCCCTTTACCGGAACCAGTCGCCCCAACGCTCCGACAAGCCGTACATGTGGCTCGAGCCCTAACTGGGAACGCGCCTCGTCACGCGAAAGCTGAAGGCCTTCGGCCTGCACAATATCAATGGCATTGGTTATCGCGACAGTATTGCGCTCGGTGAAGCCACATCGGCAATCGAGAAGATATTGTCTGACCGCAGGTGAAACACCCACGAAACGCCAAGCGGAGCTAACCAAGCGAGCAGTCTGCTGACGACGATAGGCTCGATCGTATTCGCCAAAACCATGAGCGATACCGATACACAAAGGGATCTTCAGCCAGCGATTGAGCATCAGCATCATGTTCACAGGCTTGAAGCGATTGCAGATCACTACATCGAAGCGCTCACTTCGGCAGTATCGGAACAGCTGCCACATGGCGCGAATACGCATACCTTTGAGTTGAGCGTCGGAGAACTCGAAATAGATCGAACGCTCGGCTCGACTCTCGGGCTGATCACCGGTAGGCCGCCCACGTAGAAACGCATTGACCGTCTCGAAACGCTCCGAAGGTAGGGCGTGAAAAATCTGCTCTCCCAAGTCGGCAAAATCGTGCGTCTTGATGTTGTAGTCCGGATGCAACTGCAAGACTTTGATACGTCGCGCCATATTCACTCCCACTGCGAAAATCCCTCTTCGTCGATCATCCAAGCCTGCTTAGCTGCCAGCATCTGCATCGACTCCTGCGCGGGAGCCGATTTATCCGACCACGCACCACGCTTCCATATGGCGAAGTGGAAATAAGGAAACTGTCGATCACCATCCTGGTCGTTGGTCAGGCTGCCGTTACGCCAGAGCCAGCACCTAGGAAAATTAAAACTGCCATTGATCCAAGGGATACATCCATCAGGGGTGCTGAATGCCTCGATGAACTCACTACGCCGACGCAAGGAGTTGAAGCGTCCTAGCAAATTGAAAAGCGGCTTTGGAAAATTCTTCCGCCACAGGAACAAACGACTGAATGCACCTTCATCGAGTGCATGATGCTCCTGATCACCCAGACGCTCCTGCCAGTGCGGCATGCGCATGAACAGCTGACGCATCACGTCCGTATTACGTATCAGGCAAAGATGCCCAGACACACGCCGGGCATGTGTGGAATAGAGGTCGTAACGTGCAAGCCGCTCATCGGTGAAGTACTGGCGTAAACGCCCGTAAATCAGGTCGAGGTCACCGAATGCCCAAAAATCGTATCCCCGCAATTGCTCTTGATGAATAAAGCCAAGAGCGGGTTTGAGGTCGCAAAGCTTGTAGGGATTAACCGGTGCGAAAGATATACCGAGACGATCCGAAACCAACGAGCAATAGTCAGCGTACGTCACGGGCTCAACGCGAACGTTGACCGGCAGACCCTCCGGCTCGCCACAGTCGCTAAAAAGCAACCAGTCTATATCTGGATTGGTTCTGCAGCTCTCGAGAAACAGAGGCATCCAGAACGGCCAGCGCCCAAAATACGGAATGATGAAACAAATACTAGGGGCCACAGTCACGATCCCGGAATTCAAATGAAACGCGGCAACTATTGGGACAACCAACCGAGCGCCCAGAAGCGCTCACGTGCTGCATGATCACTAAAGTACAGACTCAACCTACGCGCTGATGACAGCGTGTCTATCCGCCCCTCAGCACAGGCACGCAAGCCTGTTGCCAATGCAGAGGGTTGAGCAAAAGCAACCAGCAAGCCACTCCCGTCCACCACCTCACGGCCGCCACCACAATCACTACAGATAACGGGTACCTCCGCTGCCATAGCCTCCAGCAACACCATGCCGAAAGGCTCGTGGTCGGAGGTCAGCGCGAACACATCGAAGGCCTTGAAGTAGCGCCGCCCATTTGGCACCTGGCCGAGAAAGCGCACCGACCCGCTTACACCTAGCTCTAGCGCCAGGGCCTTAAGATCAGACTCCAGACGACCACTCCCCATGATCACCAGCAAGCTAGCCGCAGGTAACTGCGGCAAGGCCTGAGCGAAACCGCGAATCAGCGTGGCCTGATCCTTGTCCGGATGCAGACGGCCGACATTACCGACCACCCAGGCATCCGGCGGCAGGCCCAGATGCTCGCGAGCGGCCTCGCGGGGTACCTGCTCAGCCTGCACGGCATCGACGTCGATGCGGTTGTAGAGGGTCTCTATACGCTCTGCCGGCCACCCGGGCAGGCAAGCACGCATGTCATCGCGCACGGCATTGGACACGCCCAGCAATGCCAGACGCTTGCGGAAGAAGTTGGCAAACAGTTGGCGCGAACGGCGCTTGTAGTCACCGAAGGCGTGATGCACACCGATAACCGGCAGGCTGCTGCCGAGCAGCGCAACGTAGATTGGTTTGAAGCGGTGCGCGATGCACAGGGTGAAATCTCGCGAGGCGGCGATCCTGCGCAAATCGCGGATCGCCCCCAGCTTGAGGCCGCGCACCTGGGCACTAGAATAGTCGAGAAAGATAACTTCGTCAGAGGCCGAGCCACGCTCGACCTCCGCTAATGGAGCGCCGGTCAGATAGACCGTGCAGACCTTATAGGGCGTACCTTTGAACAGCACGGCGTATTGCCGTGCACAGTCCAAAAAGGGGCCATCATAACCATGGCAGAACTGCAGAACCCAGCGCTGTGCCTGGCCTGAGGACTGCTCAGAAGCTGTCATACCAATCCTTGCCATCCTTGACCACGAGTACGTCTTCCATGATCAGATATTGCAGATCTGAGCCGTAGAACATGTTCAGCGCATCGGTCGGCGAGCAGATCATCGGCTCACCACGGCGATTGAGCGAGGTGTTCAACGATACGCCGTTGCCGGTCAGTTTCTCCAGCTCCAGCATCAGGTCATACCAGCGCGGATTGAAGCGACGCTCCAACACCTGGGCACGCGAGGTGCCATCTTCGTGCACCACTTCGCTAACCCGCTCCTTCCACTCCTCGTTCACCTCGAAGGTGAAGGTCATGAAAGGGCTCGGGTGATCAACCTTGAGCATCTTCGCGGCTAAGGTATCGAGCATCGATGGGCAGAAGGGTCTCCAGCGCTCGCGAAACTTGATCTGTTCATTAATGCGATCAGCCACACCCGGAATGCTCGGGCAACCGATGATCGAGCGGCCACCGAGAGCACGTGGACCGAACTCCATGCGGCCCTGGAACCAAGCCACCGGGTTGCCATCGACCATAATCTTGGCGATACGCTCGGCCGTGTTGTCGATGCGCTTGAATACAGGCTGGTTCGGATGCTTGGCGCAGGCAGCGATGACCTCTTCGTTGCTGTACGAGGGGCCAAGATAGACATGCTCCATCTTTTCCACCGGTACGCCGCGCTGATGAGAGATATAGGCAGCGGCACCGACTGCAGTGCCGGCGTCACCAGATGCCGGCTGCACGAACAGCTCCTTGACGTCGTCGCGGGCGATGATCTTCTGGTTCAGCTTGACGTTCAGCGCGCAGCCGCCAGCAAAGGCAATCTTGCCGGTCTCACGCAGGATGTCACCCAGGTAGTACTCCATCATCTGCAGCGCCAGCTTCTCGAACAGCGCCTGCATGCTAGCCGCGTAATGGATGTAGGGATCGTCGGCGATGTCGCCTTCGCGCTTCGGACCAAGCCATTCGATCAATTTAGGCGAAAAGTAGTAACCCTTGCCGTTTTCCTTGTAGCGACGGAACCCGATGACGTTGGCGTACTCGGTGTTTATGATCAGCTCGCCGTTCTCGAACTTGGCCAACCGCGAGAAATCGTACTTGGCGGCATCACCGTAGGGCGCCATGCCCATGACCTTGAACTCGCCATCGAGCATCTCGAAGCCCAGGTACTCGGTGACCGCACCGTAGAGCCCTCCCAGGGAGTCTGGATCGTAGAACTCCTTGATCTTGTGGATTTTGCCGTTCTCGCCCCAGCCGAAGAAGGTGGTGGCGTACTCGCCCTTGCCGTCGATACCGAGGATCGCAGTCTTCTCCTTGAAGCCCGAGCAGTGGTAGGCACTGGAAGCGTGGGCCAGGTGATGCTCGACCGGCTCGATCTTGACCTTCTTCAGGTCGAAGCCGAGCTGCACCAGGCACCACTCGATACGCTTCTTGTAGCGGTGGTAACGGCGATTACCGAACAGGATTGCATCGAGGGCACGATCCGGCGCGTAGGCGTAGCGCTTGGCGTATTGCCAGCGGGCCTTCTCGAAGATGCTGATGGGGGCGAAGGGAATGGCCACGACGTCGACATCCGACGGTTTAATACCGGCCTGCTCCAGACAGAACTTGGCCGACTCGTAGGGCATGCGGTTCTTCGCGTGCTTGTCGCGCACGAAACGCTCCTCCTCCACGGCCGCGATCAACTTGCCGTCGATATAAAGCGCGGCGGAGGGATCGTGACTGAGGGCGCCGGACAGGCCGAGAATGGTCAGTGCCACAGGATGTAAGCCTCTAATTCGGGCAGGTGCCAGGCACCTGCGGTAAACGTTGGTCGAGCAACTGGTGCAAGGCGGAATCCGCCGGCCAGTTGCGCAGAAAACGGGCGCGATCGCGGGCATAGGCCCGGGCAAAACTACGCGCATTGCGATGTTGGCGCATGGCATCCAGATCGATCAGCGACCAGGCGCCCCGCACGTCATCCCAGAACAGGTTGTGCCCCTTGAAATCACCGTGACTGATACGTTCGCGTAACAAGGTAACGAACAGCCGATCCAGTGCCTGTAACTCGCTCTCCGGGGGGGATACCTGCAGGTACGGTTGAAAACGGGCGATTATATCCTGCCCGCCACAATAGTCAGTAATCAGATAGGCACGCCCGCGCAGCCAGCACCAACGCCGCTCGATCACAGCCAGCGGCGTCGGCGTAACAATACCGAGCAGTTGCAGGCGATTACCCTCACGCCAGCTGTGCCAGGCGCGACTTGGGCGCCAGAAACGCTTGAGCCAGTGCAGCCAGTTCTTCACGTTGTAGCGTTTGACCACCAGTGGACGGCCCTCGAGTTCGACATGCGCAACCGTGGCACTGCCTCCAAGCTTCAAAGCCTGCCCGCTCGCCAGCGCAACATCCGGAGCCTCCAGTATGGGCTTCAGGCTTGCTTCGCACTCACGGCGCACCACGCGCAGGCCAAAGGCTCCAATACTCGCGGAGAACAGACTACAATCGCGGGAGACCTTGCGCAGATAATCACGCAGCCTCCAGCGCCTCACTTTCTTCACCTCGACTAAGAGTGCCTCCAGCGGCAGCGCATGCTCACCATTGGCCATCAGGTAGTGGATCAGTAGCTCTTCGATAAAGGGGTCTACCTCCGCTGGTAACTGAGCGAAGAACACACCAAGGTTTTGCAGCACCCGAGCACGGGACAACGGCTGCCCTGCCTGTTCGACCTGCACACTTCCTCCATCGATGAGAAACAACTCACCGCCCTGACGCAACAGATTGTCAAGGTGCAGGTCAGCCTGCCAAAGACCTCGAGAATGCATACGCCCGATAACAGCTAAAGCGTCGCCCAACACAGCCTGCTGGGCCTCAGCCAGCAGCGGTAAACGCTCGACTTCACGCCAGGCCTGCCAGAGACTCTCGGCATTTTCCAGATACTCGAACAGCAGCCAGCCACCCACCCCGTCGATAAAACCCTCGGATAACAAGGCCGGCGAGAGGAGGTTCTGCCCGGCCAGAAAGCGCACACCACTCAGCTCACGTTGAAAATGGCGCTCTGCCTTAGTCCCGACCAGCAACTTGGCCAGCACCGAACGACCGCGCCAGCGCGCGAGGCCAACGTAACGCTGTCCCGGTAATACACGTAGCAGAGACTCCAGCTGCAATACGTCACCACCCAGCTGTAGCGTTAACGGCAGGGAGGGTAGTCGCCCGGCATGAGAAAGCTGCGCCAGTTGCATCAGCGCGACTCCTTGTGCAAACGACGCGCGCCCAATAGTGCAAACCATTGCTCCAGCCCCACTTCGCTACCGAGATAAGCTGCCAATAACTTACGTATATCCCCTGCTTCCCATACTCCGGCACGACGCAGCAACGGTTCCAGATCCTTGACCCGGTCACGCCGACCAAACAGCAAAGGACGAGTTTTTTCCAGGTCAATCAGTTGTGCCTGAAAACCCGCAGTGCCTTCGCGCAGAAAAATGTGTTTGGGATAAAAGCAGCCGTGCATCTGCCCAGCCTGATGAAGACAGCGTGCCAGCTCGCCACACGCACGGAGAATGCCGGAACGCTGCACCTCGTCCAATGCCGACCATTGCATCAGCCAGTGTTCAAGATCCTGCCAACCATCCAGCGCGCGAGTCAGCAGCACGGCACGCTGCTCACCAGAGAAACGACGCTGCGCGAAAAACGCTGCCTGCAGCGCAGGAATGCCCAACACGGAGTAGCGTTGGATATTGCGAAATTCGCGAGCGAAGGTAGGCTCACCAAATGGACGGAGCAGGCTACGCGTCAGGTGATTGCTCTGCCGCTTGAGGTAGTACGCAGCGTTGTCCAACTCAAGTCGATAGACACTGCTCCAACCACCACGCTCGGTGTTGGGCTCATCCACCGCCTGCAACTGCAGCGCCCACAGCGCGTCGAAACTGGCCAGGCTGTGACGCTCCAGCAACGTACGATCATGCGCTGCAATAAAATCGGTCACTCCCTGCCCTCAAAAAATCCCAAGATACGTCGCACACGCTGCTTGTCACCCTGACTCAACCGGGCACGACCACGATACTGCAGATAAAAGCTCAATCGCTGTGTACGAGAAAGCACCCGCTTGGCTACTTTATCCAGGCAGGCTAGATCTTTAATGATGCGATAGCGCAACAGCGGGCCCCACCAGAAACTGCCGGTAGGGCAATCAATAAAAAACAGCTCTCCCGCCTCGTTAACCAGCAGGTTGCGCCACTTCAAGTCATTGTGGGTGAAGTGGTGGTCATGCAAGGTACGGGTGTGCTTCGCTAATTGCCGACTGATACCTGCCACCCAATGTGGACTGCCAAGCCGAGCATCTCCACGACTGGCCATCTCAGCCATATCACATGTGTTTTCCAGCTCACGCGTCACTAAAGCGCCGCGTATGAATGCTCCACCCCGTCGCTCCAGCCCGTGCGCCACGATAGGTGCGGTCGGAATTCCCCATTTGGCGAACAACTTGAGGTTCTGCCACTCCGCCTTGACTCGCGGGCGCCCAAGATAGTGACGCAGTCCCTTTCCCGCCCCCCAGTAACGTTTGACGTAGTAGCGAACGCCGGAAATTTCTACTCTGATGACCTCGGACAATGGATCTGATGTCAGACGCTCACCTTCAAGCAGGAAAACCGCCTCCAAGCTAGCAAAAGCCCTCAAAAACAGCGGATCATCACCACCCTCATGCTTCCAAGCTGACATGGCTATCGCCTCACCACCGTGGGAATTTCCCGTAAAACGCGATTCAATGGAATAAACGGTCTCCAAACAGTTTTTCCCATCCACTTGAAGGTGAACAGCGGATTAATAACCTGATTTAGAGAATTGAAACCAGGGCGCCAGGTAAAGTCCAAGCGGCGTCGAGTGATGGTGAAGGTTCGCAACCCCAATAACGACCCCAAATGCCCCCCCCCCGAATCATTACTGATCACGATGGCGCAGTTGCAGAGAAAATCGACCAACCCCTTCAAGTCGGTGAAAGCATGCACGGTGAAGCCCTCATACTCCGCTTGCAATACATCCCTCTCGGCAGGGATGCCGACAAACTCGACCTGCCAGCCTTTAGCAACCAAACTTCGAGCCAGACGCCGATAGCCACGGCTCGAATAATTCTTTTTGGCATGCGGCGTTGTGGGGAAAATGGCGATACGAAATCCAGCATCACCAGCCAAAGCGGGCAAAGATTGAAACCCAACCAGAGGAACAGCCGGATCAAGCCCCAGTACCTCTTCGGCATAGAGATCAATCCACTGCACCATTGTTTTTCCGGCCTTCGGATCTCGGCAAATCACATTATGGGCAGCGGGAATTAGAACCCCATCAATTAACACGTCGCGCTGATCGAGCTGAAATCTGGCCGGAAGCTTCTTACCAGATAAGTAAGCAACGTTGCTCGACGACAACAGATCAACTCCGTCTTGAGACGCCTTGATCAGCCAGTCGATGTGGCAAATCACCAGATCATTGCTCTCGGCCAGCGCGGTGACATCTGGCTGCGAATCTCCAATGATCTCTAAACCCGGTAGATACTCGCGCACGGCCGACAGAGAAGCAGAGACGACCGTGACCTGCGCAGCAGCAGCCTGCAAACGCCAAGCAAGGCGTAGAAACAGGGTGGTGTCACCCAGTGCCAGGCACGGCACTACCGCCACTTTCATCCCCGCACGGATAAATGCCTTCGCTCCCGACATTTACAGTCGATCTCCATAACGCTGCTTACGCTCATACAGTTTCGCCGCCTTGCGCTCCAGCCAGGCCAGCAAGCTTGCCTCCTCGTGCAGCACTTGGCGCAACGGGCGCTGGAAGTAGGTGCGCAGAAAGCGCAGCTTGTCACGGCGTGTCATGCCGATATCCAGTGCCGAGAAATACAGGGCGGCCAGATCTTTGTCACGCCAGCGGCGCGGCACTGTGCCACGCACTTGCGCTCGATGCAGGTCGATCACCGACAGTCGCAGATCATTGGCCTGGATCGGCCGATCGGTATGCAGCAGAAAATGGCAGATATAGCAGTCACGGTGATTGACCCCGGCACGGTGCATGGCGCCCGTCATCTCTGCAACCTTACGGATCAGCGCCCACTTGAGCGCAGGCTTCGGCGGCTGCTGCGCCCAGTTCAGGCTGAGCTGTTCCAGATCGACGGTCGGCGCCAGTTCCTCGGTGAGGATGAAGGAATGCTGGCTCGCCGGGTTCGCGCCGCGCTCGCCATAAGCCACCGCAGTCATGGTTGGCACGCCAGCCTCGGTCAAACGCTGGATCGCTTGCCATTCTTGCGCAGCGCCGAGCACCGGCGCCTTGGCGGTCAGCAGGTTCTTGACGATCTCGCCCCAACCGATACCGCGGTGGATCTTGACGAAGTAACCGCGCCCATCGACTTCGGTGCGCAGGGTGCGCCGACCCTCCAGCTCGCGATAGACCTGGCCATGCAACGCCTCGACAGCCTCGAAGGCATCCTGACCGGCCCACAGGCTCTTGAAGGGTTCAGCGAGAATCAGTTTCACGCGCACCTCGAAGCAAGGATCACGTCGGCAGCCTTCTTCGGCATCGAATACAGGTCGGCGCTGTCGGCATAGGCCAGCCCATTGCGCCCCCAGAAAGCGCGCAGCTGCGGATCGGCCAGCATATCGGCAAGAGTATGGTTGAGCTGCTCCTGCTCGAAAGGGCTGGGTAGCACCCGGCCGCAATCGGCATCGGCGATGTAGTGGGCATAACCGCACACATCGGTGACCAGCACCGGCAAGCCGGAAACCAGCGCTTCGAGAAGCACCGTGCCGGTATTCTCGTTATAGGCCGGATGGATCAGCAGATCAGCGCCAAGCAGGAAACGTAGGATGTCGCTGCGGCCCTTGAGAATCTGTACCTGATCGGATAGACCAAGCGCCTTGATTTGCAGCAGGAAGGGCTTGGGATCATCCTGACCGATGACGATCAGGCGGGTGCGCTTACGCAGTTCGCGCGGCAACGAAGCCAGCGCCTTGAGGCTACGATCCAGGCCTTTGGTCTTGAAGCCGGAGCCGATCTGCACCAGCAGCAAGTCATCGTCGTTTAACTTGAACTCACGGCGAAACTCGGCGCGGATTTCGGCGGCATTGGCCGGGGCGCGACGATCCAAGGCAATCCCCGGCGGCAGCAGGTGGAAACGCTGCTGCGGGGTCTTGTAGTGCTTGATGAACAGCGGCTGCTGCACTTCGGAGATCATCAGGATCTCGGTTTTGGACTCCGGCGCGAATACCGCACGTTCGTACTCGGCGAAGTGCCTGTAGCGGCCCCAGCGGCGATAAATCGGGTTACGCAGGGTCTGCGCCTTGTCCTCGAAACAGCCGTCGGCGGCGTAGTAGACATCCAGGCCCGGCATCTTGTTGAAACCGATCACCCGGTCTACGGGGTCGCGCTTCAGGTCGGCCTGCAACCAGGCAGTGAATTTCTCGTTGCGGCGATGGTTGAACAACGCGCGTACCGGCGCCACGCGCACATCGAAGCCAGCAGGATTCTCGCCCTCCCAGATCGGCGTATAGACACGGATGGCATGACCGCGCGCCTGGCATTCCAGGGCGATGCGCATGAAATCGCGCTGTAGCCCGCCGAACGGGAAGTATTTGTAGAGAACGAAGGCCAGTTGCATAGCCGCTCCTTTATAGGGTGCCGGGAGGCGCGAGCAGCAGCGCCTCCAGTTCCAGGCCGACGCGCTCGGCGCCGAGACCATCGAAGCAGGGCTTATCGCGGTCGCCGCTGCCAGCTCCCGGGCCGCTGGCGCACAGGTGAATCTGACTACGACCGTAAGCACCCACCTTGCCGGGCAGCGTCGGGCCGTAGAGGGAAATATTGGGTACATCCAGCGCCGCAGCCAGATGACCGAGCCCGGTGTCCACAGAGACACAGGCGCAGGCTCCGGCAATAACCTTGGCCACGCCAGCCAGGTTCAACTTCGGCAACACGGCGGCATGAGTGAGACCGGCAGCGATACGCTCGGCACGCGCCTTCTCCGCCTCGCTGCCCCAGGGCAGGCGGACGGCCCAACCCAGTTCGTCCATGCGCTCGGCCAGGGCGCGCCAATCGGCCTCGGGCCAGTGCTTGCTGGCCCAGGTGGTGCCATGCAGGAACACCAGATAGGGCTGGGCAGTCGCATCCATCATCGCCGCGCGGTTGAGGCCGTAGTCACCGGTGCCGGACGGTAGCGTGTAACCGATCGCCTTGGCGAACAACTGGCGCACCCGCTCCAGAGCATGCTGATCCTTGGCTACCGCGTAGCGACGATCATAGAAGCGACTGGCCAGCGGCTCGCGCGCCGAATCACGATCCAGCCCCGCCACAGGCGCCGACACGTAGCGCGTCAGCCAGGCACTCTTGAGCAGTCCCTGGGCGTCGATCACCAGGTCGTAACGGGTTTCACGCAGGCGCTGCTTGAAACGCGCCCACTCGCCACTGCGCCAGGTACGCAGCGGATGCTTGCGCCAGCGGCGGATCGCGACGGGGATGACCTGGGAAACCGCCGGATGCCAGGCGGGAATTTCGGCGAAACCTTCCTCCACCACCCAATCGAAGCGGATACCGGGAATGGCGCGAGCGGCGTCGGTCAACGCTGGCAGGGTATGCACCACGTCACCCAGTGACGAGGTCTTGATGATCAGCACCCGCAAATCAATCGCCCTCGACCAGGGTCAAGGTTTCACCAACCAGCCGATCCAGTGCCTCGATCACCGGCCTCGGCTTCAACTCGCGCAGGCAGTTGTAGTGGCCATAGCGACAGGTACGCTCGAAACAGGGGCTGCAGTCCAGGCCCAGACGAACGATTTCGACACGATCAGCCAATGGCGGAGTAAAGCCCGGCGACGTTGAGCCATAGATAGCGACCAGAGGACGGTTCAAGGCTGCCGCTACATGCATCAGCCCGGAATCGTTGGAGACCACGGCAGTAGCCGCCGACATCAGGTCGATGGCCTCGGCCAGGCTGGTCTGCCCGGACAGGTTGCTGACTTCCTCGCGCAGGCCGGGAATCAGCCGCATGCGAATGTCTTCACCACCAGCATGGTCGTTCTTCGAGCCGAACAACCAGACCTGCCAGCCTTCGCGAATCTTGATCTCGGCGACCTTGGCGTAGTGCTCGGCCGGCCAGCGCTTGGCCTCACCGAATTCGGCGCCCGGACACAGCGCCAGCACCGGGCGATCCAATTGCAAGCCGAATTGGCTCAGGGCTGCCTCACGACTGGACTCATCGATGCGCAGACGCGGCTGCGGATAGGGCTGCGGCAGCGCAGCACCGGGCTCATAGGCCAGCGCCATGAAGCGTTCGATCATCAGCGGATAGCGCGCTTTATCCAGTGTGCGGATATCGTTGAGCAGGCCATAACGCATCTCGCCCTTCCAGCCCGTGCGCTTGGGAATGCCAGCGAACCAGGGCACCAGGGCGGACTTGAGCGAGTTGGGTAGCAGGATCGCCTGGTCGTACTGACCAGCCAGCGACTTGCCGATACGCCGGCGCGTACCCAGGTCGAGCACACCATGGCCCAGCGGCAGGCTGAGCGCGGCGCGCACCTCAGGCATGCGCTCGAGGATCGGCCGACTCCACTCCGGAGCCAACACGTCGATCTCGCACTCTGGGTGGCGCTGCTTCAGGCACTGGAACAGCGTCTGCGCCATCACCATGTCGCCTACCCAGCTCGGCCCAACGATAAGTATCTTCATATTCTTTCCAGAAACGACCGGGGAGGCCCGGAGCCCACCTGCAACCTGCTGCGCATCAGCCATGCCTCCTGAAGCCTGGGCCCGGTGCTGATCTACCACAGTAAATCCCACACCTTCGTCCCTGCCCCTTCTGGCCTGACCCTAGCTCGCAAGCTTGCTGGCGGACTCCTGAAGCCTCCCCGTCATAGCCCAGATGACCGGCTTATTTAACCAGAGTACGCCACTCGGCGTGGCCACTGGTCTTGCCGGTGACCAGATCGAAGTAGGCTTTCTGCAGTTTCTCGGTGATCGGCCCGCGGCGCCCGATGCCGATCTGGCGACCGTCGACTTCACGGATCGGCGTGACCTCAGCGGCAGTCCCGGTGAAGAAGGCCTCGTCGCAGATATACACCTCGTCGCGGGTGATGCGCTTCTCGACCACCTTGATGCCGTGCTCTTCGGCCAGGGTCAGGATGGTGCTGCGGGTGATGCCGTTGAGGCAGGAGGTCACTTCCGGGGTGTACACCACGCCGTCCTTGACCAGGAAGATGTTCTCGCCCGAGCCTTCGGCCACGTAGCCTTCCGGATCCAGCAGCATGGCCTCGTCGGCACCACCGGAAATGGCTTCCTGCAGGGCCAGCATCGAGTTGATGTAGTTGCCGTTGGCCTTGGCGCGGGTCATGGAGATGTTGACGTGGTGACGGGTGTAGGAGCTGGTGCGCACCTTGATGCCGTTCTCCAGCGCCGCTTCGCCCATGTAGGCTCCCCAGTGCCAGGCCGCAACGATCACGTGCACCTTCAGACCGGCGGCACGCAGGCCCATGCCTTCGCTGCCGAAGAACACCATCGGGCGCAGGTAGGCACTTTCCAGGCCATTCTCACGCACTGCGGCACGCTGGGCCTCGTTGATCTCTTCCTTGGTGTAAGGGATCTGCATGTTGAAGATGTGCGCGGAGTCGAACAGGCGGTCGGTGTGCGCCTGCAGACGGAAGATCGCCGTGCCGTCCGGGGTGTTGTAGGCACGCACGCCCTCGAACACGCCCATGCCGTAGTGCAGGGTATGGGTCAGCACATGGGTGTTGGCTTCGCGCCACGGCACCAGTTTGCCGTCGTACCAGATCACGCCATCACGGTCGGACATCGACATCTTGCCTGCTCCTCAAATTCGCTTCACGGTTCGAACATAGTAAGTGGGGCCGCAGCCCCGTCATTCAACTCAGCCCCAGTTCACGCCACAAGCGCATCACCGCGCGGCGCTCATCCTGAAACTGATCGCCAGGCACCACCCCAGGCTGCTTCTGCAGCGCCTGGCGGTGGGCAGCCGAGCGATAAACCTTGTAGACCTCACGCAGCAGCACGGCATCCTCGGTGGACATCAGACCGACCCGCTCCAGACCTTCCAGAATGCGGATGTTATCGGTGAATTCGAGTAGCTGTGGGTGTTGCCACGACCAGGCCAGAGCCGCGTATTGCACCATAAATTCGATATCGACGATACCACCGGCGTCCTGCTTCAGATCGAAGGAAGACGAGGCCTCGAAGGCATTTGCCGCCGTTCCGGCCGCAGTATTTTTGTTGCCAAGATTGTCGCGCATCTTCGCGCGCATCTCGCTGACCTCGACGCGCAGCGCCTCGATATCGCGCTGCCGGCCGAGAACCTCGGCCCGTACACGCGCGAACTCGCCACCCAGCTTCGTACAGCCAACCAAGACTCGCGCACGCACCAATGCCTGGTGCTCCCAGGTCCAGGCCTCGCTCTCCTGGTAACGCTGAAAAGCCCCCAGTGAACTGACCAGCAGCCCCGCCGCACCGGATGGACGCAAGCGCATGTCCACTTCGTAGAGCGCACCGGAAGTGGTCTGAGTGGTCAGCAGATGGATGATGCGCTGCCCCAGGCGGGTGAAGAACTGCGCGCCATCGATGGGCTTGGCACCATCGGTCTCGGCTTGCGGGTCGCCGCCATGGATGAACACCAGATCCAGATCCGAACCATGACCGAACTCCAGACCACCGACCTTGCCGTAACCGACGATGATGAAATCAGGATCGCACGGAGAACCATCGGCACGGCGCGGCCGCCCATGGCGTTGCACCGTGTGCTGCCAGGCGAGTGCCAGCACCTGGTCGAGGATAGCCTCCGCCAGCCAGGTCAGATAATCCGAGACCTTCATCAGCGGCAAGGTACCGGCGATCTCCGAAGCGGCTACTCGCAGGCTGTGCGCCAGCTTGAAGTGACGCAGCGCCTCCATCTGCTGCTCCAGATCCTCCTCGGGAATACGGATCAGGCGCTCGTGCAACTCGGCCACCAGCTCCGGCGCCTGTGGCGGAGAATAAAGGCGCCCTTCGTTGAGCAGCTCATCGAGCAACAACGGGAAGCGAGCGATTTGTTCGGCGATCCACGGGCTGGCCGCACACAACGTGGTCAGTCGCGACAAGGCTCCAGGGTTCTCGCTCAACAACACCAGATAGGCCGAGCGCCGCGCCACCTTTTCCACCAGCGGCAAGACTCGTTCAAGCACCAGGTCAGGTTTGTCGTGCTCGATGGTTTGCGCCAACAGGCGCGGAACGAAGGCATCCAGCCGTTCCCGGCCAAGGCGCTGCATGGCACGCACCTGCGGGCCATTACGCAGGTCGACGAGACGCTTGAACGCTGTCGCCGGCTCGCTGAAACCCGCCTCTTGCAGCTGCTGCACCGCGGCTTCCTCGTCCAGCGCGCCTTCCCAAAGCGGCAGCCATTCAGCACCGACACAGGTCTCGCCACTCTGCGCCTCATCCTCATCGGGATCAGCGATCACCTGCTGGAAGTGCCACTCGATGCGCCCGCGCCAATGCATCAGCCGCTCGTGGAAACTCGCCCAATCGGCAAAGCCCATGATTGCCGCGACCCGCGCCTGATCCTGCAGATCGGCCGGCAGCATCTGCGTCTGGCGATCACCGATGCCCTGCAGGGCGTGTTCGGTGTAGCGCAGGAACTCGTAGCCTTCCTTCATTTCCGTGACGACCGCCGGCGGCAGGTAGCCCTGCCCCTCCAGCGTGGTCAGTACCTTGAGCAGCGGCCGTTGTTGCAGGCTGAGGTCGCGTCCGCCATGGATCAGCTGGAAGGCCTGGGCGATGAACTCGATCTCGCGAATGCCACCCGCGCCGAGCTTGATGTTCTCGCTCATGCCCTTGCGCCGCACCTCCTGCTGGATCAGCAGCTTCATCGCGCGCAACGCTTCGATGGCGGAGAAATCCAGATAACGGCGATAGACGAAGGGGCGCAGCATCTCCAGCAACTCGGCGCCAGCGGCCTGATCGCCACCGACCACGCGCGCCTTGATCATGGCGTAGCGCTCCCAGTCGCGACCTTGATCCTGGTAGTACTGCTCCAGTGCATTGAAGCTGAACACCAGCGCGCCGCTCGATCCATACGGGCGCAAACGCATGTCGGTACGGAACACGAAACCATCGACGGTGATCGCGTCCAGCGCCTTGATCAGCTTCTGCCCCAGGCGGATGAAGAACTCCTGGTTATCCAGGGGACGCTTGACGCCCTCGGTCTCGCCGCCCTCCGGATAGCCGAAGATCAGATCGATATCAGAGGAAAGATTCAGCTCGTGCGCGCCGAGCTTGCCCATACCCAGGATGACCATGTGCTGCGGCTGGCCGCTACGTCGCCCGACCGGCGTACCGAACTGCGCACAGAGACGCGGATAGAGCCATTGATAGGCCAGATCGATACAGGCGTCGGCGAGGTCTGACAGATCGCGGCAGGTTTCCGCCAGCGCCGCCTGGCGACTGAAGTCGCGCCAGATGATGCGCACTTGCTGGCGATTGCGAAAGCGCCGCAGGCAGCGCCCCAACGCCTCTTCATCGGTGCAGTCGGCCAGCAAGGTCACCAGTTGCTCACGCAGTTCGCCTGGCGCCAGGCTGCGCTCGAGTTCACCGCCATCACCAAGCGCAACGAACATCTGCGGATCACGCTGGGCCTGATCGGCAACGAAGTCACTGAGCGCCGCCACCTGTCGCCAACTTCCCAGACGAGCTGACGGCCAGGCCGCTAGCCGAGCGGACAGCCCCTCATGCTCGGCCATGGCCATCTGCAGGGATTGTTCGGCTCGCTCGGCGAGGGAAATCAGAGAGGGGGGCAACTCGACCAGCGACGGCAGGCTCATGGTCTATCCTTTTGGGCGGACTGCCAGACGCACGGTGCAATCGCCCGGAACCCCGCAGCGGCAGGGCGCGCGCGGCCGGCAGTGCCGCGAATTGTAGTTTTACTACTGAAGAATTGTATCCAGAGGGCTGAATCCGTCGTCGAAATGTAGTAAAACTACAAGGCGCCGGATCTATCCCCGGTGAATCCAAGAATTTCAACTCGCCCGCTCAAAAAGCCGGTGAGACTCAACTGGCCTCCGATTCTGGAAGCCTTTCCGCCCTGGAGCAAGCCATGCAAGACCTCGATCCGATCGAAACCCAGGAATGGCTGGACGCCCTTGAATCCGTCCTCGACCGTGAGGGTGAAGACCGTGCCCATTACCTGATGACCCGCCTGGGCGAGCTGGCCACCCGTAGCGGTGCGCAACTGCCCTACGCGATCACCACGCCCTACCGCAACAGCATTCCGGTCACCCATGAAGCTCGCATGCCCGGCGACCTGTTCATGGAGCGCCGCATCCGTTCGCTGGTGCGTTGGAACGCCCTGGCCATGGTGATGCGCACCAACCTGGACGACCCGGATCTGGGCGGCCACATTTCCAGCTTCGCGTCCTCGGCGACGCTGTACGACATCGGCTTCAACTACTTCTTCCAGGCCCCGACCGAAGAACACGGCGGCGACCTGGTGTTCTATCAGGGTCACGCCTCGCCTGGCGTCTACGCTCGCGCCTTCATGGAAGGCCGCATCAGCGAAGACCAGATGAAGAACTTCCGCCGCGAAGTGGACGGCAAAGGCCTGTCTTCCTACCCACACCCCTGGCTGATGCCGGACTTCTGGCAGTTCCCGACCGTATCCATGGGCTTGGGCCCGATCCAGGCGATCTACCAGGCACGCTTCATGAAGTACCTGGAAGCCCGCGGTTTCATCCCCGCTGGCAAGCAGAAAGTCTGGTGCTTCATGGGCGACGGCGAGTGCGACGAGCCGGAATCCCTCGGCGCCATCTCCCTGGCCGGCCGCGAGAAGCTGGACAACCTGATCTTCGTCATCAACTGCAACCTGCAGCGCCTCGACGGCCCGGTTCGCGGCAACGGCAAGATCATCCAGGAACTCGAAGGCGTGTTCCGTGGCGCTCAGTGGAACGTCAACAAGGTGGTCTGGGGTCGTTTCTGGGATCCGCTGTTCGCCAAGGACAAGGACGGCGCCCTGCAGCGTCGCATGGACGAAGTGGTCGACGGTGAATACCAGAACTACAAGGCCAAAGACGGCGCCTACGTTCGCGAGAACTTCTTCAACACCCCAGAACTCAAGGAAATGGTCAAAGACCTGTCCGACGACGAGATCTGGAAGCTCAACCGTGGCGGCCACGACCCGTACAAGGTCTACGCGGCTTACCACCAGGCCGTGAACCACAGCGGCCAGCCGACCGTGATCCTGGCCAAGACCATCAAGGGCTACGGTACCGGCGCCGGTGAAGCGAAGAACACCGCGCACAACACCAAGAAGGTCGATGTCGACAGCCTGCGTCAGTTCCGCGACCGCTTCGACATCCCGGTCAAGGACGAAGAGCTGGAAAACCTGCCGTTCGTTCGTCCGGAAGAAGGCAGCGCCGAGTACAAGTACTTGCACGAGCGTCGCAACGCGCTGGGCGGCTTCGTACCGCAGCGTCGTCAGCAGAGCTTCAGCATCCCGACTCCGCCACTGGATACCCTCAAGGCCATCCTCGACGGCTCCGGCGACCGCGAAATCTCCACCACCATGGCTTTCGTGCGCATCCTCGCGCAGTTGGTCAAGGACAAGGAACTCGGCCAACGCATCGTCCCGATCATCCCAGACGAAGCCCGTACCTTCGGTATGGAAGGCATGTTCCGTCAGCTCGGCATCTACTCTTCGGTCGGCCAGCTGTACGAGCCGGTCGATAAAGACCAGGTGATGTTCTACAAAGAGGACAAGAAAGGTCAGATCCTCGAGGAAGGCATCAACGAAGCCGGCGCCATGAGCTCCTTCATCGCCGCGGGCACTTCGTACTCCTGCCACAACCAGCCGATGCTGCCGTTCTACATCTTCTACTCGATGTTCGGCTTCCAGCGTATCGGCGACCTGGCCTGGGCCGCTGGCGACAGCCGCACCCGTGGTTTCCTGATCGGCGGCACCGCCGGCCGTACCACCCTCAACGGTGAAGGCCTGCAACACGAAGATGGTCACAGCCACATGCTGGCCGCGACCATCCCCAACTGCCGCACCTACGATCCGACCTACGGCTACGAGCTCGCCGTGATCATCCGCGAAGGCATTCGCCAGATGACCGAAGAGCAGCAGGACATCTTCTACTACATCACCGTGATGAACGAGTCGTACCAGCAGCCGGCCATGCCGGAAGGCGTGGAAAACGGCATCATCAAGGGCATGTACCTGCTCGAGGAAGACAAGAAGGAAGCCGCGCACCACGTACAACTGCTGGGTTCCGGCACCATCCTGCGCGAAGTGCGCGAAGCGGCGAAGATCCTGCGCGACGAGTACAACATCGGCGCCGATGTCTGGAGCGTCACCAGCTTCAACGAACTGCGTCGTGACGGCCTGGCCGTGGAGCGCAGCAATCGCCTGCACCCGGGTCAGAAGCCCAAGCAGACCTACCTCGAAGAGTGCCTGAACGGCCGCAAGGGCCCGGTCATCGCCTCTACCGACTACATGAAACTGTTCGCCGAACAGGTTCGCCAGTGGGTGCCGAGCAAGGAATACAAGGTGCTGGGCACCGACGGCTTCGGCCGCAGCGACAGCCGCAAGCAGCTGCGTCACTTCTTCGAAGTCGATCGCAACTGGGTCGTGCTCGCCGCCCTGGAAGCCCTGGTAGACCGTGGTGAAATCGAAGCCAAGGTGCTGGCTGACGCCATCGCCAAATTCGGCATCGACGCCGACAAAGCCAACCCCCTGGACTGCTAAGGAGCGTAGCGATGAGTGAATTGATTCGCGTACCCGACCTCGGCGGTGAAGGCGAGGTCATTGAACTGCTGGTGAAGGTCGGCGACCGTGTCGAAGCCGACCAGAGCGTACTGACCCTGGAGTCCGACAAGGCCTCCATGGAAGTGCCCTCGCCCAAAGCCGGCGTGATCAAGGAAATCAAGGTCAAGATCGGCGACCGCCTGAAAGAAGGCGACGAGTTGCTGGTGCTGGAAGTCGAAGGTGCCGCCGAAGCGGCGCCTGCACCGAAAGCCGAAGCAGCCCCTGCCGAAGCACCGAAAGCAGCCGCTCCGGCAGCGGCGCCCGCCGCTGCGGCCAGCAGCAGCGTGCAGGACGTGCACGTGCCGGATATCGGCACCGACGGCAAGGTCAAGGTCATCGAAGTCATGGTCAAGGTGGGTGACACCATCGAAGCCGACCAGTCGCTGATCACCCTGGAGTCCGACAAGGCCTCCATGGAAATCCCTTCGCCGGCTGCCGGCGTGGTGGAAGAAGTGCTGGTCAAGCTGGACGCCGAAGTCGGCACTGGCGACCTGATCATCAAACTGCGTACCGCTGGCGGTGCAACCGCCAGCACTGCTCCGGCGCCGGCTCAAGCCGCAGCCCCCGCGGCAGCTCCAGCAGCTGCACCCGCTCCTGCGGCTGCCGCACCAACGACTGCCTCGGTACAGGAAGTGCGCGTGCCGGACATCGGTACGTCCGGCAAGGTCAAGGTCATCGAGGTCATGGTCAAGGCCGGTGATAGCATCGAGGCCGACCAGTCGCTGATCACCCTGGAGTCCGACAAGGCTTCCATGGAAATCCCTTCGCCGGCTGCCGGCGTAGTGGAAGAAGTGCTGGTCAAGCTGGACGCCGAAGTCGGCACCGGCGACCTGATCCTCAAGCTCAAGGTAGCCGGGGCCGGCCAACCGGCTGCTGCGCCGGCTCAGGCCAGCCAGGAGGTGCACCGCGTGCCGGAAGGCGCTGCGCCTGAAGTGGCTGCCGAAGTGCGCGCCATCGCGTCGCTATCAGCCGCCGCTGCAGCCGCTGCCTCCGCGCCCAAACGCGATGGCGCCAAGGTTCACGCCGGCCCAGCCGTGCGTCAGCTGGCTCGTGATTTCGGCGTGGAATTGGCCGATATCGCCGGTACCGGTCCGAAAGGTCGCATCCTCAAGGAAGACGTGCAGGTGCACGTCAAGGCGATGATGCAGAAGGCCAAGGCGGCGCCGCAGGCTGCCGCCAGCGGTGGCGCCAGCGGTGGCGCCGGCATCCCGCCGATTCCGACCGTGGACTTCAGCAAGTTCGGCGAAATCGAAGAAGTACCGATGACCCGCCTGATGCAGGTCGGCGCTGCCAACCTGCACCGCAGCTGGCTCAACGTGCCGCACGTGACTCAGTTCGATTCGGCCGACATCACCGATCTGGAAGCCTTCCGCGTCGCACAGAAAGCGGTCGCCGAAAAAGCCGGCGTCAAGCTGACCGTGCTGCCGCTGCTGCTCAAGACCTGCGCCCACCTGCTCAAGGAGCTGCCGGACTTCAACAGTTCGCTGGCCCCGAGCGGCAAGGCAATCATCCGCAAGAAGTACGTGCACATCGGCTTCGCCGTCGATACGCCGGACGGCCTGCTGGTGCCGGTGATCAAGAACGTCGATCAGAAGAGCCTGCTGCAACTGGCTGCCGAAGCCGCCGCCCTGGCGGAAAAGGCGCGCACCAAGAAGCTCTCGGCTGACGACATGCAGGGCGCCTGCTTCACCATCTCCAGCCTCGGCCACATTGGCGGCACCGGCTTCACGCCGATCGTCAACGCGCCGGAAGTGGCGATCCTCGGTGTGAGTAAAGCGACCATCCAGCCGGTCTGGGATGGCAAGGCCTTCCAACCCAAGCTGATGCTGCCGCTGTCGCTGTCCTACGACCACCGGGTGATCAACGGCGCGGCTGCCGCACGCTTCACTCAGCGCCTGTCGCAGTTGCTGGCGGACATCCGCACCATCCTGCTGTAAATCGTTTCGAGCACGCCACGCTCGCATCCTCAACCCCGCCCATTTGGGTGGGGTTTTTTTTACCTGTCATCCCGAGCGGATGTCAGAACGCAGCGCGCGTAGACCGCTCATGATCGAGCCTGCAACGCGTCAGCCCTTCTGCACGTTACGGATGAGGAAACTCAACGCCTTGGCCAGCTCGCCGGCCCCCTCATGATCACGAACGATACTCAGCAATGGGCTGCTGTCAGCCGGGTTGAACAACACGCAACGGATACCACCGGTCGGACATTCATAGCGGATGAACGGATCGATGCCGAACACCGGAACGCGCTGATTGCGCACGGCAATGGCAGTACCCTGAGCACCGCGGCTTTCTTCGCGCAGGATCAGCTCGCCGCTATTGCCGGTACTGAAGCGGTACAGCAGGTCTTGTCGCTGCGCCTGGCCCACCTGATAACCCGCGCGCAGAGCGTAGGTTTCCAGCAGGGCGTTGCTGTGCGCCAGCAGCGCCTGACGTTCGTTGTCGGTCAGGTACAGACGCTTGAGACCATCGAGGTAGGTACGCTGTTCGGCACCCTGAAGTGCCGCTGCATCATCGGCACTTCAGGGTGCCGATCCGCAGGCGAGAAGAGCCCCGCCCAACAGCATGGCCATCAGTTTCCTTGTCAGTATCGTTTGCATGATGCACCCTTGCCGAACGCTATAGTGAAGTAGGCCTGAGCCCTAGCCTCCGTCCAAGTCGATACGCCTTCTGGCGCAACGGCCCTGTACCGAGAACGGATGTCTCGCCTGGTCAGCATACTGGAAGCCCAACGCCCAATGAAAAGCCATCCCGATGCCGGCACCCGCCCGGCAGCCGAGGTTGTGACGCAGTTGCCAGTGCCCTCGCGGCTCGGCATGCTGCGTTTCGAGCGCTTGAATGAACCGAGCTGGGCGTTATTGTTTCTCGATCCAGCCTGCGAACGCAGGCTCGGTATCAGCGCTGCCGACCTGTGCGCATTGGTCGATGCGCCCTACGCCAGCCTGATGGAGCCCGAGGCACGCTACCGACTGCATGACGCCATCCAGCAGCAACTGCTGCAAGGGCCGCAGTATCTGGTGCGCTATACCCTGCATACACCACAAGGGCCGCTGAAACTGCTGGAAGTGGGTGAACCCTTCAAACAGCGCAACCGCCAATTGCTGCGCGGCTACCTGCTGGTCACCGACGAGAATCTCGCTCAGCACGCACCGGCCGAGTTCGAACTGCAGACCCAGAACCAGCAGTTGAGCACGGCGTTGCTGCAATATCAGCGCACTCAGGATGATCACCTGCAGCACCTGGCGCGTTCACGTACCCAGCAACAGTTGATCGTGCGCCTGGCGCGACAGCGCTACGTGTCCAGCGACCCGCAACAGGAAGCCGCCGAACTCATCACCCAGGCCGCCTGCGAAGTCTATGGCGTGGCTCGCGCCGGCATCTGGAAGCTGGACAGCCAACGCCTCGAATCCGTTTCGCTGTACCGCCGCGACCTGGAGCGACACGAGCAACTGCCCTCCATAGAAGCGCACAATTTTCCGCACTACCTCGAAGCCCTGCACAGCGGCCGCTCGATCGATGCGCACGATGCCCTGCATGACCTGCGCACCCGCGAACTGGCGCAGGCCTACCTGGAGCCACAGGGCATCACCTCGATACTCGATGCCAGCATTCGTATCGAAGGCGAAGTGGTGGGCATTCTCTGCCTCGAACATATCGGCCCCAAACGCACCTGGCAGGCCGACGAGATTGCCTTCGCCGGCGAGCTCGCCGACCAATTCGCCCAGGTAATGATCAATCAGCAGAAGCGCAGCGCCACCCACGCGCTCTATCTGTTCCAGCGCGCCGTGGAACAGAGTGCCAGCGCCTTCCTGCTGGTCGACCGCGATGGCCTGGTGGAATACGTCAACCCCAGCTTCACCGCCATTACCCTCTACAGCAGTGACGAAGTCTGCGGTCACCGCCTGTCCGAGCTGCCGGCGCTGGCCAACCTCAGCGATCTGCTGTTCGATGCTCACTCCAGCCTGGCCGAACACAGCAGCTGGCAGGGGGAATTCCGCAGCCGGCGCAAGAATCAGGAGCCGTATTGGGGCCACCTGTCGATCTCCAAGGTATATGGCGACGATGGCGAGCTGACCCACTACATCGGCATCTATGAAGACATCACCGAGACCAAGCTGGCGCAACAACGCATCGAGCGCCTGGCCTACACCGATAACCTGACCAACCTCGGCAACCGCCCGGCCTTCATCCGCAGCCTGGAGGAACGCTTCGCCCGCACCACCCAGCAACCCATGGGCCTGCTGCTGGTGGACATCGACAACTTCAAGCGGATCAACGACAGCCTCGGCCACCAGACCGGCGACAAGCTGCTCTCGGCACTGGCCAGACGCCTGCGCAACAGCCTGGGCGCCAAGGGTAGCCTGGCGCGTTTCGCCAGCAACGAATTCGCCATCCTGCTCGATGGCTGCGATCAGGAGATTGGCCAGCGTACCGCCCAGCAAATACTGCAGACCCTGGACAAACCCCTGTTCGTCGACAACCAGTTGATCAGCATCACCGGCTCGGTCGGCCTGGCCATCGCTCCCGAGCATGGCGACGATCCACAGACACTGATGAAGCACGCCGGTCTCGCTCTGCACAAGGCCAAGGCCAATGGCAAACACCAGGTGCAACTGTTCACCGAGGCGCTGAACGCCGAGGCCAACTACAAGCTGTTCGTCGAGAACAACCTGCGCCGCGCACTGACCCAGAACGAACTGGAAGTCTTCTACCAACCCAAGCTATGCCTCAAGAGCGGACAACTGCTGGGCATGGAAGCGCTACTGCGCTGGCAGCACCCGGAAAAGGGCATGATTCGCCCGGATCAGTTCATCGGCGTCGCCGAGGAAACCGGTCTGATCATCCCCATCGGCAAATGGGTGGTGCGCCAGGCCTGCCGCATGAGCAAGCAGATCGCCGCCATCGGCCTGGGTGAATTGCAGGTGGCGATCAACCTGTCGCCCAAGCAGTTCTCCGATCCGGATCTGGTTGGTTCCATCGCCGCCATCCTGCACGAAGAGCAACTCGACCCCAGGCTGCTGGAGCTTGAGTTGACCGAGAGCCTGCTGCTGGAGGCCACCGACGACACCCGCCACCAGCTCGGCCGCCTGAAGAGCCTGGGCCTGACCCTGGCCATGGACGATTTCGGCACCGGCTATTCATCGCTCAGCTACCTGAAGAAATTCCCCATCGACGTGATCAAGATCGATCGCAGCTTCATCAAGGACATTCCGGATAATCAGGACGACATGGAAATCACCTCCGCCGTGATCGCCATGGCCCACAATCTCAAGCTCAAGGTGGTCGCCGAAGGCATCGAGACCGGCGCCCAGCTTGGTTTCCTGCGCCGCCAGCAGTGCGATGTCGGCCAGGGCTACCTGTTCGACAAGCCGATTCCCGGCCGCGACCTGATCGACAGCCTGCGCCGCTACCCCTGCCGGCCACAGGCCGACCAACGGACGTAATACGCCACCTTGCGCATAGTCCACAACTCACCCACTTTCAGGAGACCGCCATGGTTCTGCGTTCCCAGATTCTCGTAAACAAACATGCATTGCCGACCGCCGAGCAGGCGTTGCCTGGCCGCGCCGAAGCGATGTCGGTGGCCGACACTCATTACGTCAACGGCAACCCGATCAAACCGCCCTTCCCGGCTGGCCTGCAGCAGGCGGTGTTCGGCCTGGGCTGCTTCTGGGGGGCCGAGCAGCGTTTCTGGCAGCAGCCTGGCGTGTTCAGCACCGCCGTTGGCTATGCCGGTGGTTTCACCCCCAACCCGACCTACGAGGAAGTCTGCTCCGGCCTGACCGGGCACACCGAAGTGGTATTGGTGGTATTCGATCCGCAACAGACCAGCTTCGAAGCCTTGCTCAAGGTGTTCTGGGAAGTGCACAACCCGACCCAGGGCATGCGCCAGGGCAACGACCAGGGCACCCAGTACCGCTCGGCGATCTACTGCCAGGACGAGGCGCAGCTGCATGCAGCACAGGCCAGCCAGGCCCGCTTCCAGGCCGAGCTGGACAAGGCCGCAATGGGCAGCATCACCACTGAAATCAGCGAAGCGCCGACCTTCTACTACGCCGAGACCTATCATCAGCAGTACCTGGCGAAGAACCCGGGCGGCTATTGCGGCCTGGGCGGAACAGGCGTATGTCTACCCCCTGAATCTTGAGCACGGGTAGACAGTCGTGGAGCTGAGCAGCATTTCCAGCCAGGTATCGAGTCAGGCGTCGGCGCAGATCTCCGCACAGATGTCGCTCCTGTTGCTGCGCAAGACGCTGGAGCTGCAGGCCGCCAACATCACCGGCCTGGTGCAGTCCGCTGCACCGGCCAGTGTGCCGAGCAATCCGCCAAACCTGGGCAACAGCGTCGACGTGATGGCCTGAAGAGCTGTCCGAAGAACAGGTGCCGCAAGGGCTCAACCCGGACTAAACTGCAGGCCATTAGCTATCAGCCAGCGGACTCGGCATGCCCGCCAACACTCTCTACATCACGCCCGAGCAGCTCTGCGTCGGTCTCTACGTTCATCTGGATCTGAGCTGGTGGGAGCATGACTTCGCCTTCAGCAACTTCAAGATCAAGGACGAAGCGCAGATTCGCGCCTTGCGCGCGCTGAAGCTGAAACAACTGCGCTACGACCCGGCGCGCAGCGACTGTCCGCCACTGGAGCTGGCCGACGATACGCCCGCACCAGCGCCAGAAGAGCCGCCCGTCGATCCAGAGAGCCAGGCGCGTCAGGAGCGTGCGCAGAAGCTGCGCCACCTGCGAACCCGGCTGGCCGACGTGGATCGGCGCTTCATCGAGGCCAGCCAGCGCATCAAAGCGCTCAACCAGACCCTGCGCAGTCGACCGGAAGATGCCATGCGCCAGGCCGGCGCCATCGTCGGCGAGATGGTCGAGACATTGCTCGGCGCGCCCGGCGTGGTGCTGCATGGCATTACCGGCAAAGCGGCTGAGGACAGCTACTTCCATGCCCTCAATGTCACCGTATTGTCCCTGCTGCTCGGGCGTCAGCTCGGCCTCGACAGCGAGGCCTGTCACAGCCTGGGCCTCGGCGCCCTGCTGCACGACATCGGCAAGCTGGAAGTGCCCAGCAAGGTGCTGCTCAAGCCCGAGCCGCTGACCCGCCCGGAACAACAGCTGCTGCAGATGCACACCGACTTCGGCCTGCGCATGGGGCAAAAGCTGATGCTCGATGACGAAGTGCTGCGCATCATTCACGAGCACCACGAATACTGCGACGGCAGCGGCTACCCGCGCGGCCTGCGCGAAGCCGGCATCGCACGGCTGAGCCGCCTGGTGGCCATCACCAACCATTTCGATGGTCTGTGCAACCCACTCGATCCACGCCAGGCCCTGAGCCCGCACGAGGCACTGGCGCTGATGTTCAAGCAACAGCGTGAGCGCTTCGATGACGTGGCGCTGAAGGCTTTCGTCCGCGTCATGGGCGTCTACCCGCCGGGCAGCCTGGTGCAGCTGGAAGATGAGCGTTATGCGCTGGTGCTGGGCATCAACCCGACCCAGGCGCTGAAACCGACACTGATTCTCTACGATGCCGATACACCAAAGCAGGAAGCCATGATCGTCGACCTCGTCGAGGAGCCGAAGCTGGCCATCGCACGCAGCCTGCGCCCTTCGCAGCTACCGCTGGAGGTGCTGGAATACCTCAGCCCACGGCGCAACCTGAGCTATCACATCGAGCCCAACCACAAGCCGGGTTGAACAGCCTGTCTCCATGGCATTGGCAAGTCGCGTATGCGGCATACGGCGTACTGCTTCGCGAGTACGCCCTACACACTGCTTCACGAACGGATCGCCGCCCGGTATGCCCTACACACTGTCGTTGATCCACCGTAGGACGGTCACTCGTCACGTAGGGAGAACCGGAACGCCGGCCGCTCGTAGCGAAGCGAAGCGAACAGTCCGCCACAAACTCATTGAGCCAACCAAGTAGATAACGACGCGCGGCTTGCGAGTCCATGAACTCAACCGGCCGGTTTTTCCTCGATCAACCAGTCCAGGCGCCAGCCGCCCTTGCTCTGGCCAAGCGCATCGGCCAGCCAGGGCAGAAGCTGCTTGAGCTCGTCTTCCAGCCCCCATGGCGGGTTGCTGATCACCAGCCCTGAACCTGCCAGGCGCGTGGCATCGTCCGGTGCATGCACGTAGAGCTCGGCGCGCAGCAGCTTGGGCGCCGCGCTCTTTTGCAGGTCGCGATAGAAGCGCGCCAACTGGCGCTCGTCCTTGATCGGGTACCAGATCGCCACGATGGCCTGGCGCATGCGCCCATGCGCCTCGTTCAGCGCCTCGACACAGCGCTGCAGTTCATCGGCCTTCTCGAATGGCGGGTCGATCAGCAGCAGCACGCGCTTCTCGCGAGTCGGCATCAGCGCCCGCGGCACGTGCCAGCCTTCGCCCAGGTGCACGGCCACGCGACGGTCACCGCGCATGTTGTCCTTGAGCAATCGGCCGTCTTCCGGGTGTTTCTCGTTGAGCTGCAGGCGATCCTGCTCACGACTGAGCAAACGCGCCAATTCAGGCGAGCCGGGGTAATAACGCAGCTCACCGTCCGGGTTCATCGCCCGCACCACCTCCAGGTAGGCCTCGACCGCATCCGGCAACTGCTCGGCCTGCCACAGGCGAGCGATGCCGTCCAGATACTCGCCGGTACGGCTGGCCTGGTCGCCTTGCAAATCGTACAGACCGAGTCCGGCGTGGCTATCGAGATAGGCGAAAGGCGCCTCTTTGCGTGACAACAGGGCGATCAGGCGGGTCAACACCAGGTGCTTGAGCACATCGGCGTGGTTGCCGGCATGGAAGGCGTGGCGGTAGTTCATGGGGGTCTCCGAAACGGTCGCCAAGTTTACCCGCTGAGCGGGCTTTGCGCGCGCATCAGCTCCAACAGCAACGCCAGCGCCGGATGCTCGCCAGCATCACGACGGCGCGCCAGCAGCGTGGTGGTCGCCCCCAGCTCAGGGGTAATGGCCTGATACTGCACCAGATGCACACGCGGGTGACTTTCGAGCAGGCTGCGTGGCAACAGACCGATACCCATACCGGCTGCGATGCCGGCAAAGATGGCGTCGATAGAGCCATAGCTCTGCCGCGCCGCCACCTGCAAACCACGACTGAGCGCCCAACGCTCCAGACGCTCGCGGTAATGGCAACCCTCAGGGAAACCCAGCAAGGTCTGCGGCCGGCTCTCCAGGCTGGAGGCATCCTGCGCGGGCGGCAGCACCAGCATCAGCTCCTCCTGCCAGATGGGCAGGCAGTCGAGTTGGGGATGCTCGAACGGCCCGCCAATCAATCCGCCGTCCAGCGCTCCGGATAGCACACCTTCGACCAGGCGCCGGCTCGGCCCGGTGCTGAGCTGCAAGTTGACCCGCGGCGCCTGCTGGTGGAATGCCGCGAGCAGCTCCGGCAAACGCACCGCCGCGGTGGTTTCCATCGAGCCCAGGCGCAGATCACCGCTCCAGACATCTTCCTGCACGCTGCGCCAAGCCGTCTGGCAGAGCTGTTCCAGATGTTCGGCGTGGGGCAACAGGCGTTCACCCGCTGGCGTCAGCCGCAAGCGCTGGCCCTGACGCAGGAACAGTCGCGCGTCGAGCTGTTGCTCAAGTTGCCGCAGGCGCGCCGAGACGTTCGACGGCACGCAGCTCAGGCGCAAGCCTGCAGCACTCAACGAGCCCTCACGCGCGACAGCGAGGAAGTAGCGGAACAACTGAGGATTGAGTCGCTGCCAGGCACCCATTAACTTCACCAAAAGTGAAAATTGACCGCAGTATTTTTCACTAACGATCAGTTGGCGACAACGACTAAGGTGCGCGGCACGACCGGAGGCCAGATGCCCAGATTCGACCGCAGCCACTTCACCGCCCTGCTCGCCGCCGCCCTGGCGCTGGTGGTCGTGCATGCTCTCGGCCGCTTCGCCTATACCCCGCTGCTACCCCTGTTGCTCGATGACGGTTTGCTCGACCTGGCCGAAGGCGCCCAGTTGGCGACCTGGAACTACCTGGGCTATCTGCTCGGCGCCCTGCTCGCACTGCCCCTGGCCAATCCGCGCGGCTTGCGCCTGGGCCTGCCAGCGGCTCTGCTGATCAACGCCGGTCTGACCCTGGGGCAGGTGTTCGTTCATGACTTCGCCGGCCTCGCGGCGCTACGCCTGGCCAATGGCATCAGCAACGGCGTTGTCTTCGTGCTCGCACCGGCACTGGTTCTGGAGTGGCTGGCCTTGCGCCAAGCGACGGCACTCAGCGGCCTGGTGTACCTGGGGTTGGGCGGCGGCATGCTGCTGTGCGGCGTGCTGGTCACCATCACGCCCTGGCAAGGGCCGCTGCGCTGGCTGCCGATGGCCCTCTGCGCTCTGCCTTTGGCGCTGCTCTGCGCGCCCATGCTGCGACGCCTGGCGCTGGATCTACCCGAAAAGTCCCACGCCACCACTCAGGTTCCACTGCTCGACAGGCGCAATCTTCCGTTATTGATGGCCTACCTCGGCGCCGGCCTTGGCTACATTCTGCCGCTGACTTTCCTGCCGGCACTGGCTCGGGAGCAATTGCCCGCCGACCATCCGCTGCTGATTGGCAACTGGTGGTGGACAGCACTTGCCTGCCTGGTCTCGGCCACCCTGTGGAACCACGCAGGCGCCTGGCTGGGTGATCGTCGCGCCCTGCTGGCCAACTACCTGCTGCAACTGCTCGGCGTGGCCATGCCCATCCTGCTGCCCGGCCCCATCGGCGTGATGACCTGCGCTCTACTGGTGGGCGGCACCTTTCTCGGTACCGTGCTGCTGACCCAGCGCCTGGCTCGCGCGCTCAACCCCGGCCAGGGCTTGCGTCTGGCAGCACTGCTGATCAGTCTCTATGGCGGCAGCCAGTTGCTCGGCCCCTGGCTGGTGGAACACTGGACAGCCGCCGGCCATAGCCTCACGAGCAGTTTTTCCATTGGCGCGGCTGCGCTGCTCTGGGCCCTGTGTTGGGCCTGGCACGTGGCCGAACCGCACCCCAACCGCTGAAACGGAGCCATTCCATGCCTCTCACCACCCTGTTCGGCAGCGAACTCCCCCTGATCCAGGCGCCAATGGCTGGCTCGCAGGGGCACCGACTGGCTGCCGCCGTGTGCCAGGCAGGCGGTCTCGGCTCGATTCCCTGCGCCATGCTCACGCCCGCCGCCCTGCGCCAGGAACTGCAGGCCATGCATGGCCTGACCGAGCGTCCGTTCAACCTGAACTTCTTCAGCCATGTACCACCAGCAGCGGACGCGACGCGCGAAACGATCTGGCGCGAGGCCCTGGCCCCCTACTACCGCGAACTGGGTGTGGAGCAGGCCAGCATCGCTGGCGGGCCAGGACGCCTGCCATTCAACGAAGAGGCCGCCGCCCTGGTGGAGGAATTCCGCCCGGCCGTGGTCAGCTTTCACTTCGGTCTGCCGGAAGAGGTGTTGCTGAAGCGGGTACGGCACAGCGGGGCGAAGATCCTCTCCAGCGCCACCACCCTGGACGAAGCATTGTGGCTGCAAGAGCGTGGCGTCGATGCAGTGATCGCGCAGGGCCTGGAAGCTGGCGGCCATCGCGGGCATTTTCTCGATCACGACCTGAGCCGCCAGCTCGGCACCGTAGCCCTGCTACCACAACTGGTCGATACCCTCTCGGTGCCGGTGATCGCGGCCGGCGGCATCAGCGATGCCCGTGGCGTGGCTGCAGCCATGGCCCTTGGCGCGGCCGGCGTGCAGATCGGCAGCGCATACCTGCTTTGCCCGGAGGCCACGACCAGCACGCTGCATCGTGCGGCACTACAAAGCCCGGCGGCGCGCCACACGGCGCTGACCAATCTGTTCAGCGGCCGCCCGGCGCGTGGCATCGTCAACCGTCTGATGCGCGAACTGGGCCCACTCAGCGAACAGGCACCCGCCTTCCCCCTGGCTACCGCGGCCATCGCACCGCTGCGTGCGGTGGCCGAAGCCCAGGGCAGCGGTGATTTCTCACCGCTGTGGGCAGGGCAGAACGTCGCCGGTTGCCGGCCGATGCCCGCTGCCGAGCTGACCCGCGAACTGGCGCGGGGCTTCGCTCAAGGTTGAGGTTCGCGGCTGAAGCCGCTCCTACGAGCGGACATTGGCAGGAGGATTTAACGCTTTATCACGGCCGATGATGGTACTGGGCAGCCAGGGTGCTGGCTGCCTAGACTCGATTGATCATCTAGAGGCCCGTTCCATGTCCGAGACCCTGCTCAGCTCCCGCAACCTGGCGTTCGAACTCTATGAAGTGCTCGACGCCGAAGCCCTGACCCAACGTCCGCGCTTCGCCGATCACAACCGTGAGACCTTCGACGCGGCGGTCAGCACCGCGCGCGGCATCGCCGAAGAGCTGTTCGCCCCGCACAACCGCAAGAACGACGAGAACGAGCCGCAGTACGTCGAGGGTGGCGCGGTGCTGATCCCTGAGGTCGAGCCCGCTCTGCGCGCCTTCCATGAAGCCGGCTTTCTCAATGCCACCCGCGATTTCGAGCACGGCGGCATGCAACTGCCAAACCTGCTGTCACAGGCCTGCTTCGCGCATTTCCAGTCGGCCAACATCGCCACCAGTTCCTACTCGATGCTGACCATGGGCGTGGCCAACCTGATCGAGGCCTTCGGCAACGAAGAGCAGAAGGCCCGCTACCTGCAGCCAATCATCGATGGTCGCTTCTTCGGCACCATGGCGCTGACCGAGCCGCATGCCGGCTCGTCGCTGTCGGACATCCGCACCAAAGCCGAGCCGCACGCCGACGGCAGCTACCGAATCAAGGGCAACAAGATCTTCATCTCCGGCGGCGACCAGCCGATCTCCGAGAACATCGTGCACATGGTGCTGGCCAAGCTGCCGGACGCCCCACCCGGAGTAAAAGGCATCAGCCTGTTCCTGGTGCCCAAGCTCCACGTCAACGACGACGGCAGCCTCGGCGCGCGCAACGACGTGACCCTGGCCGGGCTGTTCCACAAGATGGGCTGGCGCGGCACCACCTCCACCGCACTCAATTTCGGCGACAACGGCGAATGCGTCGGCTACCTGGTGGGCAAACCGCACGCGGGCCTGTCCTACATGTTCCAGATGATGAACGAGGCGCGCATTGGCGTCGGCATGGGCGCGATCATGCTCGGCTACGCCGGTTACCTGTATTCGCTGGACTACGCGCGCAACCGCCCGCAGGGCCGCCAGCCCGATGGCAAGGATCCGAGCAGCCCGCAGATCTCCATCGTCGAGCATGCCGACGTACGACGCATGCTGCTGACGCAGAAGGCCTACGTCGAAGGCGCCTTCGACCTTGGACTGTACGCTGCGCGCCTGTTCGACGACACCCACACCCTGGAAACCGCCGAAGAGCGCACCCGCGCCCTGGAACTGCTCGACCTGCTCACGCCCATCGTCAAGTCCTGGCCGTCGGAGTTCTGCCTCAAGGCCAACGAACTGGCCATCCAGATCCTCGGCGGCCATGGCTATACCCGCGAATATCCGGTGGAACAGTACTACCGCGACAACCGCCTCAACCCGATCCACGAAGGCACCCACGGTATCCAGTCGCTCGACCTGCTCGGGCGCAAGGTTTCGCAGAACGGCGGCGCTGCACTCAAACAACTGCTCAAGCTGATCAACGACTGCTGCCAGCGCGCCAGCGCTCACGAATCGCTCACCGCCCTGCGCCAGCCGCTGGAGCAACTGCTGGCACGTCTGCAGGCAGTGACCCTGGCGCTGCTCGGCGATCTGATGAGCGGCAAGGTCAATCAGGGCCTGGCCAACTCGGCGCTGTATCTGAAGGTATTCGGCCACACGGTGATCGGCTGGCGCTGGCTGGAACAGGCGATTCGTGCCGAGCAAGGCCTGGCCCGCAGCGACAATGCCGAGGAGCAGGCCTTCTATCGCGGCAAGCTGCAGGCGGCGCGCTACTTCCTGACCTGGGAAGTGCCGAGCTGCCACCACGACCTGGCCATCCTCGAAGCACGCGACGATACCTGCCTGGGCATGCAGGACGAGTGGTTCTAGACAGGGAGCGGTAGGGCGCGGTGCACAGGACGTAGGGCGTACCGGGCGGCGATCCGTTCGCGAAGCAGTACGCCGCTGGATTTGTGCTGCGCTCAAACACGGCGGACTGTTCGCTGGTGCTACTACTGGTCGGCGCCCCGATCCGCCCTACGCACTGGTTTTCCCGGGCCCGCTCGATCCCGAAGCTGACGTGCAATGCATCAGCCTTGCAGGAAACCAACTGCCAGGAGTAACGTCCAACCGGCGGTTCGACATTCGTCACCGTCGCCTGCCCGTCCAATCACAGACCCTCGACCATGCCCCTGCTGCGCCTCCTTCTCGCCGTCACCCTGCTTGCCTTCAACCTGCCGCTGCACGCGGGCGAGCCGCCCAAGATCGATGCCGTACAGCGCAGCCTCGATACCCTGACCGAACGCAAGCTAGCCGAGCCCGAGCAAACGGCGATACAGAAGACGCTGGAACAGACCCTGCGCCTGCTGCAGGATCGCGACGCCAGCGAGCAACGCCTCAAGCAACTGAACCAGCAGCTTGAAGAAGCACCACGGCAAATCGCAGAAGCCCGCAGCCAACTGGCGCGCCTGCAGGAAAGTGCATCGACCGACGTGGCCAGGGTCTATGCCAAAAGCGCACCGCAGGAGCTGGATCAACTGCTCAGCGAACGCAGCCGCCAGTTGAATGACTGGCAACAGCAGATCATCGAGGCCAACAGCCTGGTGATCAACGCGCAGACCCGCCCCGAGCGCGCCCAGACGGAAATCGGCAATAACCAGGTTCGTACCCAGCAGATCAACCTCGCGTTGAAGAGCGACCGCCTGGACGACAAGCCCCTGACACCTGAGTTGCGTGACCAGTTGAACGCCGAACTGGCCCTGCTTACCGCACAGACCAGCCTGCGTCGTCAGGAACTGGCCGGCAACAGCCTGTTGCAGGATCTCGGCAACAGCCGTCGCGAGCTGCTCGACGAGCGCATCCGCCGGGTCGAGCAGGAGCGTCTGGAGCTGCAGAACCTGATCAACGACAAGCGCCGCGCCGAGTCGCAGCAAGCGGTCGACGAACAATCGCAGGAAGTCCGCCGCGCCACCTCCGGCGGTAGCCTGCTGGCCCAGGAAAGCGCCCTCAACCTCAAACTCTCCGACTACCTGCTGGAAGTCACCGAGCGCCTCAACAAGCGCACCCAGCAGAACCTGCAGACCCAGCAGCAGCTCGATAGCCTGAACCAGACCAGCCAGGCCCTGGATGAACAGATCAGCGTGCTGCAGGGCAGCCTGCTGCTCTCGAAGATTCTCTACCAGCAGAAACAGGCGCTGCCCAATGTTCCCCAGGATCGCAGCAACCTGACCAACGAAATCGCCGACCTGCGGCTGAATCAGTTCGAGATTGGCCAGCAGCGCGACGCCGTCGCCCAGCCCGAGCGCTATATCGATCAACTGCTCGCCAACCGCCCCAGCGAAGAGGCCGACGCCGAGTTGCGCAGCGCACTGCAGGCACAACTGGCCACGCGCCGTGAACTGCTCGACCGCCTGAACCGCGAGCTCGATGCCCTGCTCGGCGAATCCATTACCCTGCAGCTCAATCGCACGGAACTGGAAACCACCGCCGCCACCCTGCGCGCCACGCTGGACGAGCAGATGTTCTGGCTACCCAGCAACCGTCCGCTGGATCTGCAATGGCTCAAGGCCGCGCCCCAACGCGTCAGCCAGCAGCTGCACGACATCCCCTGGGGCACGGCGATACAGGAAATCGGCACCAGCCTGCTGCAACGCCCCCTGCTGTTCCTGCCGCTGCTGCTGCTGATCGCGGCACTGCTCTGGCAGCGCCGCTACATGTTCGAGAAACTCTCGGCGCTGCACGCCGATATCGGCCACTACAAACTCGACAGCCAGTTGCACACGCCACTGGCGCTGCTGCTGACCCTGTTACTCGCCCTGCCCGGCACGCTGTTCCTGGCATTGTGCGGCTACGCCCTGCAACAGGATCTGCGCGGGCACAACGCCAACCTCTCGGCGGCGCTGTTCCAGATGGCCCAGGCCTGGCTGGTGTTCTACACCCTGTACCGCGTGCTGGCACCCAGTGGCGTGGCCGAATTGCATTTCCGCTGGGCACGCCCGACCGTCACCTTCCTGCGCACCCAGGTGCGCTACCTGGGTCTGGTGGTGATGGCGCTGGTGGCGGTGGTCAGCTTCGCCGAACATCAGCCGGCCAATCTGGCCGAGGATGTGATCGGCATCGTCGTCGTGATCATCTGCTACGCGCTGGTCGCCTGGCTGATGCTGCGCCTGCTGCTCAAGAATCCCGAGCGGGAAAGCCTCACCGCACTGCGTTCGACGGCCGGCATCGCCTTCAGCCTGCTGCCACTGGTACTGATCGCGGCGCTGTTCTTCGGCTACTACTACACAGCCCTGAAGCTCACCGACCGCCTGATCGAAACGCTTTACCTGCTGCTGATCTGGCTCCTGGCGGAGGCCAGTCTCATTCGCGGCCTGGCCGTGGCTGCACGCCGCCTGGCCTACCAGCGCGCCCAGGCGCAGCGTCAAGCCGAAGCGGAAGCCGAGAACCGCGAGCATGGCGATAGTGAAATGGTGGTGGAATCACCGATCCTCGACATGCAGCAGGTCAACCAGCAATCGCTGCGTTTGATCCGCCTGGCGCTGTTCGGTGGTTTCCTGGTCGGCCTCTACTGGGTCTGGGCCGATCTGCTCAGCGTGTTCACCTACCTCAACAACATCACCCTGTACGAATACACCAGCGCTACCGGCCTGCTGCCCATCAGCCTGCTCGACGTACTCGGCGCCCTGCTCATCGTCGCCCTGACCGTCGCCCTGGCGCGCAACCTGCCGGGTCTGCTGGAAGTTCTGGTGCTGTCACGCCTGAACCTGGCACAAGGCAGCGCCTATGCCACCACCACCCTGCTCTCCTACGTGCTGATCGGCATCGGCACGGTCACCACGCTGGGCATACTGGGCGTCAGCTGGGACAAGCTGCAATGGCTGGTCGCAGCGCTGTCGGTGGGGCTGGGTTTCGGCCTGCAAGCGATCTTCGCCAACTTCGTCTCCGGCCTGATCATTCTCTTCGAGCGCCCGGTACGTATCGGCGACTTGGTCACGGTCGGTGGCGTCACCGGCACGGTCAAGCGCATCCATATCCGCGCCACGCACATCATCGACGGCGACCGCAAAGCGGTCATCGTGCCGAACCAGATCTTCATCACCACGCAGTTGATCAACTGGACCCTGGTCGACAGTGTCACACGCGTCGTACTGACCTTCGTGGTCAACCGCGGCGCCGACCTGGAACAGGTGCGCGAACTATTGCTGCAGGCTGCCCAGGAAAACTCGCGGGTGATGCGTGATCCACTGCCCAGCTCGCAGTTGACCCTGTACGGCGCCAGCACCCTGACCTTCGAACTCAAGGTATTCGTGCGTGAACTGGGTGACCGCGGCCCGGCGACCGATGAGCTCAACCGCCGTGTCGACCAGCTGTTCAGCGAGCATGGCATCAATATCTCCGGCGTACCGAAGATGGATATTTTCCTGCAACGCCGCGACGGCAAAGGTGAAGTGAAGATCGAAGCCGAACCGGAACAATGAGCCGCGCGCCCTCGAAAGAGGGAACTCGCGGCTGGCGGCACCGGCCTATTCCTAGCAGAATGCTCGGATATGTATCCCGGAGTTTGCCGTGAAAAGCCTCGCTGACCTCGAATTCGACAACCGCTTCGCGCGCCTGGGCGACGCCTTCTCCACCGAAGTGCTGCCTGATCCCATCGAGGAGCCGCGCCTGGTGGTAGCGAGCCCAGCCGCCATGGCCCTGCTCGACCTGGCACCGGACGAAGCACAACGTACGGAATTCGCCGAACTCTTCGCCGGGCACAAACTCTGGGAACAGGCCGAGCCGCGCGCCATGGTCTACTCCGGACACCAGTTCGGCGGCTACACGCCACGCCTGGGCGATGGCCGTGGTCTGCTGCTTGGCGAAGTGGTGAACGACGCCGGCGAGCATTGGGATCTGCACCTCAAGGGCGCCGGCATGACGCCTTACTCGCGCATGGGCGACGGCCGCGCAGTGCTGCGCTCATCGATCCGCGAATTCCTCGCCAGCGAGTATCTGCACGCTCTCGGCATCCCCTCTTCGCGCGCACTGTGCGTCACCGGCTCGAGCACGCCGGTATGGCGCGAGAAACAGGAAAGCGCCGCGATGGTGCTGCGCCTGGCGCAGAGCCACGTGCGCTTCGGCCACTTCGAATACTTCTACTACACGCGCCAGCACGAGCAATTGAAAACCCTCGGCGAGCACGTCATGGCCTGCCACTTCCCGGCAGCGCTGGAGCAGGACGAGCCCTGGCTGGCGATGCTGGTCGAGATCATCGAGCGCACTGCTGGGATGATCGCCCACTGGCAGGCCTACGGCTTCTGCCATGGCGTGATGAACACCGACAACATGTCGATCCTCGGCATCACCTTCGACTACGGCCCCTACGCCTTTCTCGACGACTTCGACGCCAACCACATCTGCAACCACTCCGACGACACCGGCCGCTACAGCTTCAGCAACCAGGTGCCCATCGCCCACTGGAACCTGGCTGCCTTGGCCCAGGCGCTGACGCCTTTCGCCTCCGTCGAGAAGTTGCGCGAGGCGCTGGAATTGTTCCTGCCGCTGTACCAGGCGCATTACCTCGACCTGATGCGCAAGCGTCTGGGCTTTGCCCGAGCGCAAGACGATGACGAGGCGCTGATTCAGCGCCTGCTGCAACTGATGCAGCAGGGCAAGGCTACCGATTACACCCTGTTCTTCCGCCGCCTCGGCGAGCAAGCACCCGCCGAGGCGCTCAAGGTCGTGCGCGATGATTTCGTCGACCTCGCCAGCTTCGATACCTGGGGGCGCGATTACCTGACCCGCTGCGAGCTGGAGGGTGGGGAACAGAGCGAACGCCAGGCGCGCATGCACGCGGTCAACCCGAAATACATCCTGCGCAACTACCTCGCCCAGCACGCCATCGAAGCGGCAGAGCGGGGCGACTACACTCCGGTGCGCGAGCTGCATTCGGTGCTGTCACGACCGTTCGACGAACAGCCGGGGTTCGAACGCTACGCAGGGCGTCCGCCGGAATGGGGCAAGCATCTGGAGATCAGTTGTTCATCCTAAAAACAAGCAAAAGCAGCGAGGGCAGACCGGGGGCTCCGCCAATCGGGGCGTAGGACGGACTCAGGAGCGAAGCGAACAGTCCGCCGGCTCATGTCGAAGTACCTCCCCAAACGGCGTACTGCTTCGCGAGTACGCCCTACGATGGCTGGCAGGATTCAAGTACAGCCTTATCGATCAAACCGAAAAGATATATCTACCTACCCAAACGTTCTTAGACGGCATAAGAAAAGCCGATTATCTTCGCCCTCCTGCTTATTCCAGCCTGTTCTACCACCGACTGTCAGGCCTGCTTTTTAATGAAAATCCGCGATCTCGACCTCAGCCAGAGCCCGGTCAACTCCGAACACCAGGCGCTGGGGTTGCCCCCTGTAGAAGATTACGTCAGCCACCCCGATAACCATCCCGTCCTGCGCGCCGCCATGTGGTTCGCCGTGGCCACGCTGGTCAGTCTGCTGCTGTTTCTCGCCTGGCGCCTGTTCTTCGGCGATCACGACGGCGTTACTGGCCTGCAGATCATCGAGGACACCCTGTCCAGCCCGGTATTCTGGAGCGCGGTCGCCGTAGGCTTCTTCGCGCAGATGATCGATGGTGCGCTGGGCATGGCCTACGGCATCACCGCGACGACCTTTCTGCTGGGAGCAGGTGCGTCGCCCGCTGCGGCCAGTGCCAGCGTGCATATCGCCGAAGTGTTCACCACCGGCCTGTCGGGCATCTCCCACGTCAAGCTGGGCAACGTGCGCAAGGCACTGTTCCTGCGCTTGCTGCTGCCCGGCATCATCGGTGCAGTGCTGGGCGCGGTTCTGGTCACCCAGGTCGACGGCGAGGTGTTCAAACCCTTCATCTCCGCTTACCTGTTTCTGATGGGCCTGTACATCCTGAGCAAGGCCTACCGCCAACGCGTGCTGAAAACCCGCGAGCCGAAGCACGTGGCCAAGCTGGCCGTGTTCGGTGGTTTCGTCGATGCGGCCGGCGGTGGCGGCTGGGGGCCGGTGGTCACCACCAGCCTGCTGGGCTCGGGCTCGGATCCGCGCACCACCATCGGTTCGGTCAACTTCGCCGAGTTCTTCCTGACCATCGCCAGCGCCACCTCCTTCATCCTGCTGGCAGGTGATCCGGGTACCTGGATGCTGGTGGCCGGCCTGGTCTTCGGCGGCATGTTCGCCGCACCGTTCGCCGCGCTGCTGTGCAAGAAGCTGTCGGCCAAGACCCTGCTGACCATCGTCGGCTGCCTGATCACCCTAATCAGCGCCTACAACCTGTACAAGGCGCTGGCATAAGCTTCTAACGCTTCGATCTAGACCAAGGTTCGTTTCATTGCTCCAGCGCATTGACCGGGCCTTGCGTCATTCCCCATGCTGCGGCCCTTCTCCCTGCCACTGAAGGAACGCTGCAGATGAAAGCGGAAACCCTGGCCATTCACGCCGGCTACAGCCCCGATCCCACCACCAAAGCGGCGGCGGTGCCGATCTACCAGACCACCTCCTACGCCTTCGACGACACCCAGCACGGTGCCGACCTGTTCGACCTGAAGGTGGCCGGCAACATCTACACGCGGATCATGAACCCCACCACCGACGTGCTGGAGCAACGCGTGGCCGCCCTGGAAGGCGGGGTCGGCGCGCTGGCCGTGGCATCCGGCATGGCCGCTATCACCTATGCCATCCAGACCATTGCCGAAGTGGGCGACAACATCGTCTCGGTGGCCAAGCTGTACGGCGGCACCTACAACCTGTTCGCCCACACCCTGCCGCGCCAGGGCATCGAGGTGCGCTTCGCCGCCCATGACGACATCGCCGCTCTCGAGGCGCTGATCGACGAGCGCACCAAGGCGGTGTTCTGCGAGTCCATCGGCAACCCGGCCGGCAATATCATCGACCTGGCCGCCCTGGCCGAGGCCGCGCATCGCCATGGCGTGCCGCTGATCGTCGACAACACCGTGGCCACGCCGATCATCACCCGCCCCTTCGAACACGGCGCCGACATCGTGGTGCACTCGCTGACCAAATACATCGGCGGCCACGGCACCAGCATCGGCGGTATCGTCGTCGACTCCGGCAAGTTCCCCTGGACACAGCACAAGGAGCGCTTCGCCCTGCTCAACACGCCGGACGCCTCCTACCACGGCGTGACCTACACCGAGGCCTTCGGCCCTGCTGCGTTCATCGGCCGCTGCCGCGTGGTACCACTGCGCAACACCGGCGCAGCGCTTTCCCCGTTCAACGCCTTCCTCATCCTGCAGGGCCTGGAGACCCTGGCACTGCGCATGGAGCGACACTCCGAGAACGCGCTGCAGGTGGCCGAGTTCTTGCATCAGCACCCGCAGGTGGCGTGGGTGAAATACGCCGGCCTGGCCGATC